>Ga0315336_1001771_pt1 | contig 38164 bp, 31 predicted proteins | sample ASW5metaG_FD_204512 | JGI IMG/M metagenome (GOLD analysis project Ga0315336, IMG submission 204512) | Ammonia-oxidizing marine archaeal communities from Monterey Bay, California, United States - ASW #5 | ecosystem: Environmental > Aquatic > Marine > Intertidal zone | place: USA: California... | reverse complement strand
CTCCTCGAGCGCGAAGACTGCCTCGTCGACCACCGAGAGCCCCAGGGCGGAAGGCACCGGCTGTCCATCACTATCGGTGATGTCGATCTGGAGTCGTGCCCGCCCTCCGGGGCGGTAGACGTCCCGATCCAGTTGGGCGGAGATGGTCAGCTCGCTAGAGCGGCGAACGTCGATCTTGCGCGTGTCGCCGATGACGTTGCCGGTCCGGTCGAGCCGGTAGGCGTGCACTTCGAGGGTGCCGTGCAGATCGGAGGGCAGGTCGAGGATCAGTTGGGCGCGACCGATCTCTCCGGCCGTGGCCTCGACCTGCAGCGTCCGGGTGAGGACCGTGCGCCGATTTCGGACCACGTCGATGAATGCGACCCCGGAGCCCGCGGGTGCCAGGACATCGATCGTGGCGGTATCTCCTGCCGAATAGATCGCTTTGTCGGTGCGGAGCAAGAGCGTGTCCGCGCGGTCGTCGTAGGTCAATGGCGCGTCGACTTTGGCCTTCAGGCCGCGGCTGTCGGTCGCTTTGACGACGACGTGGGTGTCTCCTGTGGGCATCCACTCCACCTCGGCAACGCCCGAGGCCGATGTCCGGAGGGTTCCCGACAGGCCCTGCACCTCGAGTTCGGTCTCGGCCGGTCGCCCGTCTGGGTACGAAGTGAGCACGAACAGGGTGTTGGGCGCGCCGCGGACCAGGTTTCCGCTCTCCGGGTAGACCTCGATGTGCAGGGGCCGGGTGGCGACGACGACCTCGCGCACGGTGGTCTGGATGTGGCCCGCGGAGTCGGTGACGGTCGCCTCGAGGCGCACGGTGGCCTGGCCCGCAGCCATGCCGGTGAAGACGCGTTTCAGGGGCAGTTCGAAGGCGTAGACGCCCTCGGAGTCGGTGCGGCCCTGGGCTGTGGCGAAGGCCTCCCAGCCGGCGACGAGCTCCGATGCCACGACCGTCACGTCTGCCGTTACGGGCTTTCCAAAGGTGTAGGCGCTGGAGACGCGACCCGACATCACCTCTCCGGGGGCGTAGAAACCGGCGTGGGTGGTCATGTCGACGGAGAACTTCGGCAGCGTGTACCGCTCGACGATCACACTCCGCTCCGACTCGGTGTCGCCGAGGACTGCGCGCACTGTGTAGTCCCCGGTGACGACCTGGTCGGCCAGCTGGAAATCCGCCGCCGCGATGCCGTATTTCGATGTCGTCAGGGCCTTCTTGAAGACCTTGTTGCCCTTGGCGTCGTGCACCTCCAGCACGATCTCGGCGTCAGCCACCGGCACACCATCGGTGCCGTCGCGGGAGAGCGTTCGCATGTGCACGAGCTGGCCCGGCTGGTAGGTCGGCTTGTCCGTGACGAGCATCACCTTGAAGGCGCGGTGGATCTCCAGCTTGCGCTCGACGCGGGTCGAGTTCCCCGATGCTGTCGCCTCGACACGTAGGGTGTAGCTGCCTTCTGGAGCGTCTCCGGGAACGGTGGGTTCGAAGAAGGTATAGCCGGCGTCGTCGGTGGTCGCGGCGCCTTCCCAGACCCGCGAACCCTTCGGATCGAGGAGGGCGAGGCGCACATCGGCATCGCGGATTGGGGTATTGGTGGCCCCGTCTCGCACCTGGACCCGCTGCGGTGCGCTCTGTCCTGGAGCGGCCTCGACCTGCCCGAAGACAACCGTCTCCTGAGAGTCGGCCTGCCTGTTGGCGCGCTCGAGAGAGACGATGAGGAGGATTGTTGCCGCGATGGCCACCGCTGCGGCCGTGACCTGCCAGAAGCGCTTCGAGAACAGCCATCTCCAGTCGGGCTCGGTGGGTCCGTATCCCCGGACCCCATCCATGACCTTCGCGGTCAGATCGACGGGGACCATGCTGCGCAGTGCCGCCTCCTGTTCGATGAGGGCGAAGTGGATCGCCTCGGCAGTCTCGTCGCCGTCCAGCAGGGCGTCGAGCTCGGCTTGCTCCTCCTCGGAGAGCGGTCCCTCGATGAGCTTCAACGTCAGGCTCTCGACGCGATCGAACTCGCTCATGGCGCCCTCCTCTTTGCGACGCACTTGCGCAGTTGGATGCGGATTCGGGAGAGCAGCTGCCGGGTTCCAGCGAGCGTTCTACCCAGGATGTCGGCCATTTCTTGGAAGGCCATCCCGTCTTCGTAGCGCATCTTCAGCGCCGTGCTGGCGTCGTCGGAGAGGGCCTGCCGGCATCGCTCGAGGTCCTTTCGGAGGTCCTCTTCTGCGGCGTTGGCGGCGTCGAGGTTGTCCAGCCGTCGCTCAAGGTAGGCATGGTAGCGGCGGAGGCGGTGACCCTCTCGCTGGGCCAGTCGGCTCTGGTTGCGCACCAGGTTTCGGGCGATGGTTCGCAGCCAGGCCCCGAAGTCGCGTTTGGGGTCATACCCCTCGAGGTGGGTGAAGGCGTTGACGAAGGCCTGCTGAACCAGGTCCTCGGTCGTCGCCCGGTCGCTCATGGTGTAGGCGACGATCCCGTAGAGCTCCCGTTGGTAGCGCGCGACGATCTCGGCGTAGGCGTCGATGTCGCCCGCCTGTACTCGCTCGATGATCGTCTGGACTGTTGCCACGAATGTGCCTCTGCAGTGCAGTACACCAGACCTCGCGAAATCAAACGCGGATTTTCAGTGAGGCGATGGCCGGAGCGCGGAATCCGCACTCGTTGGGTGCGTATTGTGCAGTCTGTCCGGGGGATATAGCAGTATTCGACGGGCGAAGCTGACATATCCGTTGGGCACGGTTGCTGCTGTACACTGCCCCGGGAGGCGTTCATGCGAACTTCGTTGATTCTGACTCTGGTCCTGGTTTCGTGCGGAGGCAAGGACAATGCCGATGATTCCGCGAGTTCGAGCGACGCCGATACCGATACCGATGCCGACGCCGACACGGATGTCGACACGGACGCAGACAGCGACAGCGACGCCGATACCGATACCGACACCACCGCGGCGGTGGAGACCTGGCAGGACCCGCCGACCTGGAACCCGGTTGGCGGCGTGTATGAACTCACCATGGAGCCGACCGAGTTCACCATCGACGGCAACCGACACTGCGTGCGCGGCTACAACGGAGCGATTCCCGGTCCGACGCTTCGAATCGCCTCCGGAACCGGGCGCGAGGTGCGGGTCGACTACGAAAACACCTTCACGGGCGACTCGATTCAGGCGGTCGGAGGGGACAACTACAACTTCAACATCACCAACCTGCACACCCACGGTCTGCACGTATCGCCAGTGCTCACCACTGACGGGCTCTACATGTCCGACAACGTGCTCCTTGAGATGGATCCGGCCACGACGACCGAGTTCCGGTTCGACATCGACGAGCGGGTGACCCACAACCCAGGCACCTTCTGGTACCACCCCCACGTTCATGGCGCGACGGCGATTCAGGTCGGCGGCGGTATGGCCGGTGCGCTGATCATCGAGGGCGACTTCGACGAGATCGCGGCGATCGACGCCGCTACCGAGCGGGTCATGGTCATCCAGCACGTGCCGTGGTCCGCGGCGACGCCCCTGGCCGTCGGCGACCCTTGCGACGAGGACCACTTGACAGTCAACGACTTCGACGACGCCACCGGGTATTCGTCGTCCCTGATCAATGGCGTGCTCTCTCCAGTGATCATCACACCACCGGATCAGGTGGAACACTGGCGCATGGTTCACGCCGGTGTCACCGACGAGATGGACATCGGCCTCTTCCCGGCCACCGCCGACGACTGCAGTACCTACGACAACACCGGTGCGATCACTCTGAAGCAGGTCGCCGCCGATGGTATCGCTCTCTCGGCCGGCTTCGACCGGACCGAGGTCATGATGGCCCCGGGATACCGCGTCGACGTGATGGCCCAGGCTCCGAGCACCGATGGGCGCTACTGTCTGATCGCCGAGCGACCGGCAGCGGGTCCGCCCGGAGGCGCTCCCAACGAGGATGTACTCCTCATCTGGGTCGTCGACAGCGACAGCGGAACCGCGTCCTCTACGGCGATGCCCAGCGATGGAGATCTTGCGGCCGTGTCCCCGGCGACGCTGGATTGTTCGGCCCAGGCCGACGCCAACCAGAACATCGTCATCGACGACAACACGCCTGGGTGTCCGCCGCTGAACATCGACTGCGAGACCTTCGACGACACGCTGCTCGACCCGCGGATCCTGCCGGTGAACACCACCGAGGAGTGGTCGGTTTCCACGGGCGCCGGAACCCATCCCTTCCACATCCACGTGAACCCGTTCACCGTCTGTGACGACATGCCCGACGAGCCGCCGGCACCCCACTGGCGGGACACGCTGTTCGTCGACGCCACCGCGCGGGAGCTGCACATGGAGTACCCCCTCTTCACCGGCGACTTCGTGCTCCACTGCCACAAACTGAATCACGAGGATCAAGGTATGATGGAGCTGGTTCGGATCGAGTAATTCACGGCTTCCTCCCGGTTCTAGCGCTACTTGTGGTCGGCTGCGGCGGGCCGGCGGAGACCGGTCCGTCCCCCGACGCCGAACACGCGGATGCCATCGCCCACTGGACCTGTCCGATGCATCCCGACGTGCAGGAGGCCAAGCAGGTTCCATGCGGATTGTGCGGGATGGACCTGGTCGCTGTGCACCACTCTGACCTCGAGAGCGGGGCGGTGCTCATCGACCCCATGCGCCGCCAGAAGTACGGGATCTCCACGACTGTGCTCGAAGAGAGGGATCGGCAGGTGCGCATCCACGGCCCCGGCTGGGTGACCTGGGACGAGAACCTGGTCCGGGACATCACCGCCCAGTCCGACTTGTTCATCGAGGCCTACCACGTCGGCGGAGCGGGAGGCGCGGTGGACGAGGGAGAGCCGCTGGTCACCCTCAAGCTGGCCGGCGGATCGCGGAAGACCGTCGTCGCTCCCTTCGACGGGGTCGTCGTCAGTCGGGATCTCGCCGCTGGCGCTTTTCTGGAGAAGGGGGATCGCATTCTCCGGGTCGGAAGCATCGAGCGGGTGTGGGTCGAGGCCGAGCTCCACGAGGACGATCTGCCCTTCGCCATGCCCGACATGCACGGCATCGTGCGCATCGCCCGCTGGCCCCAGGACCAGGGCACCCGGGAGATCCTCCCCAAGATGTACAAGGGCCTGATCACCCAGCGTCTGCCGGGCCTCGACCCGATGACCCGGCGCGGTCGGGTCCGCATGGAGATGGACAACCCGTCGGACGTGCTCATGCCGGGACTCGGCGTCGATGTGGAGTTCAAAGGCGTGCTTGCAGGGACCCTGGCCGTTCCTCGCGAGGCGGTCGTGCACGCCGGACCGCGGCGCATCGTCTTCGTCGAGGACGGGGAGCAGCTGATCCCGAAGGACATCGAGATCGGGCGCAGCTTCGACCAGTGGATCGAGGTCGATGCAGGCCTGGAGGCGGGGGACAAAGTGGTTGTCTCCGGCACCTTCCTCGTCGCGGCCGAGAGCCGGTTGCGCGCCGCCTCGACCTTCTGGGCGGCAACCGCCGATGGAGACTGAGGGCCAGGCCGGCTGGATCGCCGCCGTCATCGCCTGGTGTGCCCGACGACCAGGGGTGGTGCTCGCGCTGACCGCCATCTTCGTCGTCCTCGGCGCCTGGGCGCTGCGGAACACGCCGCTGGACGCCATGCCCGACCTGTCCGATCCCCAGGTCATCGTGCTCACCGAGTGGCACGGTCAGAGTCCCGATCTCGTAGAGGAGCAGGTCACCTGGCCGATCACCACCCAGCTGTTGGGGACCTCGGGGGTGACGTCGGTCCGCGGACAGTCGTCTTTCGGTACCTCGATGGTCTACGCGATCTTCGAGGAGGGAACGGATATTCAGGATGCCCGGTCCCAGGTTATCGAGCGTCTCTCCCAGACCTCCGATCGCCTCCCACAGGGTGTTCGGCCGATTCTGGGGCCCGATGCAACGGGTGTCGGATGGGTGCTGCAGTACGCGCTCATCGACGACTCTGGCCAACACGATCTCGCCGAGCTCCGGGAGATTCAGCACTGGAGTCTGCGGTTCGCCCTCGAGAGCGTTCCCGACGTCGCCGAGGTCGCAACGGTGGGTGGTGTGGTGGAGGAATACCAGGTGCTCCTGGATCCGAGCCGGTTGATCATCCACCAGATCTCGGTCGGAGAGGTCGCCGGAGCCATCCGGGCCGCAAATCTGGATAGCGGCGGTGGCACCCTGGAGATCGCCGGCCACGAGCACGCTATCCGCGGTCGGGCCGCCCTGCGCAACCTCTCCGATCTGGAGGCCGTCCCGGTGCGGGCATCGACCACCGGGGGGGCGCCGCTCCTGCTTCGGGAGCTCGCTACGGTGACCACGGGACCGGGCCCACGGCGCGGGATCGCCGACCTCGACGGTGAGGGAGAAGTCGTCGGTGGCATCGTCATCATGCGCACGGGAAGCAACGCACTATCGGTGATCAACGCCGCTAAGGAGCGACTGTCCCAGCTCGAGAAGGGGCTGCCGGAAGGGGTGCGGATCGAGATCGTCTACGACCGGTCCGAGCTCATCGAGGCAGCGTCGGAGACCCTGGCCATCACCCTGCTCGAGGAGGGGATCCTCGTCGCCCTGGTGGTCTTGATCTTCCTGCGGCACTTCAGGACGTCGGCGGTGATCCTCATCACCCTTCCCGTCGCGGCGATTCTGGCCTTCATCCCGATGTCTGGGCACCAGCTGACCGCGAACATCATGTCCCTTGGCGGCATCGCCATCGCCTTTGGAGCCCTGGTAGACGGCGGCATCGTGGTGGTGGAGAACGTGCACCGTCGGCTCGGACAGTGGCAAGACTCCGGGGATGGTCGCACTCGGCACGACGTCGTCGTCGGGGCCATGGCCGAGGTCGGGCCGACGATCTTCTTCTCCCTGCTCGTGATCATGGTCTCCTTTGCGCCGGTCTTCCTGCTCGAAGCCCAGGAGGGAAGGCTCTTCCAGCCGTTGGCCTTCACCAAGACCTACGCGATGGGGCTGGGCGCTGTGCTGGCCGTGACGTTGGTCCCCGCGCTGGTGGTCCTCGTGGTTCGCGGGCGGGTTCGCAAGGAGGAGGAAGACCCGCTGTACCAGTGGTTGGTGGCCCGGTATGCACCGGTAGTCCGCTTCGCCGTGGCGCGGAGAAGACTGGTCATTGGGGGCGCTGGAGTGCTCGTGCTGGCCTCGGTTCCCCTCTGGTTCTCCCTGGAGACCGAGTTCATGCCGCCACTGCGGGAGGGAGATCTGCTCTACATGCCGACGTCTCCTCCAGGAATGTCCAGCACCGAGGCGGGAAAGGTGCTCCAGATCTCCGATCGGGCCATCGCCGAGGTCCCCGAGGTCGAGCACGTCTTCGGCAAGATTGGGCGGGCGTCTACCGCGACGGATCCCGCACCGCTGTCGATGATCGAGGCCTCGATCTCCCTGAAGCCGAAGTCGGAGTGGAGGTCTGGACTCACCTGGGAGGGCCTCATCGAGGAGCTCGACGCCGCGGTTCAGATTCCGGGCATGCCGAACCTCTTCTGGATGCCGATTCAGACCCGCACCGAGATGCTCGCTACAGGGGTTCGCACGCCGCTGGCGGTCCAGGTCTTCGGAGACGACTACGCCCGAATCGGTGTGGTTGCCGCCCGCATCGAGCAGGCCCTGCGCGGCATGAAGGGCAATCCACGGGTCTTCGCCGAGCGACCGACTGGCGGCTTCTATGTGGACATCGAGCTCGATCGCAGTCGCGCCGCCCAGCACGGTGTGCGCGGCGTGGACCTCGAGGAGGCCGTTGCCGTCGCGGTGGGCGGGCGACCGGTCACAGAGATCGTCAACGGGCGCGCCCGCTTCGCCGTCAGCGTTCGCTACATGGGCGAGTACCGGGACAATCCGGAGGCGCTGGAGCGGGTTCTCGTGCCGACGATGTCCGGCGACCAGATCGCATTGCGATCGGTGGCGCACATCAAACACGTGATGGGGCCTCCCGTTGTGCGAAGCGAGGATGGCCAGCTCGTCGGGCTCGTCTTCGTGGACCCCGGTGAGCAAGCGCTCGGATCCTTCGCCCGCCGGGCGCAGCGCCGTGTCGACTCCCAGGTCGCCCTCGAGCCGGGCACGCGCCTGAAGTGGACCGGCCAGTTCGCCCATCTGCAGCGGGCCGGAGAGCGGTTGATGTGGGTCGTGCCGCTCACCCTCGGCATCGTCGGTCTGCTCTTGTACGCCAACACCAAATCGATCGTACAGACCGGGATCATCCTCCTCGCCGTTCCGTTCTCACTGATTGGAGCCGTAGGGCTGGTGTGGCTCCTCGACTACAACCTCAGCGTCGCTGTGTGGGTCGGCATGATCGCCCTCGCCGGTCTCGACGCCGAGATGGGCGCAGTCATGCTCCTCTACCTGACGATGTCCCACACGAGCTGGTCGAAAGCCGGCCGGCTCCGATCCGAAGCCGATCTGCAGGAGGCCATCGTCGAGGGGGCCGCCCATCGGATCCGCCCGAAGCTGATGACGGTGATGTGCACGATGCTGGGCCTCGCCCCTCTGTTGTGGAGCACCGGCGCCGGAGCGGACGTCATGCAGCGCATGGCCGCGCCGATGATCGGCGGGCTGGCGACCTCGTTCGTGCTCGAGCTGGTGGTCTACCCGGCGGTCTTTGCCTGGTGGAAAGCCGGCTCAGTACAGGGTGTCGAGAACGACGTTTCCCCGGGGTGAGAGCTCGTATCCGACCTTCAGGCTGCGGGTGAGCCCGAGCTCTTTGAGGCGTCGGATGCGGCGTTTGAACAACTTGACCTCTACTCCGGCGGCGTCGGCCAGGTCGGGGGCTCGGGTAGTGGGACGTTCGCGGATGGCTAGCAGGTCAGGATGGCTAGCAGGTCAGGCGCATCTTGTTCCTTGGGGTCAGGCGCATCTTGTTTCTTTCATGCCGGCCCGGCCAAGCTGCTGAAAACACATAGAGGCTTGAACGGCGAGCATGAGGAAGAGGACGCGCCTGACCCCAACCAGACAAGACGCGCCTGACCCCCTGTGCGCCTCGAGTTGGTGGTCTACCCGGCGGTCTTTGCTTGGTGGAAAGCCGGCTCAGTACAGGGTGTCGAGAACGACCTCGCCTCGGGGTGAGAGCTCGTATCCGACCTTCAGGCTGCGGGTGAGCCCGAGCTCTTTGAGGCGTCGGATGCGGCGCTTGAAGAGCTTGACCTCTACTCCGGCTTCCTCTGCCAGATCTGGGGCTCGGGTAGCGGAACGTTCACGGATGGCTAGCAGTGCGGCTTGGGTCCAGGCTCCGTTCTTGTCCATGCGTTGGAGTCGCTTCCGCAAGTCGGCGCTCTCGGTATCGGAGAGGTCGGTCTTCTCGCGGAGGGCGTCGCGGGCATCGGGTCCGGCGTAGGACACCGCTATGCGGTAGACGGTGCCCTCGCGTCGCGACAGCTCCTCTCGAAGATCGGGCAGGGACCATCCGGCATTGGCGGCTTCCGCAACGCTGATCGCGTCGAATTCGATCGCGTCGACGGACTCCACCAGCAGCTCTCCGACAGCGGTTCGCAGGCGGGTTCCGGTCTTCACGCCGGGCCGCTTCCAGCGGCGGAAAACCAGGGAGACATCGCCAGCGACAATGGCCTTCAGAGTGATCACCTTCAGGAGCATGGACCGAGTGTAGGTCAGTTGCCCGCGACCACCAGGTAGAGCTGGATCGGATCCAGCCATGGGCATCCGGCTCGATGAAACCTGCAAGAACTGCCTCGCAGACAATCACTCGTGTAGAGCCGTCCGCACTGCGAGCGCCGCACATCATTTGTTATTTAGGAAAATTGGGCATAGTCGCGTTTCGACAGCGACGGCGAACGGAGTGACCTTCGATGTAGCCTATGGGTCATGAAGAGTGGTGACGTCAACAAGCAGATCCTCAGCGCCCTGAAAGGGTGGTTCAAGGAACGTGGATTCTCGAGGCTGAAGGGTAGCAAACCCAAGTGGGAGAATACGGTCGATCGAGGCCGGATCCGGGTGAATGTGCTCAACCGTCCCAACAGCTGGGACAAGAAGGCCGGCATGGGGGCCATGAACGCACTGGTCTTCGTGTGGGTGACCGGATCGGAAACAGCTGTGGGTTACTACTTGGGGGCGCTTTTGGCTCCCGAGGATCGGGCCGCCTTTCGCGCGCTGCAGAAGACCTGCGGGGCGGCGCGACCGTCGTTTCTGGAGATCCAGACCGAAGGGCTTCCGTATCGGGGCCCCGAAGACATCTCCGCTTGGATGGACATCGCGCTCCGCACCCTCGAGGAGGCCATCGAGGTCGCCGTGGTCCGGTCCATCCAGATCGAGCAGATCCGAGCCAGCGAGGTACCGGTACGGGTTCCCGCCCAAGGGTCGCAGACGGTCGACCTGTGCTCCGGGCTCGTCGACTTTGGCCGCTTCACGCAGGTCAAGACCTTCGGAGTGGGCAACGCCCCCTGCTGGGCGACGCCAGACGGTCAGTTCATCGCCCTGATCCGAGAGGGTCGAAAGCTCCAGATGTGCTCGAGGTCGACCGACTACGAGCCACTCTGGACCTGGGAGATCTACCCGCCCCTCATGCCTCTCGCGCCACACCCGGAGGGAGATCGAGTTGCCATGCACAACGGCGACGCCCTGGAGATCTTCGGCTCCACGGGTCAGAGTCTGGCACGGCGTGAGCTCGCCTCCGACGACATCCCGACCGTGAGTTTTGCCCCCGACGGATTGGTCTGGCTCGTCGATCGCGACGAGGACGGGGAGCCTCGGCTGTTCCTCCTCGATGGCGGGACGCTTCAGACGCTGGATTCGGTACCCCTGATGGACGACGCGCGCGTGCTCTCCGAAGGCGATGTACTCGTCGTGGCTCAGGTCATGGGCTCACAGGTCGTGTGCGTGAGCCCGTTCGGAATCCGTGAGGGCAAGATCCTCTCGCATCCCGAGGTGCCGGCTCGAGAGCTTGATGGCGCCGCTGTGTACACGGCCAGTCCGACGCCATCGGGCGCCGGGTTCATCGCTGCAGACACCCACCGGCGTCTGTGGTTGTGGTCCTTTCCTGACGGTGAAATTCTCGCGAGTACCTGGCCTCTGCTCGAGCAGAAGGATGGGAAATTGCTGACCGTCGTCGAGGTGGGAAGGACCGAGCGCCTCGTCTACACGCTGGTCGATCACACCGAGAAGCAGTGGACCCATCGCGCCAACTTCTTCTGGGGAGACGACCTCGAGTACACCGGATTCCGTCCCATCTGGATGCCTCACACCTACCGATGCAAAGCGGGGGTCGGGCAGTTCCTCGCGGTGACCGCCAAGGGCCTCGAGCTCATCCGGTACGTCGGCGAGGAGCACCGGTGTGTCATCGAGATGGATCGAGTGGGCGAACAGGTAGGCAGGGTGATGATCGCGCAGGACGGCAACTGGCTCGACGTCTCCCACAAGGCAGTCTCGGTGCGCCGGACCTACCGGGAGCTGGAGTGGTTACGCTCCAGTGGACCGGCCCATGGATCTCGTGTGAAGGTCCTGTATTCGGACGGGGAACACGCGCGCTTCGGGCAGATCGGGCGGTGCAGTGCCGGGCCGGAGGGCGCCGCGCAGTTCATGGCGTTCGTGACGGGTGCCGACCCCGTAGATCCGGAGCTGGGACGCCCGATGTACCCCGATCCGTCTGATCCCTCCTGGGCCGATCGCAAGCGCTGGTATGCGGTGGTGCACGTCTTCGATGCGGGAGGGAGTCACCTGGGCACAGCCGTACGATGTGGCGGTACGACCGCGATGGGTCGCGACATGGCTTGTACCCGCGCGGCGCGCATGCTCGACGACACATTGCGTACGCTGGGCACCCTGGAGCTCGGTGACATCGCGATCGGTTGCTTCTCAGTCGAGCGGGATGGCTATCTATTTGGGCTCATCGACCAGGGTGAGACGGCGATGCTCTGGCCCAATGATGTGATGTTCCACGCACCCTGGGACGGGAGCTTCTCGACGTGAGGATTTGGAGAGAGACCTCCAGCGGAACTCTGGCCCCCTGCCGCTCGCGAACACGGTGAGTCGCGGTCGGAGCGCTCGCAACCACTTGGCGTGAGCCTTCTGGCCCGCTGTGACAAAGCGCTCCGCGGGACCGGATCGGAACGACCGCCACTCTTCGATGGCCGCTGGGAGTGCATCGATGGAACCCATCTGGCGCTCGAACACCTCGACCAGCCCGTCGCGTCCGAGTTCGCTCGACTCGAAGACGCAGAAATTCAGCAACCCCCCACCACTGTTCGGGTGGAGCATGCCGACGCCTTCCAGACCGTCGACCGAGACAGCTACGTGCACCATGTCGAACGCTGAGATCCTGGGGGCTTGTCGCACGTCTGCAAGTTGAAGCGCGGCCAGGGCCTCTCCCAGATTCCTTTCCCACGCGTTCGCCTCACTCATCTCGTCGCCCCATCGCTCCCAGCCAGCGCATTGTAATGATACAGGGCCACATGCGTTCGCTCTTCCCAGCTCTGCTCGCCGTTCTCATCGGATGTGCAGGTCCGTCCGACGGCCAGAAGAAGGGACTGAAACCAGAGATCGTCGACGACTCCCCATTCACTGTGGTCGTGCTCCCGGACATTCAGTACCTGACCCTGAACCCAGAGGGAGAGGTCTTCCGGAACATGATGGACTGGATCCTGGAACATCGCGAGGCGCTGAACATCCAGATGGTGCTTCAAGAGGGAGACATCACCCACAACAACACCGAGGCCGAATGGGTCGAGGCCGACGCCGGATTCTCCATGCTGGACGGTCTGGTGCCGTACATCGTCTGCGTCGGAAACCACGACATGGACGGCAACGACGCCGACGCCCGAGACACCACCCGCTACAACCAGTGGTTTGGACTCGATCGCATCGAGAAGTCGGAGACCTTTTTCGCCAGTGCCGCCGAAGACAACGCCGACGATCACGCGCACATCTTCTCGGCGGGCGGCGTCGACTGGATGCTCATCTCGCTGGCCTACGATCCGACGAACAAGGCCCTCAACTGGGCAAAGGGCCTGCTCGAGGACAACCCCAACCGCGTCGCCATCATCCTTACTCACGCCTATCTGCTCCCGAGTGGGACGACGGGACCGCAGGGCGAGAACATCCAGAGGAAGCTGGTCGACAAGTTCTCCAACGTGAGGTTCGTGATCAACGGCCACTACACCGACGGGACCAACGCCAACCGCCGCCGTGAGCGCAATGACGGCAGCGAGGTGCTGGAGATCTTCGCCAACTACCAGACGATGACGGTCTCCGCCGGTGGTCGTATGCGCCAGATGTGGATGGATCCCGTGGCCGGCGTGGTCGACGTCACTAGCTGCAACGCCTGGGATGTGTGCTCCGAAGAAGAAGGAGACACCTTGCTCTTCGAGGATCTCGTGTTCGCGGAGTAGCCCTCGTGAGCCCCTGACCCGTGAGGCTCACGGTAGTTCGTCGGGGAGCAGGAAACCCTCCACCAGGTCGAAGTGAGGCGCGTACATCCACTCCATCGGGAAGTGCAGTTCGCCGACCCGCAGGTCGACGATGACCGGAACGGCCTTGCCTCGGGCGTGCTGAAACCACTGCACCGCCTCGACCGCGTCATCATGGGGATCGTCCACAATGGCCACCGCCATGACGACCGGGGGCGCGTCGTCGGAGTTGGTGCGCAGGTAGGTGTTCAGGGCCAGGTACTGAACGTCGTCTTCGGCGAAGGTCTCGTGATGGGTGATCTCCAGGATGTCCTCCTGGGCGGGCCGCCCCTGCCTTCGGGCGACAAGGGTCCCATTGTGAGTCCTCACGCCGAATCCGCCCTCACGCAGCCGCGCTTTGACCGCGTCCAGGTAGACGTTTGGTGGCCAACGAAGCTCACTCATGGAGCACCTTTACTTCGCCAGACGCGAGGTCCAACGCATATAGAGCGCCGCGTCGACGGGAGGACAACACCGTCATCGGTGGAGCCGATCCGGCGAACAGGGTTCGGCCGTCGTCCGAGAAGGCCACGTCGACGACCGTGTCTTCTGAGACCTGCATTGCCTGCACCTTGGACCGGGTCTCCAGATCCCACAACTGGACCTCGCCCCGTCGGGAGATCGAGCCTCCACCGATGGCCAGTTGGGTGCCGTGGGGATGCATCGCGATCGACGTCTGCCAGTCGAGGTCGGTGGTCAGGGTGTGGCGTGGAGCGAGCTCGGCGTCCCACAGAGAAACGTGGTGATCCCACACGCCAGAGGTCACCCAACCCGACCCGTGAGCGTGTACGTCCGAGATGGCGCCGATGTGAGCCCCGATACACTTGGTGAGCTGGTCTTCCTCCAGGTCCCACCGGCAGAGTTCACCGTGGCGGGTGACTGTGGCCAGATCGTCCTGGAACCCGAAGGCTCGGGCTGAGACATCTTCCTGAGCCAACGTCGAGACGGTCTCGAGGTGGGGCCATCCGAAGGCGTGAATGCCTTTGCGGTTCCGGGTGAAGAGCAGCTCGCCACTCTGAAACAGGTCGTAGTGGGAGCCCATGAGGATGCCGACGCGCTCGGGCTCGGTGTCGAGGGCGTCGAGGGGGACCCTTGTGAGGAGGAGGTAGCTGGCCTCCGGATCGTCGTCCTCGAAGTCGAGGTTGGGTGTCCCGAGAAGGAGCCCATCCGATGTCGGCAACGCGCCCTTGATGGTCCGGCCCTGGTGGGAGAGTTCGAACAGCTTGTCTCGGCCGCCTCTGCTGAACACGAGGGCGTCCTGTTCGAGGTCGTACACATGGGCCCTCGCCCCCTGGTCGAAGCTCAGATCGCTGAAGACCACGAGCGAACCGACGGGCTGGATGTCGTCGACCTTCCATCGGGAGACGCCCAGGTAGATGCCGCCGAAGAGCAGCACCGGCGCCGCCAGGGAGGCGCCGAGGGTGCCTCGGAACACCAGCTTGTCGTAGGACCGCTCGGCCCGGATCCGACTGGCGGGCACCCGCGCGTACATCGGTTCTCCGCACCGGGGACAGCAGGCGACTCCCATGTCCTCCTTCAGCTGGCCGTACAGAGGGTGGGCACGGTGTCCCTTCTCACAGCACAGACCGCTCGAACCGATCCCATCCACGTCGACGCCCCGCTGGCCGCCGCGAGGCGCGACGGCCGTGAGCCTGAAGCGGCTCACGCGGACTCCCGCCAACCACCACGCCTCGATCGCACTGAGTGCGTAGAAGAACAGGCTCCAACCCGACACGCTGCCCAGGTAGAAGCCCGTGATCAGGCTCGAGCTTCTGGGCGTGAAGCCGGTCTGGGGCGCAAGGAGGTAGCCCGACGCCACAACGTCGCCGCCGAAAGAGGTGAGCAGGGCCAGCGCTGCGGCGAGGAGCTTGAACTCCCGATCGATGCCGCGACCGGCCAGTCGGACCACGGTTCCGATGGCGAAGCCGCCACCGATGAACGGCAGAAAGTCACCCCGGAGGCCGGATAACCCGGCGAAAAGACCCCAGACGAACACGTAGAAGCCGGCGGTGATCAACCCCAGGACGACCGCCAGTGGAAAGCGCTGTCGTCCGGCGAGAGTGGCGCGCAGGCGCTGGATTCGGCCGTAGTCGACGAGGATGGTGATTCGGTTCACTGAGTCAGGCTACCGCATCCGGCGAAGCCCGAGGATGAAGAGCGCGATGAGGGCTCCGACTCCACTCGATGGAGCGGTCGAACAGGTGGCGCTGGCCACTGTGGCGACCTCGGCGAGCAACAAGAAGTCGTCCGGATCGACGTTGCCGGTACAGGCTCCGGTCTGGGGGTTGCCCAACTCTCCACCGCCGTCGATGAACCTCTGCACGTTCTTTCGCCGCTTGGCGACCCAGGAACGGATGCCCCGTACATCGTCGCGCCGCTGCTCCGAGCTCGGTTCGGCGCTCTCTACCTGTTCGGTGAAAGCGTCGATCCGCGCGTCTAGAACGTCCTCGTCCCAGACCTCGTCGAGCAGGATCTGGAGCTCGTCGAGATACCGCTGGTGGAGTTCTGGATGTCGGGACAGTCGCCGCGTGAGCTCGGCCGTGACCTTGTTGGGCTCCCAGCCGGCGAAGGTATCGTCGGCGCCCCAGGGGATGAACACGCCGAGGCCGCCTCGATCCGGGTCGAAATAGACGAAGAAGTTGTTGGTGTTCGCGCCGTAGCCGTCGACGTGGTTGACCAGCGTTTCCAATGCCCAGAACTGCATGAATGCATCGAGATCGATGGCGTTGCCCAGCGCGTATTCGAGGTCGTCGTCACCGGCCTGAAGCGCTTTGGTGACTCTGAGCAGCCCGGTGCCCGAGGGGTCCGTGTCGCTTGTCTTGGCCTCCCAGCGGCCCAGTGTGTCCGGCAGCCCAGCGAGATGGGCGTCGGTGAAGTCGGCGAGCGTGCCCTCGTACAGGGACCCGTCGTCGTTGCCGAAATTCCGGCGCAAGAAGCGCTTTTTCGGGGACTCGACGTGAGTGTAGGCCCCGAGGGGCTGATCGTTCACGGATACGTTGGCGAGGTTGCACAGCGGTGCGGGATAGTCGGCGTCGGCGAACACCGAGTAGGTCAGGCAGGTGCGAAAACGCGTCAGGTCCTGGAGGTTGTTGTTCAGGGTGATGCGCTCGGTGTCTCCCAGGGTCTGGTGGTCGACGAACTCGTCGGTCTTGACCTTCAAGCTGGGGCGGGACCCGGCCCCGATCACGGAGCCGATGAAGCCCTTCTTGCGAATGCCGACGTTGGAGGTTTCCCAGCCGTCTACGGAGACATCGGCGGAGAAGTAGGTGTAGCCGTCGGGGTAGGGCTCACTGCAGGACATCGCGGTCGCGGCGATGATTCCCGGCCACTGGTCATCGACGCCTCCCGCAAAGCGGAACTGGTCCATGAGCTCCTCCAGCTCGCCGTCGTCCATGGAGACCTGCACACAGGCCATGTCCTCGGGCTCATAGGAGACGCCGTCGCCCGACTGCGCGGTCGGATCGCACCCATGGGCCTCGAACTCTGGTTCGCCGGCGCAGGCACCGAGAAGGAGTGCGGGTAGAAGTGGACTAGAACGCATAGCCGAGGCTCCAGTTGAGGTGGGGCTGCACCGGCAGCAGACTTGGCACCGCGCGGTCCGCGAGAACCTCGGTTGGGGTGGCGACGGCGAATGCAGCCGTTCCAAGGACGCCGAGTCCGAGCTCCATGGTGAAGCGCTTCCAGACCCAGGTGCGGCCGGCGTCGAGTCCCGCACCGACGACGCCGTAGCGCACCAGGTGGGTGTGCGCCGCAGAGGCTCCGGTGTAGCCGACGACCGCGTAGGGCGTGAGGGTCCAGTCGGCGAGGCCGCGCTTCCGGAGGGAGAAACGCGGTCCGAATCGGACGGCGCTGTGTACGACGTGCAGGTCCTCGACCACGACATTCGTGAGGTCTGTCTGAACCGTGAACCCGACGCCGTCTCGAGGCATGTGATGCAATTTCAGGTTGGCGTCGAAGGCCGGTATGCCAAGAGCATTCGCCACTACGGCGGTCACGGGCCCGATGGGATTTACCAGCACCGCGGTGTCGTATGGCTCTGGATCCGCGGCCGCGGCGCTGAGGCAGAACAGGGGGGCGAGGAGTGACAGCATGCCTGTGGGACACCGCTGTCGCCTTCAGCTGCTACTTCTTTGTCGAAGGCTCAGGAGGCCATCCGTTCGCGGACCGGCTGGTTGCGCTGCTCGGAGGCGTTGATGGCCGCCTCGACCTCTTGTCTCAGTTGACGCGCGGCAATCAGCAATGCGGTGTTCGCCGGTCCGAGACGTGTCCATCGCACGAGGTTCAGCAGTGGAAAACGAACCACGGCCAGGACCAACCAGTACGGCTTGTTGGACTGGTAGATGGCTTGCGCTGGGTCCACGACTGCGGATGGGTCGAGCTCCATGCCGGCGGAGTGGAACTGAGCGCCCCGGAGGATGCGCTGTGCATTGCCGTAGTAGCTCCGTGCGGAGACCGGTTCGATGAGTGAGTCCTCGGCGTTTCCGAGTCCTGGAATGGACATGAACATACTGAAGACGCCCACTATCGAGCCGAACACTGCCGAGACGACCATGAGGATTCCACCACCCGTGAGGATGTTGAGTACGGCCCACGACGATGATCCGAAGATGATGTCGAGCTGGTATGCGCCCCCTCCAAGGACGATGCCCGCGACAAAGAGAGCGGCGTAGGCGAGGAGGAAATCCAGGTCCCGGGCTCCACGAGGCAACAGTCGTCCGTTCTTCTCCGCGGTCCCCTCAGCTGCGATTAGCATGGATAGTGCGGTTCGGAGGGCGTATTTGTCTATTTCGCCCACCTTGGCCTCTCCCCGCTGAGGCTGTGTTGCGTCGAGCAAAGGCATGCGAGACGTGCGCCAGAGCGCGACGAAATCCCAGAGTGGCTGCGCAAGGCAGACCGTCCAACCGATCACGAGCAGGGGAATGAAGATCCAGACTGCCAGGGTCTGCAACACGAACTCGAACATAGAGGCCTCCAACCATGGAAAACGGCGTTCCATGCCGCTCGAGCATCTTGCTTCGCCGGACCGATGCGAGCACCTTACGTTTCCCTTAAACTTCCGAAATCCCGGGCTGCCGCGCTTGATGTCACTCGCCGGCTGAGTGAGGTGAATAAGGAGTTCCCGAGTTGGTTTAATGAACGACCGAAACCTACCCGCACAGGGCGCCGTAGCGATCGCGATGATCGACGAGCCACAGATCAGCCAGCTCTGGGTCGAGGACCCGGAACGCGCCGAGTCCCTCGACCGCGCATTGCTGGCGTGCGTACCTGAGATCGCAGCCGTAGAGCGTACAGCCGAGGGCACGTTGCGCGTCATCATCGCACCGCATGCTGGGCTCCCATGGGCTCGGACGGCGATTTCTCCGGCCCGTCGGATTGCCGTTCACATCGCCGATCCACCGCGGCGGACCGACCCTCTCACCGGGAGGCGGACGGTGGTGGGACCGGCGAGCGGTCGGGTGAGCGCCATGATGCTCAGAACCCCGGTGGGCACCATCAGTCTCACCGCCGAAGCACTCGCGGAATCGCCGGATATCGTCACCCGCCCGCTGACCGGCGCCGCCGATGCCTTCGTAGTGGGCATCGGCGAAAAAGACCTTCCCAAGCCGGTGGGTCCGCTGATTGGCCGACGCGAAGAGCTGGAAGCTGCGCGCGCGCTGTTGACGGAAACCTCCCACGTGACTCTCGTGGGCCCCCATGGTGTGGGCAAGTCCAGGCTCGCGCTCGCCATTGCGCGGGAATTCCCCGCCGCGCTCTGGGTCCACGTCGGTGAGCTCGAAGTAAGGAGCGCCGTCGCGTCAGTTCTCGGCGTGCGTCGATCGGCGGTCACTGCCGCCCTGGCGGCGCGGGGGGCTACGTTGGTGGTGGTCGACAACGCCGACGGCCGCGAGGACGAGGTCCGCGAGCTCGTTGCGTCGATGCACGCCCCCCAACTCAAGTTGTTGGTCACTGGTCGCTCTCACGTCGTCGGTTCTCCCATCGATGTGCAACCCCTTCCGGTCGCTGCCGCGGCAACACTGCTTCGGAGCCGCTGCCCTCGGCCGTTGAGCGAGCGCGCCGCCCACGCGTTGGTGGACGCGACAGACCGATTGCCCCTGGAGCTCGAGCTCATTGCGGCCCAGGCGGCGAGCCTGGATGACGAGACCCTGGCGGGCAGGCTGAAGGAGATCATCGAGCATGGCGTCAAGTCGACCCTGTCTTCCTCCTGGCAGCTGCTCGATCCCGACGACCGGGGAGCGCTGATCTGCTTGGCGGCCTTTCGCGGTACCTTCGTCGCGCCGGCAGCCGAAGCCGTCATGGACCGTCCATTGGCGACGCTCGAACGCTTGGTAGACCGGTCCCTGGTTGTCAGGAATGCCGACGCCACCTATCGATGTCTCGATTCGGTCAGCACCTTCTTGCGAAGAAAAGGCGTCCCAAAAGGGGCTTTCGAGCGGCACGCTCGCTGGTTTGCCCACGAGCCTGAATCGCTGACGCGGAATGATGCGATCCGTGAGCGGAACGAGCGACGAAGACGAGAGGCTGCGGACATGCTGGCCGTGGCAGACCGCTATCCAGGCACCCGATTGGGGGCACTGGCGGCTCTCGATGTGTCGGCATGGGGCATCGACACACTCCCCGCGGAGCGACTCGAAGCGATCCTCCTGGCCGTCGAGGGGACCGACGACGAGGCCCTGGCTGGCCGTGCCCTCTTTCGCAGAGCGGGCCTGGCCAAGCGGTTGAACCAGCGGCAACTGTCGGTACGCCTCTACGAGGAGACGTATGAGCGTCAAGCAAGGGCTGGCGAGTGGCGTATGGCGGCCGCGGCGGCGGCCGCCATCGCGAATGCACTGTTCCAGGACGAGGGTGAGAATGCCGCGGCACTGCGGTGGTTCGACCGGGCTAGTGAGTCGGCGATCCGCGCCGGGGCAGGAGGTCTCCTGGCCAAGAACATCCTGGGAAGAGCGCGAATGTTGGCGCACCGTGAGCCGCCTCATCCCAGCTCGAAGGGCCTGTTTGATCGGGCCGTCGAGGCGGCCTTGGAGTCCGGTGACGAGTGGGCCGCACCGCTGGCGCTCTTCGCCCGCGCGGAGTTTCTGGCGCGCGAGCAGGTCTGCGATGGGGCGCTCAGGGACCTCGACTGCGCGTTGGCTTTCGCCCCGTTCGCCGACCCGACCAGCCAGGTGGTCGCCGCCCACTACGAGTCGCTCGTTCGCACTCACCTCGGCCAATTCGACGGCGCCGTGGAGGCGGCACAACGGTGCTTGAAGATCAGTCGAAAGATCGGGGACCAGGCAAGGGTCGTCTACGCACAGTCGGCTCTGGCGTTCGCCTGGTTGCTCGGGGGCGATCCCGCCGCGGCTGCCGCGGCGAGCGCGGGAGTAGCCGAGGTCGCCGAGCGCGCCGGCAAGCTCTCCATCGCTGCCCACATTGGCGTTGACCTCGGTAGGGCTCTCGTCGAACTGGACCGATTCGAGGCGGGCATTCGCCACCTGAATCGAGCGGCTGAGCTCTTCAGTGCTGTCGACAACGAGGGAGATGCGTTGGTCGCGAGGTGGTTCGCGGCAGCGGCCACCGCCATTGCCGGGAATGTGGAGGAGGCCAATCGCCGGGTCCCAGAACCGGCCGCGAACGAACCTTTCAAGAGACAGTTGCGGGGCGTCATGCACCCCGATCAGTCCGTGCTCGACGAAGCGCGAGTGCGCGCAGAGGCCCACCTCCCCAGTGCGAATCTCTTGATCGCCACGCGATGGCATGCCCGGATGTGTGTTCGGAACAACCCTCCTGTACGCGTCGACCGCCGAGGATCCGTGATCCTCCAGGATGGGACGGAAATCGATGTGCGCCGACGGCGGGCGGTGCGGCGAATCCTGGTACAGCTCTCGGAGCGCCGCGTGCACGAGCCAGGGGCAGCCACCAGTCTCGACCAGTTGGTGGCCGTCGGCTGGCCAGGCGAAAAAATTCTCCCGAATGCGGCGACAAACCGGGGGTATGTAGCTATCGCGACACTGCGCCGGGCCGGTCTCCACGAACTGCTTCAGACGGGACCGGAGGGTTACCGCCTCGACCCTCGGGTGCCGCTGATAATGATCTGATTCTGTCTACGGTCGGAACTCGCGTGCGAGGGCCCGGCTGTAGAGGATGCCAACGCCGCCGGCGAAGGTCAGACCTGGAAAGGCGAAGTCCCGGGTCAGTTCCCGATAGTCCGCGTGCAAGGCGATCGAAGCGCCATTGGCGGCGCTGGTGTAGTAGAAGATCTCGTCGGCGCGCTGGGCCACCCAATTCACGCGGAACTCTGTCAGGGCGCGACCGACACCGCGGCGACGAAACTCGGGTTCGACGACGACTCCGGTGAGGTACCATCCGCGCGGAAGTCCACGTGCGCCCTCGATATCGTCGCACGGCAGCATTGTGGTGCGACCGAATCCCAACGCCCGGCCGTCGAGCTCGGCCACGCAGAACATCTTCTCGGTCAGACCCCGCTCCAGTCGGTCGATCTCGTCGGCGACGCCTCGAACGGCGTCCTCGATGGGCCGTCGGTTGCGCTCTGCGATCAGCCTTCCGATCGCCACGGCGTCCGCGCTGGACCCTTCACGGACCGTCACACCGACCAGAGGCGGTCGGCTGGAATCAGGCGCGTATGCCTCGAAGAAGTCCATGCGGAGACCTATCGCGTTGGGAACCTCGTCCTTCCGCCGTTGACCAATGTTCCGGAGGGCGGATGTTCGTCGCGCTGTGGCTGTACATTGGGTTTGCGTTCGGGATGGAGCCTCACGCCTGCGATGCCCGCTCCCGCGATCTGGCGCCGATTCTGGTCCCTGCGGACTTCGATTCGGCTCGGGACTGGCTCGTTCCTCGGGAGGGATCCGGCGTCGCTGTGTTCACCGCCCACGGCGTGATCGATCTTTCGGAATCCACCCTCGAGGAATGGGAGATCGACGCCGCGAGCGCCCTCGAAATCGCCATCGAGAACGCTCGTCACCTCTACCCCAACCCGCGATTCCAGTCCGTGAGCCCCGGTGTATACATGGTGAAGTCCACGACGCCGACCTGGGTGCTCGTCCGTCGGCCGTGGCTGCTCCGGCGCCTGGGCCTGGAGGGGGACCCGGTGGTCTTTGCAAGGGGCAACACCTTCGTGACCGGCGCTGAAGATGTCGCCGGTCTGGAGCACGTGGGCAGCCTCTCGGTCGGAGCGAAGAGGAGCCGCGCATTCCGGTTGACCGAGGACGGAGACTGGGAACCGTTCTCGCTGCCGATCAAGGTGAGCCTGACGCGCGATCTGCGCCGTTATGCGCCGGCTACGAGTTTAGATTGACGAGGACCTCGAGGGCGGCGTCCATCCTGGGCGCCAACTCGAGCGGGCAGGCCTCGAGCACCAAGGCCCGCAGCTCGTCGGAGACCGGTTTGTCGTCGTCGCAGCAAACGTCGATCTGCCAGCCGCCGTCGAATGCGAGCACCATGCAGTATTGACCGTTCAAGCCCGGGATCTCGTGGATTCGACTGCGAAGCTTGCGGGTCCACTGCTTGGCGAAGCGATTCAATGACGTGCGGTCGATCGGTTCATCTTCGGCGCGAGACATGGCAAGTGGAAGCGGCACCGGTCACCTCGACGCGTTTGAGCACGACAATGGCGTATCCCCTTCCTGGGAAGGGAGCCCGTACCTCACGTTGCACCGGTGAAGAACACATCGCCGCGAAGTACGTATTTGACCCCGGATTCAACGGCCTCGCCCTTGTGGAGAACGAACCATGTTCTGCAACAGGAGCGGCTGAAGTGTGATGTGGGCCTCGCCGAGGCGGGGACGGTCCACAAGTAGGGCTTGTCGAGGTCGAACTCCGAGATGTGTACGCCCATATTCTGGAGTAACACAGGCCTACGCACTGCACTCACGGGCTAAAGGGCCTCCGGAGCGTTGGGGGACGAGCGTTGCTTCTTTGGGGTTTGCTGGCGTTGGCGGGAGTAGGGGCGGCGATCTTCGGTCGTGTCTTCCTTTCCTATCGGGCCGCTCGCGCTGCCAGGTACGCAGCTCTCGACGCCGGCAGCCGGATAGCACAAACAGCCCTGGGACCTGTCGAATACGCCATGCTGGGCGACTCCGGACCGGTGATTCTGATGAGCCACGGCTCACCCGGCGGCTATGACATTGTCGAGCCCGTCCCGGGTGAATTCCGGACCCTGGCCCCCTCACGACCGGGCTACCTTCGCACCCCATTGGAGCTCGGCCTCACCCCCGAAGAGCAGGCTCACGTGTTCGCCGCCCTCCTCGACCACCTGGCGATCGATGAGGTCATCGTGTTCGTCGTCTCCGCAGGTGGGCCGGCGGGGCTGTCCTTCGCGGCCCTGTACCCCGAGCGCACTCTGGCGGTGGTGGCCGCCGAGGCGGTGAGCGGCCCCATTGCCCTGCCTTTCCTGATGCCCGTTGTCACCGGGGACTTCCCGGTCTGGGTGTTGGGACACATCGGCTGGAGGCTGATGGGTCGCCGCGGCCTGGTCCGAGTGATGATTCCCGATGCAGCCAACCGTGCCCGGCTGGCCGAAGAGCCGGCGGGAGAGGAGGAGCTGGTCGTGCTCATGGGCCACGCCTGGCCACTCACACCGCGGTTTCCAGGTACCAACAACGACAGTTCACAATTCGTCGGTGTAGAGCTTCCGTTAGCGCAGATCACGGCACCTACGTTGGTCGTGCATGGCACCGCGGACACGAACGTCCCATTCGAACACGGCGAGCGGACTTCGGCCGCTATTATGAACTCGCAGCTGCATGTGATCGAGGGTGGAGATCACCTCATGCCCTTCACTCACAAACGCGAGTTCGACACCGTGGTGGGTGACTTCCTGGAGGGGATCTGCAGCCCACAGACCACCGTCAATAGTGGTCGGGTCGAGTCGTGAATTCCAGGTGTTGGGAACACGCCCTCATCGGCCATGGCGAGTTGCCACTCCAGGCCTTTGCATCCGTTACTGACGCAGGTATCATTCCTGCGGATATCACACTGACTCATGCCGAAGAGCCACCCGGTTGCGGCGGCCAATAACAATGGGGTGGTGATGAGTGCCCGCGCCCAGATCGGCATGCGCAAGAGGCCCATCGGGGCAGCGAGCGTTGCAGCCAGTACCGCCGGATAGCCAGCCATTGGGATGATGCTGGTCTCCGGGCTGCTCTCGAAGGCGGAGGCCCCCATCGCCAACCCGATCATGGCGAACATCCAGGCGGCGAGGACCTCGGCCTGGAAGAAGTCGACCTTGGGAAGTCTGTACATAGACGGCAAGATAGGAGGTAGGTGTGCAGGAACCGGAGCCCCCATTGTGCGGATACCGTGCAGACATCGATTTTCGGCTGCTGGCGGAGTCCGATCTCGAGGCACTCCACCAATGGTTGAATGAGCTGGAAGTCCGACGATGGTATGGCCCTGATGCGATGAGCCTCGCACAGGTCCGAGACAAGTATATGCCGAGAATTCTTGGGGAAGCACCGACGTTGGTATATGTCATTGAGGTCGACGAATCCGACATCGGGATCATACAGAAATACCGAGTCGCCGATCATCCTGAATGGGCTGCGATGATCGAGGCGAAACCGGGCTGGGTGGGTATCGACTATTTCATAGGGTCTCCGGAGTTCCGGGGCCGAGGTATCGGGGCCGCGGCCATCGAGCGCTTCGTGGTGGATGTCGTTTTCGCAGACCCACAGACTAAGGCCTGCGTGTCGGCGCCCTCGACCTCCAATACACGTTCTATTCGCTGTTTGGAGAAGGTGGGATTCGTGTTCGAGAAGGTTGTCATTCCAGGCGGTGGAGAGGAGGAAACGCTGCTGATACGCACCAGGGCGTGATACCCTGCTCCATGCGCTTCGCTGTCGTCCTCGCGCTGGTCGCCTGTGGCTCTCCGACCACCGAAAAGCCCACTCCAGATACCTGCAACGGCTGGACCGAACTCTGTGATCTGACGCCACTCGAGATCACCACGCCGATGACCCACAACTCCCACGCCTCCCTCGAGCGCGGGTATCACGAGACCGCGGCGAACCACGTGGCCCCGATCCCGACCCAGCTGGAGGACGGAATTCGCGCCCTCAATGTCGACGTCTACGAGGAAGAAGGGCAGATGTTGGCCTGTCATGGGTACTGCACCCTCGGCTCCCAACCCCTCGACGAGGTCTGGGCGGAGATCGTCGACTTTCTCGATGCACACCCGCGGGAGGTCGTCTGGCTGCAGCTGCAGGACGGCGCGCCACTGTCCTCCATTCTGGCGGCATTCGAGGACGCGGGAATGCACGACCGCGCGTGGGTGCACGATGGGGAATGGGCCACCCTGGGCGAGATGGTCGCGGACGACACCCGCCTGATCCTGTCCGGCGGCGAAGGGGGAGGGGACGAGGCTCCCTGGTACCACCCCGACGCCACCCTCAGCTACGCGACCAACTACGGCTACCCGAATGTCGATTCCATGGACTGCGCGCTGCGCTACCCGGTAGCGGAGGGTGCCCTTTTCGAGCTGGTTCACACCTTTCTCGGTCCCATCGCCTGGCAGGATCTCTCCGAAGAGGGCAATCCGAGTCTCGCCTCCCGCCTCGAGGAATGCGAGGCCGAGGTCGGGCGTCAGGTGAACCTCCTGACGGTGGACTGGTACCAGCATGGCGACGTGGTGGGCGTGGCTGCCGAGCGCAACGGGCTCGACCCCGCCGCTCGCCAGACGCCCTGACTGAAGAGGGGCGCCCTTCCTACTTTGCTCTCGCGACGCGAATCGCGTCGGCAAAACCGTCGATGTCCTCGGGGCTGACGAGGAGATCCCGGCGACCGTCGCAGCGCAGCACCACCAGATCGGAGATCCGGCTCACGTACATCTCGAATGTGGTCTTGCGGGTGACGAGCAGCCCGAAGGCACCCCAGAGTCCGCCCGCGCCGATGCGAGCGCCCCACCCGTGGACGCGGCTGAAGCTCTTGTCGGTGTAGACCTCCACCTCGCGGATCTCGGAGATCGGGATCTCGTTGATCCAGCCGGGGTAGCGAATGGTGAGCGTGTCCGGGTCGACGTCGAAGCGCCTCGGGCGGGCGTAGACCCAGATCGCGGCGTACATAGCGAAGAGACCGAGGCTCACCGGGGCCAATCCGAAGGTGATCGGCGGTGCCATCAGCGATGTGGCGATGAAGAGGCGGAAGCCCCAGCACGAGCCGGTCAGGCCAGTCATCATTTCAGTTGGTTGGATGGCACGCCGTTCGAGATGGTCGGTTCAACCTCGAACAGACGCTTCGACTCTGTGGGGTCAGGTGCGTGGAGTACGCGTCGTTGACGGCGATATCCCTTGAATTCGCTTCCCGTTGAGTGGCTGGAATTACCGCTATCGCCAAGGCCCGTTTGCATCCCGTGTCGAGCCGCCGATCGAGTACGGATGAGTGCCCTTCAATCGACCGCCGGATGGGCATTGAGATTTTTGATCGCGCGATTGTGCAGCTGTGGCGCAAACGACGTGTGGTCAGCCCTCGAAGTGCTCGCGCATCGGGCGAAAGTAATGGTCCTCCCAGCCTTGTAGGTAGTCCGATACCTGAGCGGGCGGCAGGCCGGTGTGATTCAGGGAGATGAGCGTGCCCCCTTCAGCGGCCTCGAACTGGATCTCCAGCCTCGAGTCTGCGTCGGCGTCGCCGAATTGGCTCGTCCTCCACGACTGCACGATGCGAGAGGGCCGCGTGAGCTCGAGGTTCGCACCCTGGATGTACCCGCCCCAAGCCGTGAATCGAGCACCTACCGTGGCCTTGCCGGTCGCGTCGGCACCGGTCATTTCAGCGTGGCCCTCTCCGTCGAGCCAGGCGTCGAAGAGGTCTTCGGGGGCAGCGGGGATGACCGCGCTGGTCTGCAGGGAGTCGTCGGCCATGTTCGTCCTCTCGATGTCGGCCCGCAGGCTACCCCGGGAAGCCAGGGGCGCGCTTGCCCAGGAGGGGTAGAGTGTGCCTTGGAGGTTCGATGCGTCGTGTGGCAGCGGTATTCCTTGTCGCCACGAGCCTCAGCGTGAGCATTTCGGCGTGGGCAGCCGAGCGTCTCGCCGTACTCGAGCTGTCGGGAGACCTTCCAGCCCAGGAGCTGGGCCTGCTCACCGACGAGGTGCGGGGTGCGGTGGTACGCGGGCTCGGAGCCCGCATCCACGTGATGACCCGCGAGAACATGGAGGTCATGCTCACGGACATGGGCATCGATGCGAGCTGTGTCTCGGAGGGGGCTTGCGAGGTCGAGACAGCGCGGAATCTCGGTGTCGACTATGTCGTATCGGGTGCGGTCGTGGGGATGGGGGGCAAGCAGATCGCCTCGCTCAAACTGCATCGGACCCAGAACGCACAGTTGCTCGCATCCGAGCGGGCGCAAGGTGCCGATGCGCTTGGTCTGCTGGATGCTATTGGCGGGACGGCGAATGAGCTCATTGCGGTCCTGTCGTCACCGGCGCCGAGTGAAGTAGCGACCGTACAGTCGATTCGACAACCCGACTCCACCCCGCCGGCTGCACCGTCTCACGATCCAGACTTCATTGGCCTGGAGGTCACTGGCGAACTCAGTAGCCCCGCGTTGGGAAAGCTCGTGTGCATCAGTCCGGGCAGCTTCACGATGGGGTCACCACCGACTGCAGAAACACCCGCCCGTCTGGCTTCGGGGCCGCTTCATCGGGTGACCTTGACCCATGGATTCTGCGTGATGGAGCGCGAGGTGACCCAGGGCGCCTGGAAGTCCACGGATATCAAAGATCGCTCCTGGTTCGCGAAGTGTGGGGACGATTGTCCGGCCAACTACATGAATTGGTATGACGCGGTGACTTTCGCGAACAAGCGGAGCGCGGCGGAAGGGCTGACATTGGCCTACCGGATCGAGGGCAAGAGCCAGAGCATGAAGTGCACCAGACAGCAGGCGCCAGATTGTTTTACGGCAACCCTCATTCCGGGAGCGGATGGCTATCGGTTGTTGACGGAAGCCGAATGGGAGGTGGCAGCGCGGGGACGCGAGGCTCTTGCGTTCTCCGGATCAAATTCGGCCGAGTCGGTCGGCTGGGTCGCGCAGAATAGCGATAAAAAGGTGCATGCCACGTGTGAAATGCAGCGCAACGGCTACGGGCTCTGCGACATGATCGGCAACGTGTCCGAGTGGACCTGGGACTACTACAACGAGCTCGTCGAGGCGCCGACGGTCGACCCCACCGGCCCGAATTTTTGGGGCTTCCACGTCATGCGAGGAGGGTCATTCAAGGGTGGTCCCTGGCAAGTCGGGTACAGGCACGCCGCCCAGACTGACCACCGATTTGAGCACTATGGCACTCGCCTCGCGAGGCCAGCTCCGGAGTAGATCTGCGGGGAGCTACCCCGAGAAGCGAGGTGCGCGCTTGCCCAGGAAGGCCGCGACACCCTCTGCGAAGTCCCGCGTGGCGAACGAAGCCGTGATCGCTTCCTTCTCCAGCTCGAGCTGATCGTGCAGCGGACGCAGGCTCGCCGAAGAGACGAGTGCCTTGGTTCTCGCGACCGCCTGAGAGGGACTCATCGTCAGGGCCACGGCGAATGCGCGGGCGCTTGCGAGCAGCTGATCGGCCGGCACGACGCGGTTCACCAGGCCGAGCTCGAGGGCGCGCTGGGGCGTGATGGCCGCCGGGGCAAGGAAGAGCTCCATGGCGAGCTTCGGGCCGACATGACGGGTCAGCAGCCACGTCGAGCCGCCGTCGGGCGACAGGCCCACGCCCAGGTAGGCCGTGCTGAGCTTGGTGTCTTCACTGGCTACGACGAGATCACATGCCAGCGTCAGACTGAGGCCGGCGCCGGCGCATCCGCCATGTACAGCTGCAATCACCGGTTTCGGGAGAGCGACGATGGTCTCTATGACGACGTGCAGGTCGCCGGGGAGGGCCTCTGGCATCGGTGCGTCGCCGCTGAGCACGTCGGCGAAGAGCTTCACATCTCCACCGACACAGAACGACTTTCCGGCGCCGCGAAGCAGCACGACGCGGACCGATGGCGCTTCGGCGAGCTCCAGGGCGGCGCGCAGCGCGAGGATCAGGTTGTCATCCAGTGCGTTGTGGGCGGCGGGGCGGTTCAGGACGATCTCGAGTACGCCGCCTTCTTCGTTGGTGATGACCAGGTCATTGGACATAATGTCTCCAGTGGTAACATAGGTGGGTGAGAAGGTGTCCGCGATGCGGACGGGTTAAATCAGGGCAGATCGGCGTCCAGGATGGGCCCGATCAGCTCGGGAATGAAGCGGTCGGCCCCGGTAGCGCCGCCGATGCCGAGGCGGTCGACCTGGACCAGTTCAGCGAATCCGTGAAGCAGCGCCCAGACGCGGATGGTCTGCGCATCGGCGGTATCGGGGTTGTGCGCGGCGAGCTGATCTCGCACGACTGCGTAGGCCTGTCGACGAGCGGAAATCAAGGCGGGCTCGTCCGTTTCGCCCTCGAGCCTCGGACCGAACATCACCTGGTAGAGCCCGGGATGGGACAGGGCGAAGCGCACATAGGCCCGCGCGGTTGCGATCAACCCCTCGCGGGGAGTGGGGGAGCGCTCACGGGCCCGCCGGACCGCCGTGGTCAGCTGAACGAACCCCAGCCGGGCCACCTCGCCAAGTAGGGCCCGCTTGTTGGTGAAGTGCCGATAGACTGCGGCGTGGGAGACCCCGACGCCTCGGGCCACTCCGCGCAGGGAGACCGACTCGGCGCCGGATTGCTCGACCTGGAGGAAAGCCTCTTCGGCAGCGGCGATCCGGAGGTCACCGTGATGGTATTGTGCGCGCATTCTCTAATGTTACCATCGGACACATAATCCCGCCAGCCCAGGCTGAGGATCAATGGGACACCTCGGAAGCGGATGTGAGCGTGCCCTTGATGACGTAGTCCTCGGCGGGCTCGATGCGAGTGTAGGAAGCCGCGTCGCCGTCGCAGGTGAGTTCCATCTGGCCGTTGCCGCAGTCGGAGTCCCATCCGGCGTAGGCTCGCGCGACGACCTTCCCCTCTGAAAGGGTGCATTTCTTGAGGTATGTCGTGCACCAGCTCCCGTCGGCGAAGTTCTCGCGCAGCGTTCCGCACGACCCACCCTCGGGGTCCTTCAGCGACGGCTCCGAGGGCGGGGTCAGGGTGGCGACCACTCCGCCGCTGTACCCGTAGTTGTCGGAGACCGGACCCTTCCACTCGCCGTTGCAGCCGACCTCGGGTGGTGTGGGCTCCTCGGCGCAGGCGCCCTCGATGCACACACAGCGCTCGAGATCTGGCACCCAGTGCTCGCCGTCCTCGGTGCAGGTCGGCGGGGCTGTGCCGAGTCCGCCACAGGCGATCGACGTGAGCAGAACCGTTGAAGTCAGGGTCAGGGTCGCGGCGTTCTTCATGCTTCCTCCATGAACAACGCCTATCGATCGGGGCCCGAACCAGGTCCGAACAATGCCCGAACATTTCGGCGCCAAGCCAAGCGGTTACCTCCTCGTCCACTGGGAGGAACTCATGAACTTCGATGCGCCGGCCGGCTACGGCTCCGTCACCCCCTACCTGTCCGTAGTCGACGCCGCCGTGGTGCTCGAGTTTGCGGGCGCCGTCTTCGATGCGACCGTGACCGAGCGCATCACCGACGATGAGGGCGGCATTCGCCACGCCGAGTTTCGAATCGGCGGCTCGCTGCTCATGACCGGCTCAGTCGGCGATCCCGCCAACGCTCGCGCGAGCGTGCTCTACGTCTATAGCAGTGATTGCGACGAGATCTACCGCCGCGCCCTCGCTGCTGGCGGGACCTCCGTCAGCGAACCGGCCGATCAGGTCTACGGAGATCGAACCGCCGCTTTCAAGGGACCTGCTGGCAACCAGTGGCACGTCGCGACGCGAAAAGAGACGCTGACAGAGGCCGAGATCCAGGCCCGCAGCTAGCTAGATCGCAGGGTCCGCCCGCCACTCGCCCGGGGTCTGTCCGGTCCACCGCTTGAACGCCCGGCCGAAGGCGCTCGGATCGGAGAATCCGAGGAGCCAGGAGACTTCGGCGACCCCGATTCCGGGAACGGCGAGGTGGGCGCGGCTCTGTTCGAGACGCAGTCGATCGATGACCTCACCGAACTTGAGGTCGTCGGCTTTCAACCGGCGATGGAGCGTGCGTTCGCTCATGCCCAGATTCTTCGCCACCCGACCGGCTGTGGGTTCACGACCGGGGAGGATGTCCGCGACAGCCGTGCGGATCGTCACCTCGAGGCCCGCGTCCCGCGGGGCCTGACTGGCGAGCTGTTCGGCGTGGGCATCGAGGAGCGAGCCGAGGGCCGGGTCGGCGTTCTCCGGCTTTCGGCTCCACCAGCTGGTGGAGACCTCTATGGTTGGATGGTCGGCGTCGTAGTGAATCGGGGCGGCGAAGACGCGGCGATGCTCTTTGGCATCGGGCGGTCTGGGAAAGGGGAAGGAGACCGAGATCGGGGGCCAGTCGAGGCCGCTTGCCCAGCGGGTCAGGAGCCAGATGGCGGTCAGCGTGTACTCGGCTGGAGGACGGGGAATGGGACCGGGGAGCTCGGGAATCTTCATCTCCAGCCGTCGATCGGTCCAGGTGAGGCGGATGCGCGGATCGACCACATCGAAGTAGCGGGCCACTCGTTCGAGGCCCTCTCCCAGGGTCGGGCTGTGGGCGACCAGGTAATAGAGAACTGGATAATCTCCGGGTTCGAGGGACTCTGCGGCGCGCAGGGCCAACGCGCCGTCGCCACTCGTCGCAAGGGCCTCCATCCACAGCCGGTCGGCCAGGTCGGAGTCGATGCGTTCCTCTCCGTCGATGTCCGCGCGGGTCAACCCCGCTCGTCTCAACAGCGCGTCTCCGTCCATGCCCAGCCGCTCACAGGCGGCCACCAGCGCGCGACTCGGAAGGGGCAGGACGGGAACGGACATGGACGGTCGCATAGCCGGCGAACAACAGGCCGGCCAGAGCGATGAACCAGTCTCCGAGCAGGCCGTAGATCGTGGTCACGCCTTTTGTGGGGAGGTGCACGAGCAGGATGTCGGCGCCCGCGTCGAAGGCACTCATCGAGCCGAGAACACGGCCCGCGGGGTCGATTCCCGCGGAGAGGCCGAAACGGGTGGACCGCAGCACGCTGTGTCCCGCCTCGATAGCGCGCAGGCCGGCCATCCGGGTGTGCACAGGATCGATGCCCCGCCAGTCCGAGCTCGGGAGTGCGACGAGATCGACATCGGTTCGCTGCAGTCCCATGGAGGGGTAGTCGTAGTCGTAGCAGATCGCCCCGGAGACGTTCGCGAAGGCGGTTTCTCGCTGGGGGACGGGTCCGACGCCCGGGATCGCCGGCTCTCCGAAGACGGGGTGGTTCTTGAGGTAGGTGTGGTCGAGTCTTCCCTCGGGAGTGAGCCACGCGTACTTGTTCTCGTACTTGAGTGGATCGACGGAAACGGGCACCACGTAGGCGGCGACCAGCTCGATGCGGAGCTCACCGGCGAGGTCTTGGAGTCGAGTCAGCCAGGCCTCTTCCTCGGACGGCAGAACCAGGGCAGCAGCCTCTGTCCAGACGATGAGCTCCGCTCCAGCCGAGGCTGCCTCGCGGGTGCGGATCTCCAGGCCCTCTTTGACCTCTCGGCGCCTGTCATCGGATGGAAGGGGCAGTCCCCCAAAGGTGGCATCGGTCGTGATCGCGGCGGACAACACCGTGTCCCGTTCTTGCTCGAAGGTGTGGACCCTTGCGTTTCCCGCCACGTGCAGGGCAACCCAGAGACCGAGGAGCCAGACGCCAGCACTGGTCCGAAGTCTTCCGGCCCAGATGGCCTCGATGCAGGCCGCGATGAAGTAGACGACGAAGCTGACGCCCGCCATTCCGGTGACCGACGCCAGCTGGAGCAGCGCCAGGTCGTCGAGCTGGGTGTAGGCCGCCGCGCCCCAGGAGGCGAAGTCGGTGAACGTGTGCTGAAGCCACTCGCCGACCACGAGTCCAGCGGCGAGGAATACCGCGCCGTGAACACCAGAGAGAGAGCCTTGGACCTTGCTCCACGCGTAGTAGGGCAGGCCGAGGAAGACTGCCGTGGGCAGGGCAAAGGCGATGGCGAACGGCGCTGGAATCGGGTCCGTGCAGATCTTCAGGACGGCCAGCGTCCAGCCGATGATTGTGAAGGCGAAGAACAGCCAGGTCGAACCGCCGAGTCGGAGTCCGCGCAGCATGGGAATTGGAGCGAGAAACGCGACGACCCCGATTCCCCAGCGCATGTGGGCCAGGCAAAGGAGCAGGGCGCCAACGGCAAACCAGAGAGATGGGCGACGATCGAACAGGGACATGAGAACCTCCTGTCCCCATGTCTCTCGTCGGCTAAAGGTCTACCTGGACCGAGTCCGCCAACTCCTGAACAATGTCCGCCAAGCGCTGCGTACCGGTTCAGATCAGCATTGGCACGCGCAGTTCAAGTGGCACGTCCCGAACGTGTACAGCTCGTCTGGGACGGTGTTGTTGGCGCCCCAGTTGGTGTTGTTGTCCGTCGAGGAGCACTCGATGGCGACCCAGTCGCCGCCAAACGCCTTACCCGGCCAGAAATAGAAGCCGACGGCGTTGCCCGCGTGCTGGGAGTTCACCGGGTCGAACCCACAGTTTGCAGCACAGGTGTCGGCGCAGCTCTCGCCCTCGTTGCCTGAGTACCAGCAACCGCCGTTGTAGTCCCAGCCGCCGCAGGGAGGCGCGACAGAGATGGTCAGGTCGACCTGGGCCACATTCGAGACCACCCCGGCGAGGTCGGTGATGGTGTAGCTGAAGCTGTCGACCACCGTCTGGTCACCGCTGTGGGTGTACTCGACGCTGCCGTCGCCGTTGATGACGATGGTGCCGTTCAGCGGGTTGGTGATGAGCGCGATCGAGGTGAGGTCGAAGCCGTCGTCATCGATGTCGTTGGCCGATAGCTGGATGACCACGGACCGTCCGGTGTAGCAGCTGGAGATGTCGTCGACGGCGATCGGAATGTCGTTGATCGGGTTGATGGTGATGTCGACATTCGAGACGTTCGAGGTGAGCCCCGAGATGTCGTCGACGGTGTAGGTGAAGTTGTCCAGCGCGTTCTCGGACCCGTCGTGGCTGTAGTCGACGGTGCCGTCGTTGTTGACGACCAGCGAGCCGTCCATGGGTTGGTCGATGACCGTGATGGTCGCCGGAGCGATCCCGTCGTCGGGATCGATGTCGTTGAGGATCAGGTCGAAGTTTGCGAAGCCGTCCTCATCCACAGAGAAGGCGTCGTCGAAGGTGGTCGGTGCATCGTTGACGGGGGTGACCGTGATAGTGACGGTGGCGACGTTGGAGAGCTCGCCGTTCAGATCCGACACGGTGTAGGTGAAGCTGTCCGAGGTCGTCTCGGAACCATCGTGCCGGTAGCCGACCATTCCGCCGGGCTGAATCACCGCGTCTCCGTTGAGGGGAAGATCGACGAGTGCGACGGTGTCGGTTGCCAGGTCGCCGGTGGGGTCTGTGTCGTTTGCGACCAGGTCGATCATGTCCTGATTGCCCTCGTCGATGGCGAGAGAATCGTCGACGGCTACCGGTGCGGTGGCGCTGACGACGTCATCGTCATCATCGTCGCCGATGATGTCGTCGTCGTCCCCCAGGACAGTGTCGTCCGTCGTAGAGGGGTCGGGTGTCGTGGTGATTCCGCCACAGCTCGCGAGGAGCGAAATCAGAGTCAGGAGAGTCACGCGCGCCATTGTTAAACCCCGGGATGTTGGGACCGTATGTATCACCAAGAATCGGGGTCGGGGGGGCCGTTCCGGCGAAACCGTTTGCTTGCATTCTTCTAGAGTGGTACCACTTGGAGAGTCGAGGCGAGTGGGTGTGGTACTCTGGGGAGTCGCCTGGGAGCTGTTTCTCCATGACTCGCCGTGTTGCCGTCACCTGTTCGGCTGCCCTTCTTCTCGCAGGGGTCGCCGACGCCCATTCCGTACATCAAAAGGAGACAACGCTCTTCTTCTCTTCGGAGACGGTCGACATGCTGGTGGACCGCGCAAACGGCGTTCTGCCAGGCGGTCCGGGCGTTCAGGACGGGGACGTCCTGCACGTCATTTTTCAGTCTCGACCGATCGCCAACGGTGCCACGGCTGGAGCGGGCGCCTACACCGCCATCGTTCTCGCTCCCGGTACCGAGGTCGTCGATGCCGCCATCGTCGAGGACAGCAATGGATTGTGGGTGGCTGTGCCTCCGCGACGGGCGGGGTTGATGGCCGATGGTTGGGGTAGCGGCGGCCAGCACGGCTCGGATGAGGGCTCCCTGGCGGGGGTGTATGCCGACACCGGGATCTTCTTCTCCAGGAGTGTGCGGACCGAGTATGTTCACGCTGGATTGGTTATCGACCCCACGGGTGGCAACGGCCTCGTCAACCTCCTCAATCTCCCCGATGCCCGCGTCTATTCGGTGTGGGATCAGACGATGACCATCGAGTTCGGAGAGGGCAACGGCGCCATCCCGAATCAGAGCGGTCGCGGGCACACACCGTTCGGGTACGGCTCGCCGGTGGCTGGAGAGGAGACGTTCTACCAAAACGACTACGTCTTCGACGGCAACAACCCCTATCCGAACGGCGATCCACTGGCGCGTGGGCCGTGGGAGCGGATCCAGTACGTCGGTTCCGAGATTGGAACCGGAGGGCCCATCAACGACACCGGGAGCCTGGCGCGGGTCGGTGTACCGACCGATCTCGGCGTGGTGCTCGACCCGAACAACCCGCTTCCGGCGGGAACGAACACCGTGCGCTTTGCGATGGGTGAGCGCATCATGGGCGTGACCGAGAGCGTTCGCCTCACCCTTCGCGTCACCGATGTGGCCCAGTTCGACGCCAATGGCTGCTTCGAGATGCACGGCTACGTGTTCGGTGGCGACGCATCTGGAGATCAGGACGGAAAGGACAACGTCTGGCGCTATGCCGTCCAGGGCAAGTCCGACATGTACTCCTGCGTCCACGTCCTCAAGACCTCCGACGTGCCGTATGCGCTCCCCGGGAATCCGATTCAGTACAACATCGAGTACGCCAACCTCTCGGCGGCCACGCTGGTGGCAGCGCAGGTCGTGGACACTATCGACGGCGACAACGTCAACTACGCGAGTGCCTCGCCCGCCGAGGACAACATCGCCGGTGATCTGTACACCTGGGATGTCGGCGATCTCGTGGTTGGCCAACGCGACAACATCACCGTGAACGTCGATGTCGACCCCGGGGCGTCCGACCTCTTCACCAACAACTACGTGACGCTGGATTGCGACAACTGCCTGCTGCCAGGGACCTCCAATTCTGTGGTGCTCCTCGACACCTTCTCGGCGATCTCCCCGGCAAAGACGGCGTCGCCGAACTCGGTTGGCGCCGGAGACACGGTCACCTACACGATCACCCTGGAGAACATCGGGACCGGAGAGACCGACGACGACAAGGTCATCATCGACGAGACCCTGCCCGCCGGCTTCAGCTACGTGCCGGGCACGACCGTGATCACCTCCGGGCCGAACTGTGCCTTCAACAGCACCGACGACCCGGCCAACGGGCCGAAGTGGGAAGAGACGCTGACGATCTGTGCCGGCGACACCTACACCCTGACTTTTGATGCCCTCGTCGATGTGGGCGTGGCCCCGGGCACCTACTGGAACAGCTTCTACTACGAGGCCAAAGACCTCGCGACGGGGCGAAAGACCAAGGCGGACCTGATCGGCGTCGCGCCGGTGACCGTCGACATGGTCTCCCTGCTGGGCAGCACTCTGTCTTCGACCGACACCGATGGCGGGGCCGCGGAGCCCGGCGACGAGATCTGCTACGACTTCGACGTACCCAACGACGGCACCCAGGACGCCACCAATGTGCAGACGGTTGTGTCGATGCCCGGCGGGACGACAATCGATCCGGCCAGCGTGGCCACCGACGCGACGACTGTCGAGTATTCCGATGATGGAGGCTCCACCTTCACGGCGCTGGTCACCGATCCAGACCTCACCCACGCGCGCTTCACCTGGGCGTCGATCTCGGCGGGTGGGAATGGGGTTGCGGCGTGGTGCGTCGATCTCGACGCGCTCATGGGCAACGGCGACATGCTCATTGTGCAGGCCGAGATCAGCAGCGACGAGACTGGCGCCGACATGTTCTACAGCGATGACCCGGACACCGCGGCAGCGGGGGACGCCACCGTCGATCAGGTGGTCGCCGCCCCGGACTTCGTGCTCTCCACCAAAGACGCCGACACCGCCGCGGCCGCACCCGGGGACACGATCGCCTACACCGTGCACGTGGTCGAGTCGGGCAACGACGCGCTGGGGGCGTTCAACGTTGTGGTCACCGACACCATCGACACAACCCAGCTCGAGAACATCGTCATCGCGCCGGTCGTCGGGGTTGTGAGCGCCTACACGGCGCCGGTCATCACCTGGACCATTCCCTATGTCGCCCCTGGAGAGCAGGTCGATCTGGCCTTCACCGCCGACGTGATCAACTCGGTCGTTCCGCCGTCGGTGGTCTCCAACCGGGTCACCATCGACTCGGACCAGACCGATCCCCAGGACACTTCGGACGTCGATGTCGACATCGGCCTCAACGACGCGGATGGAGATGGACTCACCGACGCCGAAGAGATCTTGCTCGGTACGGATCCGTTTGACGACGACACAGACAACGACGGCATTACCGACGGAAACGAGGTCAATGTCGAGTTCACCGATCCGCAGTTGTTCGACAGCGATGGCGACGGCCTCTCCGACGGCCTGGAGATCGGGTTGGCCGCTCCCCAGGGCAACGACACCGATCTCCTGATCTTCGCCGCGGATGGCGACGCTGGCATCACCCAGACCGATCCGAACAACCCAGACACCGATGGCGACAATCTCAACGATGGCGCCGAAGATCTCAATGGAAATGGCGTCT
>Ga0315336_1001770_pt1 | contig 38167 bp, 30 predicted proteins | sample ASW5metaG_FD_204512 | JGI IMG/M metagenome (GOLD analysis project Ga0315336, IMG submission 204512) | Ammonia-oxidizing marine archaeal communities from Monterey Bay, California, United States - ASW #5 | ecosystem: Environmental > Aquatic > Marine > Intertidal zone | place: USA: California... | reverse complement strand
ACGTCTCCTTTTGGTCTGGTGATGGTCGCGCCGCTGATCATGCAGTTTGGGACCGATGCCCAGAAAGCGCGCTTTCTCCCTAAGATCCTGAGTGGCGAAGAGGTCTGGTGCCAGGGGTACTCAGAGCCGGGCGCGGGCAGCGACCTCGCGTCTCTGCGCTGCAAGGCGGATCTCGATGGCGACGAGTTCGTGGTCAACGGTCAGAAGACCTGGACCACCTACGCCCAATACGCCGACTGGATCTTCTGCCTGCTGCGGACCGACGATTCGGGCAGGAAACAGGCGGGGATCAGCTTTGTGCTCATCGACATGAAGACCCCGGGTGTCGAGGTGAAGCCGATGCTGACCCTGGGCGGCCAACCTGCCTTCTGCGACACATTCTTCGACAATGTCCGCGTGCCGAAGGCCAACCTCCTCGGACCGATGCACGACGGCTGGAGGCTCGCCAAAGCGCTGCTCCTCCACGAGCGCACGATGGTGGGCGCCGTGGGCCCGATCCGCCGCCAGGTGCGCCACGCGAAGCGCATTGCCAAGGAGAACGGACTTGGCGACGACCCCCACTGGCGGCGGCGAATCGCAAAGCTCGAGATGCGAGTTCGCTCGCATCAGATGACCAACTTCAGAGCCATCACGGCGCAGCAGGCAGGGCGCAGTCTGGGGCCGGAGACTTCGATCCTCAAGCTTGTCGGCAGCAAGCTCCAACAGGAGGCCGACGAGCTGTGTATGGACCTCCTCGGCCCCGAGTCCCTGTCGTATCTGAACGACACGGCATCCGACGCCATCACCGAGCGGTACTGCTACAACCGCGCCACCACGATCTACGCGGGCTCCAACGAGATCCAGCGCAACATCATCGCCCGGTGGGTCCTCGGCCTGCCGAAGGGAGCGTGAGATGGACTTCTCATTGAACGAAGATCAGAAGATGTTGTCCACCTCGGTGGCCGACTTTGCCAAGAACGAGTCCACCGTCGAGCGCGCGCGCCGACTCCGGGATGACGCGGTCGGCTGGGAACGACCGATGTGGACTCAGATCGCCGAGCTCGGGTGGCTGATGGTGCCCTTCCCCGAGGAGGCTGGCGGCCTGGGGTGGACCTTCGAGGAGGTCGCCCTCATCGTCGAGCAACTCGGGAAGACACTGGTTCCAGAGCCGTATGTGCCTTCCATTCTCGCTGGGTACGCGGTTCATCTCGCCGGGGCAGCCGCCCAGTCCGAGAGTGTTCTCGAGCGTCTGTTTGCGGGCGAGATCTCCATGGCTCTGGCAATCGGTGAGAAATCAAACCGTCACGATCCGCTGTCCTCGGATGTCCAGGCAACGGAGGGCTGGACGCTGACCGGAACCAAGACATGGGTAGACAACGGCCACGCGGCAGAGCTCATCGTGGTCTCGGCTGCCACCGATGCCGGTCCGACGCTGTTCCTCGTCGAGGCCGCGAGCGCCCAGATCGACCCAGCCGGGAGACTCGACGGGCGTAAATCCGCGACCGTGACGCTGTCCGAGACGCCGGCTGAGATCCTGGGAGAGCCCGGTTCGGCACGAGACATCATCGAGAAGCTCTTCGATCTGGGCGCCGGGCTCGCGGTCTGCGAGGGCGTCGGCGTCTGCCAGCGAATGCTCGACCTGACCCTGGAGCACCTCAAGGTCCGCGAGCAGTTCGGCGTGCCCATTGGCTCGTTTCAAGCGCTGCAACATCGCGCCGTGGACATGTTCGCCGAGGTCGAGCTCCTCCGCTCCATCGGTATGGAGGTCTCCGAGCGCATGACCGGCGACGGCGCCGAGCGCAGACAGGCCGTGAGCGCGGCAAAAGTCCAGCTCGCAACGGGAGGCAAGTACGTCGCCCGCCAGGCCATCCAGCTCCACGGCGGCATCGGGTGCACCGACGAGCACGACGTGGGACTGTTCTTCAAGCGGTTGCACACCCTGGACGCATCCTTTGGGGACGAGACCTTTCATGTGGCGCGATACGCCGATGAACCTGGGTTTCTCGACGCATGAAGGTGGCGGTCTTCGGCGGATTTCTCGGGGCTGGCAAGACCTCGGCGATCCGCTCTATCGCCGCACTGCTCGAGTCCCGCGGCGAGCGCATCGCCATCATCACCAACGACCAGGGGTATTCGCTCGTCGACACCGCGCTCTGTGAACAGGTGTCGGACCAGGTCCTCGAGATCGGTGGAGGCTGCTTCTGCTGTCGCTATGATCTGCTCGAGGACGCACTCGACGCTGCGGCTCGGGGCGGCGCCACCATCGCCCTCGCCGAGGCCGTCGGCAGCTGTACAGATCTGGTCGCGACCGTGCTCGCCCCTCTGGCCGACCGGCGCGGCGACATCGAAGTCGCCGGGCTGTCGGTTCTGGTCGATCCCTGGCGAGCCGCGGACATCGCCGCAGGGGCCTTCCCAGACGAGATCGCCTACCTGTTTCGCAAGCAGATCGAGGAGGCCGATATCGTGGTCCTGACGCGGGCGGATCTCGCCCCTCCAGACGCTGCGCCCTTTGTCCGGTCGATTCGCTCCGATGTGCAGATCGCGAGAGTCTCCTGCATTGCCAGCACGGGGATCGCCGAGTGGATCGACGCCCTCCCCGAGGGCGTCGCCGCACCCTTGAGCATCGACTACGACACCTATGCGGCAGCGGAGGAAATGCTCGGCTGGGCCAACGGACGGGCACTGATTATCGGCGATGAGCCTTTCGATCCGCGACAAGTCATCACGCGCTTCTTCGACGAACTGGTCGATGCGCCAGTCGCCCATCTCAAGATCCGCGCAGGCCGAGGTGGCGGGCATCTGGTCCGCAAGGGCGCGCCTCCCAGCCTGGACCTGGACGATCTGCCGCCAGCCACTCGCAGCCTCGAGGTCCTCGTCAACGCCCGAATCGCCGTCGAGCCCAGTGCACTGGAGCGTCTCCTGAAGGACGCGATGTTGAGGGCGGCTGGAGAGGTGACCGTGACCTGGCGCGACTTCGAGTGTTTCAAGCCCGGGAGGCCGATCCCCATCCACCGCTACCCGACCCGCGACTCCCTGACGCTGAAGATCGCCGCCGAGCTCGAGCTTCGAGAGGGCAGTCAGATCCTCGATATCCGGTGCCGCGATGGGAGCGCTTTGCGGGCGGTCCTCGGCGCCTACCCCGTCTCCGCCGTCGGTCTGGATCCGGAAGCCGCCCCCGGGCCAGTCGCGGACGGCTTCACCCTGATGGCCGGAAGACCCCACAGAATTGCGATGCCGAACGCCTGTTTCGACGCTGTGTTGAGCCAGCAGGCCATCTCCGAGCTCCTCGCCCCCAAGCCAGCGGTCGCCGAGATCTTCCGGGTGCTCAAGCCCGGAGGTCGGATCGGGCTCTCCGATAGTCCCGAGGCGATGCCCGAGTGCCGCAGACTCCTTGAAGAAGCGGGATTCGCGGTGGTCGACACCGGCAGCGGATTTCTCATTGGCGTCAAGGAAGCGGCATGAGTGAGCTCCGCCGTTTTCTGGTGAAGGCGTCGATGGACTCGGCGTTTCGAGAACGGGTGCGCACGGATCCCGAGGCGGCGTTTGCCGGGTTCTCACTCACCGATGCGGAACGAGATGCGCTCCGCCGTCCCGACGAGATGTTGCCCCTGATCGCCCGCGAGACCCTCGGCGTGAAGGAGGGCGCCACACCCGACACCGTGCCGGGCACGGCGCCGGATCAAGCGCGACCAAACCCGTCTTTCTACCTGCGGATATTCCCCAGCGTGGTTCACGGGGACGACGGTCAGATCTACGTGTCCTACTCCGGCACGCTCGACCCGTCGGAGCTCGCGGAGGCCCGACACATCCCCTGGAGCCATCGACTGGATTCTCCCGAGACCGCGGCGGCCGTGGAGGCGATTCGCGCAGCGTCACCGGAAGTGCGGCGGGCAAAGCTCCTCGCCCTGATCAGAAGCCTGGTCGGACCGTGAAGGACATCACCATCATCGGTCTCGGCGTCGCGGCGCCGGATCACGTCACTCCCCAGGGTGATCGCGCGATTCGCGCAGCCAATGAGGTACTGTACGTCGACACCGGAATCGCGACGCGCGAATGGCTCGAGGCCCGCTGTCCGCGGGTCACCAACCTCTACGAGAGCTGCTACACCGAAGGTGGAGAGCGACTGCAGACCTACCACGAGATCGCCGCCCAGGTAGTGGAGGCGGCCATGGACCACGCCCCGGTCGTCTTCGCCGTTCAGGGCCACCCGACCGTGTTCTGCTATCCGCCCTTCCTCGTCGCCCAGGTCGCCGAGCTGGTCGGACTTTCCGTCGCGGTGCAGCCTGGAATCTCGTCGATGGCGTGCCTGTTCACCGAGCTGATGATCGACCCGGCGCCCCACGGCTTGCTGATGTACGAGGCCACCGATCTCCTCCTCCGCCGACGCCCCCTCCTGCCCGACGTGCCGACGCTGATCTGGCAGGTTGGTAGCCTGGAGAGCCACTTGTACTCGACCCTCGGAAGCGCCGCCGCGCGATTCGTGCGCTTCCGCGATTATCTGCTCGAGTTCTACGCTCCCGAGCACGTCGTCAGCGCAGTCTACGCGTCGCCACATCCACTGGCAGCGACCCAGATCCGCCGCTTTGCCATTGGCGAACTGGTCGACCACGCGAGAGATCTCGAGGGCGGCGTGACGCTCTTCGTGCCAGCCACCCACCAGCGGCCCATCGCCGATCGAGAGCTATTCGCGCTCCTCAATCACCCCGGCCACCTGGGCGTCATCACTGGTCAAGCCCGCTAGCGTCCGGGCGTCTACAACGGGACGCGTTCCAATCGGTGGAACGTAAAGGGTGGTTCGCGAGGTCAGAAGTGCGGCATGGGCCGGCATGGCCGCCAGGGGGAACGCCACATGCACCGGGTTCAGAAGCGCATGACTGGCGGCTTCGGCGGCAACGACATGATGATTGGCGGGATAGAAACGCAACAGGTGCCGCGTCAGAGGCTCGAAGGCCTCGGGACGCCGTGGCCCCTGGGTGTGCAGGTGAGTGCCTACGAGTCCGACCTGCCAGATCATCAGCGGCACATCACTCGCGATCGGTCGGCGACGCAAGAGCAGATCCGTCGCCTCGAAGCTCTGTAGTCCATGGGAGGCCGGATCGATCATCAACTCTGCAAGGAGTTGGTCCATCGCTGAGATCCCGGGGAGCACCTCGACGTTCAGGCCCATGAGCCCAGCCAGATCGCGAACCAGGAAGGTCGCCGGAGCCAGGTGGGTCGGATGGCCGCCGATGGCGAGTGTCACTGGCATGTGTGTGAGGGCAGCGTCGATCACGCGCGCGGCGATGTGATGGTGTGACTCAATGCGGCTCCGCCCGACGACGAAGTGTTCAGAGAGATCGGAGACCCGGCCGCAGCGCTCCTCGAGGAAGGCTCGAGTGGCGATGCCATCGTCGAGAAAGAGCACCTCTACCGACGCCGAAATGGCTCTCGAAGCCTCCCGGGTGACTTGATCGACGTTCACGGTTCCGAGGCCGACGATGTAGACATCGGTACTCATGAACGAGTCAACGCCCGGACGAGCCGGAGCAGGGCGTCGTGAAGATCTTCTCCGTCTGCAGCCTTCACCAGGACGACGGCGGCGTTGACGCGAGCGGCCGATACATCGTGCGCCCAGCTGCGGACCGACCCTTCATGCATCACATGAGGTATTTGCCGTATTCTGACTTTGTGATGGAGCTTATTAGAAACGAACGTTGGGGCCATCGAGACACCATAGGCGACGGATTCGGGGGCTGTGATGGACGCAATGTGTTCGACTTCACCGAGGTCTGGCGCACCGAGGAGCGTACGCAGGCGCACCTGGTCCGTTTCGATTCCGGCCCGCAGTTCGGGATCGAGGGTGGCTCGAATCAGCTGCTCTTTGTCCATCCGACCTCCCCCGCGGTTGTATCATCGGGCGATGCCGCAATCCGATCTGATGGCTTTGGTCGCAACCGGGGATGCCGACGGCATGCGCTCGGCTTCCCTCGAGGGTGCCGATGTCGCCCAGCTGGCCGGCATCGCGGTGATCCTGGGCCACATCGAGGTCCTGCGCGCTCTCGCCGAACGGGCGCCGGGGCCGCTGTCACAGCCAGATGGCGACGGCAAGACCGTCGCCTTCATGGCGGCTTCCACGGGCAATGTCGAGGCACTGAGGGTCCTCGCACACGCAGCCCCGGTCTCGCTCGGACTGCCCATCGTCGGCGGCGTCACACCTATCGACGCGGCGTGGCACCGAGGGCATGATGCATGCGTGGATCTCCTTCGGAGCGTAGGAATCCCGGATCCGATGGAGCGCTGGCAGAGCTGTTGCGACGGCGAAGCCTGCGAACCAAAACCGGTCCGCGAAGTCGATTCCATGCTAAGTTGAGGTCCCCTCTCTCCTCGGAGGAACTATGGGAATGCCCTGGACACGAATCGGCGACATCACGACGCCCTGTCCACTCCTGTGCGCCCCCGGCTGTATTCACGGCCCCGAGACCAACATTCAAGGCAACCCGACGGTCATCGTCGTCGGGAGTCCCGGCTGCGCCCTCGGCCACACAGCGATCGGTTGCGGACCACCGGCCCCCTACGTCGCCGGCTCGGCGACGGTGATGAATGGCGGCGCTCCAGCGGTGCGAATCGGTGACGCGACTGCTCACGGCTCCGTCTGCGCGCTGGGCGCTCCGACCGTCCTGGTTGGCTGACCATCCCGTGACAACGCTGCCTTTCGCAGAGGAAATCCGAGTCGCGCGAGCCGCATCCGAGGCGGCTCATCGAGCCCGTGCCGAGCTCAATCAGGTCGAGGTCACACTGCGCCAGATCGAGGTTCGCAACGGTGTCCTTCGCCGCCTGAGCCAACCCATCGACCCGACGCAGGAGCAACGCCGCAGGGAGCTGCTGGTCGTACAAGCGGCGTTGACTCCCGAGGCCGAAAAAGTACCCCAGGTCGTGGCGATCCTCCAGGCACTGCTCGCCGAGCAACACGTGAAATTGCACGAGCCCGGCCACGAACAAACGGTGATCGCCATCAAGGCGATAGGTCGCGAGCGGCAAGAGGTGTGGGACGAGCTCGAGCCGGTATGGCAGCGCGTGAAGGTCGTCGAGCCGGTCGTGAAGCTGATCGAGGAACACATCGCCAAGCTGGAGGCCGCGACCGTGGATTCGGCCACGGCGGCAAAGCGGACCGCGATCTTCCTCGACGGAATCGAGCGAGCGCTCAGTGCGATCGGCTTCGAAATCCAGATACCCGAGACAGCACAGGGCCTGCGTCCTCTCCACACCATCCTCGTCGAAGAGCGAGACGCCCTCCAGCGCCGAACCGCTGATGCGCGGGCCCGGCACGACGAACTCTCGGCCCAGATCCTGGCGATCACGGGATGAGCGACGACGCCAGTCGCGTCCACGATGCCTATGAACGCACCCCCTACCCTTCCAGGGCCTCACTGCGCGTCGGAGCCGGCAGCCCCACCGTGCCGTCGAATTGGGTCAACGCCGTCGTCTGGCCTTCTGCAGCCCTGCACGAGACGTCCCGAATCCTGGTAGCCGGGTGCGGAACTGGCCACGAGGCCGCGCGTCTGGCAACCGAGCTCCCGGGCGCCGAGGTCGTCGCCGTCGACTTCAGCGCCGAATCCATTGCCATCGCAGAGGACATGAAGCGCGAGGGCTTCCCCGGCAGAGTTCAATTCGAAGTCGCCGATTTGACCCGTGATTTGAGTCGCTTTGGCGCCTTCGACTTCGTTACATGCAACGCGGTCGCCGACTACGCGCCCGACAGCGTGGCGTTGCTCGCCAACCTGAGTCGAGTGCTGAAACCAACCGGGGTGCTGTACCTTGGGGTCAACAGCCAACACCACCCGGCCGGTCGCCTCGCACGGGGCCTTGGGACGTTGGGGGTGTCCGCAGACAGCTTCCGAGACACCGGCGATCAGCGCGCCGCCCTGAGACTCGCCGCGGCGATCATGGGAGACGACGCGAAGATCGCCGGTTTCGCCCAGGGATCCGCCGCGTGGCTTCAGGTAGAGATGTTTCCCGCCTTCGCCCACCATCGCCCAATCGATGCCTGGCTCTCCGAGGCTGTCGACGCCGGGCTCAACTTTCGCGGCTCACTGAACACGCCATTTGCCCTCGCTGGGATCTCCGACATCGACCTGCCGATGCTCTATGGACTCGATCGCGGCGGCGTCGCCCAGCTCGTAGAAGGTCTTCGTCTCAACCACATGTTGCCGATGCTCTTCACCGTTTCAGAACCTGTCGAACCCCCATGGGCCGACTTCGATGCACTTCAATCGTGGAAACCGACGACCCACCCCTGCGTCGCACCAGAGCGGATCAAGCCATTGTCTGACGATTGGATGACCCAGCGCTTCCTGGCCATTCAGTCGCCCGGCCTGCCCGAGCTGCGACTGAACCTGTCGGCATACATGCTGGAGTTGTTCCGACTGGCGGATGGCACCCGTAGCGTGGCCCAATTGCGCGCTGCGATCCAGCCCATCGCCCCCGATGAGCACGTGCGCGCGGCCCTCTTCCGCGGGTACCACGCCAGCGTTCTTTACATGGCGCCCTGAACCATCCATTCTCAGCGCGCATGTACACTAGGTTGCCGCTCGCAGAAGAGATCCGTGAGGCTCGGGACGACCACGATGAGTCCGTGACCGCCCGCAGGCATCTCCAGCGGGTCGCGACGACATTGGACGCCGTCACCACTGTCGAAAGGCAACACGCCAAGTCGCATCGCGCCGAAGGGCACCTCCCCGGTGAGGCGCTCGTCACCGAGCTCTCCGAGACGTGGCCGCTGCTGGGCGACCTCCCGTCGGCGGGGCCCCGCGCGACCTCTCCCTTTCCCCAACAACTCCAGGCTCGACGGACCCAGCTGAACCTGGGCCGACAGGTGCTCAGGCCCATCGCCAAGCAGCTCGGCGACCGACTCGAGGCGCTGCACACCCTCCAGCAAGATCAGCGACGGCAGCTGAGCGATCCCGGATATGCCAGGGTCTTGCAGGAAATTCAGGCTCTCAATGCCGAGCGCGAGGCCGTCATCCAGGAGTTCCAGCCACTCAAGCAGCGCCTGGGCATCGTCGAGCCGACGTTGACGCTGCTAGACAACTTCATCGCCAGTCTGTCCGCCGACGAAAAGGCCGGGAAGGCGGGCTCGGATCCGGCGGGAGCAGTCGCCTGGCGGACTGCCTACGTGGCCAGAACGTTCATGGAGAGCGTCGAAGACGTGCTCAACTCTGTGGACTTCGGCGTGCCCGTGCCCGAGATTGCGGCGATACCCACGCAGCCCGATCCCCAAACCGCCGATGCGCGGTGGTCCCAGGTCGCCAAGGCGTTGGTGGATATGGCCGCACTGCGACAGGCGATCGACATGAGAGCCAAGGCGATGACCGCGACGGCTGCGGCCGCATGGGAGCGGTACGAGGAGATCTCCGCGAAGATCCTGGAGCTGACGGGGTAGAAGGAAGTCACGCCGTTTCAACAGGAGACAACCCCATGAAGAGATTCACCCTGGCCGTCGCGCTGTCCCTCGCCATCGTGGCCCTCTATGCCGAGCGCGCAGCAGCGGACGACCCCACGTATACCCAACTCGCGACCCAGTGCATGACCGTGGAGGCCACCATTCCCTTCGCACCCGCGGCGCAGAAATGGATGCGTCAGCAGCAGAGACAAGGGGCGAGGGAATTCCTGATGAACGGGAACACCATCTGCTCCTATTAATGAAAGTGCCATTGACACCAGCAGAAACGGCCACGTGAACACTCGAACGCCGGGTCATAATGTACCCGGAGGTACGAAATGCGACGCGACCTGTTCATCGTAGCCATGCTGGTGGGCTGCAGCGGCAAGGGTAGCGGTCTCGGGTCCGACAAGACCCACACCGCGGATGCGGACACCGATGTCGATGCCGACGCGGATGTGGACGCCGACACCGACTCCGATGTCGAGACCGAGCCCATCGACTTCTCCGACAACCTGCTCGCCTCTCCGATGCCACCGGGCGATCTCCAGCCGCAGAACGCCCCGCAAATCATCGTCTTCGGCTGGGACGACTGCATGTTCACGGGCGATCATCCCGACGACCTGTCTCAGTCCAATGACAACGGCATGGCGTTCATCGAGGCCGCATTCGCGAGTCGCACGAATCCAGACGGATCGGCGGTTCATACGTCCTTCTACGAGAATGGCGCGTACCTGCCGAACAACGAGGTCGGCGGCCCCTGGGGCAGTGAGACCCAATACACCCTCGCCGCCGGACAATCCCTGCTGGCGCTCGGGTTCGAACTCGGGAACCACACCTTCGACCACCTCGAGATCAATGGCACATGGGGCCAGATCCATCCCGACTGGGACGAAGGCACGCTGGGCGGGTGGACGGACGGCGCCGGGACCCTCATGGACTACGCCGCCTGGAGCAGTCCCGTCATCGGGTTCAATGACACCTTCCTCAAGCAGGCCTACGGCCTCCAGCAGCTGTACGGATTCCGGGCTCCAAGGCTGGAGATCAACGACCACGGTCTGAACGCCATCAAAGACGCCGGATACCTCTACGACCTGAACATGGAGGAGGGGCACCAGTGGGAGTACGTCACCGCAGCGGTTCGGCCCGGCGCCGACAGTCGCGGTTTCAACTGGGTTGTGTGGCCGCACACCCTGGACAATGGCAGCCCGGGTGCGTGGCAGTCCCAGGACTTCGGCGAGAAGGACTATCTGGTCGACTATCCACGCGGTCTGTGGGAGAGCCCCGTGTACATGTTGTACGTGCCCGACAATGGCCTGCAGCAGACCATCGCCAACCGCATGCGAACCGAAATCACCATGGAGGACACCTCCTGGATCGGTACCCACGTCCGCGAGATCACGGCGTTCGACTTCAACACCTTCCTCTACGCGCGGCTGACGCGGGGAGAGTGGGTCGAAGTCATGAAGTACAACTTCCTGCTTCGCTACAACGGCAATCGGGCTCCCCTCACCTTCGGGGCGCACCCGGCAGAGTTCAGCGCCCGCTACGACACCGCGGTGCTCCAACAGCCCGGCAACGAGGACTTCCTCGATGTGCTCAACTACAACACCTACCAGGACCGAAAGGACGCGGTCATCGAGTTCCTGGACTGGGTGCAGACCCACTACGGAGACGACACCTGGATTCTCTCCAATAAGGAGCTCATCGAGTACATGGACGCCCCGTTCGACAAGGACGGGAACGCGGTTTCGCCCGACACTCTGGCCACCCCGACGTGCAACGCCCCCTTCGACCTGCTGCCCGCTTGGACGGTGGACGCCGACGCGCTCGGGTCGGACGCCACCATCGACGTCGTGGACGGAAACAGTGTCGACATCACCTTCACAGTCGGAACCAACAACGTCGACGCCGGCGACTACGCCTGGGTCGACGTCGCGACCTACTTCCAAGCTGGCGCGCTCGCCGGGGTCTCTCACATCGACGTGATCTACGAAGCCGAAGCGCCCTTCCGCCTTCGCCTTCTCCCGGACTCCGGTCCGAGTATGCAGGTGCTCCTGGCCGGTGGACCTGGCGAGCGAAAGGCAAGGGTGCGGGTCAAGGACTTCCGGCCGGATCCCTATGCAGATGCCAGCAACATCGACAGCGCCGAACCTGTAGATGACGCGTTCATGGCGGACGTGGTGGGCCTGGCCATCGAGAACGCCTCGACGCGCGACAACGTCACCTACGACGTGCAGATCAAGCGCATGGTCATCCACGGACTGGGCGAGGTCGCCACCGAAGCGCAGTCGCCGGTGCCGCCCGTGCACCTCACCGGCGAAGTAGACAGGGTGCCGCAGGCGCGCGGGTCCGCCATCTTCGGTCCCAGCCCCGAGTAGCTATCTTCCCGTCTTGCAGGGCGCTGGGCCATTGGGTGCCTGCTCTGCGATTCGCTGGATCTGTCGGTCGATGAGCTGAATCCGGCGCGGTTCGGCATGCTCACATCGACTGCTCATCATCAGGTTGTCGGCCCATTCCTCCTCGCACGGGGCGTGGGAGAGCGCGAGGGCGTGACCCAGCTCGTGGGCCCACTTTCGGAGTCGTTGCACATTGTCATTGGCGGTGCGAGCCGCGATGAAAGCCACGCCCGAGCGCTTCGGATCGGCGCCGCACCTGTAGGCGCCCCCGATGCCGAGCTCGCTGAGGTCTCGAATGACGTACAGATCGAAGCCCTTCGGACCAATCAGATCTCTCCTGCGGACCAGGGCCGGGAGAGGAGCCAGGCCCTCTCGCCCCTTGGCCGCTCGCTCGAAGGGCAAGGTATTTGCGGCCCGATCAAATCGAATGTCCTCGACCTTCCAGCGGATACCGGCAGGCGCGAACATGTTGTTGATGTGCTCGACCCGATCGGTGATGTGCTTCTCCTTCACAATCGCGGCGGCGTTCAGATCGAAGACGGACGACTCGACAATGTGCACCCGCAGGAGGAGTGTCACCGCACTGTCGCCGGTGGCGGAGGCCGGCAATAAGGTCAGACCGACCGTCACGATGGCGAGCAACAACGCGATCTGGCGACGGGCGTTCACCGCACCAGCCTACCCTCAGCGGCGATTGGCGTGCCGGATGTAGGTGACCGGCGGGTCACGGGCCCTTGCGTCCCGTAGTGGTCGAGGCATAACCGAGATCGGATGTTCAGCGACTTCAACATCGTCGGGGTGATCGGGCCGGAGACCTATGACGCGATCGTCGGCTGCCCTTGGGGATCACAGAGGATCCTGCCAGGATCGCGCTCGATCATAGTGCTTGGAACTGGTGGTTCAGCCTTTGTGCGGCGATTCCTCGAGGATCCCTCGGAGGGAGAGGATCCTCTCGATGCCTATACGATCACCCGGGTGGATCGCGTTCGCGATCACCTCCGCGACGAGGGGTTTGCGAGCGCCGCGGGGTACTACTGGGAGCGCCGGCAGGGTGAGTACGCGGACTTCGTCGCCATCGCCGAGGCCGCCGGGCTTGGAGCGAGGAGCAAACTGGCGCTGCTGATCCATCCCGAGTTCGGGCCCTGGTTCGGGATCCGCGCCCTGGTGTTCACCGACAAGGCGTTGGCGCCGACCGAGGTGACGCCCTTGGACCCCTTCGACCCGTGCACGGGCTGTCCGGCACCCTGCGAAACGGCGTGCCATGGAGCGGCCGTCGGCATCCCCTTCGACGGCGCTGCATGTGTCTCACAACGCAGAGCTGGGGTGACCTGCCAGCTCGAATGCGATGCCCGCCGGGCCTGCATCATCGGACGAGAGCACGCCTATGACGCCGATGTCGAGGCCTTTCACATGGCGGCATCTCTGCGGGCGGTCTCTAAGCCAACCCCATCTTGAAGTTCCGCCGAACAAAGCGGTTCTTGATCTGCCGGCTCATCGCCTCGGTCCCGCCTACGCGCGCCAGCCAAGCGTCGACCGACCCCCTGTCGTCCCCCGTCGACGCCGCGTAGACATCGTACGGTCGCTGCGCCATCCACTGGGTGAAGGTGACGAACTTGCGGGTCCCGCGATGGCCGCCGATCACCAGCTGGTGCGGGCCCAGACTGCGTGGGACCCGGGTGGCGTCGGGGTTGTCGGCGCACCAGGTGTCGATAGCATCGATGAGAGCGACCACAAAGACCATCTGCTCCGCGAACAGGGTCTCGAAGAGTGGATCGAGGGTGGCCGGCACCTCGTCGTCGGCCAAGAACTCCCCGGCTTCTCCAGTGGGGTTGGCCAATCGCTCGAACCAGGCCACGACGTCTGGGGCCTCCGAAAAGTACTTCGTCGATCCCGGGTCACGGTAGGCGTGAGCCCACAGCGGCCCGTAGAGCGCAAAATCTCCTAGACAAGGCCTCGTCCCGAGGAGAAACGGGTATTTGGCGAAGTGCACTTGAAGGATCCCGACCGTGTCGCGAATGAACTTCTCGATGCCTGGGATCGTCTCGGATTGAATGCCGAGAATCGGCAAATATCCGGCCATCCGGTCTGCGATGGGGGCCGTCATTCGCCTCGACAGGCGAGTCGGCAGATAAGGAAATCCGTAACGGCCAAACTCCTTGCGCGCGAAGGCCGCATTCTCCGGAATGCTCCATCGGGTGTGCATGGCGATGGTCGGCAGCCACTCGTCTCCGTGCAGCTCCAGCAATGCGCTGGCAAGGGCTTGCCGGGGCCCCATTGGCGTGATGGAGTTCCCGCCGAGTCGCTTCTCGAAGGTATCGATGATCTCCGACGTGTCCTGGAGCCACTCGCCCTCGGGTGTGAGGATCGTCGGCATCACCATCCGACCCACCGCTCGACGGATCGTCCACATGAGTTTGCGGGCGGTGGGCTCGACATCGTCGAAATCCGCGCCCTTGAACTTGAGATAGGCACGGGTCTTCGCGGAATACGGTGAGACAGGCCAGCCGTAGTGTTGAATGCGTTCAGGCATTATCCCTCCTATCTCGTAGCGCACGACCCAGGCTCGCGACGGCTCTGTCGACGTCGGCTGGCGTGATGACGAGCGGCGGCTTGATCTTGAGCACGTCGTGGCCTGGGCCCTCGATGGCCACGAGGATCCCGTCGGCCTTCATGGCTTCGGTCACGTCTGTCGCAATCTGGGCACTGGCCAACTGCACGCCCAGGAACAGTCCGCTTCCCCTCACCTCGACAACTGCGGGGCTCCCTAGAGCGAGCACGCCATTGCGCAAGCGATTGCCGAGGACCCTGGCCGCCTCCTGGAGTCCCCGATCCTCGATCTCGTCGAGAACAGCGAGCCCGACTGCGCAAGAGACCGGGTTGCCGCCGAAGGTGTTGAAGTACTCCATGCCGTTGTCGAAGGCCGCGGCGATCTCCCGGGTCGTCACGACGGCGGCGAGAGGGTGACCGTTGCCGATGGGTTTGCCCATGGTGACGATGTCCGGCACCACATCGTGGAGTTCAAAGCCCCAGAAGTGTGTTCCGACGCGGCCAAATCCGATCTGAACTTCGTCGGATACACACACGCCTCCCCCGTCGCGAACCCTGGCGAAGGTCTCGGCGAGGAAGCCGGCTTCGGGCACCACCTGGCCCGCGCAGCCGCGGATCCCTTCGGAGAGGAAGGCACCAATCGGGCCGACCACATCCTCGGGGGCATCGATGACCTGCACCCAATCCGGGCATCCACCACCGCCCGGACCGTTGAATTTGTAGGGGCTCACGTCCACCAACCGCTGGGTGTTTCCATGGTAGGCGTTGTCAAGCACCGCGACTTCGCGACGGCCCGTGAAGGTGGACGCCAATCGGAGCGCGAGTTCGTTGGCCTCGCTGCCACTGCAAACCAGGAAGCAGACCTCCAGGCGCGGCGGCAGCTTCGCGACCAGACGCTCTGCGTAGCGATTGATGTTGTCGTGGAGATAGCGCGTATTGGTATTCAGACGTGCCATCTGGCGCGCAGCGGCGCGAACCACGCGGGGATTGCCGTGCCCCACATGGCAGACGTTGTTCACCAGATCGAGGAACTCTCGACCGGACTCGTCGTACAGATACTGCATGACGCCACGACCGATCTTCAGAGGTTCGGTGTGGTTGAGGCTGAGATTTGCCGGCAGGTGCTGTCGCCGTGAGGCCAGCGCATCGTCCGTCGCCGCGGGGGCCGAAGAGTCCAGGCCGCAAGCTCGACGAAAACCCGCTTCGGCCGCATCTGGATGCGTGCCGAGGAGGCGCTTGATCAGGCGCCACGCGGGCTGTTCGCTGACCGTGATGTAGGTATTGGTAGGGTCGGCCGCGCTCGATCGCGCCGAGTGAACCACGCTCAGGCACAACCGCGCGCAGATCAGCGGGTAGATTGCGGCGAGCTCCGCAGGTTCCAGGGCGTATTCTGCGTGGTAGCCCGCCACGAGTTCCGCGCCCGTTGCCAGCGGTTCGTCGGCGCCCATCATCGCGTAGGTCGCCGCCACCGCCAGCTCGCCAGCCATCGCCGACTCGAGCATGTCGCCGAAGTCGATGAGCCCACAGATTCCCTCTCCGTCGACGAGCACATTGTGGTCGTTCGCATCGTTGTGGATCAGTCCGCGGCGCAGCCTCAGGAGGTCGGGCATACGCTGCTCGAGCTGGCACAAGAGATGTTCCACGGCGTTGCGTCGCCATGGATCTGCAAGGGCGTCGAGGTCGCCGCACTCGCGAAGCACGTCGAGGAGATCCCACTTCATGGTCCGGTCGAGTCCGGAATGCCTGAAATCCGCGAGCGCCGCATCGAGCCGCCCGAGGACCGAACCGAACGAGCGCATGCGCATTGCCGTCGAGTCGACCTGGGCCAGGAACTCTCCATCGAGCCACGTGAGGAGCCGTATCTGGCGTTCGTCGCGGGTGACGACCGGCCCGAGTTCTGAGCGGATCACCCTGGGGACCGGCAGATCCGGTGCGACTTTCGCCAAGTGGTCCAGCGCCGCGACCTGGCCCTCCAACGCGAGGCGATCCGCTCCTTGCCTGGCGACCTTGAGCACGAAACGACTGCCATCTTGGGCCGTGATTCGGTAGTTCCAATCCTCGTATCCGGGGAGCGGCTTTACTGAATCGACGGTGATACCGAAGCACTCGGCGGCGAGGGTGGCGGGTTCCATGGTGTGCGGCCGTTAACCGGCGGCGTCTACCCTTTGAAGACGAGACCGAGTTTATGGGCAATGGGCTCGGCAAAGGCGCGCTCGGCGTCGTTGACGGTCCCATCGGCCGCGGCGACGAAGGCGAGAAGCTCGACCACAAACTTTCGGTGCTCATCGTCGGCGAGCTCGAGAATCTCCTGTACGGCGAAGCTCGCCTCGGTCTGCCGGATGGTGGCCCGGAGGATCTGACGCACGACCATCTCGGCTTGTCGGCTGTCCATGTCGACGATGTTGCGGGCCAGGTGGTCTTCGATCGCCTGCATCTCGGTGTCGGCGATGGCGCCATCGACGCGAGCCAGCTCCAGAGCGAGATAGACGGCCCGCTCGACGATGCGCTTGCGCCCCGCTTCATCGGTCTGCACGACCGGTTCGGGCAGCTCGGGGGGTGGCGGCTCTGGCTCGACCACCTCACGACTCCGCATCATCAGCGCCCCACCGGCGACCACGACAGCGATGCCGACGACAATGCTCAACACGACAATGGCGACCGACACCCAGCCTCCCTTGCCCGGGAGTCTACTCCATCCGAGAGCGCGCGAGCAGAACGACCAGGACCAGGCCCCAAAGGACTCCCGGAGCGGGTCGGCCCGTGGCACAACCACAACCCGTGGCGACCTTTCGCTTCTTCTTCTTGGTGTCGTCGTCGGGTTTGGTGACTTCGAAGTCGGGAATGGAGCACAACTGCAGCTGCTTGAATGCGAGAGCGAGGGGTGCGGGCGCCTCCGACCGCTCCAGTGCGCCAGCCACTCCCGGCACACTTCGCTCATCGCCGCAGAAGTCAGTCACGAGGCCGGATTCGATACCCTCAGTGAGGAGTTCTGATCCGACTGACGGGCGAAAGTCCCCGCCGTCGACATCCTCCCAACAGGCAGCGGGATCCGAACAGGAGATGTTGTCCGCCCCATCCAATGTGGTGCCCTCGACCGCATTGCCGACAAAGGTGTAGGTGTCCGGGACCTGCGCCGACGCGATCCCGCCGATGATGGTGTTGCCGCGGAGCGACGTGCCCGTGGCAGAGGTCTCCAGGTGCAGTCCCGCGGCGAAGATGTTGTTCTCCATGTTCGCCTCGCCGAAGATGGCGACCGGAGACCATGTCAAATTGCCAGCTATCAAGCCGGGTTCTCCCGAGTAGGTGAACGCGTGATTCGCCCCGGGCCCGTAGACACCGTCCAGGATATTCGCCTCACTACCTGAATGGACGACGACCCCCACGTCAGCCCCGTCGACAAGAAGGTTCGAGACCAACACGTCGGAGGCGGTGCAATCGCCCTCGGCTGGGCACCCGACCCTGACCGCCGTCCGGCCCACGTTGATGAACTCGGTGTCGGCGACCCAAACGTCGTTGGCGCTGGTGATCTGGACGCCGTCTCCCTGCACATCGACGAAGTGAGAGTGGCGGACCTGCACCGTCTGTGCGCTCTCGACCAGGATGGCGGCAGTCTCGGGCCCGAGATCCTGGAACCAGAGGTGCAGGATGCCAACCCGGATTCCGGAGACCGCCAACACGTAGTCAGACCCCTCAGGCGCGGTGAAGATCGCCGGATTCTCCAGGTCGGCGGACTGGAGCATATTCGTCTCCCCCATCTCGCTGGGTTCGAGGGCCACCCAGTCACAAGGTCCCTCGTAGACCCCGGGCAGAAAGAAGATCAGGTCTCCGGGCAAGACGTCGTTGTTGATGAAGTTGCACCAGTCTTCTTCGGGACCGATCGTGAAGATCTGGCCGACGTGCGCGGACGCTGTACCCGGAAGGAGGAGCGCGGCGAACAACCATCGGCGCCTGGCCACGACAGCAGCCAATAGAACGGCGAGCCAGGGCGCGCCCGAGCCGCCACTCTGGCAACCACAGCCCGACGCCTGCTTGCGTTTCTTTTTGCCGCCGTCATCGTCGAAACCGGGCTGGTCCGGCGTCGTGTCGGTATCGGTCGTTGGCGGGTCGGTATCTAAGGGTGGATCATCAGGAAGAATGCAGTAGAAATCATCCTTCTGGATGAGCTCAACGGATCCGAACGACAGCACACTCGCGGCTTCGAGAGCACCGACGGTCGGCGGCAGTGATCTTCCGCGCCCACACCAATCGGACAGCAGGCTCTCGCCGATCTCCTCGCCGTCGGTGCGCAGGGCGGCGTCGGGCAGCGGATAGAAATCCCACGACCCGGCGTCATAGAAACAGCTCGCCGGGTTCGAGCAATCGACATTTCCACCGACGGTGGCCGTGCCTCCGGGGGCCGGTACCGTACCGACGACGGCATTGTTGACGAAGTGCTGCTCGGTTTCGGAGCCCCATGCATCGAGGGTCACTGTGCCGCCAAGGGTGTTGCCGCGCACCCATTGGTCGGGGGCGCCAACCACATGGAGCGAGCGGGCAGCCACGGCGATGTTGTTGTCGACCCAGGCAGAGCCGCCAATGATCATCGCGTCGGCGCCCGCCTCGACGAAGTTCTGTTCCAGCACCGAGGTCTCCGTTCCGCCGGCGATGGAGACGCCCACATCGGCGACACCGGCGATGGTGTTGTCCTCGAGAACGCCCCAGGATCCGGGCCCGAACAGGAAACCGCTCCCGGCGCCCTCGACCAGGTTCTCGTGAACGTCGACGTCCACAAAGACACAGTTGCCGTCGTCGCACCCAAACTGGAAAGCAGTGCCGCCAATGCCGGTAAAGGTGTTGTCGTTGACCTGGCCGCCGATCACCGAGCCCGCGGTGACGACGGCGTCCCCTTCGAGATCGTGGAATTCGTTGAAACGGATCGACAAATCGTTGCCGGCGCGAAGCTCGATAGCGCTGGTCCCAGCCGGCACATCCCTGAACTCCATGAGCATGATCGCCGACGTGGATCCAGTGAGGGAGAGGATGTAGTCGCCTCCGCCGTTGTGCAGGATGGCCGGGTCCTGCGGGTCGAGGGACTCGATGATCGTGATCTCCGCGTCCATCGGCGGGAGCCCGACGATGTCGCAGGGCCCGTAATAGTCGCCCGCAACAAGCATGATGATGTCGCCTGCTTGCACGGAGTTGGCCACCGCGCACCAGTCGTCGTCGGGGCCCGTCACCCAGATGTCTGGAATGTGGGCCATCGCCGAAGCGGCCAGCAGCCAAGCGACCATCACGACGCTCCGAGGACGCGGGCAGTGGAAGCGACACAGGCGCCGATCCCATCGAGGTCGTAGCCGCCCTCCAGGACCAGCGCGATCCGTCCCTCGGCGTGACGCTCGGCGAGATCCACGAGAAGCTGGGTCGCGGTCGCAAAACCCGTCTCCGTCACGGCCAATCCGCCGAGGGGATCACTCACGTGGGCGTCGAAGCCCGCCGAGATCAGGACCAGCTGGGGAACGAAGGCGTCGGCCGCCGGAATGAGCTGACTCCTCAACGCCCCCAACAACGCCTCGTCCCCGTCACCGACGGCGAGCTCGACGTTGATCGTCAGGCCATCACCCGGACCGCGGCCCCGTTCCGACGCGGATCCGGTGCCCGGATAGAACCCACCCGACCGGTGGCTCGAGTAGTAGAGAACGTCCGCGCGGTCCTCGAATATGTGCTGCGTGCCGTTGCCGTGATGAACGTCCCAGTCGACGATCAACACGCGGTCGAGCCCATGGGCATCGAGAGCGTGGGCGGCGGCGATGGCGATGTTGTTGAGCAGGCAGAATCCCATGGCCCGTCCCGCCTCGGCGTGGTGTCCCGGGGGACGCACGAGGGCGTAGGCGCGACGATGATCACCCCCCATGATGGCATCCACTGCCCCGATTGCCGCCCCCGCGGCCATAAAAGCTGCGTCAACACTTCCCGGGCTGGTCACGGTGTCTGGGTCCAGCCGAACATATCGACCGCGGCAACTCGTGATCAAATCGACGTAAGGTTCAGTATGAACGCTGAGAATTTGCTTTCGGGTCGCCGGGCTTGGCGTGCGCCAGTGCACGCCGCCAAGGGCAGAGAGCGCGTCGTGTGCCGCCGACAGGCGCAGGGTTCGCTCGGGATGCCCTGGACCCGGGTCGTGCCCCAGCATGACCGGGTCCCACAGCGCGACGAGCTCACTCAATCGAGCGGACCCAGTTCGATCCACGTCTCCTGGAAGGCGTCGAGGGCGAGTTCCGCGCTCTGTTGATACGCGCGGAGCTCGTGCTCGAGTTCTTCGGTGCCGAGAACGGCGCCGAGTCGGGCATCGAGGGCCTGCAGCTCTGCGCCCGCGGAGATCATGCGCGCCCGCAGTTTGTCCATGGCATCGACGACTTGAGTGCTGTGTGAGGCCCGTTCGTCGAGTCGTCCCATCGCCGCTTTGATCTCCCGGATCTCCGCTACCGACGCGCCGACCAGTTGCATCTCGAGGTCGGCCTTCTCACGCGCGAGGCCATCTGGACCGTGCTTTTCGAGGAACTCGCGACCCTCGAGAACCCGCTCACCCAGGCTGTAGATGGCACCGAGCAACCGAGCGACTTTGGACATGACGTCGGCCCGGACCTCCGCCGAAATCCGCTTCTTGGAGGACACGACGCGGGCGCGAACGGACTCTGCCGCCCTTCTCGCCTTCACCAAAGCTGGGAGATCGTCGCGATGAAACAGCTTCGGGTCGAGTTTGGGCAGGTCCGCCGCCGCCGACAACTCGGGGGATTTGCGGGTGCCCAGCAGCATCGCGGGAATGCCGAAGAGAAAGCAGCCGGAGCGGTCGTTGGCCATCGCGGCCCAACTAACGCCCTATGACCCCTCTAGCCGCAGGGTCGCAATGACGGGATTGAGACTGGCCGCCATCCGGTCGGGATCCAGGTCTTGTGCGTCCTCCTCGTCTTTCTTGGCGGCCATCTGCAGCGGCGCGAGGTTCATCTTCAGCGCCTCGTCGACGAGCATCCACAAGATCGGTCCGAACGCCCCCATCGCGTCGAGCTCCGGACCGTTCATCTGGCAGGCCTTCTCGGCTTCTTGGGAGATGACAATCGCCGACGAGAGATCGTCGAAGGAGCTCTGCGCGAGTACTTCGCACACGTCGACATCGAGGACCTCGAGCGCGAGGTACTCCAGGATCTGGGTCGTTTGATCGGCATGGTCGAGCTGGGGGTTCAGCAGCTGGTTGAGCAGCTCGGGCTGTTTCTGGATCTCTACGAGGCTGTCCACGACCTCATCGACGGCATCTTTGGTCGTCATCGACAGCGTCGACTGCTCCTCTTCGCCACCCAGCAGCGTGTTGAGCATGTTGTTCATCGGCGATTCTTTGCCCTGCGCGGCGCCCTGTTTGCCGTTGAGCCCAGCGTGCTCCTTGATGAGGTCGTTTCCGTGGGAGCCAAAGACATTCTGGCCCTGTCCTCCACCGGCACCGCCCGGCTTTTTCTTGAGTGCAGACGCCGACTTCAGATCGCGATTACCCACGGCTACCTCCCGTCTCCAGAGGATACACCGGCAGCCCATCCGCGACAGCCTGAGATCCGGTATGCTCCCCGCGGGGGGAGGACGACCAAATGCTGTCATCCTGGGCACTCGCCTACGCGGAGCGCTGGGGCCTGCCCAAGCCTGCATACGACGAGCTGGCAAAAGTCCTCGCTGCCATCGATCGCGGCGAGATCGCCGCCGGTGACGTCGACACCAAGATGGAGAACACCGTCGCGGAAGACGCCGAGGAAGTGCCGCTGCCGGTGATCATCGAGGGCGCCGCCGAGCGGTACGAGGACATCAACCGCATCGGAATGGGAGGAATGGGCGAGGTCCGCAGGGTTTGGGACATGACCATGAACCGCTCATTGGCTATGAAGATCCTGCGCAAAGATCTCCTCGATCGGCCCGACCTGTTCGCGAGATTCCGAGAGGAGGCCGAGGCCACAGCGCAACTCGAGCATCCCGGTGTCGTGCCGATCCACGATCTCGGAAAGCTACCCGACGGGCGTCTCTTTTTCACCATGAAGGAGGTCCGCGGTCGCACCTTGCTGGACGTTATCGATGAGATCCACGGCGCATCGTCCACCAGCTGGGAGATGGGTCCAACCGGCTGGACGCTGTTCAAGACCGTTCAGATCTTCGTAGATGTTTGCGAGGCCATCGCCTACGCCCACAGCAGGGCCGTTCTACATCGCGACCTGAAGCCTTCGAACGTCATGGTCGGGGCCTTCGGCGAAGTCGTCGTCATGGACTGGGGCCTGGCAAAGATCGGCAACGATCCCACCGATTTCGGAGACTCGGTCTCTATCGACAGCGGCACCGCGCCGATCATGACCGAGCGGTCGCGGGCTTCGGCCTACATTACGCTGTCGGGCAGTATTGCCGGCACGCCGAACTACATGCCGCCCGAACAGGCGCGCGGCGATCACCCCAAGGTCGGACCGTGGTCGGATGTGTACGCCCTCGGTGCGATCCTCTACCACATCCTCTCCGATCGGCCGCCTTACGACGGGATGATCACCGAGCAGGTCGTCGAAAAGGTCCTCGGAGGGCCACCACCTCCTGCCGGGCCACGCTGGCGAAAGGGCCGCGGCAGCAAGCCGGCCATCGAGGACGGGCTGATCGCCATCTGCGACCGCGCCATGTCCACCGAAATCGCCGATCGGTACATGGACGCCGCCACCCTGGCCGAGGCCGTCAATGGCTGGCTCGAAGGCGCGCGCACCCGGGAGCACGCCCTCGCGCTGGTTCGTCGCGCGGAGGAGCTCGAACCGGTCATGGACGATCTCCGCAAGCGGGCCATCGTGCTCCGCGGAAAAGCCGCCTACTCCCTCGAGCAATTGCCGCCGACAGCGCCATCCGACGACAAGCTCGAGGCCTGGGATCTTCAGGACGAAGCAGACCTTCTCACCGAGGCGCTGAAGTCCGAGACGCAGCGCTATACCCATTTGCTTCGCGCGGCGTTGACGCACTCCCCGGATCTGGCCGAGGCCAATGACCGATTGTTGGCCCTCGACGGGAGCACATCCGCCGGAGGACGGGGCTATGTGTCCGTCACCAGCGAGCCGGCTGAGGCACGCGTATTGCTGCATCGACTGCACACCGTCGATCGACGAATCGTTCGCGATAACCCCATCGATCTCGGCTTGACACCGCTCGATCGAGTCGAAGTCGGCGCCGGGTCCTGGTTGATCACCGTCGGTGAGGGAGAGCCGCTGCGCTATCCCGTTCACATCGAGCGCGGAGGCCACTGGACCGGCTCAGCACCGGGCGAGACAACACCGCATCCCGTTCCGCTCGGGGCGGAGATCGGTGAGGACGAGGTGCCTATTGCGGCCTCCTGGTTTCGGTGTGGCGGCGATGTCGAGACGGCCAGCTCCCTGCCGGCACAGCGCGCCTGGGTGGCCGACTTTGCAATGAAGGTCCACCCCGTCACCAACGCCCAATATTCCGCCTTTCTCGACGACATCAAAGACGCCGACCCCCACCGTCCCGAACCGGGGCGCGCCGCCAGTGGCGACCGCCAGCCCGTCGTTGGAATCTCGGCTGAATCCGCCGTGGCCTACGCCACCTGGATCGCCAGTAAAGAGGGATTGCCGTGGCGACTGCCCACCGAGCTCGAGTGGGAGAAGGCGGCGAGGGGTGTCGATCTGCGCTTGCGACCCTGGGGCGACCACGTCGAACCGACCTGGTGTTGCTATCTGGCCTCGCACCCCGATTCGCCCGCACTTGCCGCCGTCGACGAGTACCCAGATGACTTGAGTCCCTACGGGGTGCGGGGACTGGGCGGCAACGTTCAAGACTGGTGCATCAACCCAGACGAACCTACTCAATCGGCAATGGCGCGAGGTGGGCACTGGCTGGGAGACGCACATCTCACCCGGAGCGCGCTGCGTTTTCGAGTACCCTTCGGCGCAGACGAGACCGTAGGATTCCGTCTGGTTCGCTCACTATAGGAGGATCCGTGCCCTTTGCCCTGGACCAGCTCAAGCTCGCCTTCGCGTACTCCATTGTCGAGGAGATCGTCGACGCCGACGAAAAAGTAGACGAGGCTGAACGGCGCTATCTGGCGGAGACCTTTCCGGCGACTTCCCTGGAGTCCTGCGGATTCCTCGACGGGGACGGCAGCCTCAACGACGACTACCGTGCCGCAGTCGCGCAGTCGCTCGAGACCCTGGCCAACGATCTCGATCTCCAGGAGAAGTTCAAGCTCATCGACATCTTCATGGGCGCCTCGCTCGCCGACGGAGAGTTCCACCACGAAGAGGGCAATGTGATGGTGTGGGCGTCGCGGTTGCTGGGCATCAGCTCCGACCAGCTCGACAAGCACCTCGACACATTCGATGACGTGGGCAGCGTCGATCTACCCACGGCAGAAGCGTCCGACGAAGAGGCCTGATCACCGTCGCGGCGAAGGCGCGTTCTAGAGTCGCCAGGTCGCCGATGCCCAGAACCGATAGTCGTCCAGTGCCTGGCAGGGTTTTTCATCCCAACCGTCGAGCGCATTCTCGATCTGGCACCCCAATCCGGACTTCGCGGTGAGCGAAGGCAGTTTTCCGTAGGGCTGTTCCTCGATGGAGAAGGTGCCGCCGATACCGACCAATGTTGCACCGGGTCCCACCAGTGGGCCGTCCTCCATGCGGTGGCGTTCACCGAAGAGGGTGCCGGGCCCAAGCCCGGCGATCTCGGCCCGGACCTTGTCGCGGTTGGCGCCGCGTAGCGATCCCAGGGCGAAGCCCGGTGACTGCATGCGGGACCACTGCCAGACCTCGGGAAGTACCGCAGATGGCACGCCGCCCAACCGATAGCGGTCGAGTCCGCTGACTGCATCGCTGAAACCGCGGGTGTACGTTCCTCGCAGTCGAGCGCCCTTACCCACCCAGATCGAGGTGGTGGACTCGCCCCGTTTCCAGGCCTCGCCTCCAGTGGCGCCGTATTGTCCCCGGAGTGTGATTCCGAGTCCCATGCCCGCTCTTCGGGGTTCGACGAGACTGGCTCCGACCTGGGCGTAGCCCGCTTGCCGACTGGGTGTGATGAACACCACGGCATCGTTGGGAACCACGTCGCTGTCCGCGTCCGAAACGCGCTCCGCGTACGGTTGATCGACCCAGGCTCCGAGGCGATAGTGCGCGCCCAATGCCGAACCGGAGCGGTCCCCACCGAGATTCAGCGCCCCGCCATAGCGCCGCATGACCTCGGGCTCCTCGATAGCGGTAAACCCCTGCACGCCGATTTCAACTGGCAGACCTCGATATTCGGCGGCAGCCAGGGCGCCGGTCACGCCTGTCTCGCCGCCATAGGCGACCATCAGGAGCGCGTCCCGCTTTCCAACAATGTCACCGACGCGCACCCCCATCTCGAGGTGCTCTTGGCTATTCGAATACGCGCCCCCGATCAGGGGCCGGATCTCCGAGCGCCCGAGGCCGTATCGATGGGGCTCGCCATGACCGCGAGACTCGAGCGGCGGTACAGGCGGCGCCACCGCGGGGACCACCGCAGGCACTGGAGCGCTGATTTCTGCGATGTCTGCCTCGACGTCGGCCAGTTCGATCTTATGGAGTTCCAACCCGGTGTAGTCGAGAGACAGATAGAAGACGGACTCCCCATCTGGCGTCGGCGCCGGAGCAACTGCCGCTCCGCGGGATCGGGTGATTTGGCGTCCGCGGCCCCCTCCGGCCAGGATCTCGTGGATCTCGATGAAACCACCGACCCCGACGGACGCGTACAGAGACTGGCTGTCGGGTCCCCACGCAATGTGAGTGGGGATCCCCGCTCCGGCGCCCCCACCGAGGGCGACGGTCTCGCCACTGCCGAAATCGAGGACTTCGACCTCCCAGCCCGCGCCGCGCTGGATCAGGTAGGCAACCCGGTTGCCATCTGGCGAGATGCGCGGGCGGTCATAGACGACATCGACATCGGGCTCGGTGACCGTGCTCGTCTCGCCGGTTTCGATATCGACGCGTACCAGATGGGTCCGACCCCAGTTCAACCCCACCGCGATCGCGAACGTCCCGTCGGGAGAGGGATCTGCGGTCCGCACATCGGCGAGCACAGTGACGCGGCGCTCGGTCTCTTCCTCGTGATCCCACAGGTAGAGGTCGGGTCGCAGTCGGCCCGACGCGTCGTATCTCTTTGATGTGAACAGGAGGCTGTTGTTGTCGGGCATGAACCGCGGCTGGCTGGCGCCTCGGGTGGCATGCACACGGTCGGCGATCTCCTTGCGCGGCGGGTGTGGCGGATCGATGGCCAGAACGTCATCGGGGTCCTTCTCCATGCGCTCGTCGCGGTCTTCCTGCTGCTCCTCCAACTCTTCTTCGTCGGCTTCGGTCGTCGACCATATCTGCAGCTTCGAAGGACCCTTTCGGTTGCGAATGACCACCGCGACCTTGTCGCCATCCGGAGAAACTGCCGGCTCGTCGGTGTACCAGGTGATCTCTTGCCACAGGGTGCCCTCGTCGACGGGGCGCTGCTGTTCGATCTCCAGCGCTGCGTGGGTCAATTCTGCGACGAAGCGGGCGTACAAGCGATCCGGAGAGTCTCCGTAGATCCCGCTGAAGCCGTCCTCGAAGCTGCGCTGCTCGACCGCTGTGAGGCGCCGCCACAACTTGACCAACGAGTCGCCACCGGCGCGCGCGTCCAGCCATTCCAGATACGCGGACCCCACCAGGTAGGCGAACGCCCCACCGGAGAATCGGCTGAAGTCGTTCAGCTGGTTGTAGGTCGGCATCTTGCCCTCCTGGGCCAGCCGACGCAGAAATGCCGCTCGATAAGACGCATTGGGCCGACCAAACCCACTGAGGCGGGCCTCGACGACCGTCGCATAGCCCTCGGAGACCCACCGCGGGCACTTTCTCGCCACCGGGCCGATGCCTGTGAGGGATTCGAGGATCTGCTCTCCCGGATTTCGGGCCGTGCGAAGCAGGTGGGCCTGGTGCGCGAACTCGTGGGTGAGGAGCAGCTCTCCCCAGGTCCGATAGTGACCGATCACCGACGCGGAATCGGGCGGAGTCGACCAGAACTCCATTCGCGGAGCACCTTGAAGCGGCAGGGCCGATCCGTTCGCCGTCGACATCGGGTCGCGAATGACGATGTCCATCTTCTTTGGCGGCGCCCAACCGACCTCGGCGATGACCCGGTCCCGAATCGACTCCATGTGATCCGCGCCCTGGAGCGCCCAGTCCTCGGCAGACTCGGGATAGTGAAAGCGGAAGTGCTCCGTCTCCACGGTCATCCAGCGATCATTCGGCGTCTGCGCATGGCTTTGGCCAGCGAGCAGCATCGCGAGGATCACGAGTTGCGGCATGCGTCTCCCGTCTGTCGGCAGGCAGACTAACGCGCGCAGAGCCTGTTCTCTGGCATCCGCTCAAGTGATGGTCTCCGTGAACCGAAACGAAGAGCATGTACGCCAATGCTCTCCCGGTATCCGAAGTCCCGGCCAATACGCTTCAGGCGCCGAAGAGCTGGGACTCTTCCACCCCACCGCAGCGCGGATCCACGAGGTCGCGAGCGAACCAGTGGCAGAGGTGCAGGACCTGGCCCGGGCCGTCGCCATGGACCCCCTCCTCGCCGCCCGGCTGCTCAAGCTCGCGAACTCTCCGTTCTACGGCCGCAACAAGAAGATCACGACCTTGAAACACGCCATCGGCGTCCTGGGCTTCAGAACCACCCGCGACCTGGCGATCGCCATGTGCGTCGGCGGCAAGGCGGAGAAAGCCGGCGATGAGGCGCGCGCCATCTGGAAGCACTCGATGCGTACCGGCACCGCATACCCGACTCATCGCGCGGTACGTCCGCGGGCAAGATCCGTCCCAAGCGCTGATCGCCGGGACCCTACACGACGTGGGCGCACACGCGGCGATCATCGCCGGACTCGACTGATCATTCCAAGGTTCAGTCCCGGCGGCGCACCAACAAAGCGACAGCAACAAGCGCCAACCAACCCGAATTACCGCCGCCAGTCGTGCTGCAACCGGTGAGGCCGCCGCCCCGATACCAGGTGGTGTATTTGCCGTCGGGGTCGAGGTAGTCGGGCACCTCGTCCTTGTCTCGGTCCCGCTCTCCCTCGGTTTTGTCCGGGATACCGTCGCCATCGGAGTCCAGATCGAGCCAGTTCGGGATGCCGTCGTTGTCCACGTCCTGATCGTCCCAGTCCCCTTCATTCTTGGTGGGGATGCCATCGCCGTCATCGTCTTTGTCGAGGCGATCGAAGATGCCATCGCCGTCGCTGTCGGTGAACTCGCCCTCGTCGATGGTCGGGATGCCATCGCCGTCGTCGTCGGGGTCTCGGTAGTTGCCGAAGCCATCGTTGTCGATGTCCTCGATACCCTCGACTTGATCGGGGACCAGATCGTTGTCACTGTCCAGATCCAGGAAGTCGCTGTCGCCGTCGCCATCGCTGTCGACGATGCCCTCGGTCTGGTCGGGAATGGTGTCGCCATCTGAGTCGATGTCGAGGTGGTTGGGCGTGCCATCGCCGTCGAAGTCGTCGCCGAAACCGCCCTCGGTCAGGGTCGGAATGCCGTCGTTGTCGTCGTCTGGATCGAGGTGATCCGGTGTGCCGTCCCCGTCGCTGTCGACCGGGTTCTCATCAGGAGCTTCCTGATCAGTGGGGATGCCGTCGCCATCGTCGTCGGGATCCTGGAAGTCGGGGTTGCCGTCGAGGTCGGTGTCCTCGATGCCCTCGTCGGCGTCGTCGAGGCCATCGTTGTCCGAGTCGAGGTCGAGGTAGTCGTCGATCCCGTCCCCGTCGGTGTCGAAGGGCCCTTCGTCTACCGTGTCGATGCCGTCGCCGTCATCGTCGGGGTCGAGGTAGTCGGGAACGCCGTCCTCGTCTGAGTGGTCGTTCGTGGGGTCGCCGTCCTCATTGATGTCCTCGTCGATGGTGTCGATGCCGTCGCCGTCGTCGTCCACGTCGAGGTAGTCCGGGATGTTGTCGCCATCGGGCTCGTTGGCGTCAGTGTTGTCGTTCGTCGGGTCGCCGTCGCCGTCGACGTCCTCGAGCCAGGTGGGCACATTGTCGCCGTCGTCGTCCATGTCGAGGTAGTCGGGAATGCCGTCGCCATCGCTGTCGTCGTTGGTCGGATCGCCGTCGCCGTCGATGTCCTCCACGTCGTTGAAGACCCCATCCCCATCGTCATCGGTGTCGAGGTAGTTCGGGATGTTGTCGCCATTGTCCTCGAACTCGTCGGTGTTGTCGTTGGTCGGGTCGCCGTCGTTGTCGATGTCTTCGTCGATGGTCAGAACGCCGTCGTCGTCGTCGTCGTCGTCCACGGCGTTGATGAGACCGTCGTTGTCGGTGTCGATGGGATTTGCCGGATCGCCGCCAACTTCGATGCCGTCGTCAACGCCGTCCCCATCGGTATCTGGATTGAGCGGATCGGTGGGAAGTTCGACGACTTCTTCGTAGTCGCCCAGACCGTCACCGTCGGTGTCCGGGTTGTTCCAGTCGGTGCCGTGCATGCACTCTTCGTCGGCGTCTCCAAGCCCGTCCAGGTCGGTGTCGAGGTTCGGATCGATGACGCGCACGTCGAACTCGAGGCTGTCGTCCTCGAAGATCCAGGTGTACGTGTCCAGGTTGGTCCCGTCGCCCTTGGAGTCGGTGTTCCATTGCCCCCAGGCACGAGAGTTGAAGTTCGGCGATGCCGGATCGGCCTCGGTCGGATCGGAGTAGTTGCCAGCCGCGACGCCCAGCGGGCCCGAGTAGTCGAGGGCGAGCGCGCCGTTCGGCATCGGGGCGCACTCGGCGAAGTCGTTTGGATGCAGCGGGCACAACACGTCGGCGTCGTTCCAGAACATGTCGAGGCCGGTTCGGTTCTGGAGCGCGTCGACGTTGAAGAGCCGGAACCCCTGGTACGAAGTCTCGATGTCGTTGGCGATGTAGTGGAACTCGCCGACGGTGAGCCGGAGGATGCAGCTGTAATTGCCGGCGGGAACCGGCTGGCCGAGGTTGTCTTCGCCGCCCCAGCTGATCTGGTTGGTGCCGATGGCTGCGTCACCGATCTGGTGGTAGTCCACGTCGCTCGTCAGGTCGTATTGACCGTCGCCGTCGAGATCGCAGATGAAGTGGTACGTGCCATCCACGTTGCTGTCGAACTCGATGGTTCCGCCGGCGATGCCAAAGGCCACACCGTCGCAGAGCTCATCGCCGTCGAAGTCCAGATACTGATCGACAGTTGGCGGCAGCGGGTCGTAGTTCGCGTCCTCTGGAGGGTTCAGGTAGACCGGGTAGTCTTTGGGGATGAAGCCGCCCTCGAACGCGCTGCGACCGTCGTTTCCAGGGATTCCGACCGCGTTTGCGCCTATCCAATACAAGAAGCCGGCCAGGCCCTCCGTCCGCATCTCGACGACGCCGTCGTGACCTGCGTCTCCCCCCTCGACGACCGTGTAGAAGCTGCCGTCGAAGGCCGACGCCTGACTGAAGCTCAGGGCGTTCATTCGCCACTCGTAGCTCCACACCCGCCCGAAACCCGGCGCGGTACCGATGACCGTGATGTCCCAGTCGTTGACCGGGTCATCGTATTGGTCGCCGTCGGTGTTGCCCCAGGTGTCGATGATGTAGACGTAATAGGCCCCGTCACCCTGAGTGGGCGTGATGGTGTCGCCGGAGCTGAAGATACCGAGCGAGATGGTGTTCGAGGGGTCGAAGACCTCGATATCGGCGAAAGTGGTCACGTTGTTGAGGTTGGTCGACGACCCCTGCCAGGTGAAAGTCTCGGTTGCCGAGTCGAGGATGTCGACGCGAATGACCGTCGTCGCGCGCATGCCCTGGACGTCCGTCAGCTCGTTGGTTCCCTCGGCGTGAGCAGGGGGCGAAACCAAAGTGGACAGGCCTGCAAGGACGATGGAGATCATGGGGTACCCCTGGCGCACGACCCGTATTTTGCCCTTGAAAATGGGCATTTGTCACCCCGATCGATCAGCCACCGTGCTGGGCGACGACGAATCGGGCGGCGGCGGCGACGCGCTGCTCCGGGTTCGCCAGGAGCTTCCTGGCCTTTTGGAGCACCTGTTCGCTAGGATGATCGCAGAGAATCATCAATGTCGCCTCGACCTCGGCGGGCCTCGCCACCTTTCGCCAGATCTTCCACTTGGGCACCGACGCCCGATCCAGGAGGTCGAGGAATGGCATCTCCACAAAAGTGTCGCAGCGGGTAATCAGGCGCTGGAGCTCTGGAACATCTTCCTCCCAACCGGTCTTTGAGAGAAACTTGCGAATGGCGATGCTCATCTGGTCGCGTGTCATCTTTGCGCGTGGTGGCGTCGGCGCGTCCGTCTCCAGGAAGCGAACCGCGCTGTAGGAGGAGTCGTTCGCCAGCGAAATGTGGTCCTGCCGCTCGTTGTATGCCGCCTGCACATGCTCGGCGGCAAATGCGGCCATGTCTGGCTTCAACCCCTCAATCTGAACCATCCGCTCCAACGACTTGAGTACCTCGGCCATGGACGGCCGGAGCGCTGAATCGTACTGGATCATGTTCCGGATCAGGTTTCGGACGGCTTTCGGATCCTTGAGATCTTCGGGAGAGAGATGGCCGAGCTGCTTGTCGGCGGTGACGTCGTGCCGATCTCGCTTGTGGGACAGGATGATCGAGCGCCCGGTCAGCAACACAAAGAGCATGATGCCCAGCGCGTAGACGTCGATGGCTGGCGTATCGGGCGCCTCGCTCTTGCGCTCCGGGGGGTCGTAGCCGATCGACCCGTGCACCATGTAGAGACTCTTGGCCTTGCGATCGTCGAAATCTCCTTTCGCGATTCCAAAATCGACGACCTTGACTGCGCCTTCGGTGGAGATGAGGACATTGTTCGGCTTCACATCTCGGTGGATAATCCGCAGCGGTGCCCCATCCTCGCCCACCTTGGCCTCCCAGCCGTACTGAAGCGCCTCGGCTACCTTCGCGACGATGTGCAGGGCCAGGGCGCTGGACAGCCCATCTCGGTGATTTCGGAGAATGGACTCGAGCGCGACGCCCTTGACCAGCTCCATCTCGAGAACCGGCCGGTCCTCATAATTGAGCAGCCGAAAGGCATCGACGATGTTCGGGTGGTTGAAGCGCATGAGGATCTGCGCCTCGTCGTGGAACCTGTCGAGCACAGTCGCATCGGTCAGAAACTGCTCGCGAAGTACCTTTAGAGCAATCCGCCGCTCGGAGCCGTCGGGAGGGGAAGCAACGACCACGAACGCGTATGCGCCCGAACCGAGAATCTCCCTGATTTTGTACAGGCCCTCGGCCAACCGCTCCTCACCGCCAGAACAACGCGATTGTATGACGCGGGACCCCCATCAGTACATGAGGTCCATCGTCTGCAGCGCAGCGCGGGCCACATCTCGAGGCGCGGTAACGGAGAAGGCGATGTCCACCTGACGCTCCTGACCGTCGGGAATTTGCAGTCTCCACTGGAGAATCCCAGGCTGTTCGATGTCGGTAGTGTGACCTTCGGAGACCTCCAGTACCTTCACCGTGACCTTTTCGAGCTCGGACACCGGCACCTGATCGCGCAGATCGACGAATCGATTGGCGCCGGAGAAGTTGCTCACCGAGATCCGGATCTTGAAAGTGTACCGCAACGTGCGCTTTCCCGGCCCGAGCTGCTCGAGCTGCCGCGAGAGCAGGACCCGGCTGACCTTGAGGCGGTCGTCTGTGCCAAACGCGAGCACCAGGACCTCGCCGGGAACCACCGACGCGGTCTGTGCGGTGCCCACATAGTCCGCGCCGGCATAGGTGGAGACCGTTCCAGGAAGCAAGGGAATATCGCCTTCGTAGCGGATTCTCGCCTGGCGAAATACCTCGGGAATCACTTTGGGAACCGCGGTCAGATCCATCTCGGCCGCGAAGGTCTGTGTGCCGACCGGGAGGCGCTGAGCGCTGCCATCACCGGCCACCGTGCGCCGGTCTGGAATCGAGAAGATCACCGCTCCGCTGCCCTGCACCGATGCCCGCATGTTGGACTCGACGACGCCGCCAGTCGGCACTTCGAGCTGGGCGGTCGTGGGGTCATAGTGCCCTCCCCCGCCCTCGATGTTGACGCTGTAGCCCGATTGGCCGAGGAACCACGGCTGGAGCACTGGCAGTCCCCCACTGCCGAGTGGATTCGCCGTCGACAAATGCAGGAGCGCATTGTCCCAATCCTCGCCGGTCTGCTGGGTGACGATGCCGTAGTACTCGAGCTGCACGTTGCCGCTCTCCTCGTCCAGACGAGCGTTGTACGACGGTGCCCAGTTGGCCCCGAAGACCTCGTAGCGAAGGGCAACCTCAAGCGGATCGGACGCGTCCACTTCGAGATCGACCCTGACGGTCATGCCGGTCGCGAGTGGATTGTCGAGCTTGATCAGCAGGGGACTCAGCTCCTCGTCGAGGTCCTTGGCCGCCAGTTCCTGCTCGCGCAGTTGTTGGGCAATCTCTCGCTCGGCCTCGCCGATGAAGTCCAGCGTCCCGCGTACCTGGCCGATCCCGGGCTGCGGTTGGCCCTCCGGACGGGACGCCAGCAATGTGCTGCGCAGATACGCTCGTTGGGCGAGCAGGCTCTCGATCTGGTCGCGGACAACACCGAGCTTGCCGGTGATCTCGAGCATGGACTCGCGGATCTCTTCGGTTCTTTCGTCTTCGGGCACCTCGCCCTTGCCGGAGACAAGCTCCACCCCGACGATGCGCGCGGCACCGGAGTCGATCCGACCGTGCAGACTCTGGGCCTGCAATCCGAGGGGCAAGCCCGTGAAGACGACACTTACATCTCCCGTTCCATCCGCCTCGACTTCGAGGACCCGGGTGATCAAGGCCCGATCCCTGAGCACTGTGACGGAATCGACTTCCGAGTTTGGCTCCAGCGGCAGGGCGGCCGCCAACTGTGCGTAGTACGGCTGACTGGGGTCGAACCCCGCGAGGTCGGCTGCCGCTGGCTCGGTAAGGCGGGCCTCGACCGCGTCGAGGTCGAAGGACAGCTTCATCCGTCGCCCGGCCTCCTCGGCGAAGTCCATATCGGAGGCCATCGCCCCGCTGAGAAACAAGATTCCAATCCACATAGGGACCTCCACACGCATGCGAGGAACTCGGACAATGGGGACGAGGATCGGTTCGTCGCGGTTTTCTCTTTCCACTCAGGGCGAGGCGCGGTTCCAACAGGAAACCGTTCCCGCGAACGGATGGAGGAAACATGAAACGCATCATCACAGTCGCCCTGGCCCTCTTCACCGCTACCGCCTGTCAATCCGTGGATTCGGCGGACGTAAAGACCTCGGGTCTCTACGCCGACCTGTGGACCGTCAGCGATGGCGATGGAACGTCGTACACCGAGACCTCGCTGCGCGTCGGTGGGGTCACGTCGAACACTTTCGTCACCCTCTCCGACGGAGACGAGCTGACTACCATTCTGGACGGAGCGTCCGAGATCATGACCGAGCAGAACATCGGTGAGATCTACTCGTACCGGGCGAGCTTCGACTCCGCGGAACCGGATATCGACTACGTCGTCGCGTTCGATCGGCAGGAGGACGACGGTGCCCCAAGCTCGATTATGAGCCTGCCGCAGCCATTCGAGCTAAACGCCCTCGAGTCCGAGTATTCACGGGACGACGACGACATCGTCCTCTCGTGGGACAACCAGCAGTCTGAGATCATGAAGATCTGGGTCGAGGGCAGCTGCATAGTCAACCAGTATATGAACAACCAAACCGACGCCGGTATCCACACAATCAAATCGGACAGTCTCGAACCAGCCGACCCCGAAGCCAACGCCAATTGCGAGATTGAAATTACACTTTGGCGCTCTCGCCCAGGTGACGTAGACTCAGCGTATGGTGAGGGGGGCGCCGCCTGGGGATACCAGAGGCGCAAGGTCACAACACTGTCGACCCCATAGGGATGCACATGAGGCTCTTCGCCTTCATTTTTTTCGTCGCCGCGACCCTCTTCGAGGGTACCGCGGTCGCCCAATGCAACGGTGACATCGAGGCCACTCTCACGTGTTCCTCCGAGATCATCGGACGCTTGCGGCCCGGTGCGTGGGGCAACCAGACCGATCTGCCGGCAAACGGCGTCCTCGGGCCCAACTGTTCGTCGGGTTTCGAGACCCTGAACTCCGATATCGGCGCGATTTGCAACTACAACGACAATGCGTTTACCGGTTGCGTCAACCCAGGTGGGGCCTGCTCCGGGGACTACTACCAGTGCGGAGATCCGACCGGCAACCTCGATCAGAACGGGCCTGACGACGTCTACGCCTTCACCTGTCAGCAGTCCGGGTTGGTCACGGTCACCATCGACCAGCTCGACTGCGACCTCGACATCTACATCCTCGACGACACCTGTGACCCGCGCTTAGGCTGCGTCGAGGGGTCCACTTTGGGCTACGCGGCGTCGGATTCCGTCGAGTTCGACTGCACACAGGGCGTCACCTACTACATCGTCATCGAGGGCTACGGGCACACCTTCAACGGCTGGAACAACTACGGAAATGGCGCCGGATTCTGCAACCCAGAAGTCCCGGCGAGCGAAGGCAACTACCGCCTGTCCTTCGAGACCGGCGATCCCGCGACTGCGGGGTGCGTCGAAGACTGCGTGAACGGTCAAGATGACGACGGAGACGGCGACGTCGACTGCGACGACAGTGACTGCAACTTCGATCCCGCCTGCCCCCCCGACCCCTGTGACGACGACTTCGACGGGTTCATCGACATCACCTGCGGCGGCGGCGACTGCGACGACACCTTCTTTCACATCATCGACACCGATCTCGATGGCTGGCCCGAAGTCTGCGACAACTGCCCACTCGACAACGATCCGACCCAGGCCGACGCCGACGGAGACGGGTTCGGCGACCTGTGTGATCTGTGCGAGGGTTCGGACGACACGGACGATGCAGACAGCGACGGTGTGCCAGATGGATGTGACATCTGCGCCGCTGGCGACGACAACGTCGATACCGACACGGATGGCGTGCCCGACGCATGCGATGCCTGCGCGGGCTTCGATGACACCATCGATGCCGACACCGACGGGGTCCCTGACCTCTGCGACGTGTGCAACGGCTTCGATGACAACGTCGATACCGACTTCGACGGGTACGCCGACGGTTGCGACCTCTGTCAGGGCTTTGACGACGACCTCGACACCGACAGCGACGGCGTCCCCAACGGATGCGATCTGTGTGTCGGTTTCGACGACCTCGCAGATGCGGACAACGACGGGGTGGCCGACGGGTGCGACGCCTGCAATGGCTTCGACGATCTGACCGACACCGACACTGACGGGACCGCAGACGGATGCGACCTGTGCCCCGGGTTCGACGATACCGCCGACAGCGACACCGACGGCGTGCCCGATGGCTGCGACGACTGCGATGGCTTCGACGACACCCTCGACACCGACAGTGATGGCGTACCCAACGGATGCGACGCCTGCAATGGCTTCGACGACCTCACCGACTCTGACACCGATGGCGTCGCCGACGGGTGTGACATCTGCAATGGGTTCGACGACAACGCCGATGCAGATACCGATGGCGTCCCCGACGGCTGCGACGTTTGCAACGGCTTTGACGACAACGCCGACGCGGACAACGATGGCGTAGCCGACGGCTGCGACGCCTGTCCGGGGTCCGACGACAACGCCGATGCCGATAGCGACGGCGTCGCCGATGGATGCGATGTTTGCAACGGCTTTGACGACAACGCCGACGCGGACACCGACGGCGTCGCCGATGGTTGCGACATCTGCAATGGATTCGACGACACCGCCGATGCCGACACCGACGGCGTACCCGATGGTTGCGACGCCTGTCCCGGGTCCGACGATACCCTCGATGCCGATAACGACGGCGTACCGAACGGCTGCGACGCCTGTGTGGGCTTCGACGATCTCGCCGACCTGGACACCGACGGCGTGGCTGACGGTTGCGACGCCTGTCCCGGATTCGACGACAACGCCGATGCCGACTCCGATGGCGTCCCTGACGGTTGCGATGCCTGCACGGGCTTCGACGACAACGCCGATGTCGACAATGATGGGGTCGCCGACGGATGCGACATCTGTCCCGGCGGCGACGACAACGTCGATAGCGACACCGACAGCGTGCCGGACGCGTGCGACCTCTGCGAGGGATTCGACGACGCTCTCGATGGAGACAGTGACGGCGTGCCCGATGGCTGCGACCTCTGCGTGGGAGACAACAACTTCGACGCCGACGCCGATGGGGTTCCCGACGCCTGCGACATCTGTCCCGGGGCAGACGACAACCTCGACACCGACAACGACGGCATTCCCAACGGGTGCGACGACTGCACCGGGTTCGACGACACCGACGACACCGATGGTGATGGCGTGCCCGACGGGTGCGACCAGTGCCCCGGATCCGATGACACTGCAGATGCCGACTTCGACCTGGTCCCCGACGGTTGTGACGCCTGCCCGGGCTTCGACGACACCGCAGATGTCGACTCCGATGGGGTCGCGGACGGATGTGATCTCTGCAACGGATTCGACGACAACGCCGACGCCGACAGCGACGGAACCGCGGACGGATGCGACATCTGTCCGGGTTCTGACGACAATACCGACACGGATGGGGACGGCATTCCCGACGGGTGCGACAACTGCAATGGCAACGACACCGAGGACACCGACAACGACGGTGTCGCCGATGACTGCGATGTCTGCCCAGGGTTCGACGACGCGTTGGACATCGACGGCGACGGCGTCCCCAATGGCTGCGAAGCGTGCCCCGGCTCTGACGATCTGGCGGATGCCGACGGCGACAGCGTCCCCGATGGGTGTGATCTCTGCCCAGGATCCGACGACTCTGCCGACGCGGA
>Ga0315336_1001769_pt1 | contig 38171 bp, 31 predicted proteins | sample ASW5metaG_FD_204512 | JGI IMG/M metagenome (GOLD analysis project Ga0315336, IMG submission 204512) | Ammonia-oxidizing marine archaeal communities from Monterey Bay, California, United States - ASW #5 | ecosystem: Environmental > Aquatic > Marine > Intertidal zone | place: USA: California... | reverse complement strand
TGTGCGCCAGGACAACATTACGATCCATGCCTTCGAACCACATCCTGAGGCCTACAATCGTCTGGAAATCAATGTCGCCGCCAATGGCTTTAACTCGATAAAACACCGTCAGTTAGCCTTGGGCAACAAGGATGGCATGGTCCGATTTCAATGGGGAGACAAGGCTACGAAGAGAATATCGCCCAGCGGTCAAATTTTCTTTGGTGAGTCTCTGCCGGGCACACACACCACTATTGTTCCAATGTCGTCACTAGATAGTTTGTTCGGCGGACTGAATTTTGGAAAACGTCCACTTATCAAGATAGACGTTGAAACCGCTGAAGGCCTTGTTTTCGACGGGATGAAAACCGTGCTCCCTCATAGACCAGATATCATTTTGGAGACCTTTCACGAGGGTGTATGCGATGAAATCACTCAGATAACCTTGCCGTTTGGATACCGATACTATCTGATAGATGATGAGGATAATACATTGGTGAGACAGGATCGCCTGCTTCCGCGTCCCCTGTCGTCTATGAGCTACAACCAGCTATTAACAGCTCGTCCAGAGCAGGACATCGCAGCACTTGCAGAAATTGTTTAAGGATGAATGGACAACACAAGTAACAAGAGCAGCCTCAATGGCCGAACTACGAATTACCCCAAGCAATTGACCCTTCTCATTATCCCGGAGGGGGACGCAAGGGTAGTTCGCGCTGGAGATCATCAACAGTGACCTGAAGCAACATACAAACCTTCTTCTTAGTCTTTGCAACACAGCGATTTGTGTGACCAAGACCAGTCCAATCCTCTGCCAACGCGACCATACCCGGCTTAAGATGATATTCCTTGCCATCGCCGGTAGTGAGGATCTGAGTGCCCTGGAGATAGATAAGCAGATTCTTGTGTCCAGCATAGTGCCACGTGTTTTCCTCTCCATCAGGCCAGTAACCTATGGTCACTTTCTGCACTGGTCGGTTGAAATAAGTCATGAGGTTGTACGGAGTGCGCGCCGGAGGCACCGGCATTTCCTCAATATATGTCTTGCCATCCGACGCTGAATACATGTGATACATGACCAAAATCTCTCCAAATTCCTCCATGAGACTGTCAGCTTCGGCGCGAGCCTCCTCGTTTCCCGCTAAAGATAAAAATACCCCCATACAAACCAATAACGGTATGGTCAGAAAACGTTTCATCAATCTATTCCCCCTTAACAATCTTGGTTTTGTTTTCTAAGAATGTGCAGCCGATCGAACGATGAGCTGATAACCAGTTCCCCAGTCCAAAGACAAGGACGTGTATTCTTCCCGACTACAAAGGTCCGCGACAAATGCATTAACCTTCTCTTGATGTTTAGGTGGGTCTGGCCAATGTTCTTGCGGCAACAAATCATCCACCAAATAGATGCCACCCGGTGCTACTAGCCTCAAAGCATCCTCCCGATTTTCAAATTTGCCAAAATGAGAATCAGCGAAGATAAGGTCAAATAGTGGACCATCGTAGGTCTGCATCCAGCCCACCGCATCCGCAACAACAAAATCAATTCCGGCAATTTCCTGCAGATATTTGCGAGCAACAGCCGTCTGATGCCCATCCACATCCACTGTAGTGAGCCGGGCACCTTCAGTCATTCCTTCCGTTAGCCATGCCGTTGAAACACCGTAGCCAGTGCCAAGTTCCAAGAGATTACCGCCAGCTCTGGATGCGGCTAGAAAACGTAAAAGCACACCGGTGACAGGTTCGCAGGAAAGACCAAAACCGTCCGCGGTCGCGGCAGCACGAAGCGTTGCAGCAACAGGGGGTTCCTGCACTTCTGGGAATATCGTCATCAACAGTCTCCAGCAAGTTTCGGAAATAGGGTACTAGCGCGTCGTCGGGCCGCTTGGTAGGCCATGGTCATCAAGTCAACAGGACCCTCTACTAATTGAAAATAACGCCACCCGCTTGGTGTTTTCCGCAAAAGTGCGTTCATGCGCACATCAGCAGAAATAGGAAGCTCATGTGCAGGTCCTGCCATATGCGCAATCCACCGGCTATCATAGACGACTAAGGCTACATCGTCTGAAAGAAGATGCACAATCAGATTAGTTGCCTGAGACCTAAGATCGGACATAATGACCCGAGAGTGAGACCAATAGGCATCAAGTTCCTGCCACCCGATGAGTGGCTCAGCGGATTCTTCAGGACAAAGGATAGGCATTGGTTCATCAGCATCCCAAAGAGCCTTGCGGCCAGAAAAATCCATCGTTTCAGCACATGCTACGTAACGCCGAACTGTGTCTAAGATGTCTTTTTTTATTGCATTCATGACACAGTCCTATGGCCATCAGCGGCTACAGATTGATAAAATTGTCGAAGTTCTACCAATGGAGCAACGGGGCATTCTGCGTAGTGACAGAGACGCCAAATTTTATTGCTTCGGCGAACAACTGCCGAGACGCGGACAGTCCCACCAATGCATTCTGACACCTCAAGCTTTTGTAGTGCCCAGTCAACCACAGCAAATACTGAACCTAGGTTAGCATTAAGCCTTCGAGGACAAACTAACTTCGGCTGCATCCGGATAACATCGAACTCAGCAACAGTCTCATGCATAAGACTGCAAACGTCTACTGCCCCAACCAGCCTGTGCTCTAATGCTGCAGAAAGATAAGAACAGTCCTCATCATCTCCATCCCATGCGGCAGTTAAAGCCGCAAGATCCCGCGCACACCACGCAGACCAAAACCTTTCTGCGGCCTGTTGAACCGGCTTAGCGCCATCTGTCATTGCTTAACCATCCTCTAGATAAATATCATGATAATTGATTATAGCGTGATCTTGGCGAAAATTTTTGACACGCGACGACATGGCCTTGAAAAGAACTACCTCATGCATCCAGATCGATGGCGCGTTATTGCGATAATAGGCCATAATTTCCTGAGTGAGACGTTTGCGTTTCTCCAAATCCCCTTCAGCCAAGGCCACACGAATTTTATCTGTTATATGTTCATCACAATACCAGGCTGCACGCCATAAACATGAATGCATCCGCATAGTCCGCAGGGAATCTCGCGAACTGGAAGATGAATAGTTCATGATAAAGGCTTCGCCCTTCCAATCTCCTTGTTGAACACCGCGAATTAACTGTTGGACTGGAATGGTGCGGATGGTCATCTGCACCCCGACCTTACCCAGGTCAGACGCTACCCGCTCGACCGCAGGCGCCAAGGAGGCACCGCCGCCGATAGTGGCCTCCACAGTAAAGTCAAAACCATCTGGATAGCCGGCATCCACTAACAAAGAATGTGCTTTTTGGGGATCATATGGATAGGGTTCTAGTTCGGGGTTAAATCCGAAAGATGCTTCAGTTGTTGGTTGGCTGGCTGGCTTACTAAAACCACCGAAAAGAGCGTCCACATAGGCCTGTTTGTTGACGGCATAGTTAAGGGCCTGACGCACCCGCACATCCTTGAGAGGGTGATGATCTGAAAGCCTCGTGAGAAGGAACACTACCCCTAGAGTGCTAGAAATTCGCCCAATATCCATTACCCCGCCCGCAGCCTCGATGGTACGGGCGTCATCCAGACTGAGGGAAACAGCGAGATCAAGGCGCCCAGCAAGGACGCCTTGAACCCTAGAAGAAGGATCGGGCAGAGCAACAAATTCCAATTTATCCACTTTTGGGGCACGCCATGAACCCCTATACGCACTTAGGTGAGCCGAGACCCCTTCCCATCGGTCGAGAATAAATGGCCCGGTACCAATTGGCTCCAGAGCAAAACCATCCCGTCCGAGGCGCTGCCATTGACCAGGCTCCACGATAAGGAGTTGCTCCACTTTAGCATCCAAAAGTGGGTCGGGATATTTCAAGCGAATTATAACAGTGTGGTCGTCCACCACCCTCGCAGAAGAGATGGATCCAAGCTCTCTAGCCGCTGACTCGATAATGCCCTTTTCGCTAGTGAGATAATCCACAGCAAACACAACAGATTCTGCTGTGAATGCTGCACCATTAGAAAACGTTACACCTTCGCGCAAATAAAATTGCCATGTGACCTTGTCAATCATTTTCCACGACGTCGCAAGGTGAGGAAGCACATCCCCGTCTTCAGTCAAGAAAGTCAATCCGTCGAATATTGCGCGATGGGTATAGATTGTAGGCACACTAGTGCCTGAGTAAGGATTACCGCGACCAGGTGGCAAAGAAACAAGCCCAACCCGCAAGGTTTTCTGTGGTCTAATAGAAGTAGTGGCATTATCTTGAATCGAAGGTTCAAGAAAACGGGTAAGCAGGGCCAGAAAAGTAACTGTAACTGCAACAAGTACCGCCACACCAATAGGGGTCCGCATTTTCATAATTGAGTCATAACATTGCAGTCCGCTGGTAGTGCAACCACGTGTCGAGGATGATCAGTCCGGATCCCTTCAGAGTCTAGAAACTTCCTTAAGCAAGTCATCTATAAGATCGTTGCAAGCCGGCAGGTGAGGCCGCTCCGTCTCAAGAATATTGCGAAATGCTCGTTTCTTGAGAGTCAAGATATCCATGTTACGCCCCGCCCCTTCGAGACGAGCGGCATCTACAACAATGTCAATTAAACGTTCTGCAGCGTGTATTCGTCCCCAAAGAAAATCATTTTCTCGATATTCCTGGCTAAAAAATGCTCCAAAGTGATGAAACTGTATCCCTTTTAGGCAAGATTCCGCTCCACCAGAACGTAGTGTATTGGAGTCGTCAGGGCTGAGCCGATCAATTCGTATTTCATCAAACTCGCCTAAATCTTGCCAGTTCGTAATGGGAAAAGCCAACACATCCCATACCGGAAAACCTAAGTAGTGCTCGAGAATCTCTCGCCGGGCAGCCGGTGGTAAGGTCTCCTGAATGCGGACGGCAAGAATTTCATCAGTCATGTCATCAAGAGCACTGAGATTTAAATCTGCAGCTAGAAAATCCAATCCATTGTCCACAAGCCTAATAACATTCTCTGAGACGGGAATCTGATTCTCGTGTATCGGCAAGTCCATTGTAACCAGTTCGTGGAAAACTGACTTTAGCTCAGTGTTGGCAGATTTCTTCTCTGCTCCCTTACCATTATCTGATTGCAAAATGCTTAGGACATCATAAAAAGATGTCTTCATAGCATCGAGATTTTCGCTCTTGAGATTGCTAAAAACCTCTAGATTTAAATGTTCGTAAAGACGGTTAAGTGCCCGAACAACGAAGTGTAAGCGACGACGCCGGTAGTGTGTATCAAATTTCATTAGAAAATCGATCCACGGTCTATTTCTTGAAGGAGAGTGAGAGTGAGAGTCAGACTGACCTGGTATTAAATCCGCCGCCGCTGCCGACACTTTTCTCTGATCTGCCCACGCGCCAAGCAGTAAGCGCACACGTCTAGCCTGATTTGAATCCTCGCTATATCCACAGGCCCTTATGACGCTTTCTTGAGTGCGTTCTAGGACGCTGTCTAGCTTAAGTCGGAGATAGCTCTCGTAGGCAAAGCCTGTTTCCTTCGCAACCATTTCATTTGCTGCGTAGCGCAGTGCCGCAATTTCGGGCGTCGTGCGGATTTCTTCTAGGGATGGACCATCCACAAGCTTCACCATGGCCTGGATTTGTGGCCGTACCGCCTCCATGATCGATTGTAGTCGCCCTACGCGGGCATTAAATGCAATTACCGAGACCAGGTCATCGTGAATGGGTTCGTGGCGGGGAATATCTGAAAGCGCCCCCTTCAGAGTCCGAAAAAACCCTGGAACCTTGCCCCAATTAGCAGTTTTTGGGTTTTCTGGATGCGGCTCCATATACAACACCCGCCTATCAACATGACGATATGCGGGACGGCCACTGATAGCAGCTATAGCCTGTGCAAACGGTTTATTATTGAGAACACTGCCATCTATAAACGAAGCTTTCGCAGGATTGATACCAGCCACCATGTATGGATAAAAATTGTCATAGAGGAATTCTACCCGCTTCTTCCAGTCAAGGCCCTTACGATGAAGAAGGGTATCAATTTCTCCTAGCTGCGCTGGCGGGAAAGCGCCTGGAAACGACGAGGTCGCCCGTGCAGCAAAGGCCAAAGCCGGAATATTGTCGCGATCAAAGTCACTCACTTCTTCATGTCTCAAGGATTGCCGGTAAGACAGATGCATTACTTGCCGGTGCTCCCGCTCGCTAATCGCAGGAGGGTTGTGGATAGGAGTGGTTTTGGTGAAGCCGTGAAAATCTGTAAGGGTGACCATAAGGTCTAAACTTTGGCCTGGAGGCAAAAGGGACTCTCCGGGTTTCGGAGGTTCTCCCATGGATGAAAAACCGTCAAACAATACGTCCGATAAATGCAGGCCTTCAAAAGGCGGCTTGAACCAACGAGACCGCAGAAACATGGATAATTTCTGCTTCATGTCTTTGTGTCCGCCAAGATCCTTGCGGTGACGCCACATGAAGTACCATATCACTGGTCGCAAGTACCATTTACGCAACGGGCCCGCCCTTTCGTGTTCGGGCATAAGATCGGCCACGTCTAAATGTGTAAGCCAAAAACTGCGTAGGGGATCTATACGGAGATCATGAGCCAGGGCACGGGCTAGGATAATACCGTTTATGCCACCCGCCGAAGTACCCGCAATGATGTCTACAATTACCCGAAGGTCGAGCTTCGCCCCTATTCCCTTAAGCAGATCAAAATAAATGTGTTCTGTGTCTGTTTCGTCGCCTCGATCCGGAGCAACCTCCACGTACTCGTTTCTTCCACGCACACCGGCCCCGTTGTGGTAATCCTTTGATGCACGGACTAGTTTGAGAATCTCTTTGGTTACTCCGTGCATATAAACGGCCAGAGATACACCGCCGTAGCACACCAATGCTAGCCTGAGTTCCTTTTCCTTCACCTAGTTCTATTCTCCACAACAACAAGCGAAACGAAGCATACCTCTCAAGTAACGTCCAGAATTTTCCATTAACAATGGATAGCGAAAAGCGGGTTTATTGAGAAGTCTATTCTGCTGGCGCTGGCGTTTTAGATTGGTCTGCAGGACTGGACCGCGGAAACACCCGTTCGTATTCTGCCAGTTCGGCCGCCACAGCTCCGGGAGATGATGTCTTGCTCGCCATCAGAAAATAAAACACGGGCACTACCAACAGTGTGATGAAGCTTGCAAACGCAACCCCGGTGAAAACTACTACACCGATGGCCTCACGACCTTCAGCACCGGCACCAGAAGCCAGTACAAGTGGAACGGCCCCCATACAAGTTGCTAACGCAGTCATAATTATCGGCCGCAGACGGACGGTTGACGCTTCTACGAGAGCATCACGAAATTCATAGCCAGCATCTCGGAGCTGGTTAGTAAATTCTACGATTAGAATTCCGTTCTTCGCGGCAAGACCAATGAGCACAATGATCCCAATCTGCGAATAAATATTAAAACCAAGCCCAAATGCCCACAATCCAGCAAGCGCACCAACCATAGCAAGTGGTACGGTCATCATAATTATAAAGGGATGCACAAAACTTTCGAATTGGGCTGCAAGAACGAGGAAAACAACCAGCAAGGACAGCCCAAAAAACATGTACATGGCACTGCCAGATTCTTTAAAGTCCCGGGATTCGCCGTTCCAGGAAATGCGAGCTGCTTCCGGTAATCTTTCTTTGGCAAGGTTTTCTACGTATTCGATTGCCTCTCCTAAGGGATACCCAGGTGCATTGGTTGCAAGAACCGAAATGGAGCGCAATCGGTCGTATCGGTTGAGGGCCGATGCGTCAGATATTTCTTCAACAGTAATTAGACTCGACAGGGGAATAAGTTGTCGGGTGGTGTCCGACCGAACATAAATATTTGTGACATCGGTGGGCGTTTGTCGATCCTCGTCCCTCCCTTGAAGCACAACGTTATATTCTTCTCCCCGGTCAACGAAGGTGGTAACACGGCGTGAGCCCAGCATGACTGCCAAAGTCTGACCAATAGCATTGACAGAAACCCCGAGGTCAGCGGCCCGTGGACGGTCTATTTGAATGCGCATCTGGGCACGAGTCTCATTGTAGTTTGATCTCACCCCGAAAAGACGCGGATTTTCCCTCATTCCCGACATCATCGCGTCGCGCCAGACCTTGAGCTCTTCATAAGTGGTGCCGCCAATAACCATGTTAACCCCGCCGCCACCATGCCTGCGCTGACCGAACCCGCCTGCTCGGGAGGGAACAATTTGTGCGCCAGGTATTTGGCGAACTTTTGGCGATAAATCGGCAAGAATCTCGTGAGTTGAACGATCCCGGTCTTTCCAATCCTTGAAACGTATTATTACGTTGCCGTTATTAGTAGCTTGGCCAGATATTCCCATACCCATAGGTAAGATTTGTAGCACCCGCCTTATTTCTTGAGGGTACTCTCGCATAATAATATCTGTAACGTATGAGGCTTGGCGATCCGTGTATTCCAAGCTCGCCCCTTCTGGGGCTCGGACCATTACATTCATGGACCCACGATCTTCGGGGGGTGTGAATTCCTGGGGCAACTGATTGAACAAACTGCCTATTGTCGCACAAACAATCAAAAATATAGCTACTACAGACCAAGGATGATTCAGCCCCACAGTCAGTGTCTTGCGATAAAACTCCTTAAGCCAGTCGAAAGCCTTTAGGGAAGAGCGCGCCACTATACTCTTGTCCAAGTCATCCCTAAGAATCTTAGAGCACATCATCGGAGTCAAAGTAAGGGCGACAAACATGGAACATAAGACAGCGGCAGCCATAGTCACTGCGAATTCGGAGAACAAGCGACCTACAACACCCTGAGTTAATGCTAACGGGATAAATACTGCTATCAAAACCAGAGTAGTTGCTACAACGGCAACACCCACCTGACGCGCACCACGAAAGGCGGCCAAAAGAGGCGGTTCACCTCCTTTTATCCGCCGGTGAATATTTTCGAGAACGATAATGGCGTCATCCACCACAAGTCCGATAGCTAGGACCATCGCCAGCAGCGTCAGAATATTAATAGAAAACCCTAGGGGCCATAAGAATAAGAATGTTCCCATCAAAGATATCGGCACAGTCACAGCGGGAATCAAAACTGCGCGTATGGTACCGAGAAAAAAGTAGATCACTGCGATGACCAAGATGGCGGCAATGCCCATGGCAATACCCACCTCTCGCAACGCAGCGGAAATAAAGACTGAGGTATCTTGGCTGGTAACAAATGTTATGTGCGACGGCAAAGTCTCCCGGATTCTAGACATTTCTTGTTTGGCATTCTTGGCAACAGTCAGGGTACTTGCACCAGGACGTTTTACGATACCTATCCCAACTGATGACTTACCATCGGTTTTGAAACTGCTTGCCGTGTTCTCTGCCCCAATTGCAACGCGCGCAATTTCTCCAAGACGAACCAAATAATTGTTTTCACCACGCGCAATAACTAGCTGAGAAAAATCCTCCGGCGACTTGTAAAGACGTGCAGTGCGTATAGTAAAGTCGCGTTCACGGGATTCCAGAAGGCCAGCACCGAGCTCAATATTCTCGCGCCGGAGAGCATTCTCAACATCCGTGACCGTTAGACCGCGAGCCGCCATGGCACGGCGGTCCAACCAGACTCTAAGTGACCTCTTCCTTTCGCCGCCTATCCAAGCAAAGGCGACCCCCTCGATAGAAGTCATTCGATCAATGATATAACGATCGACGTAATCCGAAAGTTCTAGTGGGCTCATTTCTGGACTGGACAGATTGAGCCATAGGATAGGCTCGGCATCCTGATCCGCCTTTCGAATGGTTGGAGCCAAGGCATCGTCGGGCAATTGACGCGCAGCGCGACTAATCTGGTCACGTATGTCATTAGCAGCGGCGTCTATATCGCGACCAATCTCGAAATTAACAGTAATCCAGCCGATAGCATCGCGCGCTGACGAGTTGATATAGCGGATGCCTTCTATCCCACTAATTTGATCCTCTAAAACCTTAATGATTTTCGTCTCAACAATGGCAGCCGATGCTCCGGGATATGCCACGCTCACAGACACAACCGGGGATTCAATGTCCGGGGCTTCCCGGATTGGGAGTTGAAAAATCGATACAAAGCCGAAAACCACTATCAACAAGCTGGCTACCGTCGCAACAACTGGACGGGTAATGGAAAAATCAGATAAAACCATTTTGGTTGTCCTTGACCCTAATGGAAAAATTCAACCTTCACGGGGCGGACCCGAAACCGATGGAGGTCTTGCTCGACCGATAATCTCAGAATTCAAGATCCGCACAGTCCCGCCCGAACGCAAATTGGTGTGACCTTCGGTGATGACAAGGTCACCAAGGGTCAAACCCTCTAGCACCTCAACGAACCCGGGCAAACGGCGGCCGATAGTTACTTGAATCCTGCTGGACCGGCTATTGTTGTCCACGACAAAGACAAATTGCTGATTATTCAATGCAACGAGCGCCTCTTCAGGCACCACCAAGCTGTCTCGACTATCTTTAATAAGATCAACAATCAGCAACATACCCGGCCTTAAACGACCATCATAATTAGGAATCTTCGCACGTATTTCTATTGACCGTGTAGTTGGATCGACACGAGAATTGATGGCGGTGACACCACCTCTAAATAAGTGATCTGGATACGCCGCCGAAACAGCCTCTATTTCCTGTCCTTCGCGTAAGGTAGAGAGGAAAGTCTCTGGAATAGAAAAGTCGAGCTTGACCGTGGTTAGGTCATCCAGTGTTGTTATCTCAGTGCCCGGAGAAACCAGAGCTCCAACGCTGACCCGCCGAGTTCCTAGGCGGCCCGCGAAAGGCGCAGTAATAGTGTAATCATGGACACGCGCTGTTTGTGCTGCCACATTCGCTCGGGCTTTCTCTACAGCCGCAACCTGTTCATCCAGACGCGCCTGGGAAGCAGCGCTAGTTCTGGCTAGACCTGCAATCCGTTCGAGCTGTTTACCTTGTTCATCAAGATTGGCCTGCTCTACAGCAAGGCGTGCGCGCTGCTCGGCATCGTCAAAACGGACAATTACGTCGCCAACCTCCACCGACTGACCGTCTTCAAAATTGATGTCCTCGATAATACCTTGAACTTTTGCCGTCACAACAATTGCTTCATTAGCGGCAAGGGTACCAATAGCCTCAACACGATCAAAAAAAATATCCTGGCGAACCGGTACCACAAGGACCGACCTTGGCGCACTTAGCATGCCCGTGCCGCTAGAATTAGCCGTTCTTGGAGTGCCCGCTGGCCGACTTTGCTTCACTACACCCGAAGCCGAACCCGCGGAATCTGACTTAGCTACCAGTGATAACACCGCATCAGAAATTTCGGCATAGTAACCATACCCAGCGGCGCCAACAACAGCCAGAAGAACAAGAAGCGCCAGGGGTCTTATTGATCTCATAGGAGTTCCAGGGGTTATCTGGCGCCAAACTCCACCGTGGTAAGGTGGTAGATAGCTAGCCAAAAAAATCGTTTGTTGACAGATATATAACCTTAGTCGGGCTCTTTTACCAGAAATCTTGTAAAACAAGTTACATAATATGTTGATATTATTTATTTATTTATTGAGTAGACGCAAAGTACCCATTGAGGTTTTATGTAGAGACGTATTCAACTCTCAGTTTGGATCTATGTAACTTGAGTGTTCCCTAGATTCCGGCGCTGCAGAAACAGTAATACATAGGGCACAAGGATCAGCATGAATAACGGTACACGCTGTGCCATTTCAGATACCCACGGTATTTAATAAAGTAGAGCCATGGTTAAGGAGGCCTGGGGCGTTAGGATGCAGCTTTACATCATTTACTTGGTGAGCTTTTGTTTTCTTTTAGCGCAAGACGCATCAGCCAAGCCGGAGACCCTGCGTATGAACCACACGATTGCTGGGGCCGTGTCTATTGAGATGGCAACCAATCAAGAAGGTTCTAAGCAGAGCCGCGGCCCGTTTGCCAGCGGGTTAGCACCAAAAGAGCTTGACGGTGGCACCGTAAAGTTACCCACGATAATTCGAGCACTTTTCCGCCAAGTGGCGGAATGGCAACGCAAGATTAACCGTTATCTTGCTGGACAACTTCGGATTACTAGCCAAAGGGGCGGTTTTACCGCGATGTTTACCGTCATTTTGGCAAGCTTCCTCTATGGGGTGCTGCACGCTGCCGGGCCAGGCCATGGAAAGTTGGTGGTGGGATCTTACTTCACCGCCCGAGAGGCCCCATTGCGCACGGGAATTACAATGGGCAGTATCATTGCTCTTACTCAAGCCATCGTTGCCATAGCTATGGTGGGCATACTTGCAATAGCCTTTGGCGGTAATCAGTTGGAAATAATGGACCACACAAACAATCTAGAAATTGTAAGTTACGGCCTCATACTCACCATTGGCCTCTACATGACTTATGAAGCAGTAACTGGAAGAACCACTTGCGGACACAGTCACGATCCAACCAAGCACCTCGGTCACAGTCACGGGCCCGATCTCAAAGCCCACGACACCTGGCTAGCGCGCGCAGCAGCGCGCGCACTGGGATCTCAAGGCGAGGTCATAGCAGTTGGCATAATTTCAGGCGTGAGACCGTGCACAGGATCCATCCTGGTCCTTTTATTTTCCCTAGCTAACGGAGTTTTCCTGTTGGGTATTATAGCAGCACTAACTATGGCTGTAGGGGTCGCGATTACCATTTCTGCATTAGGAATTACCGCTATTATCTTGCGCCGATCTATCGCTGGTAAGGAGAAAGACATATCGCCTGCACGCGCGTTCGCGGCAAAGAGCCTTGCTATAGCGGGCTCGTTGGCGGTCGCTGTGATCGGGGGTGTTTTGCTTGGTGCCACTCTGGAGCGCTCTGGATTTATGTTATAATTCTTGACGCGATTGCTCACAGTCACAATACGGTCATCGCCCGCCGCAGGTAAGATTAATCTGTTGTGGTGTAACAAACCAGGACTCACTTTGAACCTCGGCACCGTCTGTAAATTTCCAAGAGCACATAGCGCCGCCGGCACCAAGAACTTTCACAGGGGTGTCACCGAAAAACATAATGTCTATATATATGCTGGGATCATAAAGGCTGAGAGTCACTGGCGTAACACTAACGTCAATTGGTTCCTCCATAACCAAATCAAAGACAAACACCAATTCCCCATCCTTTTGTTCTGTGAAAAAACTTTCCACGCGGGTAAATTGAACTTCCTTTTCGCCAGCATTCACATGAGTGAAATAGTCGAATTCCCGCAGAGAGGTAAATATTTGCTGCTTCATGCCAAGGGTTTCAGACTCGTCCAGCAAACCATCACCGGATAAATCAAAATCAGTTATCAACACTTGACTAAAAAATGGATCAAACTGCCACCTCATACCAATACGCAAAAGCTCGGATTGGTTAAAATGGAACGAAGCAGCTGCACTCACCCAAACGTGCGGATGCGCAAAGACGGGCAAGCACCAAAACAAAAAAGTGCTAAACAGAAGTGATTTAAAGACGAGTGCGCGCGCAAACATGGCTGAAGAATAACCGGATGATGTTCAATCCATCAACTGTCAAGACCAAGTTAGATAGTTGTAGAGCCCAATATATTGGCCCATGATCGCCAAGGTGGATAAGAAATATAATGTTAGTCAGGAGGCGCACTCTTACCTGGTTGGTATTAGCGTCGCTGCGATGCTACTAGCAACAAGAAAAGCCGGTGCATTGTTATCTACGCACATTACGCATTTGACGCCGCATAAAAGGTAAAATGACATGGATAGACGAAGTTTTGTCGCCCTCAGTTGCGCTAGTCCTTTAACGGTCTTTGCACCACACGCTTTGGGGGCAGAACCAAGAAAAGACAATAGTTTGCGCAAAAGGTTCTGCCTTTTAGTGGAACTAGCTGGTGGCAACGATGGCTTAAATACGGTTATTCCCTACTCCGATCCACTATACGCAAAACAGCGCGGGCGGCTAGCAGTTAGCCGGCAGGCAGTTCTGCCCCTTGATGAGAATCTGGGACTGCACCCGGCAATGGAGCCACTGATGGGAGCTTGGCTGAATGCCGACATGGCTTCTGTTATAGGGCTTGGTTACCCTAAACCTAGTCGTTCCCATTTCAGATCAAGTAAGATTTGGGACACCGCTTTTGCAACCTGTATGCGTGCCATCCCGAATTTGAGTACCACCGCAACACAAGGGCAATACACCGCCACCTCAACCAAAAGATGCGGCACCACAAGAACCAGCACGAATAACGCCCCAAGGTCCTTGCGACACTGGTTCTCGACCAATGGTAGCGACTCATCCCGGGCCTCACGACAAGAGTTGGTGTCGGCTGCTGATTTTCCGGCAGGTCACTTTGGGCACGACCTGAAGGTTGCAGCAACAATGCTCATAGAAGAGGTTGTTGCACCGGTTATTAAAGTGAGGCTGTCTGGGTTTGACACACATACGGATCAAATAAGTCGGCATAGCGCACTGTTGCGAGAACTTAGCTGCGGTCTAGCGGCATTTCGGAATATTATGATCAGAACAGGCATGTGGGAGAGGGTACTGATAGCAACCTATTCTGAATTCGGTCGCCAGATCACCACCAACGAATCACTTGGTACAGATCACGGTACGGCGTCTGCCCATCTAGTTTTAGGTGGCAGCGTCAAGGGTGGAATATACGGCGCACTTCCATCTCTCAACAATCTTGATGGCAACAACCTCAAACCCACTACTGACTTCCGGCAATACCTCGCAACTATTGCACGGGATTATTTGGATTTTCCTGGAGCCTTTCCCTCATATAAATCAATGAGATTTGTATCGTGAACATCACCTTTTTCATCGCCACAGCGTGCGCTTGGCATCTCGTGCTAGCAACAGTATATTCGTTGTTCGTCGAGCTCCAGAACTGGAACCATATCCATGACTAGCACCAAGACCGACTTCAACCTTCATCCCACCCACGATGAATGGGCACGGCAGCGCTTCATTATTGATTTGAAAAAAAAGGTTAATCTGGAGCTTGGCGATGACATCCGAGAGACCTTTGAAAAGAAGCTACAACCTAGAATGGAGCAGAAGCTGGGACATAAGCTCGATAGTCTCAGCCGCAATGACCGTAAAGCCGCTAAGCGGGAGCTTACGAAAGAGAATTTGTTCCATGCATGGGCAAGCATAACCTATATGTCCCAAGACATGATGTGGGATTGTGTGGATGAAATCTTAGACCATGAGCTGCCTCGTCTCGAAAAAGTTACAGCGGACATAAAAGGTGAACCCAGCCAACGCGGCTCCCTTAGACTTGATGCCAACCTCGAAATCCCCCAAAACGTGTCTGAAGTCTGGATCCATCGGCAGCCAGGCGGATTCTGTTACGAACGCGAAGGGCATGACTTCGATATCATAGCTGGCGCCCGATACACAGGCGGCGGGATGATGTATTCTGCAGGCAAGGGTCGGGGTACTAAGGAGGGATACTCCGCGGCGCATTTTTTGACAGAAAACATTAAAGCAGATTTTCGCGATTTTGTGCCCAATCGGATTCTGGATGTGGGATGCGGTTCAGGCTACAACACATCAACGTACGCAACAATTTATTCGGATGCCGATGTCCATGGCATCGACGTCGCTCCAGGCCTTTTACGCTGGGGAAATGCACGGGCAGAGTCCCTAGGCTTAGCAATTCATTTCAGACAAATGAATTCAGCTGATATGGACTTCGAAGATGAGTCTTTTGACTTAATAGCTTCAACCATTTGGGGCCATGAAACGTCGCCAACTATATTGCCTAACAGCCTTGCGGAGTGTTGGCGAGTACTGCGTCCGGGTGGGGTGATGTTCCACATGGATGTTACTAACCAACCAGGATACACAGGGTTGGCTGCTCAAGTCATGAATGACTGGCAGATTAAATATAATGGTGAGGCCTTTTGGATGGGATTTGCAGACGCTAACATAAGGGATATACTTTCAGGAGTGGGCTGCCCTCAAGAATCAATTTTTGCGGGCTATCGCCAACGCCAACAGGGTGCAGGCGATTGGTTTTGCTATGGAGCCCGGAAACCTGCATGAGTTGATGGCATTGGTAAAATCCACCTCAATCATTCGTGTCCCAGCGAGTGACTAGTCAATTTGTTAGCTAAAGCGCCTAAACTCATTTGTGGCTTTGACGAGTGCAGACCGAATACCTGGTTCCATAGATGAATGTCCCGCATCTGCCACAACCCTATAAGTAGCATTGGTCCAAGCCCGCGCAAGCTTATCAGCGGTCTCGATCGGACAAACGATGTCATAGCGACCCTGAACGATAATCGATGGATGTTTGTTAAGAGCGGAGATGCCCGATAGCAGTTGATTAGGGCGCAGAAACCCTTTGTTCATCATATAGTGGGCTTCAATACGTGCCATTGATAGGGCACCCGAGTAATACGCAGCGACGCGGGTACCATCTTTCTTTTTTGTACCCAATAGGCGTGAACATGCATTCTCATAGGAGCACCAAGACGCTGCTGCAGACTTATGAACATCGGGATTGGGATCACAGAGACGCTTGTAGTATGCTTCCAATAGGTCATTGCGTTCTTCATGGGGAATAAAATCGGAGAACACGCGCCAAGCTTCTGGAAAAATCCGGCGCATACCGTACAAGAACCAGCGCACTTCATCGCTGCTAAACAAGAATATACCTCGAAGAATAAATCCAACACACCGTTTAGGATAGCTCTGGCCATAAGCCAGAGCCAATGTCGAGCCCCACGACCCACCAAACACAATCCATTTTTCGACTTGCAAATGCCTCCGCAGCACTTCCAGGTCTGAAATCAGATGTGAAGTAGTATTGTTTGTAAGATCAGCGGTCGGTGCAGATTTTCCCGACCCTCTCTGGTCTAACAAAATCACCCTGTAGTGGTCGGGATCAAAAAAACGACGATAAGCGGGGGCGCTCCCTGCGCCAGGGCCCCCATGCAAGAAAACCACCGGAACACCTTCGGGATTGCCACACTGCTCCCAATAGACCCTGTGGCCATCGATTGCAATATAACCTGTCTCAAAAGCCTCCATTGCTGGGTATAGCGGCTGCGGATTAGTTTCTTCCGGGCGCTCCAGCTGTCCGGTGCGTTCTAATGCGGCGATAGCAGATCACTCCTTTAATCAGCCCTGCAGTCCCCACCAGATAAATATCTAGCTACCATAGGGCAAGGACGCCCCTAAGGTCATAGTTTAAACTACGCCTGCATCATCCAGATAAGTTTCAGCGATTCGGTAAATGGAGTCAGCATGGTGTTCCGGGGTTACCAGTATGTTTGTATGTTCGCCATATATATTTAAGACGTACCCGCGGGCGTCGCAGACAGCCGACAGGGCCGCGGCAAAAGGCATAATTACGTTAGCATTCAAGGACTCTGCGGTCGGACAATCTTCCATGCGGCGCACAATATCCTCCATAAAATTTGTAACTCTCTTATCAGCAGGCCCGCCTCTGTCCTTGTTTTTTTTTCGTCCTTGGCTAGTCATAATCTTCTCCAATTAAAGTTTTTGTAAGCCTCTGGCTAACCTGAAAGTGCGAAATGATAATCGCTTCAATTGACTGACCTTTTGATTTCCGGCGGCAGACAGCGTATCACCTATGTGCGAAGGTATTAATACTGGAGTAAAATACCAAAATGAACCAGATTTGGGCGCAATTGAGTGAATTTTGGGATCTAGTCATTGATGTCTGGCAAACGGGCTTTTTTGGCATAGACTTCGGACGCGTTATCACCTCTCTGTTTATTCTTCTTGTTTTTTTTGTCCTGCGAAGATTATTCACAAGGTTCATAATGGGCGCACTCAGACGATTTGTCATGCGCACAAAAACCAAGATTGATGATCAGGTCATTGGAGCACTAGAACCTCCGCTTGGGTTTACTCCGGTAATCATCGGTGTCTTTTTTGCTCTCCAATACCTTAAACTAGAGGAACCGTTTCTTGGCTTTGCCTCCTCTCTTGTGCGCACTCTCATCGTGACGCTTCTATTTTCAGCTCTTTACGCGCTAGTCGGGCCAATGAGTCATGGCATCAAGAAAATGGAGAGAGTGCTTACCCGCGAAATGACCGATTGGCTAATAGGTATTATCCATATCGCCATAGTTTTGATTGGCGCTGCTGCCGTTCTTGACATCTGGGGCATTAAGATCGGTCCCATTCTTGCGGGACTGGGTCTTTTCGGCGTGGCAGTGGCACTTGGTGCACAAGATTTTTTTAAGAACCTTATCTCTGGGATTCTAGTTATCGCTGAAAAACGCCTTAGTGTGGGAGACTGGATCCTCGTAGACGGCGTAGTAGAAGGAACGGTTGAAGCCATTGGGTTCCGTTCAACCGTGGTGCGCCGTTTTGACAAAGCACCTGTTCATGTTCCCAACACCAAACTGTCCGACAACGCAGTGACAAATTTCTCAGCAATGACCCATAGGCGCATTAAGTGGTTAATTGGCATCGAGTATACCTCTTCAGTAGATCAACTAAAGATTATCCGAGATGGGATTGAAGACTACATCCATAACAATTCAGATTTTGCACCACCCGATGAAGTGGCCACCTTCGTCCGCATAGACGGGCTCAATGCGTCCTCCATAGACATTCTGCTATATTGCTTCACCAGAACTACAGACTGGGGAGACTGGTTAAGAATTAAGGAACAGCTTGCATACAAGATTAAGCAAATTGTTGAGAAAGCCGGATCGGGTTTTGCGTTTCCAAGTCGCTCAGTTTATTTGGAGAAAATACCGCAGGAGGCTGCTGATATTTTTGTACCCCCCAGTGACTAGAGACCAATGCCGTCCACAAATCACCTGGTTTGTTTAAGAGTTTCATTGAGTCTTTGTTTGGGTGTGGCTAACAGCGTCTTTGTGAGAAAAAAAACGTAGAGTCCTATACAATAGGGAGTTCCATCAGTGCTTCAGACCATAAACCTTTCCAAGACCTACGGAGATACCATAGCCTTGCAAGATCTTAGCCTCACCATCAACAAGGGTGATATCTATTGTCTGTTGGGCGCCAATGGAGCCGGAAAAACAACTACAATCAATCTCTTTCTCAATTTCATTAACCCTACCTCCGGTAAGGCCATAGTTAACAACCTTGACGTTACTGACAATCCTCTGGAGACAAAAAAATATCTCGCATACATCCCGGAACAGGTGATGTTGTATGGCAATCTCTCAGGTATGGAGAACCTATCCTATTTTGCGAAGCTTGGGGGGCAAGAGAAGTATTCCGACTCTGATCTACGCAACTTCTTGGACCGGGTAGGTCTGCAGCCGGATGCTGCAGATCGACGTATTTCAACCTATTCAAAAGGAATGAGACAGAAAGTCGGAGTTGCTATTGCCATCGCTAAGCAGGCCAATGCTCTCCTGCTAGACGAACCAACATCAGGACTCGATCCGAAGGCTAGCAACGAGTTTTCTGAGCTGTTGAAGCAATTGCAATCTGATGGTGCAGCTATACTCATGGCCACCCACGACCTGTTCCGCGCCAAGAAGACTGGAACCCGCATCGGAATTATGCGCGAAGGCACTTTAGTGCAGGAATTGGCCGCCGACGAGGTGTCGCACGCTGATGTAGAGCGGATATACCTCGAACACATGCATTGATCGGATTATCAGATGCAATCTAATCAGGCTTCATTCACCCATACCGCTCTCATGCGGTGCGATTGACACCACAGAGAGCATTTTACTCTGGGACTCAAATTGGATATGAAAATTCTTCGGTGGATCTCCGTCATAGTGTTAACAATCGTCATCATCCTCGGTGGAGGTGGTTACGCATTGTTCAAGATCAAAAACAGACCACCTCAACTCGCCAGCCCTAATTACTTCGAGGTTTATAAAGCGCAGCTGTCTGATCCCGAAGCCATGACACCGGTTGGAAATGTAGGTATTTTTATTTCCCATCTGATAATGCCCGAAGATTTTAGGTTAGCCGATTTTCATAATCTCGCTCTTAAATCAAGACAGTATATACCATGGCCGATGCGCAAATGGGCGGGCGCTGACAGTGGCGTCCTGCTCTTGGATCCAGATAAGTTTTATGAAACCGAGGCTTTCGTGCCGAAGAAGCTGGTGGATCCATATGGATCCGATACAGACGTGGACGGGATTGCTTATGTGGATAAATTCCACCTAGGCAAAATCCGCTGGGTAGCACCAAGTGCCCGCCGACACCTGGATCACGGTTATTTTTTATACCAGGGGCGCAAAGGCGGAATGCCACTGCCAGCTCAAAAACTAATCAATAAGGCGCGGGTATACTACTATGCTAAGGGGAAGGGCTTCATAGATGGTAAGCTACCACATGCCGCGGGCAACTGGGCCATCGTGGAGGAAACCCTTGAAAACATTCGAACCAAATATGGCAACATACCAAGCCGCTGGGTCTCAGCCGAAAACTTTGCACTAGCCCGCCAATACATTACCGAGCTGCTAGATGGCGGCGCCGACACCATCATATTTGCACCACCACGGCCGATCTATTCCCACCACGAGGAATTCAACGGTTCCATCAAGCACACAATGCACTACATTCACGACTGGGAGAAAAAAAACGATAAACAGATTAAGGTAATCGTTACCCCACAATTGGGTCAATTCCCGGTGATTTTCGAAACCTACGCCAACATGCTACGGGACCGCCTCGACACAGTGCAGAAAGGCTCGGATGTAAAAGTAGTTGTGTCGGTCCACGGTATGGCATGGGATCTGGTGCCCCACGAAGCTTGGATTGAACTAGCCCCAAAGTATGTGGAGGGCACCCTGAAAACTATGAGAAACGTATTGCTTCAATACGACCTAGGCCGCACTGAACTGGTGCAGTCGCAGGACCACTTCGCGGATCCAGTGAATAACCCCAATGGAACCTACCTTTCTACCAATAAGGCGTTTTGGGACGGTATCAACGACGACTACGATTATGTAATAAATCTGCCGGTAGAGTTCTTCGCAGAAAACACAGACACCATGTTCTCCCACGCCATGTTTAATTTCGAACATTTCCCAAATTTTGATATCTATGAGCCTGTAGATTATTCTGACTGGTCAGAACCCTACACCAGGACCTTCAATATCGATGGTACAAGCATAATATATAACGGCTTGCCTCTTGGGCATTACAACAAACCAATAATAGCGGCCTATACCATGGCCATCGATTCCATCCTCTCACGCTGGAAACAACCTAGTTCAAGCAACAAAATATCCACAGGAGACTGGAACAGCGCCACAGCTCTAAGTACACCCTTACACTAAGAAGATGATCAACTTAAAATGCCATTAAGTGATTTTCTACAGCAGATTGCACCTGGGTTGCATTTGCGAAAAACAAAAAATTATTATTTATCAATGGTATAAAGATCTGTGTCTATTTAGACACAGATCGGATTATTGTCTTATTTTAAATATTGAAAACAATGATAGGTCTGGAAAACCGGCCAAGGAATCGTGTATCTTGTTAGGACTTGTACGTAAGCTAATAAACGTAACATTGGGGGCTTTCATGACTCGGTCACTTTACCGCAACACGTTGCTGGTCTCAGCTGTAATTGCGCTTCTTGCTTGGCAGGGGGATGTATCACCACCGGCCAATGCTCAAGAAATAGCATTGGAAGAAATCGTTGTTACCGCGCGTAAGCGTTCAGAAAGTCTTCAGGACATTCCTGTGTCAGTCACCGTCTTCTCAGCGGAACAAATCGATCGAGCGGGTTTCCTGGACCTTGAAGACATCACCATGCAGACGACAGGCGTGCAATTTAACAATGAGCTGGCAGGTTTTAGGCCTGAACGTTTATACTCAAATATTCGCTTCCGCGGCGTTGAGGGATCAGAGTTTTCGTCTCTGCAAACTGCAGCGCTGTTCGTGGATGGTGTTTTTGCTCTTCAAGCAGCGCAGTCTTTGAGTCTAATGGATCTGGAGCGCGTTGAAGTTATTAAGGGACCGCAATCCGCGCAATTTGGTCGTAATTCCTTCGCTGGCGCAATTAACTACGTTACCAGGACACCTAACCTGAACGAATTTGTGGGGAAATTGCAGGGTGAGGGTTCGACGCACGACAGTCATGAATTTCAATTGAGCGCTGAGGGCCCGCTTGTCGAAAATAAACTTAGTTTCCGCCTTGCCACACGCCTTTATCAAAAAGGTAGCATGTTCAAAGCCACTGATGGCGGTGCTCTAGGCGAGCAAAGGTCCAAATCCATTACCGGTACCCTTTATGCTAAACCCAATGATTCCTGGAGCCTTAAAGCAAGGGTTGCCCATCAGCGGGATAACGACGGACCCGGAGCGGTCGGATTTTTTGTGGGCCGCCTTAACGATACGTGTACTGGTACCACTAGGCCGGGACGGGACATAGACGGCAACTCCATCAGTTTGCAACCAAGTCTTTTCCTTTGCGGCAGAGTTCCTGATCCGGGAGCGCCCGGTGCACCAACTGTCGACTCGAATACTCACTTCAACCCCCAAATTTTAGCAACCACCAATCCGACTTTGATACGTGATAGTTTGCTTAATTTCCCGCAAGTAGAAGGCGTACCCCAGCAGGATAGTTTTGGCTTAGTGCGGCACATGCTTCGCATGAGTCTGGTCAGCACCGTTGAGCTGGAGAATGGCGTTTCAATCACTGCTACGGGCGCATACAACGATAATGACGCTAACAACTTACGCGATTGGGATATGACTAATGTAGAAGCCTGGTATGTTACCAATCCACAATCCGGCACTGATTATAGTGGCGACCTGCGAATTGATTCCTCCGCGGACGGTCGCCTGCGCTGGAGTGGCGGTTTCAACTATTACGAGCAAGACTTCCTAACTAGCTCCAATGGTGGCGTATTCGTGTTTACATGTGCCAACTTTGGCGTTCTGGGTGGGGTAGGTTCAAACTGCGACGTGCCCGGCCTGTTTCCAGTTGGTGTGGACGGCGGAGACAAGGTCAATGTCTGGGGTGTTTATGGTTCTGCCTCGTACGACATTACCGACTACCTAACGCTAGATCTGGAAGCCCGTTATCAGGAAGACAAGCGTGGCGACGGCATTAATGAGTTCAGCAACACTTTCAAGAACTTCCTGCCCCGGGCTATCATAAGCTTCAAGCCCAATGATGATGTTAACATGTACTTCAACTTCTCCCGTGGCGCGTTGCCGGGTGTAATAAACTCTAACATCATTAACTGTAGCGAAAGCGGATATACCGTATCGTTCGTCGATCCGCGAACTGGAGCGGCCAGCACTTCTTCAGAGTGCGACCAATACCGTGAGGCTTTAGGCGACGGTTTTCAGCCGCTTACACAGAAACAGCGGATGGATGCGTATGAGATTGGCGTAAAATCTACCCTGTTTGACGGTCGCGCCACGATCAACGTTGCAGGTTATTGGCAAAAATGGGCAGATGCACCGTTTAATACTTTTGTCACAATTTACCGTGATGATGATGGTGACAGCGTGCCCAACAGCAATCCTAACTTCTTCCCGGTCTCCACCGGCGGTACTTCTAAGTACTATGGCCTAGAGTTAGAAAGTTCTTTCATACTAGGGGATGGCTGGACTGGTAACTTCAATGTTACGATGAATGAAAACGAGTTTACCGAGTTTACCGTCCGTACATCCAGCCAATCTGCTGCGCTGGGAACCCGCAACGCTAAGGGACATCGCTCAGCTAGGTTCCCGAAATGGTCGGGTAACCTCGTTACCACTTATACCGCTGCCCTTTACGGCGATTGGGAATGGTATACCCGTGGCGATGTTATGTACCAAGGCAAGGCGGTAGCCGGTCTCACAAATCTAGCCACTCTCCGACCATACTTCCTATTCAATTTGAGGGCTGGCCTGCAACGTGACGCGCTTCGCGTCGAGCTCTTTGTCAAGAATCTGTTCGATGAGAAGACATGGCGCACCGGTAACGAATTCACTGACTTCAGTATTATTGATTCTCCGGCAGTGTTTGACTTCAATAAGCTCGGGATTATTCTAGTCCCACAAGACAAGAGGCAAGTTGGGATCCGCACTACCGTAGATTTCTAGCGCAGAGGATAGTTCAAAGAATTGTAAAAGAACCGCCGAGCTGGCGCTCGGCGGTTCTTTTTTTTCTCTCGATGATTATTCGGAAACACTTTGTAACACTGCCTAACGGTAACCAGATTCATTATAGGCGCGCTGGATCAGGGCCACCGATGGTAATGTTACATCCCTCGCCTAAATCCTCAGAAAGTCTCGAACCCAGCATGGCTGTGTTTGCGGACTCGTTTACCTGCATCGGCTTGGATACGCCAGGCTATGGATTGTCAGATGACTTTGTTTGTAATCCCGAAGAGCTGTGGGAATACGCTGATGCTCTGGCTACAACACTTGATACCCTTGGTCTTGGTAAGGTCTGTTTGTACGGTAGTGCTACTGGAGGACAGATATCTATTCAGTTTTCTAAGAAGTATGCACATCGTATTAGCCTTTTGATTCTAGACAGTGTTGGTGACTTTTGGGAAGAGGAAAAGGAGAGGATTCTAAAGGGTTATTTTCAAGACATCTCACCGGTGCGAGACGGGTCACATCTATTGCGGGCCTGGGACATGAGCAGACACCTGTCGGTTTTCTTTCCTTGGCAGTCGCGCAGAGACGCAGATCGCATCATCTCCGACTTACCGTCGCCAGAGTTAATTCAGCGCCAAGTTAATGATTACCTGCGTGCTGGCCCTGGATACGCAAAAGCCTACCGGGAGGCATTCAATGTAGAGAGCTGGGAATATGCAAAAGAAGTGTCAGTGCCAACAATACTGACGCGCAACTCCTCCAGCCTGGTATTACCTTTTACCGATTCCCTTATCTCCAAGGGCCTACCAGCTAACTACAAGGTGCTAGAGTGCAATTCGGCTAATAAGCTTACGTTACAATTTTCTGCAGCCAAAGAAATGTGCGGATTCATCCCAGACGTACCGCCACCACCTCTAGTAACAAACAGTCACTCCAAATTGATGGAGAGCACTTATGTTGACACTGTAAATGGCCAGCTCCACGCGCGCGTAAACTTTTCAGGCGCTGGGCGGCCAATCATGGCGATTCACGATCCAGCAGGATCATCAGCATTGGTGGAACCAATGCTGTCACCGTACATAGGACACCGCCCAGTACTAGCCTTCGATAACCCTGGGAACGGAGAATCCGACAACATTCTTTCGCCCGATGAAATTAGCCCAGAGGGCTATGCTGCCATTCTCAGTCAAGCACTGGAAAAACTCGGTGTCTCTGAAGTCGATGTTATCGGTAGGTACTCGGGAGCTACAGTAGCGATGGAGATGCATTTTACCCAACCTTCGCTTGTTAAACATCTAGCGCTCGCTGGCGTGGGCATCTTCGAAGGAGAAGAGCAAAGAGATTTGCTTGAAAATTACACCCCATCCATTGCACCTAATTGGGATGGGAGCCACCTACTCACCGCTTGGGGATTCATGCGCGATCAAAGCCTCTATTGGCCCTGGTACAACCATACACAGAGCGGCATTCTGCGCATTGACGGTGCCATTGATGTGGAGCTCACCGACCTGCGTGTGCGCGAATTACTCAAAGTCGGTGACCTCTACCAGAAGGCTTACACTTCCATGTGGACTTACCCCATGCGAGATCGGCTTCCTAGGGTCACTGTCCCATGTCTTCTCTGTGTCCCACCTTGGGAACCCATTTACGACAAAAATGCCGAAGCAGCTAACAGTGCCCCAAATTGCCTATCAGCGGATCTACCAGCAAGTATGGCAGATTGGCACCATGTACTAGACCCGTTTTTTGCTTCTAAGAAGTAGATCTAGCAATACCGGGTAGGAAACGATGCAGGCCTAGTGCATTCGTTTAGTCCACACGATATCAATTGTCTCAATCCTATTCCCCAGACCTTGACGAATTACACTCATAACCCGATATAAGGAGGGCTGTGCCGTGTTTTGGGCAGCGCATTTGGCGCCCTTAGGGACCAAAATACCGTTCTCGCTCACAAGAGGAGAAAAACATGACCCGCCTTTCCGTATTTTCCAGCCCCTTTTTGCTTGGTTTCGACCACATAGAACGCGTTCTTGACCGAGTGAATAAAAGTTCAGCTGAGGGCTATCCACCATACAACATTGAGCAATTAGGTGAGCACAAGCTCCGTATTACCCTGGCAGTGGCTGGGTTCTCAGAAGACGACCTTAGCGTCACCGTCGAAGACAACCAATTAGTAATCCGTGGTCAACAACAAGAGGACGATGGGCCGGACTTAGTGTTTCTCCATCGTGGTATAGCTGCCCGCCAGTTCTTGCGCACGTTTGTGCTAGCCGAGGGCATCGAGGTTACAGGAGCCGATATGGACAATGGCCTTCTACACGTTGATCTGGAGCGGCCGGTGCCAGAACCAAAAGTCACTACGGTCAAGATAAGTAGCAAAACGAAGCCGTCAAAACCAAGAACCATCGATGTAGACCCCGAAACTACTGGATAATTCAGATGATGCTTATGGGTCAGGAGAAAACTAATGAATGAAAAGACAAGTGATAACGCGGACGGCCAGATGGGAATTGAGGCAATGGGAGGAACAGATTTGGCTGCACTGCAGCTGGCTTCCACGTCCGTTGACCTAGCTAGCCTAGGTCTCGATCAGTTAGCATACATCCGTCGCTCGGTCATCAATAATGCCCCTGTTTGGTCAATCCACAATGCTCGCGGTGACACCGTCGGCGCAGCGCCCAGCAAAGAAGAGGCCTGGGGTGCGATCCTGCAACACGATTTGCAGCCGGTCTATGTAAACTAGGCACCAAAGCGATACGCTTTATCTTGGTGACCGCATTATCAATGTTTCAACCCTAACGATGAATGCAGGGAGATTTTGCCTATGCTATACCTGCATCCAAGTCCCCGTAGCTCAGCAGGATAGAGCATCAGATTCCTAATCTGGGGGTCGCAGGTTCGAATCCTGCCGGGGACGCCACTCTCGAACAGAGCTGTGTCTCAGAAAAAGAAGAAGCCCCCGCCGATAACACGGGCCGCTACTTGCTACATGTGCAAGAAAGCGACGTTTTCTTAGACCCGTTGACATAGGCTAATCTTTGGGAACGTACTTCTGCTTTTCTGACGAATGCAAACCTTATCTAGGCTTACGGGCTTGGCCAGCTAATGCTTCCCGGGCTCCAGAGCAACACCCCTTCTCTCATGCGCCATGTAAGCAATTATAGCGGTCATATCCGGTGAGGCAGCATCGATCGGTTCAGCTTCAAGAGGATTGCGGAGACACCAGTTCACCATTTCCCATAGACCAATAACTCGCCCAATCTGTTTCTGGAATTTTGGGTAAGTTTCCGGATGGGTATTTGCCCCATTAGGGTGACACTGGGCACAAACGACACCATTCTCACTGTTACCAAGCGTAGGATCCGTAAACAAGTCGCGGCCCTTTTGAACCACGGCCATGTATTCAGCTTGCCACACGTCAATATCGTCTTGCGTAAACTCGTCCGCTACTGCCGCTGGTGTACTGTGGAAAAAAAACACGCTGAGGATCAGGGAAAGGGTTAAATTATGTTTCATCGATGATCTTCCTTTTTTTAGTAGTGATCCTGCGGAGGCAAAAGACTCTGTGGATATTTGGTATCAACTGGTCGACCAGCTTCAAAATCATAGGCAACTGTTCGTGATGTGTTTTGGGGCAAACTATAACTTACAGACGCCTTACCGCTCCACACGTCGACAAACTGCCATCCTGTAGCATCGCGTTCAAAAAATGGATCAGCGCGATTCATAGGAACTGTCAGAACCGGTAGAGCATTATCCGCCTGCGCGTAACTCTCTGGGTAAGGCCATGGCCAAGCGGTTGCCATAGCTGAATGGAAAGTTATGTTTCCAATCTGATTATACTGGATTTGGTGAACATGCCCATATAGCACGGTCGCATTTTCAAATGGACTCAATAGAGCCTGAATTTCCTCAGCATCCTCGGTCCAGAAGTTCCAGTTTTTGAATATTTTTTGAATAGGAGAATGTGACAAAACTACGATCGGCGTCGATTTATCAACAGCGGCGAGATCCTTAGCCAGCCAACGTCGCTGTTCCTCTCCAACCATGAAAGGGGATCCGCGCGGGTCATCTAGGCCAGCCATGACACCCATACGTTCTGTGCCGGATGCCCACTTATTTACCCATGAGTCATAGGTTAATACGCTGTTTAACACCACAAAATGAACACCCTTATGATCAAAGGAATACCACTGTGGTCCGAGTTGTTTCTCCCAATATTCTCCCATATCGAGATAGAAGTCGTGTTCCCCCATGACGTAATAGGTTTTGTAGTTAAGTCGGGACATTAGTTCGAGCCCATGATCAATCTCCTGCGGCAGGGCTAACTGCGCAATATCCCCGCCATAAACGACGAAGTCGGGCTTTGGAGACATCAGATTGCATTCGGCAACTGCACGAATCAGACCGCGGTCCCAGTTACGCACAAACTCGTTACCTCCTACATGTTGAATATGCGAATCTGATATGAAAGCAAAGGTAAAGTCTTTAGCTGGTGCCGTTGCACCAAAGGACAGTTTGACCAGCGATAATGGCAAACAAGAAGCTGTAATTCCCGCCAAAGAGCCTCTTAGCAGTGATCGCCTATTTAGGATACCACTCATAGTATTATCTCCACCCCTACTATTGAGCTATGTCAGATGAAGCGTACTCAGGACTTGTCAACGCCTTCATGAACTCCACAAGATCTAGCTTCTGTTGGTCAGTCAAATCAAGAGGTCGTATTCCACTGCTTAGGAAGTCATTGATCTGGTCTCCCTCATTAACTGCACCACCATTGTTGTAGAAGTCCACCACATCCTCCAACGTTGCCTGACTACCATCATGCATGTATGGCTGTGTCACCTCAATATTACGTAACGTAGAGGTCTTAAACGCACCGATTTCGGTCCATTCGCCCGTAACCGCAAAACGCCCCAGCTCCGACACGTCGGCTTCAGTAAGCACGTCCACATCTACATCTGTTCCAGCTGCCCGTCGTTCGCTGTAGGCCTGTACAAGATTTTCTACTCCCTCGCTGATACTATCAAAACTGACATTGAGGTTATGGAATTTTCCATCAGTAAATAGAGCAAATGACTGAGAAATCGTGTGGCACGAAACACACCGGCCATCATCCTCAAAAACCACCAGCCCGCGAATAGCTGCTTCACTCATGGCAGTGTCATCACCTCCATATCTGTAACGATCGAATGGTGAGTTGCCAGAAATGATGGTTCGTTCAAAGGATGCAATTGCCTTCTGCACATGATCCATGGTGACATCGTCAGGGTCTATAGAGAAAGCACGGCGCACCATTCGACGGTAGGTTCTGTCGTCGCGAATAACATCTAATATTGGCTCGTGGCTTGTTAACCCCATTTCAACAGGATTGAGGAACGGTTGAGCAGATTGAGACTCAAGATCGGGCTCTCGCCCATCCCAAAACTGATGTTTCATGTAAGCTGCGTTGATTACGGTTGGAGCATTGCGCGTTCCAGTGAGCTGATGGATACCCTCCGATACCACTTTAGGACTGTCTGTAAACCCAGAATTAGAATCGTGGCATGTCGCGCAGCTAACTTCTCCGGTCGTACTAAACCTAGTGTCCTCAAAAAGTTTCTCACCAAGCTCCACTTTGGCCACAGTAATTTGGTTGTCTAAAGGCACAATCAACGGAGGCAAACCCAACGGTGTGTCAGCCGCAAAAACTCCGTTGGTGACGAGAAGTGCCCAGCTAATTACAGCAGCTGACAGAATACAATACGCCCTCTTCATCACCTTTTCTCCCAACTCAGGACCTTCCAAGACATGGAGAAATCATAACCTTGATTGACTGCTACGTTCCAACCTAAAATGGCAAAACTCCGTAATTTTTTGGTGTGTTAGAATTTGCGGCATGACACGCCAGAACCGGCTGGTTCTGCTTGTTTTCGTAAAACTACCCTAACAAAATAGGGGGATCAGAAGATCAACGATCTCTAATCCCCCATTTTTACCAAGAGCTACCGAGTCAAACTATGATCACTGCAGAGTCAGCCGCTTACTAGCCGCTAAAAATCATAACCGACTTTTAGGCCAACTTCTCTCTTGTCAATCGGCACGACTACTGCACCCTGTCCACCTGGGACTCCCCTAAATAGGTTAATCAAATCTGGCAAACGGGCAGCTGTTCTATAACCGTCCTCATCAAAACAATTCGTGCAAAACAGTTCGATGTTGAAGTTACCTTCCCTCACAAAGCCTAGACGAAAGTTTGCTCTGGTGTAGGCGGGTACGGATGTAAGATTCGCCTCAGTCATAAAAATTTTGCCGTTGTGAGTAACACTACCACGCAAGTACCAATCCCAATCGGCCATAAGTTCGTCCGTGTAAACGGCCGTCAAGCTACCCTTCCATTTGGGTGTCTTCGGAAGCTGGTTGCCATCTGCTTTGTACGATTGCCCCCCAAGGGGTCCTGGAAGACTAAATGGCGCATTGAAGTTACCGGCAGGAAAGTCTTTATATTGTGCCTGGTTAAAGCCAAGGGTCGCATTGAAGCTCAGTTGGTCGGTCGGCGAGTAGCCTCCTTCAAATTCCAAGCCCTTAATTTCGGAATCTCCTGGTATTAAGACGCTCCCGATAAGCGGCACCGGGCGGTCAGGATTAGCTTCGTCAGTGAAAAGAACAAGAGTTCCCGACTTCATCTTCTTCCATTTCATCAAAAAGGCGGTAAGACTGACAAACCCACTGTCCCAACCCTGTTTCCAACCGGCCTCAAAATTGGTGACAACCTCCTGAGGCAAGAAGGTCGTAACGTCCCCGACTTGCTCCGCAATCTCTGCGAGTTGAGTCGGAGACTTATTGTCGAAAAATGCCTGACGCAAACCTGGCAAAACCCCTTGCGAGACGCTGGCATAGACAGTGGTGTTATCCTGGGGCTGGGCCGTCAATATCACACGCGGAGTTAACTTTTTATATTTGATAACCTCACCTGTGCTTTTCGGGGCGCCAAGTGCTCCACCGTTGTTTTGAACTTGGTTGATTTGATAACGCGCTTCAGCCGAAACAGTCAGCCAGTCGTTCAAATCGAAATCCAACCCTGCAAAGAGTCCCGTTGTCTTAATGCGATCGCGTTCTATATTTTGGCCGCGTCCAGGAGGAAAGACAAAGAAAACGCCAGGACCAGAATCTATATCGCTAAAAGTTTTCTGTTCGTATCTGCTTATACCAACCACATACCGCATCGGACCACCATCGTCGTAGTCCGCACGCGCTTCTGCTGTCCAAGCCCAATATCTTTGATAGCCTAAATTAGCCCAAAACTCTAAGTCGGTGTTGTCGTTATCACGAATCGTTCCGGTATGGTTTTCATTATACCCAGCCAGAGCTGACAAACTGAGTGCCTCGCTAGCGTCATAGTCCGCCTGCACCGAAAAATTCCGAATGTTCGAGCGTAAACCGAAATCGTCCGGTTTCGGAATATCCCCAATTTCGTCAAAGGTGTTAAGAAGATCGTCGATGACAACGGCCCTGAGCTGTCCATGACCAGGGAGGTCTGTATTGTTGGTTATAGGTACAATAGGCAAATCACCACAGTACCAATCCGCCGAGAAAATTGTCCCTGTGGCAGGCCCGGTGGTTGATGTGATGGGAAATGAACGTCCTGCGCAATTACCTTGCGTAACAAACGAGATAAAAGTTGAGTCGGCAGCACCGTCATCGATCCTATTAAAACTAGCGCGCGCTTTTATTCGAAAATCATCGGTTGGCGTGAGCACAAACGTCGCGTTTATACCATCAGTTCTTTCCTCGCCCAGTTCGCCGCCATCTGTCGCGGTAAACATTGAGCCTTTCTTGTCAAAGGAGGCGGTCACACGAGCGGCCAGCTTACCTTCCACAATAGGCCCTTCGATGGTACCAATAAAATTGTAGGAGCCATGCTCGGCGTATTCAGCAACCAGCCGACTTGCGAACTCATCGCTGGGGTCCGCTGTTATATAATTAACGGCGCCGCCGAAAGTTCCTCGGCCAAAGTAAACCGGCTGCGGTCCCTTGATCACTTCGACTCTCGCAATGTCGGCCGTGGGAATTGCTTGGGCCGAGGAAAGCACCGCCACGTTATCAATGAACAATGTCCCAGACTGCGATGATGGATTTTCTATGGGAGCGACCATGCCCCTGAATCTTATGTGAGAGTTGTAACGACCGGGTTGCCAGGAGCTCTGATTCTCAAAGGTTAGACCAGTTGTAAACGCCGAGAGGTCTTCAAGATTCCTCAGCCCTTCGGATTCCATCTGTGCCATAGAGAACACTTGGACGGACAATGGAATTTCCAAAAGAGTTTCCTCGCGCTTACGCGCGGTAACAACTATTTCTTCCAGTGCCAGTTCTTGCGCGTTGGCCGGTATTGTAACCTCGCCCTGCCAAGCAAGAAGCGCAATTACAGCTGAGACAAGAAGTGTGTTGCGGTAAAGTGACCGAGTCATGGAAGCCCCCATTTGACGTAATTTAGCTTAAGAATCTAGAAGATAATAAATGCTACGCCTTTCCTGCCTCAAATGAAAGAAGTACCCTATCATCGGGGAGACATTATTTCTTAATTGAATATATTATTGGATACAAAATCGTATTTTTTCGCTAATCTATTTGCAAAGAGTAAAGCGTAGGCGCATCATGCCCAGCTTAAGTATACCCCCAAACGGACAAGAGAATGACCATGCTAGGACGCCGCACACTCTTCAACAGCGCTGCTGCTATTTCATCTTATCTTCTCGCGACCTTAGGCGGACGCAGAGCCAGGGCTAAAACTCACTCTTTCGACGTGGAAAATCGTGGTACGACTGGACGGCTAGAACGGCTGCCGTCCCTTGATACGGAATCCCGCGATCATTTCCATAACGGCATTCGTGGGTGGCGAACCACGAAGCTTGTGCCCGCTTCCCGCGATAGATTCAACACTATCCTGAAGGCTAACGGCCACGATCCCAAGAAGGATCTACCGTTGCCCAAAATTTTTGAGTTGATAAAGGATGATCACATTATCAACACCGAAGTCCGCATCTACCTCGATACCAAACGGACAGCTCATAAGCATTATAAGCGTGAATTCGAGCAAAACGCTGATATCTACCTCGCAGAACTTGAGTCCTATGATAACCGTGGCCCGGGTACTCTGGAATTTAATCCCGAAATGGACATACCCGAGTACACTAAACATGAAATCCATCAGCAACCGGGTGGCTATGTGGGAAGCCCGTTTGCTGGAGCCATATATCATTACGGGACTAACGCTTTTTATCTCGCCAGAAACATGGAAAATCACCAAGACGAGAGTCATAACCGCCTAGGGCGGCAAATGGCCTCGCCGCCAGATGGCGAGGTAAAACGTATCCTCGACATGGGCTGTGGTATCGGGCAGTTGACTATCGCTCTAAAGGAGCGATTTGCTAATGCTGAGGTATGTGGCGTGGACGTTGCCGCTCCGATGATCCGGTACGGTCATATGCGGGCTGTGGATCTTGATGTAGGCGTGCATTTTGCTCAACGATTGGCTGAGGACACAAAGTTTCCCGATAACCATTTCGATATAGTTACTTCGTACCTTCTTCACCATGAAGTCACTAAGGAAGCCTCCAAGAAAATCATTGCAGAGGCTTATCGGGTGCTTCGCCCGGGTGGGGTTTACTTCCCTATTGACTTCTACACCGGTGGGGGATCCGGGTCACGAAACAGTTTCGATACCAGCGCCTTCGGTTCTTTCATGCAGTGGGTGGATCACCGTTGGAATAACGAAGTATGGCGGATGGAGTACACAGACCTAGACTTCCCTGGAGCAATGCGCATAGCCGGCTTCGATGTCGATGAAGACGGCCCCGCCGCGTGGCGCCGTCGTCACAACATAATTGGATTTAAACCGACATAACCCTCGGTCAGTTAGCGTAGTGCTATCAAAAACAATATATTTTTGAGGGTGCTCTAACCTAGACTGCGAGACAGTAATTAAGGACTAAATTTCCGATGACTAGAGAAACACCTCAGGACAATAACAATCCCGGGGATGCGGGCTTGATGTCTCAGCGACACCTCAAAGTGGCCTGGATTGCGACTGCCCTTACATTAGCAACTTACTTTATTTTGATGCTTGCGGTGGCCCTCACACCATCCATATTGACGCAGACCGTAACGGCGGAGAGCACAATCTCAATTGGAATTATTGCAGGCATAGCGATTATTTTCTTCCTGATTTTCGTTTCTGCCGTCTTTACGATTTGGAACAATAAATTAGACGATAGCAAATGAATACTATCGCGATTGCGATGTTCCTCGCAGTTGTTGCGATTTCGCTTGCTATAACTCGATGGGCCTCAAGAAGAAGTAAGTCGCGTAGCCAGTTTTATACGGCTGACGGCACTCTGAGCGGCTTTAAGAATGGTGCTGCCTTTACCGGCGAGTTTCTCTCTGCTGCAACCTTTCTTGGAATAACGGGAATTTACTTTACATCAGGTTACGATGGCCTGATCTATTCTATCGGAGCAGCGATGGGTTGGCCTGTACTCCTATTCTTGCTGTCGGACCGTCTTCGGGTGATGGGTCGGTATACTTTAACAGACGTCCTCACTTATCGTTTAAATGACCCCTCCCTTAGGATTTTTTCTGCTGGTGCCACCGTTATTATCCTTATTCTATACATGGTGGCGCAATTAGTGGGCGCAGGACTACTGATCGAATTTCTATTTGGTCTGGATTTTATGTGGTCTTTATTCCTCATAGGATTGTTAATGGTCACTTATGTGGTTTTTGGCGGCATGGTTGCCACGACCTGGGTACAAATCATAAAAGCCGGCTTCTTGTGGGTAATGGGATTGGTGCTAGCGATTGGCGTGTTAGCAACGTTTGACTTCAGCATTGAAAAACTCATGACCGCGGCCGTTACAAAGCACCCCAATGGAATAAACATCCTAGCATCCAGTGGGTTTACATCCGTTGGGGCCTCGATGTCTGCTGCTTTGACACAGGCGGTTGGAATAGCCGGTCTACCCCACTTTATCATGCGGTTTTTCACAGTTCCTAATGTCACCGAAGCTCGCCGGTCTGCAGCCTACGCGACGGTCTTTATCGGTGGTTTTTATATTGTAATGATTGTCATCGGGTTTGGCACAATCGCGTTGCTTAATGGAAACCCCGACTATGCAGTTGGTCCGGCGCTCTTACGTAACGGCAATAACATGGCTCCGCTTTATCTTGCCCATGCTCTGGGCGGCGACATATTGCTGGGTGTTTGTGCTGCTACAGTCTTCGCCACGATTCTCGCTGTTGTGTCGGCTCTTACCCTGGCAGTGTCCGCCGCCATTTCGCACGATCTATATGGCATGGTCATCCGCAAAGGTGAGCAAACGGAAGCAGAAGAACTAAGGGTGTCCCGCATTGCGGCGATGGTTTTTGGTGTTTTTACAATATTGCTTAGCTTGGTATTTAAAGAACAGAACATAACATTCCTAGTTGTGACTTCGTTGTCTATAGCCGCCAGCTCAACCTTCCCTATTCTGTTTTTGGCTTGTTTTTGGCGTTCATTGACGGCAGCTGGTGCATTTGCTGGAGGTACGGCAGGGTTAATATGCGCTGTTTCGGGAATCATTCTAGGTCCGACGGTATGGGTATCGGTCTTTGGTTTCACCACACCAATCTTTCCATATCAATACCCAACAATAGTATCCCTACCTATTGCTATTGTCATCACCATCAGCGTTTCATTGTTGTACACAAAAAAACCTTCATCCACACCGGCATAATCTGACGGTATCTGCAATAATAAATTGACCAGAGATAGTTGATTGACCCCATTTCTCTCGGCAAAAGGAATACGCTAAAGCCCTGCAAGCTACGGCGCTTGGACCGGGCGTGAAAGCGTTTCTTACCATGCGATCGCCTCGCCGTTGTAGCGGGTAAAAGATCCGGTCCTGTCAATCGTCAGGTCAGCAATTACCCGCCGCATGCCGGATACGCTGTCGATGACCTCAACCGTTGCACCTTCCGCCATCATACCCATATCCGTTTTTGCATGGCCGGGACATAGGTTGGCTACAATAATCCCCTGTTCGCCGAACTGCTCCGCCATCAGACGCATTGCTTTGTTTAGGGCCGCTTTACTGGTGGCATACGGGTAATAGGCTGGGAAATTCATTTCCTGCATGGATCCGACGGTGCTGGAAATCCCAACAATCTTTTTTTGATCACTAGCAGTGACATTTTCCAAGAATGCTTCCGTGACTTTGACCGGAGCCAGCGTGTTGGTACGAAGGAGATCAAGCCACCCATCGAAATCCATACTGCCTACACTTTGATGTTCAAAGTCCGCCAGAACGATACCGGCATTGTTTATGAGAACATCTATAGGCTTTCCAGCAAGTCTTTGCGCTACGGCATCGACTTGTGAAAAATCGGTGACATCCATCTCTTCAATAGTAACGCGTCCGTTAGCACCAATGGCCACCTCAATAAGGGTTGACGCAGTATCGGGCGTTCGGCACGTAGCTATCACGTCCCATCCGTCTGCAGCGTATTGCCGGGTAAATTCGCAACCAAGGCCACGGCTAGCACCGGTAATAAGGGAAGTTGGCATGGCAGTCCTCCTCTGTGTGGGGCCAGATCTGATGATAGTACGATTGCCGCCTAGGCGCGAAGCCTTCCGCCGCCTTCTAGAGCGTGGTAGCTTTTGCCTAGCTAAAGATCAGCAACGGAGCGAGGCATGCGGGAGATCGTCAACAATATCCTAACGTGGTCGTGGTTTTCCGAACCTCACGGATATAACTTCAACGGCCACCTTATTCGCGATATCGACGGCAACATCTGTGTTGATCCTGTCGAGCCGACCAACAGCGACTTGGAAGCCATCGTACGCGAAGGTGCCACACGGATTCTCCTGACCAACCGCAATCATTCGCGTGCCGCCAACCGGGTACGGGCGCGGACGGATGCACAAACGGCCATCCACGCGGACGATGCGGATCATGCCCGAAGCCAGAATACGAATATTGATGATTACTTGACCGTGGGAGGACGGATTGGGCCGTTGGAGGTTGTTGGCGCTCTCGGCAAATCGCCGGGCGAAGTAGCGTTATTTTGGCGCGACCGTGGGATCTTGATCGTTGGCGACGTGGTTGTCGGCAACCCGCCCGGTCGGTGCGGACTTTTGCCGGAGAGCGTCATGGATAACCCGGCACACCTTCGGAGCAGCGTGCGCGAGTTGTTGGATCTCGACTTTGACATCCTCCTTTTCGGCGACGGCGAGTCCATACTTCAGGATGCCAAGGCTCGGCTAACGGACCTGGTTGAGACATTTCCCGAACCGATCTGCTAGCACCCTCCCGTAGGCCTCGTGAGTCAGGCGTCAGGCTTCCGTCAATAGTTGACAGGTACCCAGAGCCTCTATCAGTGCTGCATACCAAGTGGCAACACCGTGCCTGGAGCCAAATTACACAGACCGTTACTGAGCCTTTTTTATAGACGGGAAGATAATAAAATCAAACAGCTATCCGGTTGGTTTGTTGCCGGCCGAACAAGCTCGGTTTCCACGCACGCGCCAGTGGCGATCCAGGTCAAGAACTAGCCAACATAAAGTTGACTTAGAGGGTCTTCCTGCAAGTCTGTTAATAAAAGAAATATAACTAAAGGTCTCCTTGTGACTAGTAGCGGAATTACCGTTTCACCCTTCCCGGATGTATAATTAAACCTTAAGATGTTGGCTCAGAGGTTTGTCTATGAATCGCAACAAAAAAATGGGGGTATGATGACCACAATTATTCAATTGCGACTATTTCTTAGCTTTACGCTGGCCGCTGGCCTACTCGCTTCACCTTTTGCACATACCGAAACCATCCGTCTGTCCACAGAGTTGGCGGGCGCAGAATCAATGGGCACGGGTACTGTGATAGCAACACACGACACGGAAACCATGATGCTAACTTGGACAGTGGAATACGAGGATTTAAGCGGGGCACCGGGCGCCATGCACTTCCACGGTCCGGCCGCACCCGGCGATAACGCCGGCGTGGCGCTGCCCTTGTCTGGCGACCTAGCCAGCCCAATTCATGGTTCTGCAACTTTGACAAGCGAACAAGCTGCCGATCTCCTCGCTGGCCGCTGGTATCTCAACGTGCACACAGCCAAGGTACGAGGAGGAGAAGTTCGTGGCCAATTGACTAAGGACTAAGAAAATTTAGGCCCGTGTCCGTTAACTAGGATGAGGAC
>Ga0315336_1001768_pt1 | contig 38183 bp, 36 predicted proteins | sample ASW5metaG_FD_204512 | JGI IMG/M metagenome (GOLD analysis project Ga0315336, IMG submission 204512) | Ammonia-oxidizing marine archaeal communities from Monterey Bay, California, United States - ASW #5 | ecosystem: Environmental > Aquatic > Marine > Intertidal zone | place: USA: California... | reverse complement strand
TGTATCGATGCTTTCTGCACCAGGCCGGTGCCATTCATGCCGATTTTCATATGCTTCTCGTTTCTTAATATCAATCTATTGTAGCCAAATTCCAGTAGCCAGGTTGCTGTTGCCAGATCCCGATCCATGGCATTGCGCTATACTCAAACACGCAGTAATCACACGGGATCCGGGCTGGATTTCTCATGTCTCTCAACATAAACAAACAGGTATTCGTTACGTGCGCCGTCACCGGCTCTGGCGCTACCCAGGATCGAAGCCCACACGTGCCGCGCAGCCCGAGGGAAATTGCGGACAGCGCCATCGCGGCGGCCGAAGCGGGTGCGGCGGTGGTGCACTGTCATGTGCGAGACCCCCTAACCGGCGCGGCTTGCAGAGATCCCGATCTGTACCTGGAACTTACCGAGTACGTACGCAGCGCCAGCGTCGACGTTGTCCTGAACATCACCACCGGCATGGGTGGCGACCTGTTTCTCGGCTCCGCCGAAGCCCCACTTCCTCCGGCACCATCCACCGATATGGCCGGGGCTACGGAACGCATGCAGCCCATTGCCCAGTGCCAGCCCGAAATCTGCACGTTGGATTGCGGCACCATGAATTTCGCCGAAGCTGACTATGTCATGACCAATACACCCGGGATGCTACGCGCGATGGGCAGCATGATCACGGAGCTGGGCGTACAGGCAGAAATCGAGGCATTCGACACCGGGCATCTGTGGTTCGCCAGGCAACTAGCGCAGGAAGGCGTGCTTCCGGAACCAGTACTGGTGCAACTCTGCATGGGCGTTCCCTGGGGAGCGCCGGACGATCTCGGCACCCTGTTGGCCATGGTCAACAACGTACCTGCCGATTGGCATTGGTCCGCATTCAGCCTGGGCGCCAATCAGATGCCGTACGTAGCCGCGGCGGTGCTTGCAGGCGGCAACGTACGCGTTGGACTGGAGGACAATCTATACCTCGATCGCGGTGTGCTTGCCACCAATGCAGACTTGGTAGAGCGCGCCGTACGCATCATCGATCATCTCGGCGCTGATTTGCTCAGTCCGAGCCAGGTCCGCGAAAAACTGAATCTCGTGAAGCGATTTCCAACCTGAACATGCGCGCAGCAATCATCGGAGCAGGCGTGATCGGTTGCGGGTGGGCTTGTAGATTTTTGCTCCACGGGTGGGACGTTGCACTCTACGACAAGGACCCAGACGCGGACGTTCGAATAAGTAAAATGCTGCATCGAGCACGCGCGGCTCTAACCCAGATTTATGATAACGCGCTGCCCGACGAAGGCACTATGACGATCGCCTCGAGCATCGACGAGGCGGTGAAGAGCGCGCACTGGGTGCAGGAAAGCCTACCCGAATCCCTCGACCTCAAGCGTTCAATCTATGCCGGCATCGAATCCAACCTGACCCCGGCAACGCCGCTGGCCTCCTCAACCTCAGGGTTCAAACCGTCAGACCTCACTGCAGGTCTGGACTGCGCCAGCCAGTTTGTTGTGTCGCACCCTTTCAATCCCGTTTACCTGCTACCCGCTGTTGAGCTTGTTCCGAGCGCACTCGCCACGGAAGATTTTAAAAATCAGTGTGCTGCCACACTACGCGCACTCGGCATGTATCCAGTTGTCATCAATACCGAGATCGATGCGCACATCGCGGATCGCCTGATGGAGGCCTTGTGGCGTGAAGCACTCTGGCTGGTAGCCGATGGGGTAGCGACGACCCAGCAGATCGACGAAGTCATGCGTCACGGGTTCGGATTGCGCTGGGCGCAGATGGGACTGTTCGAAACCTACCGCATCGGCGGAGGCGAAGCGGGCATGCGCCATTTCCTCGCCCAGTTCGGACCGGCCCTGGCGTGGCCCTGGAGCAGGCTGACAGACGTTCCGGATCTGGACGCAGCCCTCATCGAGAAGATTGCTTGTCAGTCCGACGAGCAGTCCGGACATCTCAGCGTTACCGAACTGGAAACCAAGCGCGACGCCAACCTGGTGGCAATCTTAGATGCATTGAAGAAGACTAACAGTGGCGCCGGCGCACATATCAATGACTACCTGCTGAAGAGGGGGAGCCGCACATGAGTTCGAACGACAACGTGGTGGCTGCTGCGGGCGAATTTGCGGCCACTTACCTGCAAGCCAACGCCGCTCAGTGGGAGCGCGACCGGTACATGCCGCGCGCCATGTTCCAGCATGCAGCGGATGCCGGTTTGTGTGGCCTGCTCGTTGCGCAAGAGTTGGGCGGTCGAAACGTCGATTTCGCCACCCTCATCCAGGTGGTGGAGAAACTGGCCTATACCGATTTCGCTGCTGCTTTCGCTTTGGTGGTGCACAACAATCACGCCCGTGCCATCAGTACTCAGGGCAGCGACGCACAGATCGCCAGATGGCTGCCTGACATGCTTGCCGGCAGGAACGTCGGCGCATTTCTTCTCACGGAGCCGGGCGGCGGCAGCGACGCCGCACATATCACGACCATCGCAGTAGCTGATGGAGACGACTATGTCTTGAACGGAGAAAAGGCCTGGGTCACCAACTCGACCCATGCGGACCTGTTGAACGTCTTTGCGCAAACCCAACTGGGCGGCGACGCCAGGGGCATAGCAAGCTTCCAGGTACCTGCCGATAGCGCGGGCGTACAACGACTCGATGCATACGACATGATTGGAAGCTACGCGATGGGCGCGGGTGGTTTCCGGTTCGAAAACGTGCGGGTTGCAGCGGATCAGCTTCTGGTCCCACCCGGACAGGGATTCAAAGCGGCGCTAGCGGGCATCGATATTGCGCGTACCGTGGTTGCCGGCATGTGTTGCGGCATGCTGCAGTCGGGCCTCGATGTGGTCATGCCACGCTTGCTCGAACGGCATGCATTTGGCGGCCCTCTCATCGATCAGCAGGGCCTCGCCTGGCAGATCGCCGACGTGGCGACAGACCTGGCCGCGACTCGCCTGCTGGCGGCCGAAGCTGCGCGTCTTATCGATGCAAACGAACCCGCTGCCCTCACTGCGGCCCATGCCAAGAAGTTTGCGACTTCAGTAACTCTCAATGGTATGGCAGCGTGTATGCAGGGGATGGGTGCGGACGGTCTGAAACAGCAATATCCGTTCGCCCGTCACTTAGCAGCCGCCAAGATCGCGCAATACATCGACGGCACGACTGAAATCCAGAACGTTGTGATCTCAAGAGCGCTACAGGAGCAGTACAAAGACCTGGATTAACAATAAATGCCAAATGCCAGCCGAGAAACTCATACCGGCCCGATCACGTGGCCAGCGCGCGATGGAGCGCCGCGATGTCTGTCGGACCGATACCGCAACACCCGCCGATGATGGTCGCGCCAGCCTCCGCGCAACGCTGGCAGGTGTCCACAAACAAATCCGTAGGCAGATCGGTACGCCGGCCGGCACTCACTTCGTTGTCCAGAGTCCAGTCCGCCACCACCTCATTCATGCGATTGGCGTAGCAACCGATGGGCTTGTCAGTGAGTCGCCGAAGAACGGGCAGTGCCGCGACAATAGCTTCCGGGCTGGTGCAATTGAAGAGATATCCCGCCAGATCAAGGTGCGTCACTTTGTCGAACGCCTCGGCGATGGATTCGCCGCTGCGCAGACCCTGGCCAGGGCCTTCATTCAGTGTCCACGATACATACACGGGTTTGCCGGCGCCGTATGCAACGGCTTGCGCCGCTGCATTCAACGCTTCCTGAGCGGTCGACATGGTCTCGCAGATAAACAAGTCTACGTACGGCTCAAGTGTCTCCACCAGTATTTTGTATACAGGAAGAGACTCCGCCGCAGGCGGCACCAGATCCACGCGGTAACTTTCGTTCAGCGGCGGTATTGAACCCGCAACACGCACTTCGTGCCCGCTTTGCACGACCGCGCGGCGGGCGAGTTCACCACCCAACTTTGTGAGTTCAATGTAGCGCTCTTCGAGCCCTTCCTTAGATAGGTAGTGGGGGATGGTCGAATAGGTGTTGGTAATGATGACCCGCGCACCGGCCTCGATGTATTCGCGGTGAATGTCGATCACGACATCTGGCGCTTCCAGCAACGCTTTGGCGGACCACAGCCCATGGCCCGCGCCAGCGACGCGGGCAGATATCTCGCCGCCCATGCCACCATCCAGAATCGTTATCGCCATCGAATCAGCGACCCAATCAGGCTCTGGTACCAATTGACCTTTCTCCCGTATCTCTATCGCGCCCACAGTATAAGACATGCATGAAGACCCGCCAGGAACCATGCTAGGCTGGGCCACAAACAACGGAAACTGCGCATTGACCTGGATTATTCGCAGCCTCACGGCTATCGCTACCCTGTTGGCTACATTGTTAGGTCCATCTGTGCACGCAGCCGACTTCGCCACCGACTTCGATTCGCTGGGCCCGACGGTCCAACAACTCACCCTCGAATCTGGTCGCCAGGTACATTACATAGATGATGGTGACCCTGCCTGGCATCCGGTGGTGTTTACGGGCGGGCTTGGGACTTCAGTTCGGGTCATCCGCTTGCTCGATTTCCTGCGTTCAATGCGCGAAGACCTCGCGCTACGATTCATCACCGTTGAACGCAACGGATACGGGCAAACGGCCTTTGACCCCAGTCTGGACATGGACGACTACGTTGGCGAGGTGCAAGCAGTCCTCCAGCATCTCGAGATCACCAAATTTTCCGTATTCGGCATATCCGGCGGCGGGCCGTACACTTCGAAAATCGCGAGCCTTAACGCAGCGCATATACAGTCGGTTCACATGGCCGCCACAGCGCCCAGCCTGGGAGGCACAGATCGCTGCGGAGAGGACGGCGTCACCAGCGGTTATGCAGCAATCTTGCGCTACCCGATGCAGTTTTTCGGATTTCCCGAGGATAGTCCCGCGCACCGTGTCGAAGGATTTCAGGACACCGCCTACGAAGAAGCGGCCCGGGCACACAACCTGCGCGGTCAGAGGGCAGACCCGGATCCACTCAACCACGAGACAGGTCTGTACTGTCGCGAGCCGAACATCGACACGTCCATGGTCAAAGCACCCGTATACATTTACCAAGGTCTCGCCGACGGCGTCTTGGCCGGCGTTGATCCACAAGCGTGGCAAGACGCCTATCCGGCCAGCAATGTTACGTTGCGTCTTTATCCTGGCGAAGGGCACGACGTGCAATACCGTCACCTCGACCAGATCCTGCTGGACCTCGCCGGTTTCGCAAACGAGACGCTGGTGTGCATCGACGGCGATGAGCAGCGCGTGCCCGATCACAGCGTTGAACACGCGGTGTCGGACGGCGCAACCCTGGGACTGTGTGCCTGGCGCCCGTAGTCGTCGAAATCGTCTATGATCAATACTTAACTTAGAGCTCGGGGAGAAACCGTGGAGAAAGATCAGAAAATCGATGTCTATCTGGTGTGCAATGCCAAGTATCACGACACCAATTTCGCACGCCTGGAACTGCTGAAGCTACTGGCGGAAAACGAAGACATCAATACCCGCGTAGCTGACAGTTTTAGCGACGTTGAGGGCATCGCGCAGTCAACGCTGCTGATCACCTACACGTGCGATCTGCGGCCAAGCCCTGCAGAACAGGTGGCCCTGGGCAAATTCCTGGACAACGGCGGTCGCTGGTTCGCCCTGCACGCCACCAACGCCCTGCTGGAATTTGTCGATGGCGGTAAAGTCGATACCCCGGACGTGGCGCCAGACTTCATGAATCTGCTGGGCAGCCGCTTTATTGCGCACCCGGCGAATCAGAGCTTCTCCATCAAGGTGACCGATGTAGCGCATGCCCTGACCCGGGGCATTTCCGACTTCGATGTGGACGACGAAGAGCCCTACTACTGCGAACCGCTGGGCGAGCAGACCGTGCTGCTGGAGGCTTCCTACAGCGAGCGCTCCGAGGGCTACGTCCAGTCCGATTACGGCACCGACCGCGGCACGCATCCGCAGATGTATCTGCACCCCTGGGGAGCAGGCGAGGTGCTGTACCTGTCCCTGGGGCATTGCAGTGGCAAACACGATATGAAACCCATGATCGACATCAACAAGGTCGTACGCGGTTCATGGAGCACCCCTGAATACTACGAACTGCTGCGCAGAGGCATAAACTGGGGCATAGGTTTGATTTAAAAATACAGTATAACCCTCTGTAAAATAAAGAGATTTAGACCTAGATGATTCGACTTGTCGCGCTAGACATCGACGGCACGCTATTGGCGCCGGGGGTTCACGTTACCGCCCTGCCCGACGCTGCCATGACGACCGCAGTACATAATCTGCACGAAGCAGGTGTGGTGGTGGTGCTGGCGACCGGGCGCATGTTTCCCGGCACCGTGCATATAGCCGAGCACCTCGGTATCAATCAGCCACTGGTCTGCCAGCAGGGCGCATCGGTACACGAGTTCGACGGCACGCTGCGCCACGGCTGCACCATCGACGAAGACATCGCCCTGGAGCTGTTCGACTACTCGCAAACGCACGGGTGGCCGTTGGCCTGGTTCGATTCACAACGCTACCTGGTCACCGAGCACACGGAGCAGGCGCAATTTTTTGCCGACGTGTCCCAGGTTGAAATGGAAATCCACCCGGCGCCACACAAGTCTGGCGTGCGCGCCACCGGCATAGACATCATCAGCACCCGTGAGCATTCCCGGGACATTCACGTGTTGATGGAAGCGCGCTACGCGGGACGTATCACGCTGTTGGATTTTACCTCAGTGACCGCCGTGCACGCGCCCGAGGCGAGCAAAGGCAACGCGATACACGTGCTGGCGGATGAACTCGGCATTGCCCGCGACGACGTGTTGGCGATTGGCGACAGCGTCAACGACGTATCCATGCTCAGCTGGGCAGGCCACAGCGCCGCGCCGGAGCACTGCGACCGGTATGCGCGCGACTCAGCGTTGGAAATCCTGCCGGGTGATGCAGTAGACGGCGTGGTCGCCAAGCTGCAGTCCGTGCTCGAGCAGGTCTGAACCACCCACGGACCGCGTGAGCTAGATCACTTCCGCGAGTTGCTGGCGCTGCCAGACGCCGTCGCCGAACAGCTGCTGGCTGTGCATCTGCCGCTTGTGATAGATCTGCACATCGACCTCCCACGTAAAGCCTATGCCCCCATGTAGTTGAGTGCCGCGGTTGGCACAAAACTCAGCCGTATCTGACGCGCTCGACTTCGCGAGGTAGGCACAGCGATGCGCATCCTGCGGGTCTGCGTCGTATGCGCTCGCAGCGTTATAGACCAGGGAGCGCGTTTCATCCACGGCAATCATCATGTTCACGATCGGGTGCTTAACCGCCTGGAAGAACCCGATGGGGCGATCGAATTGAACCCGCACTTTCGCGTATTCCGCTGTGGTCTGCAGGAGCCATTCACAGCCGCCTGCGATGTCCGCCGCGGCAAGGGTGAGCAATGCCGGCAAGCTGTTGTGCAGAACCGCCGCACCCTCTCCCGCAGGTGCGACGCACTCAGCGGCCGCCTCGGCAAACACGGCGCGGCCCTGATCCCGCGTCAGGTCGACTATGCGGTCGGATTCTGACGTAACCCCGTCGCTCGCTAGATCAACGCAGTACAGACCAACCTCCTCGTCTTGCATTGCGGCCACTACCAGGAAGTCGACTTTTTGCAGATCCTGCACAAAATAGCTCGTACCAGTCAGGCACCCGCGCGCAACCGTGACGTCCGTGGAACCAGTATCCAACGAGCCATCCTCGCCATAAATGGCCAGCGCTGCGCTGCTGCCCTGGGCGATCTTGCTCAGCCAGGCGATCGCCTCGGGCGTGTTTGCTTCACGCAGTACAAAGGTTGCAAACAAGGTGCTGGTCAGTGGCGTGGGCATGGCGGCACGCCCGATCTCTTCCACAACGCCCACTGCGGTCACCAGATTCATGCCGGCGCCTCCGGCAGCTTCAGGGACCGCAAGCGCCGTCCACCCGAGCTGCACCATTTCCAGCCAGGCTTCACGATCATAGACCGCAGCTCTCTCTGCCCCGAGGTACGGGTCCTCGGTGCCGGCAATATTTTTGCGCAAGTGCGCAAGTGGCTGTTTGTCCTGCATGAAGCGCAGCGATGCTTCTTTGAGCATCTGTTGTTCCTCACCGAATCCGAAATCTTTGGCCTGGGCCATAATGCTTACTCCCTGGCTCACTTGGTTTTAGGCAGGCCGAGCACACGCTCGCCGAGAATGTTGCGCTGAATCTCACTGCTGCCGCCCGATATGGTGCCGGTGTAGGTATTCATATAACCGAGCGGCCAACGTCCGTCGTCGACAGCGTTCTTATCGCCCACATAGAGGCTTGAAGACATACCAAGAATGCTCAAGGCAGTCTGATGCAGCGCCTGGCCGACCTCGGAGCCTACCAGTTTGCCCTGCAATGGAATGCGCATGCCGCCGCCATTCAAGGCACCAACACCCAGGCGGCGAAAGTTCTGGTTCATCGCCTCTGTGCGCTCATACAGTTTCATGATGCGATCGCGCCATACCGGATCGTCCCACACGGCGCGTCCGTTCCGGCGCGTGCTCTTGGCGAGCTCAATCAGCTGCGTGACCTTGCTCATGGGGGATTCGCTGCTGGCAACCGCCCCCACGCCCTGAGCTGCGCCGCGTTCGCTGGTGAGCGTGGACATCGCCACTTTCCAACCGGCGCCGACCTCGTCGATACGCATGTGGTCCGGAATCAGAACGTCCTCCAGCACCACCTCGTTGAAGCCGGACTCGCCAGTCATCTTGTGAATCGGATTCACGGCAACGCCCGCGTCTTCCATCGAACAGATGAAATAGGTGATGCCGTTGTATTTGTCGTTCTTGTCCGTACGCGCCAGCAGCAGCATCCACTTGGCCAGGGACCCCAGGCTGGTCCAGACCTTGCTGCCGTTCACCAGCCAGCTGTCGCCTTGCTTGACCGCGCTGGTCTGCAACGACACCAGGTCCGAGCCGGCGCCGGGCTCGGAGAAACCCTGGCACCAGATATCCTGTGCCGAGAAGATCGGCGGTAGGTAGGTGCGTTTCTGTTCTTCGGTGCCGTGGATGAGTAACGTGGGCGCGGTCATGCCCAGGCCGATCCAGTTGATGAAATAAGGCACTTCTGCCCGGCGTACCTCGGCGCTGGCTATCTGCTGGAAGCCCTGGTGTCCATGCCCGCCATATTCTTTCGGCACATCCGTTGCAATAAGGCCTGCCTCGAAGCACCTGGCCTGCCAGTCGACCAGATAGGTGCGGTGCTCTTCAGCCGTCACCTCATATGCGGCCTGTGGCAGGGGCAGTTTGGTTGGGGGCGGCTTGTTTTCCGCCAGCCAGGCACGACAGTGCGCGCGAAATTCTGCCTGTTCGGCGCTTTCGTTGGACTTCTCGGCGGTAGCTTGTCTTTCAGTCATTTTTGTCGGTCACCAATGCGGTATTCTGGTTTCGGATTGAGACAAAGAGTTTAGCATCCCGAGCCGGCACAACTGTTAATCTTTGCGCAACGAGGGCTTATGGAGAGTAAACAGTGATCAAGGTGGTGATGCCCATGAAACGACGGCCGGGTATGACGATTCCTGAGTTTCGTGAGTACTACGAGACTAAGCATCGTCTCATCGGCGAGAAGTACTTAAAGGGTTACGCGTCGAAATACATGCGGCGCTTCACCAATCCGACCGTCGACCGTGACGGCGAACTGCGCGACCCCGAATACGATGTGTTCCTGGAAATCTGGTACCCGGATCAGGAAACCATGCAGGCGTGCGGCAATACCCTGAGCGCGCCGGAAGCCCAGCGGGAGATTCGCGAAGACGAGGAAAATGTGTTCGACACGCGGGTCATGCGCTCGTACGTGGTCGATGAATGCGTGTCTGATCTGAACTGAAGCCGCACAGCCCTCGCTCCCCTATTTGCGCTGCAGAACTGCGGTCATCACAGTACCATCTGCGGTGGTCACATCGACTTCCATTCGCTCGGGGTTAATGTTTCGGTAGGCAAGCATTTTTATCGCTGCGTCCTGCGTACCCGCAAACGCAACGCCTTGGGGTGTTAGCTCAGCAAGGGTCATGTCTTGCGCCATCACCAGTTGCAGAGTCGGGTCAAACTGGCGCAAATGCAGGACCAGCGATCCACCTTCTTCGCGGATGACCACCAGTTCCACCATCAAGGTTTCGGTGGCGCTGGTCAGCCTGATCATGGTGGACATGGTACCGCCGCTAGGCTCACTCCACGCCTCCTCCACGGTTTGCGGGCCGAGTGAGCCGCGCCAGCTGCCCACCATCCAGTGCAGCTCGCTCAGCTCCGCCGCAATCGCCGTTTGATCCATGCTCATGGCCAGAAAAATAGCACAAACCCACTGCCTTCTGAGCAGGATTGCCGTGTTGCGGACATTCACACCAGCGTCCTGCCGCCGTCCACCACCAGCACCTGGCCCGTGGAGAAACTCCCACACATGAGATACAGGTAAGCTTCGGCGACTTCGGCGGGCTCCCCTGCGCGGGGCAACGGCTGCGCAGCAGTCATCTGCTTGAGTTGATCGTCTCGCTGATCCGCAGGGATGCTGTCCCACACCTCGGTCAGGATAAGACCCGGACAGACAACGTTGACGCGCAGCGGCGCAAGGTCCACCGCGAGTGCCTGGGTGAGATGCTCGATGGCGCCTGCCATGGCGGTGCTGAGCGGTGCGCCCTTGCGCGGCCGATGCGCCACCACGCCATTGGTGATAGTGATGGAGCCGTCATCGGCAATGTATTCCAGCGCATGCTTAATTGAGCTCATGGCTCCCCAGAAGCGCACGGCGAACACATCGCCGGCTTCCGCAAGATCGATCTGCGCCGTCGGTCGCGGGGTCCGAAAGGATCCCCAGTCACCCGCGGTAAATACCAGATGATCGAACGAACCGACATGGGCAAAGAACGCCGCAACGCTGGCCTCATCGCGCACGTCCACCGCGGAGCCGCTGGCGTCGTTGCCTAACTGCGGGCATGCGGCTTCGACTTTTTCGATCGAGCTTGAGCCCACCACTACGCTCGCGCCCGCCGCGATAGCGCGCTGGGCAACCGCGAACCCGATTCCCGAGCTGCCGCCGATGACGACAACGCGTTTCCCGTGTAATTGATCTACCGACATTGCAACCCCCCACCTGGTCCGCCAGGCCCATTGGAATATTATTCACCGTCTCGAGCACGCGAGGCTAGCACACATCGAACCTGCTAGAATCGGGGCTCAAACGCGAGGGATGGTATGGCGACCAACACGGACGATATCGAACACACATTGGCGCTGTTCTGCGATTTCGAGAACGTCGCCCTTGGCGTACGCGACGCCAAGTACCCGAAGTTCGATATGCAACTGGTGCTAGAGCGATTGCTCGTAAAAGGCAACATCGTCGTAAAGAAGGCGTACAGTGATTGGGATCGCTACAAAGACTTCAAGGCGGTCATGCACGACGCGGCATTCGAGCTGATTGAGATCCCCCACACGCGTCAATCCGGCAAAAACTCTGCGGACATTCGCATGGTCGTGGACGCCCTCGACCTGTGCTACACAAAAGACCACATCGATACGTTCGTTGTGATCAGCGGCGACTCCGACTTTTCGCCGCTGGTCAGCAAGCTGCGCGAGAATGCCAAGCTCGTGATCGGCATCGGCGTTAAGAACAGCACATCAGGTCTGCTGGTGAGCGCTTGCGACGAGTTTCTTTACTACGACGATCTGGTTCGAGCCAGCGAAAGCGCAGCACACAAAAAGGCTGCGAAAAAGCGACCGGCAAAAAAAGCGCAAGCCAGATCACCAACAACCAAAGAATCCAAGCCCAGTGAGGCGGAACTGCAGGAACAGGGCATCAACCTGGTGTTGGAAACTGCTGAAGCGTTAATCGAAGAGCGCGGCAACCGTGTGTGGGGTTCGATGATCAAGCAGACGCTGAAGCGCAGACGACCGGGCTTCTCTGAGTCCTCCTACGGCTTTCGATCATTCAGCGATCTGCTAGAGGCCGCCGAGGAGCGCGGCCTGCTCAGCATGAGCATGGACGAGAGATCAGGCGGCTACGTCATTAGCGCGATTCACCGCTAGCAGCCTGAACCTCATCTGCGCAATCAGCCCCTGAACGAAGACGACTTGCAGGTGTTCAGCGCGCGCTTCGGCCCGCTGGAAGAAATGCCTATGGGCAGATTGTCCGAGCAAGCCCGCAGCAAGATCAAAAACCGCTACGTCACTGAGTTGTCCAATATCATTGTTGACGGCAAGCCCATTGGCGGCCTTGGAAATGCTAAGGCCGCGTTGCCGGATGCGCTCAAGCACCGTATTGACGGTATCGCCATCAAACACAATGCAGCCAACACCAGCGTCGGTAGCTTGCGCGCTGGATTTACACCGGTCGAGGATCCGCGTGAAGCGCCGGGCGCGGTTCACCCTGTAGTCAAGACCCACGAAGAGACAGGGCATCGAGCTCTGTATCTCGGGCGCCGAGATTGGGTTTACATTCCCGGCTTGGCGCTCGAGAAAAGTGAAGGGCTCCTGGATGAGCTGTGGTCTTATGCCACTCGGGACGAGCACGTCTGGCGGCAGGACTGGCAGCCCGACGACGTCATCATCTGGGACAATCGTAGGGTGCTGCACCGACGCGATGCCTTCGACCAATCCGCACGCCGCTTGATGAAGCGGTGCCAGGTATTGAGTCGAAATCACGCATTGCACTGAACCCTGGTGTCGGCAATGATGTTAAAATTCACATCAGGGTTAGGGGGAAACGTTCGACATGGCCGTACCGGCATATTTCTCAGGAATATTCGGCAAATCGCCATTTCCGAGTTTGCAGAAGCATGCTGCGATCTGCGCGGAAGCATCCGAAGTGCTGCTGCAGTTAGTACCTGCCGCGAACTCCGCCCAATGGGATGAAGTCGAACAACTCTACGACACGCTCACCCGCTTAGAGCACAAAGCAGACAAGCAGAAACGCAACATTCGCAGCAAGCTGCCGCGCGGATTTTTCTTGCCGGTGGCGCGCGCTGACCTGCTCGATCTGCTGAGCCGCCAGGATGAAATCGCTAATGATGCGCGCGATATCGCGGGCCTGATGCTAGGGCGTCGGATGCAATTTCCCCAAGCAGTGCAATCAGGGGTCTTCGAGCTCGTCGAGGCCGCCGTGGCTACCTGTGTTCGCGTGCGTGAGCTTGTGGGACTGTTCGACGAGCTGCTCGATACTGGTTTCAGTGGATTGGAAGCCAAACGCGTGGCCGCAATGATCGAGGAAGTCGAGCGGCTCGAGGCAAACACCGACAGGCTCGTGGTTGGCATTCGCAAAAAGCTATTTGAAGTCGAGACCGAGCTCGCCCCGGTGCAAGCGATTTTTTTCTACCGGGTGCTGGACATGATCGCAGAACTGGCCGACGGCGCCGAACGGGTTGCACATCGCGTGCAAATGATGATTGCGAAGTAGCGGGTACGAATCAGAGCGGGGATTTTGATGGAGCTATCCACGATCATTCTGTTGTTGGCGTTTGCCTTCGGCTTATACATGGCCTGGGGCATCGGCGCCAACGACGTCGCAAACGCCATGGCCACCTCGGTCGGTGCCAAGGCGTTGACGGTCAAACGTGCGATTCTGGTCGCCGCCATCTTCGAGTTTCTGGGCGCGTTTCTGGCCGGCGGAGAGGTCACGTCTACAATCCGCAAGGGCATCATCGACGCGGGCATGATTACCGACGCCAACGTGTTGCTGTTCGGCATGCTCGCGGCATTGCTGGCGGCAGCAGTGTGGCTGACGATCGCTTCGCGTCTGGGATGGCCGGTGTCCACTACCCACTCCATTGTCGGCGCAATCGTTGGATTTGCGGTCGTGTCCATCGGCGTCGAGGCGGTGCATTGGGACAAGCTCGGCGCAATCGCGGCAAGCTGGGTCGTCTCACCCCTGTTGTCTGGTGTCATCGCTTTTATGCTGGTCACGTCCGTGCAGAAACTGATTTTCGATCATGAGGATCCGAGCGAGCGAGCGCGACGCTACGTTCCTTACTACATCTTCCTTGCCGCATCGATGATCTCCCTGGTCACGTTTCTCAAAGGCTTGAAGCACGTCGGGCTGGAAATGAGTGGCCAGGAGGCAGTGCTTGGTTCGCTGGTAATCGGGGGTGTGGTGACAGCGATCGGCGCATTCGCGATCAGGCGCATCAAACCCGTGGGGCCCGGCGAGTTACGCGAGCACCACTTCGCGAACGTAGAGCGAACCTTTGCCGTCCTGATGGTAGTGACCGCTTGCGCCATGGCGTTTGCGCACGGGTCGAACGATGTTGCCAATGCGATAGGCCCTGTGGCCGCCATCGTTTCCACGGTTAACACCGGTGAGATCGGTCAATCCGCTCCCGTGTCTGTGTGGATACTGTTTCTCGGAGCCTTTGGTATCGTCATTGGTTTGGCAACGTTCGGGCGCCGGGTAATGGCGACGGTCGGTAAGAACATCACCGAACTCACCCCGAGCCGTGGATTCGCAGCCGAGCTTGCTGCCGCAACCACCGTGGTCTTAGCGAGCGGCACCGGCCTGCCAATATCCACCACACATACCCTGGTCGGCGCGGTGCTCGGGGTTGGCTTTGCGCGGGGCATAAGTGCACTCAACCTCAGGGTCATCCGCAGCATATTCATGTCGTGGATCATCACGCTGCCCGTTGGCGCCGCGCTCGCAGTTCTATTTTACTCCATGCTGCAGTTCGCCTTGGGGTGAGCCGCGCACGCTGCGGTTTACAGTTCGTTATCGCGGACGAACTGGATCACCACGTCCGCCAGTTCCGGCCCAACATCATCCTGCAGAAAGTGTCCACCGCCTGGAATGATGGTGTGATTCTGGTCGATGGCGCCGGGTACATTATCAATGAAGCGTTGCTCGCCGCCCTTGGTCACCGGATCTGAGTCGCTAAATGCGGTAAGGAACGGCAAGGTACATTGCTCAAAATAGCCCCAGGCGGCCCTATTTGCGGGGATCGCCGGATTATCCGGAACGATAGGCACCAGCGACGGAAATTGCCTGGCGCCCTGCATGTACTCCTCGGACGGGAACGGCGCGGCCCAGGCTCGATACTCTTCCTCCGAACAATGATTCAACCCTGCCTGCATGACTTCGGCGGGATGAAATTTCGCGTGGGCATCACAATGTCTGACCCAATACATGAATTGCGGTCGATCTTCCATCGGGCCCGATAGCTTGACGAATACCTCTTCGATGGGCAGCGCGGGTGTGTCGGCTAACATCGCATTGAGTTGCGGCGCCATCTCATCTGGAATCCCTGTGGCATCAGGCAATCCACCATTGGCAAGCACAACCCGGGCGAAGCGCTCCGGTGCTTCCGCCAACACGCGCAAACCAATCAAGCTGCCCCAATCCTGGCAAACCAAGGTGGTGTCGTGCAGATCCATCCCTGCGATGAACCCCTGGAGCCAGTGCACGTGGTTTTCGTAAGTGTAATCCCCCCGATTGGTGGGTTTGTCTGACTTGCCAAAGCCAACCAGATCTGGCGCTATGACCCTAAAGCCTGCGTCCACCAGCAGCGGAATCATTTTACGGTACAAATAGGACCAGCTCGGTTGGCCATGCAGACAGAGAATTACCTCACCGCGACCTTCATCGACGTAGTGCATGCGCAGTGAACCGTCTTGGCTATCGTCCACCTCGATATAGTTAGAAGAAAATGGGTAGTCGGGTAGATCGGTAAAGCGCTCGTCTGGGGTACGAACAATATCCATAAATACGCTCCGTCGCGATAATTAGCCCAATCAGGGATTTACAACGCATCATACACATATAATAATGTTTGTCATTATTATAACTATGCAAGGCGCGAACCAACCATCGTGAAGAAACTCCTCTACGTCGTGTTCGCTCTTATCCTGCTTATAGGTGCCGCGGCCGCCGTGGTGATTAACAGCGCAGCCGGACAGGACGCCTTGTTCAAGCGGGCGGCCAGCGCGATCATGAGCCAGACCACTGCGCCATTGCAGGGCCTGCGCGTCGTCGTGTGCGGCAGCGCATCTCCATTGGGCAACGATCCCGATCGGGCGCAGGCCTGCATTGCCGTCATCACGCCTGAACACTTCCTGCTGTTTGACGTGGGCGCGCGCTCCCCATTGAGAATGGCCCAGGCGCGCTTGCCCATGGCGCGCATCAACGGTGTGTTTCTGACGCACTTTCACTCCGACCACATCGCCGCATTGCCCGATGTGAACCTGGCTTCCTGGGTACAGGGACGCACATCCGAGCTAAGCGTTTACGGACCACCTGGCGTGCAATCTGTAGTAGAGGGTTTCAACGCCGCGTACCAGCTTGACCGCGGATATCGAACCGCCCATCACGGTCCCGACCTGCTGCCACCTGACATCTCACCAATGCAGGCTCGCACGTTCACCCCCGGCGACATCGTATGGCAGGATGAGTTACTCACAGTGCGCTCCTTCCCTGTCGAGCACCCGCCTATTGAGCCGGCCGTAGGCTATCGTGTGGACTATCGCGGTCGCTCAGTGGTCATCTCCGGCGATACCAATGCCACTGACCGTCTGTTCGCGGAGGCCAAAGGCGCGGACCTTTTGCTGCACGACGCCCTGTCGCGCACGCTACTCGACCCTATGATCTCGACTGCCACCGAGGCCGGCATTCCGGTAATGCCCACGATCATGAGCGACGTCATCGATTATCACGCCGATGCCACCAGCCTCCCCGCGCGCGCCGCCGAGGCTGGCATCAAGCAACTCGCCCTTTATCACATGGTTCCCGTCCCGCCCAACGCGTTGGCGGAGAGGATGTTCCTGCGCGGCCTGCCGGAGGGCGTGATCGTGACCCGTGACCTGCACACGTTCGATCTGCCGGCGGGGTCCAGCGCCATCCACATCCTCGAGCCATAAAGCATGAACCTCAAAACCCGCCTGCGCTCCAGCGCCATGCGCTACTTTTCGTCAGAAAGCTACCGGCTCAAACAACAGGCCAGGGCCCGTAAGCAACGCGAGAAACGTAACGAAGCGCCCATAGTGCACTACTTTCACCAAGTGGATGATCCCTATAGCCACCTGGCGGTACAGAAGTTGGACGCGCTGAAGGCGCACTACAAACTCGACTTCCAGCCGCATCTGGTCAGCGTGCCCGATGCCGCCCATCAAGGTAGCGCAGAGCATTTCACACATTGGGCAAGAGTCGATGCCGAGAGTGTTGCGGATGCTTATGGCACAACCTTCGCGCCCACAATTGAGGCTCCTGGGGTCGACGCGGTCGCTTACGCCAATCAGGCACTAGCCGCCCATCTCAACCAGGACGATTTCGCGCAAGCCGCGATAGACCTTGGCGAGGCATTGTGGTCCAACCAGCCGTTGGAGACTACGCACGCCAACCAGAGCGCCACGCGCGCCGTAGACGAAGGCGACGCGCTGCGCGACGCGCTCGGACACTACCAGGGCGCGATGTTCTTTTTCGACGGCGAATGGTTCTGGGGCCTCGACCGGCTTCGACTCCTGGAAGAACGTTTGATTGCAGAGGGCTTCGGCAAGGGATCCAGTGGCCTGTGCGTGCCCGAGCCGAGGGCTAATGACACCAAGGGCATGAACGCCAGCGACGTGCTGCTCGAGTACTTTCCGTCGCTACGCAGCCCCTACACCGCTGTCGGCCACCAACGAGTCGAGGACCTGATTGCGCGCAGTGGGGTCAGCGTTCAAGTGCGCCCGGTAATGCCCATGCTCATGCGCGGCATTCCTGCACCGCGCAATAAACAACGCTACATCATCACGGATGCCGGGCGCGAAGCCAGGGCGCACGATGCACCGTTCGGGCGCATCGTCGATCCATTCGGCGAACCGGTGCGTCGCGCGTTCGCATTGTTTCCGGGCGCGGCCGCTCTGGGCCACGACATGAGTTACGTCAGGGCATACCTAACCGCAGCCTGGGTCGAGGGCGTCGACATCACGAATGAGCGTGGCCTGCGCCGGGTCGCAACCATGGCCGGTATCAATTGGAATGAGCTCCAGCAGGCGACACAGGGCACCGACTGGGGAACTGCGCTGGAAGACAACCTGACCACCATGCTGCAGGCAAACCTATGGGGCGTACCCAGCTTTAGAGTGTCCGGCGGCAACGACGACAACGCTTACGCCTGCTGGGGGCAGGATCGAATCTGGCGCGTTGAGAACGAAATAGCGAGAAGGGTTTGAACCCAACAAAGATCTTAGATAGCCGTCAGGTCCGCAGTCAGGCGACCCAGGCCGCTCTCATGCGAGCCGCCGAAAAACTAATCGCGCAACGAGGCATGGAAAACGTGTCCATTCGCGACATCGTCAGCGCCGCCGGCCAGAAAAACGAATCCGCGCTGCAGTACCACTTCAACAACTTCACCGGACTGCTTGCCGCCATTCGTGCACAACGGTCCAACGAAACCCGGGTCAAGCGCGAGTTGTTGGTAGAAGAGCTAATGGCCAGCACGTCTGTGCCCACGTTACGTGAGATTTGCACGTTGATGGTGCAACCCGCGTTTGAACTGGCGCGCGTTGACGCTGATTTCCGTCGCTATGTCAAAGCGTTCGGTCATGAATTGGTGTTCACCGATACATCACCGTTGTCTAAAGCCACCGCTCATGGTGGAGGTGGACGAAGCGGGCACCAGGTCGCACTACTTCTAACCCAAGCACTGCCCCACCTCGATGCAGATGCCTATCGAGCACGCATGGATGCTGCAGTAAGGCTTTGCTCCGCGTCCATGTATCACCAGGCGCGGCAGAAAAGCGCGTTCCGCGGCGACCAAGCGGTGTTGTTTCTGAACAACCTGATCGATGCGTTGGTCGGGCTGTTAGGTGCGCCAGTGTCCAGCGAAACAAAAGCGCTCGCCAGGAAGATTCAAAACAACAAGACATCAGGTAAGAGTCGAGCATGAAAAAAATTCTCATTGCACTGGCAATTCTGGCCGGCGTCGGCGGTTGGCTGCTATCTCAGTACTGGTACTTCCTTCCCGGAATTATCTCAGGCTTCGTTGATCCGGTTGGTGGGCACCATGACGTGTCCTGGGCGAGCGGCCCAACGCAAGCGAGCGCTGGCGATTTACGCCCGAACATCATTCTGATCGTTGTCGATGACCTGGGCTTCAACGACATTACTTTTTACGGCGGCGGCATTGCAAACGGGAGCGTACCCACGCCAAATATAGACGCCATTGCAGCCGAAGGCATGCATTTCACCAACGGCTATGCCGGCAATGGCACCTGCGCGCCCTCACGCGCTGCGCTGTTAACTGGTCGCTTCGCGCCTCGATCTGGATTTGAGTTCACGCCCGCGTCCCCGCAGTTTGCTCGCCTTACCGCGGGCGATGGCTACATAGCAGAGAACGCCGAAAACTACCCCCCGTCCAGCGCCCTCGGCTTGCCGAGCAGCGAAGTGACCCTGCCGGAGTTGCTGGCAGAACGGGATTATCATTCTGTTGCATTGGGCAAATGGCATCTTGGCGAGCAGGAAGGCATGCGACCCAACGAGCAGGGCTTCGACGAGTTTCTGGGCTTCCTTCCAGGTGCAGCTCTTTTCATGGATGAAGATGACCCCAACGTAGTCAACTCCAAGCAGAATTTCGACCCCATCGACAAATTCCTGTGGGCGAACTTATCCTACGCCGTACGATTCAATAACTCAGAGCGTTTCCGCCCGGATACGCATATGACCGACTACTTCTCTCGCCATGCAGTCCGGGTGATCGAGGCCAATCGGCATCGGCCGTTCTTTATGTACCTCGCCTACAACGCGCCGCACACTCCGCTGCAGGCCGAGAAGCGCGATTACGAAGCTCTAGATCACATCACCGATCATACCGAGCGCACCTACGCCGCGATGTTGCGAGGCCTGGACCGCGGTATCGGGGCCGTGCTAAGCGCACTTTCTGACAATGGCATAGCCGACAACACCATAGTCATTTTCACCAGCGACAACGGCGGCGCGGGCTATGTTGGACTACCGGATCTGAACAAGCCCTACCGCGGCTGGAAGATCACCTTCTTCGAGGGGGGCATTCACACACCCTATTTCATTCGCTGGCCGGCAAAGATTCCTGCCGGCAGCCGATACGACTCTGCCGTTGCACACATTGACATATTCTCGACCGCACTCGCTGCCGCAGGGGTCGAACCACCGCGGGACCGGGTCATTGACGGAGTCAATGTGCTCGAACATGCATTACCATACCCCCAACAGAATTTAAGTCGCCCGCTGTTCTGGCGCACGGGCGGCTACAAAGTCGTGCAACTCGATGGTTGGAAGCTGCAATTGCAGGAACAGAACGGCAAAGCCTGGCTCTACAATTTGAACGACGACCCAACCGAGCAGGTCAATTTGAGCGCCTCGCACCCACTGCAACTGCAGACCCTCACCGACGCGCTTAACCGCCTGGACGCTGAGATGGTAGATCCTTTGTGGCCCGCGCTCGTGGAGGTACCCATCGCAATCGACTATACGATTGACAGGCTGCCGGACACAGACTACGAAACCGTGTTGTGGTCCAACTAACATGAGGTTGTTTACACGTATCGTGGTTCGTACCGTCACGGCTATGCTAATTGTGTTTGTAGGCGCATTCTGTTTCATCTACTTTTCGCCGCGTCCACCCTTAACCATTCACCCGGCGACACTCGCCGGCGATGGCAGCCTGGTCAACTATTGTGAGCTACCGGTACTGGACGGCCGCGGAAAGATGGCCGCGGACATCCCCAAAGGCAATACGCCAGGGTGCAGCTACACCCACTTTCCCCTGCCCGTCTTGCGAGAATGCACCGAGCCCCTGCCTGCGGGCGCGGGGGACATCCGCGGGCTCTGGATCGGCGTAACCGGTCACGTCGGCCATGTTGAACGCGTCGAGCAATGCGGTGCGCGCACAGTCGTTACCAGCAGCGGCATCATTCACGACTCCGGTCCCAACAGCAGCGGCGGCTTCAATTCCAACGATACCGAGGGTTCTGTTCTGTTCACCATTGCAGACAGGGAATATTGCCCGCGCACTTCCGCTGGCATGTTTTGGAATGACGGCGTGCTAGACTTCCGCGTCTTTGGCTGGGGACCTGTAGTGGTCCGGCGCTATATGGATGGCGAGCAGATGGTCTGGGAATACGCCGACGGCAGTGTCACCAGAATGGACCGTATCTGCGAGCTCCCTGGTACACATAAGCGACCGCAAGCCAGAGGTCCTAGATTTTCGTTCTAATGCAGACAATCGTTGGAGAGTGATATGACAATTCTGGATCAGTTCAGGCTGGACGGACAGGTGGCCGTCGTGACCGGCTCTGGACGCGGCATCGGCGAAGGCATCGCGTTGGGCCTCGCAGATGCCGGCGCGGATGTCGTACTGGCGGCGCGCCGTACCGAGGAGATTGAAAGCGTGGCGGAAAAAGTTCGCGCGCTGGGCAGGCGCGCGCTTGCCGTGACCACCGACATGATGGAAATCGAGCAGGTGCAGGCACTCGCTCAGACCGCCTTCGAAGAGATGGGCGCCCTCACCTGCTGGGTCAGCAACGCCGGCGGAGCCGATGACCGGGTACCACGTACGTTTCTAGACATGCCCGAGCGCCAGTGGGACTTTCAGATGAACCTGAACTTGAAAGCCGTGTGGACCGGCGCTCAGGCTGCGGGCAACATCATGAAGGACAACGGCGGCGGCACCATCATCAACATCTCTTCACAGGCGGCAAATCGCGCATCACCCCACAATGGGCCCTACGCGGTGGCCAAGAGCGGTGTAAACAATCTGACGCAAACATTGGCCGCGGAAATGGCGCCGCTGAGAATCAGGGTGAATTCGGTGTCTCCCGGGCCAATACCAACAGAAGTCTTCATGGAGTTTCTAAATCTAAAAGAAGAAGACATTCCCGAACTCGGCAAGAAACTGGGTGTACCCCTTGGGAGAGTCGGAACGCCGGAAGACATCGCACCTGCAGTTGTCTACCTGGCATCATCCGCTTCGAGTTGGATGACAGGACAAGACATCAAGGTCAACGGCGGGATGTAATCTCGGCTGGTAGATCGTGGCCCTGCATGAATTCGATCATGAGGTCAGCGAGCTCTGGACCCGCGTCTTCCTGTACGAAGTGGCCGGCCCCTCGTATGGTCACATTCTGCGCAGTGGGCACCCTTTCCAGGAACACACGCTCACCACCGGCAGAAACCGGATCGGAGTCGGTGAATGCTACGAGGAACGGTTTTTCCCACCTATCGAACACGCTCTGCCAGGCGGACTCGTTTTCCCGCAGCTGTGAAGGCACCAGATAAGGCATGATTTGAGTTGCGGCCTTGTATCTCTGTTCGGGAAACGGCGCTTCATAGGCAGCTACTACACCTTCATCGGCGCCCATGAGGGACATGATCCGACCGACGGGTAAATCGTCTACATGGTAGTTGTAAGCGACCCAGCGCGGAAACGTGATGTCCGTCTGCAAGTCTTCCAACGTCATGGGACCTTCCCACCACACGGCCAGCTTGAACAGCGGATAGCCAATCCAGCCACGCATTCCGGACGCAGATGGCAGCCCCGTGTTGGATACGACCACCCGCGCAAATCGATCAGGATCCGCTGCCACCACGCGCAATCCAATCAGTCCGCCCCAGTCCTGGCCAAAAAACGTGACACGTTTAAGATCGAGCTTCGCCACCAGCTCTGACATGTGCTGCACCTGCATGGCGTAGCTATACGCACCTTCGTCGACGTACTTGTCAGATCGGCCGAAGCCCACCAGGTCCGGCGCGATCACGCGATAGCCCGCGCCGACAAAGATCGGGATCATCTTGCGAAACAGGTAGCTCCACGTGGGCTCACCGTGAATGAGGAGAATGGGTTCCCCATCCTTAGGCCCCTCATCCAGGTAGTGCACTCTCATTTCGCCCACTTGCATGTAGTTCGGCGCAAACGAAAAGTCGGCGATATTGGTAAACCGCGTGTCGGGCGTGCGCAGAATACCTGGCTTAATCTCTTCAGCGTGAACTAACGTTCCGCTTATCAGCCAAGCCGTCAGAAGAACAATTCGTATACTCATATACATGATATTACGCTCAATTCAGGTCCATCGCTGTGTTGACATCGCCCTGGCTCAACCCCTTAACTAGGGCGCGAAGCGACTAGAATAAAGGGCATCTCATGAAGTGTGTGTTTAAAGAGCTCAACCGTTACCTGGCGACTTTTTTGGCAGGCCTGCTAGTGTTCACACCGACCGCCTCTCTCGGCGCCGACGACGATGTGGTGCTGATTCTGGGGGAAACGGTGTCGGGTGATACCATGGTGTCTTTCCAGAGCCCTGGCGCCGGCTCCGGGGTCCTTACCCAGAACACGGCCTGCGCGTTAGGCCAGCAATTCCTGCTTTCAAACCTGTCGATAGGTGCTACCGCCTTAGAAGGCGCGGTTCGCCAGATGGTCGGGGATGACGCGGTAGACGAGTTTGCTGCCGGATTCTATGCCAACGGCATTCCACTGGGCGACTGCGGCGACGATGCATTTTCAGGCGATTTCCTGCTCATTTACAGCTCGTGCGCAATGATCATGGGCAATGGCACCCAGTGGATGCGCTGGACTGTACCCCCCTTGTCGCCGGAAGCATCGATGGTGGCCCTGGACGCCGCTAACAACCAAGCGGTCGAGGTGCCATTGGAAACCAGACTAGAGCAGCTCAACCTTTCTGTCGGCACCGGAACGCTCGCCGGCTATCAGGTCAGCGATGCCAACGGCACGAAACCGGTACTACTGAACGCACCGAATCCCCGAGAATTCTCCGCCACCCGCTACGATTACAGCTTCAACGGAGAGATCGACCCATTTGCAGGTCAGAGCGCGGCCGCAAATCTACCGCCGAACATGCTTAGCATGATCCCGAAAGTCGCCCTGCAAGCCATTGGCCACGCGTGGGTGGTTCCCAACGCCCCTGGCGCCGATGTAGTTGCCACGTTTTACGGCAACTTCAGGGACAACGTAGTGCCGGCAGCGGGCATGGGATCGATGATGACCGGCATGGTCCAGTACATGTCGGATATCGCCACCAGGGGTATGCCCGTTGAGACGACGCACAGCGTTTCCGTAGGTGCAGGCACCCTGCCAAACAACTTCGGTATGAGTGGTGAATCCACGTCCACCATCAAAGCGATCCTGGTCCTGCCAGGTGAAGCCCCTCTGGAATGCCCCCGGACTGTTGTACCCGAGGGCGTCAGTGTGACCAACATCGGCGACATGATGCAGGGCTTGGGAGGCTGATGACCTTCAGGTCTCTCAGGCCAGGTCCAAACGTATCTCCAGTGGCGTCTGCCCGACGCGTTCGCACTGGACATGGAGCGCGCGCAGTTCGGCATCCGCCCTAACAACGAAATTCAACGTTAATCTGACTTCTGTCTCGCCCTCCGGTGCACGCGCCTGGGTGAGGCCTGCTTGCACGACTAACTCCTCCAGGATGGCTTGACCGAGCTCCGCGGCGTCTCGATCGCTCATGCACTTTCTCCAGTTAACACGCCCAGGTCATCCATGGCGCTGGTGATGCGCTCGATCATCAGCAACGAAGTCGCCTCGGGCTGCATATCTGGTAGCGTCGGCGGTGGGCACAACGTCGGTGTCCACATCAACAGGGCGGCGGGCGCCTGGCGCCGGTAGCCCTCCCACGCGGTGGCAAAAGCGATGGTCTGCCCAGCGACATCGCTCACGCGCGCGCAATATCGTTCCACCAGGGTACGCTCCCAGGACCGCCGGTCCTCCACTGTGATGGTCGTCATCAAAGCATACGCAAGGTCTCGCGCCCAATGGCCTCGGCAGACCCGCGCCCAATCCGACAAGCCCATGCACCCGCTCGCGGTTATGTACCAGTTGCCGAGGTGCACGTCGGAATGAATGACCGTGCGTCGCTGCTCCTCGTGCATTGTCAGTGCGTCAACTGCCGCGGGCCAGATCCGCGCCTTATGCGCGATCACGTTGGGAGGAATGACGTCCGCCGCCATCTCCATCGCTCGATCGTGGCCATCCTCAATGCCATTGCGGGCTGCGGCGTGGAAAAAGTCTTCGTAGGTCCGCAACCAGCCAAAGTCAGCAGTGCAGGATGGATTGAGGAACGTGCCATGCAGAGTCGCCAGGGTATCGATGATCTGCTCCACCTGACTGTGGTCGATAGCCGAGTCGGCGTTACAGAAGTCAGCGCCTGCGGTGGTCGTTAAATCTTCCATCAGGTGAAACGATCGGCCCGAGCGAGGGTCCCTCATAGTAAGCAGACAGGTGGGCGCTTGGATGGGAAGACCGGGCCGCAGGTCGGTCAGGAACCGGCCTTCGGACGGCGCTGCCTTGCCCGCGGAAAGGCGCATGGGGAACGTGGGCGTGGACTTCGTGAACAGTCGCGTCGGCAGGCCCGCGCTCTGCCCCGCATCATTCCAGCCAATCTCTAGAATGCGCCGCGCACTTGATCCGTTGTCACCGCCAACGATACGGACTTCGACCACACACGCGTCGGCAACCTTGTCTGCCAGCACGGCCGTCAGCCATTCGGCGCCTATCGCCTCGCCGTGATACGGAACGTCTTGCGAGTCCGCGGGCACCGGTTTGATGATGTTGTCCCACAGCGACCAGGCAGCCAGGCGCGATCGCGTGGGCAACGCCGAGGCGTCAAATTGCAGTTGCACGGACGCTAACTTCCCTGCTGGTACGCCATTGGCATGCCCGGGATCGGGGTGCGTACCTTCAGCACATAATTCGTCGCGATGCTGCCGATATACAAATCCTGCAGATCACTACCTCCCCAGCTCACATTCGTTGGACTGCGCATGATCCCACCTTCCGGGTCCGACAACATCGTCACCACGTCACCGCTTGGGGTGATGGCGACGACCTTGTTGGCCATGACCAGGGTCACCCACAGATTTCCCGCAGCATCGAAACCACAGCCATCAGTGACACCAAGCTGACTGCGAACCTCAGCCGAAAGTGGTCGGGAATCTTGAACCTCCCGGACCTCGAGACCCAACTTTGGTCCATAACGCTTCGGTGCACCCAGTGAGCCGTCCGCGGCGATGGGGTACTGCAACACGTCGCAACCGGTGGTCTCGCAGACGTACAGATGCTCCTCGCCTTCGTCCATGGCGATGCCGTTTGCGAATCGGATCCCTTCTGCCACAATTCTCACTTCACCTTCGGGCGACACCCAGAATATCGAGCCGTCATCCCTCCCGGCGAAGGCATCCCTCAGCGGTCCCCACGTGGAGTGCGAGCACCAGATTCGGCCGGTGGAATCCGTCAGCGGATAGTTGCAGCCGTACAGCGTCCTGCCCTCGATTTCCGCGCAAACTACTTCTACCTCGCCGGTCACGGGATCCAGCCGCTGCAGTGGTCCGCGGCCGTCTTCCGGGCCGCCGAAATTCGCGATGACTATACGTCCTTCGAGATCGAAGTTGATGCCATTGGGGGCGCCACCCGCGGTACCTCTTCGGAACAGACTGCCATCGGCATCCACCCGTGCACAGGCGCTGCCCTGATCCGAAAGCCAGACTTCCCCGGTCGCGCTCACCGCAACGTCCTCAGGTCGTCGCGCGCCCAGACCAATCTTTTCGCAGTCGCTTAACTCCATCGGTTGTAGCTGTTCCACGGCCATTTACGCACCCTCATTTGTTCACATACCGGACATCGAAGCCTAGCATTGTCATACGGTCCGGTCAGTGTAGAGTCAGAGCGAAATCCACAAGCGGTTCTACCATGATCGAAGAATCTGAAACTTTCCAGGGCACATGGCCATACGCGCCACATTATTTCGACGGCAACCGTTTTCGCATGCACTACGTCGACGAAAATCCACAGGGCGAGGAGACATTCCTCTGCGTACACGGTGAGCCGACCTGGGGATACCTGTACCGAAACATCATTCCCTCACTGGCCCGCCTAGGCCGTGTGGTGGTTCCTGATCACATGGGATTCGGAAAAAGCGAGACGCCGCACGAGCGCCAGTACACCATCGAGGAGCATTGCGACAACCTGCAGAACCTCGTTCTCGAACTGGACCTGAGTAATATCACCCTGGTCCTGCAGGATTGGGGCGGCCCGATCGGCAGCAGCATCGCCTATCGCCACCCGCAGTTGGTCCGGCGACTCTGCATCATGGACGCGGTAGTCGGTGGCAGGGCCGCGAATAACACCGTGCGCGAGTCTCCCTGGTTCAAATGGGTCAATTCACCTGCCTTCCTGCCCACAGCAAGCAATTTAGGCTCGAACATTCTCTCGGTCATGAAACGGGTCGGTTTCGAACGCACCGCCCACGTCGACGAAAATTGGGTTCGCGCCTACGCGGCGCCCTTTCCGACTCCCGAGGACTGCGTTGCGGCGATCCGATTTCCACAGTGCATCGCCGATCGGGAAACCGTCGACTTTCTGAAGAAGATTCGCACTGCCGAGGCTATCACCTCCCTCAAGCAAAAACCGGCCATGTACGTCCACGGTGAAGAAGACCGCGCACTACCGCTGGAGTTCTCCATCGAATGCTTTAAAGATCTGTGGCCCGACGGGCCAGTGGTGACTCTGCCCGGGGTCGGCCACTTTCTGCAAGAGGACGCACCCGAGGCGGTTGCCGCCATGATCAGCCAGTTCGTGCAGATGACTTAACCGCGCCTGCGCTCGCCAGGTGGTTCGCAGCAACGTAAGCAAAAGTGATCGCCGGACCAAGTGTACCGCCGGCGCCAGGGTAAAAACCGCCAAGCACGGACGCGGCACAATTCCCGACCGCATACAGACCCGATATTGGCTGCCCAACCTCATTCAGCGCCTGTGCGTGCTCGTTAGTGTCGATGCCACCGTGAGCGCCAAGATCACCCGGATAGATATTCAGCGCGTAGAAGGGGGCCTTTACGATAGGCGCCAGGCATGGATTTGGCGTGACCGTCGGATCCCCAGAAAATCGATCGAAAGCGAATTCGCCGCGATGGAAGTCTTCGTCGCGCCCGTTTTCCGCCATTGCATTGTGGCGTTCTACGGTATTGGACAGCCCATCGACGTCGATGCCCAATTCCACGGACAGGGCCTCCAAGCTGTCCGCGCGCGCGAGGAATCCGCTGTCAATGGCGCTTTGCGGTGTGAGCCCAGGCATGAGATTACCAATCGGGTATCGATCACGGAACGTCTGATCAAATACCATAAAGGCTGGAATGGCACAGTCGCTGGCCTGATCCGCGTCGAACATAGCGCGCACAAAGTCGCCATAAGGCTGTGCTTCATTCGCAAAACGACGGCCGCGGGCATCGACAATAATCTGTCCGGGCTTGCCGCGCTCAAATATTACGATCTGCGGGCCAACATTCGGAATCAGACAAGTAGGCGCCCACCAGGCATCATCCATCTGCGCCAGCGAAACGCCGGCTTCACCCGCCGCTACCTGCGAGTCTCCCGTGTTGCTGCGTGCTCCCGATGAGAAATTCTGTACGCCAGCGCGCGGCAGATGGGTTTCGCGAAGCGTTGCGTTGTGATCGAATCCACCAGACGCGAGAATCACGCCACAACGCGCATGAACGCGTGTCGGGCCTTCGTCATCTTCTATCACAAGCCCGCGGATTTGCCGTTCTGCGATCTCCAATGACCTCAACCTCGACCCCAAATGCAAGGGAATGGCCTCGCGTTTGGCGGCAAAGCTAAGCCAGCCGATCAAAGCGGCGCCGCTCGAAAGGTGTTTTGCGCCTGTCAGTTTGCCCCACAAACTGCGCGGAACAGCCCACCATCCTTTCAGAAAGGCGCCCAAATCGGTCCTGATTGCGGCCAACTGTCGTAGTTCGCTCATAGTACCGACTACCGGTAGCGGTCTGGGCCGATGAAGTAAGCCTGGATACCAGTCTCCAAGTTTCGCCCCGGCAAAGACCAGGGGCTCTACCGAGCGACCACCATTGTTCTCGGCCTTGTCTCCGCCGGGGGTTTCGGCTCGGTAATCGGGAAAACCCATCATTCGGCCCACTTTGAGGTAGCCGTGATCGGTCAGGAACTCCAGCGAACGGGATGCGTTATCGACAAAAGTTTCTAGTTTCGCATCATTCGAACGGTTACCCACGTGATGTCGCAAATACTCAAGCACGCTTTCCGGGTCGTCGTCATGGTCCATCAGGTGATTTCCCGGCAGCCACGCAACGCCACCCGACAATGCCGTTGTACCGCCAAATACTTTGGCTTTTTCAAAAATGTGCACGTCCAGGCCCAGGGACTTGGCCGTTAACGCAGCAACGAATCCCGCGGCTCCCGAACCAATGACAGCGACATCTACTTCTATCTCTTGTTGCATTTTTATTGCGGATCCCGATGGTCCACGTTCATTCAAGCGCTTGCAGGCTGACTTCAGTGCCATGCACGCTAGTACTGTCGCCCATATCAGCTTTCACAGGCGCGTGTACAAAGTTGACGTTAGTACCACTCTTCTCCAGCCCAGGCCATCGTCCCTTGTAGGATACGGCGGTTCCCTTCAGCAATGTCTCGTCTATGCGAACGTTCATCTCGATAGAACCGGTAGCATTGAACAACCGCACGCGCTGTCCGTCCACGATCCGCGCTTCGGCCGCGTCTTCGCGACTTATCGAAACCGTGGCAGGACCCGTTTGTTTAATAATGTGCGGGTCATTCGCATAGCTGTCATTGAGACGCCACTTGGAAGCTGGCGTTAACAGCCTTAGTTTGCCGTTCGCCACCGGCGCGTCTGCATGGGGCTGCGGCACGCGCGGCAACCCGAGCTCTTCGGCTTGCATAGAAGCTATCTCGATTTTTCCGCTTGGCGTGTCGAAATTAAAATCCTCATACATCGGCATCGCGCTGTCGGTGAGCAAGACGTGTCCACGCGCCTTAAGCTCAGGGAAGTCAAAGCCAGGGCCCCACTGTTGCATGATCTCGTCGATCAACGTTCGATCATCTTCAAACAGCGCCGGCTCGCTGAATTTCATCGCATGGGCGAGGCGGCGAAAGATCTCCTGATTAGGCAGGCTTTCTCCAACGGGTTCATTGACCTTGCTCTGCGCGCCAAGCAACAGGTGAAAGTAGCCGAACGTAACGTCATCGAACTCTAAGAAGCTCGCTGCTGGAAGGACGATGTCCGCGAACGCTGCCGTGTCTGTCGCGAAACAGTCAACCACCACGGTAAAGAGATCTTCCCGGCGCATCGCCTCGCGAAGCCGAGATTGTCCCGGTGCCGAGGACAGGGGATTAGAGTTCCACACGACGAAAGCCTTGAACTCATCCGCATCGGCCAGGCGAGCGCCTAGCTCCATGTGGCTGATCGTCTTGCCCCTCGAACGTATGAGGTCCGCACCAGCCAGCTTGCCCATGTCGATGCCCGCGAACGCCGGAGTGTAATTCAAGTAATAGAACCCGGCGCCGGGCTTACCAATGTTCCCGGTCATTGCAGGTAACATGCCCGCTGCGCGCATGACGTTGCCGCCGGTGGCTTGACGTTGCAATGCCTGTCCGCACCAGAGCAATGCCGGACCCGCGGCGTAGAGTTCAGCGGCTTTACGCAGCACGTCCGGCGGCACACCGGTTTTTTCATAGGTCCACTGCGGTGTGCACGCATCCAGCATGCCAGCCACTTCGTCCCCACCTGCCACATGCTGCTCGATGAAAGCTTGATCGAAGGCGCCCAGGGCTTGCAGCTGATTGAGGAGTCCAAACGCCAGCGCCGCATCCGTGCCGGGACGAGGCTGAACGTGAAGATCGGCAGCGGCTGCAGTTTCGGTGCGCACCGGGTCAACGACAACAACCTTAGCGGTGGTTTCCGTCAACCAGTGCTCGTGTGCATGGGGTGCACTGTGGGAGGGGTTGGCACCCCATACGAGTACGCACTCGGAATCTTTGATGGTTCGCGGATCAAATCCCATCCCGGAGTTGCCGTACAACAGCGACCAGGCCACGTGTCCCGCGGCATTGCAGATCGTATCTGGATCGACTTCTGACGCACCCAGATGATGAAAAAACCGGCCGGGGAAAAGATAGGCAATCAGGGACAGCGTCCCCGAGTAGTGCGTGTGCAATATCGCTTGCGCGCCAGCTTCATCCACCACCGAAGCGAACTTCGACGCGATCTCTGCAAGCGCTTCATCCCAGGATATGCGCTCAAACTGCGCCGATCCTTTCGCACCCGTTCTGCGCATTGGGTATCGCAGTCGGGCGTCCGCATCCTGCCAGACCCCGTTGTAGGCGATCGCGCATTTAGAACACAAGCGGCCACGGGATATGGGATGATCCGGGTCGCCCAGAATGCGCACCACCTCCCCTTCGCTACGCTCAACTAGTATTCCGCAAGAGTCGTAACAATCACGGGGACAGTTTGTGCGGATGGTGCTGGTTGTCATGCTAGTCAATTTCCCACTCGTAAGCGCGTCAGACTAAATGCGTAGCAGCCTGTTGAAAAGGCTGCTGTACTTGGCGATCAACGCAGGATCAGATTATCCCGGATATAACCCCATCTTTTGCGAAAACTGGGGTCCATCGCATTGAGATCGAAATCCAGCGAAGCCAGCCCCATCATGATCAACGTACGGGACTTCGCCGCCAACTCGTCGAAACCCAGCGAGCGAAAGATCTGATCGAGATAATCGGACAGAAGCGCATCATATCGTCGCACCGCGGCCCGAGCTCGATCGTCCCCGTGGGCCCAGGCGCGCATGGCGATGTTCAGTTGCCGCATTGAACCCCGCCCAAACAGGACGGTGGCTTCCTTGAGCAGCAGTTCAGGGTCTTCACCAGCCTGGGCGCGGGCTTCGTTAAACAGCAACTGCGCCTGCTCGGATCCATAGAATTCGGCGAGAGCGGTAAGGTACTCGTCCAGACTTTCGAAGTGGTGATAGAAGCTGCCGGTCGAAACATCCAGCTGACAGGTGAGCCGATGTAGTTTCACGGCATCGATGCCGCCCTCTATCAGAAGTGCCTGCCCTGCCTTCACCCAATCCGTACGTGTCTTACCGGTTCTAGCCATGCCCTTTACAATAACATAACTTTTGTTATGGTATAACATTCTTAACTGATCGTTTGCGGCGGAAATACAAGTTATGAGTGAGAGTGCAATAGAACAGGACTCGAATCCTTCTACCGAGTTTCGCACACCGGAACAGGAGCAGGCCGCCAATGGCGAAGGTGTCCCCGGTGCCTACGACATGCCGTTGGCGGACATCAACCCGGTCAACGCGCATATCTTCAAAGACAACACCTGGCCGGAATATTTCGAGCGGCTGCGCGCGGAAGATCCTGTGCACTTCAACGAAATCGAGACCGCGGGACGCTACTGGTCCCTGACCCGTTACGAAGACATCAAAAAAGTCGATTCCGACTGGCAAAACTTTTCCTCCGCCAGCGGCATCACCCTGGGGTTCAAGCTGGGCGTGGAAGTCCCGGGCAACTTGTTCCAGGGCAGTACCGCATTCATCTCACAAGATCCGCCCACTCACGACGATCAACGCAAAACCGTCGCCGGCGTAGCCGCCCCAGGCAATCTTGCAAAAATGGAATCTCTCATCCGCGAGCGCACAGGCCGGGTGCTCGACTCGCTGCCCGACGGCGAGGCATTCGATTGGGTGGACAATGTCTCCATCGAGCTCACAACCATGATGCTGGCCACCTTGTTCGACTTCCCGTTCGAAGACCGCAGAAAACTCACCCGCTGGTCCGACATCGTGTTTGCAATCCCCGAGCCCGGCGGCCTGGTAGAGACGCAGGCGCAGAAACGCGAGGAGCTGATGGAGTGCGTCGACTACTTTTCTCGTCTGTGGGACGAGCGCAGAGAAAATCCAGGCAACGATCTGGTGTCGATGCTGGTACATGGCGAAGCCACCAAAGACATGCCGCCTGCGGCACACCTGGGGAACCTGCTGCTGCTCATCGTCGGCGGCAACGACACCACCCGCAACACCATGTCGGGTAGCGTCTATTCGCTGAACAAGTTTCCCGAGCAATACGACAAACTCATCGCCAGCCCGGAACTCATTCCGAAAATGGTGGCCGAAGTCATCCGCTGGCAGACCCCGCTGTCGTACATGCGCAGAACCGCGACCCGCGACGTTGAAGTGGGCGGTAAGCAGATCAAGAAAGATGACCAGGTGCTGATGTGGTACGTGTCAGGTAACCGCGATGAGAATGTGTTTGAGAATGCGCAGGTGCTGGACATCGAGCGCGCCAATGCACGGCAGCATTTATCCTTCGGTTTTGGCATCCATCGCTGCATGGGCAATCGCCTGGCCGAGTTGCAACTGCGGGTGCTCTGGGAAGAGATTCTCAAGCGATTCGAGAAGATCGAAGTGCTGGAGGAACCGAGTCGAACATTCTCTTCATTCGTGAAGGGATATACCTACATGCCGGTGAAGCTGACCCGCAAAACCTCCTGATGACCGAGGAGCGCATTCCCACGGGAAGCATCCTGGTCTACAGCTCCCCCGTGTTGGGCGTGTTCATGGCCGGGGGCTTGGTCAACTTCTACCTGCTCAAGTTCTCCACCGATATCCTGTTGATTGGTCCGGCCGCCATCGGCTTCATGCTGCTGGCGGCACGAGTATGGGATGCCGTCACTGATCCTGCAGCCGGGTGGCTTTCAGATCGCACCCATAGTCACATCGGACGCCGCCGGCCCTGGCTGCTCGCCTCGGCGATTCCGCTCGGCGCCGCCATAGTCATGCTGTGGAGCCCTCCAGAAGGTCTCGAGGGCACCGCCCTCACGCTATGGGTGGGCGGCGCCATCTTCCTGTTCTACACCGCCTACACCGCATTTCGCGTCCCACACCTCGCACTCGGCGCGGAACTGTCACGGGGCTATCACGATCGAACGCGTGTGTTTGGGATCATGCAGGCGGTAGAGAGCATCGGCATGCTGGCCGCAGCCGGAGCGCTCATGATGCTCGAGCGCGCGGAAGACCCACGCGCCGTGGCTCGATTGTTAGCGATCGGCATCGGCGGGTTTGCTACTGTGATGATTATTGCCGCTGCCGCAACGCTGCGTGAGCGGAGCGAGTTTCAGGGCCGGGGTGGCCGTAATCCGTGGCACTCGTTTCGTGACGTGCTGACAAACCCCCACTCCCGAATTCTCATCGGCGTCTTCTTCCTCGAACAGCTCGGATTTTCGACCCTGGTCATTCTGCTTCCCTATCTCTCGGATTATGTCCTCGACTCGCCGGGCAGCACCGCCATCTACCTGTTCGGCGCAATTGGCTCAGCGATGTTGTCGATCCCAGTGTGGATTGCGGTATCGCGCCGCTTCGGTAAGAAGCGCGTGTGGGTGTGGTCACTCGCGGTTAAAACGGGTCTGTTCGCGACGATATTCTTCATGGGCGAAGGCGATCTCGTGCCGCTGGCCATTCTCTCGGTCTGCTTCGGCCTGATGAACGGCTGCGGTTCGGTGGTGGGCCCCTCCCTCAAAGCCGACGTGGTGGATTGGGACGAAGCGCGAACCGGCGAGCGTAAAGAGGGCTCCTACTTTGCCGCCTGGAACTTTGTGCAGAAGGGCGCCGGTGGTGTCGGCGTGTGGGCGGTCGGGGTGATGCTCGCGCTGACCGGCTTTCAGCCCAACGTCGAGCAGAGCGAAAGTACCCTCTTCGGCATGCGCTTGCTTGCATCCATACTGCCCTTCGTCCTGCACTTAGGCGCCCTCATCCTCATCGCTCGTTTCGAGTTGGATGAAACAGAGCACCGGGCGGCCAGGCACCAGGCCGATGCCCGACTTCAGGGCAGCGTGAATTAGCGGGGTCACTTAGAACGTGGAATTCGTAACGCCGCCGTCTACCGCCAGGCTCTGTCCCACTAAGTAATTGGCGAACTCGCTACAGAAAACCGCCGTCAGCTTGCCAAGATCATCAGCGTCGCCAAATTTGCCCGCCGGAATCCGAAACTGTTTGACGAAATCCTGAACAACTTCGTCATATGATTTTCCCTGGTCCGCGGCCATCGCATTGAAGTTGTCTTCGATGCCTGCCGTGTGGAACATGCCTGGAAGAATGTTGTTGATCATGACGTTGTGCCGAGCAACGGCCTTCGATACCGCAACGGTATAGTTGGTCAGTGCAGCCCGCGGCGCGCCCGAGAGAATTCTGATCTGAGTTGGGTATTTTGCGGCTGCCGTGCCGATGTTGACGATGCGGCCCCATCGCCTCTCCACCATCCCGGGAATGATGGCTTTCATGAACTGCACCGGACCAAGCAGCGTGATGTCCAACGACTCCTGCCAGTCTGCGTTATCGATGTCTAGAAAGTCGCCAGTGACCTGAGGCGGCGAGCAGGTATGCACGAGAATGTCTGGCGCAGGGCAGGCTTGGAGAATCCGGGCTCGCCCTTCTTCAGTACTGTGGTCGGCTACGATCGGCGTAATCTGAGCGCCAGTTTCACCGCTGATTTCACCGCATGCAGCCGCCAATCGCTCCTCACCTCTGGCACTGACAAACAGTTCCACGCCCTCCTGAGCCAGCGCTCGCACGGTTCCCTTGCCCATGCCCGCACTGCCGCCGTTTACGATAGCTTTCCTACCATTGATGCCAAGATCCATGTGTACCTCCCTTCCGTTCTTTACAATGAGGCTGGGGGCGGAATCAGTCGTACCAGCGATCCGGTCGCGCCGTGTTCTAACAGCACATAGACCAGCCCATCAGCACCCATGCCCACATCGCGTATGCGCCCCAGCCCGACAATCAGCTTTTCATGTTCAACTGCTACACCATCCTTAATCCGTATCCGATACAGCGTCCGCGCCCTGAGGCTGCCGATCAACAAATCGTCCTCCCAGCCAGGAAAGCGACTTCCGCTATGGAATGTGAAGTTGGACAGTGAAGGCGCCGGCGTAAAATCAACCATCGGCGCTATGGTTTCAGACAAAGCAAAATCCAACCCCAGATTCTCACCAATCATGATGGGTTCGGCATTGTAATCCAGCCCGTTGGTATACAGCGGCCAGCCGTAGTTGCCTCCAGAATGTATCTGGTTAACCTCATCGCCACCACGCGGCCCCATCTCGGTACTCCAGATATCGCCCGTACCGGGGTGAGCCGCGAGACCCTGGGTTGTGCGGTGACCGTAACTGAACACCGTATGGCGAGTGGAGGCCACGGATCTCTCGCTGGCGGGTTTCCAGAATGGATTGTCTTGCGGAATGCCGCCATCGTCTCGCACGCGATGGATCTTGCCGTAAGGCGTATCCATTACATGCAGGTTGTCGTAAGTGCTTTTGCCACCCACGGTCACGAACAGGTACCCATGACCATCCAGGGCCAACCTCCCTGCCGCAACGCCGTCAGGAACTACCGTATAGTTGTCTTTGTGTACGGACCAGATAGCTTCACTGTCGGTCCAGCGTCCCTGTTTAATCCTACCGCGAACCACCCGTACCATGGACACCGGCCACAACGAATTGCAATCAAGCTGACAGCGATCCCCATGGGATAGGTATATCCAGCCATTGCTCTCGTAGTCCGGATGAAGCGCGATGTCCAGCATCATCCCCAGGCCGACGTAGCTCCCCCTCACGCGAACCAGCTCACGCCAGACTCGCGGCGTGCCTACGACCAGCGGGCCTTGGTTGCCAGTGGCATCCACAATCGACAGGCCACGCACTTTTTCTGAAATCAAAATGCGACCGTCAGGCAGTGGCGCCATGGCGTACGGCCCACTCGACAGCTCCGTCACCAGCTCAACTTCGAAGTCATGGTGTTGCGAGCGGACCACATTCTGCGGCAGGTTGCGCGTGTGGGAACCTGTTATCGTCGGGATCTGCTGACGCTGCTCACTCACATACAAGGCTAACGCCTTGATCATGGAAGCGCCGAGAACTCCGTCGCCCTGGCTAACAGATCCAATAAGCTCGTGTCGCTTATCAATACTCTCGATCAGCGCAGGGGTACTATCGCCATGGACCAACGCCCCACCGATTAAAGCCGGCCCGGATGACGTGCCCGCAAGTTCGACACCGTGGCAGTTTGCGCAGTTTTCGATATAGGCAATCCGTGACGGTTCGCGTTGCTCAGAGGTGCTGATATACCAGGTGAGAACTGCAGCGCCCAGTACGCCCAGGACAAGTAAACCGACAACGGCTTTTGCTAACCAATGCATATCCTCAGGTCGCAGGGTCAGGCATTGAAGCTGACCTGCTTAGGAAGATCAAAAGAGCGTTAGCGTCGGCGCAGGACCTAGCAACTCAGCCTTACCGGCAGATGCGTATAGCCGCGCACGAAATTGGAGATCGCTCTAACCGGAGCGCCGACGACTTCGATCTTCTCGTATCGATCGAGCAGTTCCTCCCACAGGATCCTGAGTTGCAACTCGGCGACACGATTACCCATGCAGCGATGCACGCCGAAGCCGAAAGAAAGATGCGAGCGAGCATTCTTGCGATCGACGTCAAAACGATCTGCGTCCTGGAACACGGTCTCGTCTCTATTTCCCGAGGCATACCACATCAGCACGCGTTCCCCTTCCGGTATGGTCTTGCCGCCGATGTGCACATCTTCAGTGGTCGTACGCCGCATAAACGCCAGCGGCGTTTGCCAGCGAATAATTTCGGCCACGGCATTTCCAATCTTCGAGCGATCGGATTTGAGTTTGTCGAACTCTTCTGGCCAGCGATTCATCGCCAGCACACCGCCAGATATCGAGTTACGCGTGGTATCGTTGCCGCCGACGATGAGTAGCAACAAATTGCCCAGGAAGTGCCGAGGCGGCATGTCCCGGGTGTTCTCATTGTGCGCCAGCATCGACAGCAGATCGTAGCCACCTGGCGTGTTGATGCGCTCATTTCTAAGCTCAGTCATCCGCGCGAGGCACTCGTTCATCTCTCGCTCACGCTGTTCCAGTGTGTCCCACAGCCCAGCCTTTCGCGGCGAGGTGGCAATATCCGACCAGCGCGTAAGCTTGTAGCGCTCCTCGAAAGGGAAATCGAACAAGATAGCCAGCATTTGAGTCGTCAGTTCGATGGAAACGCGCTCCACCCAGTTGAAGGTTTCCCCCACCGGCAGCTCATCCAGAATGCCGACCACGCGTTCGCGGATGTTTGGCGCGAGCGACGCGAGATTGCGCGCAGCCGCCACAGGTGCCACCGCTTTTCGCTGTTCCGCATGCTTTGGGTCATCCATGGAGATAAAGCTTGATGCGTCATCCTGCTCAGGAGGTGTGTTCAGGCCAATGGAAGGTTCTGAAGAGAACCGGGCTGCATCGGTATCGACTTGCTTGATCAGCTCATAGTTGGTGATGGACCAATACGGGCCGACAATGCTGTCTTCGTGGTAAAACACCGGGGCCTCCTGGCGCAGGCGTTCGAAATACGGCCAGACGTT
>Ga0315336_1001766_pt1 | contig 38221 bp, 19 predicted proteins | sample ASW5metaG_FD_204512 | JGI IMG/M metagenome (GOLD analysis project Ga0315336, IMG submission 204512) | Ammonia-oxidizing marine archaeal communities from Monterey Bay, California, United States - ASW #5 | ecosystem: Environmental > Aquatic > Marine > Intertidal zone | place: USA: California... | reverse complement strand
TGACCGGTTTGTTTTTCCGTTGCAGCGGTGCTGACAAAATCGACGTCTGCCCGTCGGTCTGGGATCTTTCCGCTTGCATCGGTATCGGCCCACGCAGTGGCAGTAGCCGAGTCGATCACCACAGAGCTACCCGACGCGGCGGCTGAAATGGCCGATGGCGCTACAAAGCTCTGCGGGCTGTTCCCTTCGAACACCAATTCCGCAACGACGGGTTTCACAATGCTCACTTGAGTCGTGAACGTGATCGGCAAGCCATCGACGTCGAAAATGAACTCTGCAAAGAACGCCGTTCCACCACTGGCGGGAAACGATACCTGCGCGACGTATTCTCCTCCGCCGGAGTCGGCCAGCGGGGAACCAGTCCAGCCGGCCCCGAAAGTTGAAATGCGGAAGTCAAGCGAATCGAGATTGGTCGCCTGCCACAACGTCACCTGGGTCGGCGTATCGGCCGTGTTGGCCCGGATGACTTCACCGTCGCCCTCGATCGTCCAACTCAACTCAGGAAGCTGCGAACCGGCATCGATGGCGGAGAAGAAGTTGATCGCCTTCTCGAGCGCGTCGGCGTTGAGTCCGTGGCCGACGTTGGGCACATACCGCAAATACGTGGGACCGGGAAGGTCGTCGAAGTAGAGCTGTGATGAATCGGGCACGAAGAATTCGTCTCCGGCGCCGTTGACGAGATACTTGGGGAGCGTCAGCCGATCACGGTATTCGAACGGGTCGACGATCTTCATCAACTCCTGGCCATCAGGAGTAGTGAGCCGATCCATGATATTTAAGTCGACGTAGTCATGCACGGCGTCCGAATAGCCGCCGATGATTTGGTCGGTGACCCCGATGTAGTTCTCCTTGTGATGAACCATGCTTTCATCGCTGTTGAGCATGTCGATGACAAACGGCACGATCGCTTTAACGCGCGGATCGGCGGCAGCGGTCAGCCAGGTTGTCCAACCGCGCTTCGAGGCACCGGTCACGATGAAATCGTCCAGCTCGAATGATCCGGTTCCAAGACCCGGGCCGAAATTCTGAGCCGTGTTCATCGCGGCCACGGCACTCTTCACCATCGGCAGCAGCAGCGGAAACCCCTCGTCGCCCGACTCCAAGTACTCGTTGAAGGTGTAGGCGATAATCTCGTCTTCGGATCGCGAAAGGCCTTCTTCAAGAAAAATGAGGGGTTCGCTGGGAACCGTCGGAAGATGGATCGAGATGAGCCCCGACGAAAGCGCCATCGCCACCGCTTCGGGATCGACGGAAACGGGCGCTGGGTTGTTGTTTGATCCGCCGTCCACAAACAAAACGGCCGTTTTCGAGTCCGCACCGTCGGGCACGATGATTGTCACCCAATGCTTCCAAATCGGCTTATCGACCTCAGCCGCCGTCCGCCATGTCTGGGACGTCATGTCCAAGACATAAGCCGTGTATCCTACGCCGGACAGCGTTGATTCGAGCGAATAGCCATACGAGGCGTCGGGCGTCGCCACGTACGTATCGAGCGCCGTCGGTGCATCGTCGCTGTTCGAGTTTTCGAAATAATGGAGCAGCTCGTGTTCGCCTTCGAACACAAACGCGTCCAAGTCGCCGTCACCATCGACGTCGGCGAGTCGCGAACGCCAGCCGCCGACTTCCTGTTCCGGCTCGTCCGGCAAGATGAACGTCGATTCGAAGTCGACCGAAAAGTTGCCGTCGCCGTCGTTTTGCCAGACGAGAATCGCTCCCAGCGGACCGTAAGTCGACATGAACGCGTCGAGATCGCCGTCGCCGTCGAGATCACCGATTTGCAGCCCTTCGATGCCTCCAAGCCCGTCTTCGGTGGTGTGGGTTCTTTGACTGCTGACCGTGAATTGGCCCGTACCATCGTTGAACCAGATTTCTGCGTAGTCGGGTTCTGCTGTTTTCACGACCCACATGATGTCGAGGTCGCCGTCACCGTCGAGGTCACCCACTTCGACGTTCCAATGTTGTTTGCCACCGAAAGTTTCCGTTCCCTTCGTGAACGTGCCGCTGCCGTCGTTGAACCAGATTTCACTCGGTTGTCCGGCGTTGAAGTTTGCAAACACGAGGTCAACGCTTCCGTCGCCATCGAAGTCGCCGACTGCCGTGTCCCAGGTATCCAAATCACTCGCCGCCGCCAGCGACACAACCTGCGAAAAGGTTCCCGTACCGTCATTGAACAGCAGCAGATTCGCACCGTCGCCGCCGAACGTGGTTCCATCGTCGTCGGAAGCCACCGCGTCGAGATCGCCGTCGCCATCGAGATCGGCCAATTCGACTTCGTACGACTCGGAGACCGGAATGCCGGGAATCGCGATTCCGACGCCCGGGAACATTCCCGTTCCATCGTTGAGCCAGACGGCTTGGACCGCTTTGTTGATGATCAACAGATCCAAGTCGCCGTCGTTGTCGAGATCACCCAGTTCGGTGCCCAAGGCATGGTGTGACGGAACGGGGCTCGGATCGACTCCCAGACTCTGATTCGTATTGACGAGGTTTCCCGCTCCGTCGTTCAGCCAGACCTGATGCCCGGCCGTCACGTGCGCGAAAACCGCGTCAATCCAGCCGTCCTGATTCAGGTCACCGAAGGCCCCCTCTTTTATAGGGTCGGATGTGTCGATGCCCGCCGGAGCGCTGCCTGGCACAAAAACGTTCAAACTGGGACTGGTGCCCAGAGCGACGCTATCAGCATCGTACGACGCGTTGTTGGAGAGATCGTTGTCGGTGACAAACGGGCCGACGTCGACGCGAGCGGAGTTCAACACGAACGGCTTGGCATCGGCGTTCACGTCAGCGACAATCGTGTACACGACGCTCGATCCCGTCGGCAGGTTGATCTGTTCGTTCAGAATGCCGGAACCAGTTGCGTCGCCTGTTGCACCACCGCTGAATGCCGCCGACCAGGTTACGTTCGACAGCGAATCCGAAATCGTGTCGAGCACGGTCGCACCGAATACGTCGACCGGTCCGTCGTTGGTGACCGTCACCTGATACGTCAACGTCGAAGCCTGAAAGACGGATGATGCGGCGGACGATGTTTCAATCGACAGGTCGACGCTGGAAGCCCCGATGGTGACGAAATAATCTTCGACTTCACCGTCGACAGCTTCTCCGAAATAGTCGAGGCCCGAGACCGAACTGAACCGCAGTCGCGCGTAAGTTCCACCCGTCTGGGCGGCGTCCGGTACGTGAAAGCTCAGAGCGTTGCTACCGGCGACCAACGCTTGATCGTCGATGAAGTGCTCGCCGTCGTCATCCCAATCGCCGTCAGCGTTGTAGTCGATCCATCCGCTCAAAAAACCGGCTCCCGAAGCGACCACACTGCCGGTCACGTCCGCCCCGGCTGTGACAGCCGATGACAGTGTAACTCCGTCGTCGTACTTGTCGGCGGCCGCTTGCGAACTGGGCTGACCGTTGGCTTCGCTGTTGACCGCGGAACCCAGATGTAAGCCGGCCGCCTGTCGGTGACGGGCACCGCCATCGGGGAGCAGCGTTTTGTAGGGAGCGGGAGCATCACCGAAATCCACGGCCGGCGCATTCGGATCGGTCAGAAAATAGCCCTCGATCGGATCAGCTGTGTCGGAAGCCCACATTCCGTTCGGGTTCTCGACGGAGACTTCATTGCTCAATTCGCCGCTGGCTTCTAGCGAGAATGAAAAGTCAACGGTTTTTCCCGGCGCGATGATCGGATCGCCGTTTTCATCCACCAGGAAGCCGTTGTAGGGAACGACCATTTCCAGTTTGTGTCCGTCGGACGAAATCGCCTGCGAGATGTTGCCGACGACCACCGGGCCTTTGTCTTGCACGAATGTCACGGAATCGTTGCCGCTGAAGGCCGGGTCATTTTCCTTGTAGACCCATTGCGTGTAGTAGTCGTACGAGCCCGGCAAGACCTTGACAAAGCCGGGTTCGAAGGGGCCTTGCGTGTCGGGTCCGCCCCATACGTACTGATTATTGGACTGTTCGGCGAATGCTTGCTCCAACTCGGCGTCGTTGTTCGCTCCGTGCTGCAAGTAATGCCCAGTATTGAACGAGCCCCCGAAAAACTCGATCTCTCCGTTCATGTCGTAACCATCGGTCGTCGGATAGTAGCCACCCTCGTGCAGCGGATAACCGGTGACATCGTCGTCGTCGACGTCAATTGTGACGATGACATAGTACCGGCCGGCTCGTAAGTCCTGGTCTAGGTCTTCGACCTGGGTCCGGCCAATTTCGCCACTCGATTCGAAGAAGAAGTAAAAGTTCTCGGCGTCGTGCGTGGCTTTGTATGTCAACAGGTCGACGTCAGGGTGGTCGACGTAGCCAGGCGTGTCACCCGCTCCGTTGTGGTCGGTGTCGTGTTGATCGTCGACAGCGTCGGTGTAAGACTGCACCTCGGCCCAGTCATCAAAATTACCATCGATAGCGATGTCGATCACGTCGACGTTTGCCGCCACGACATTGAACGTCTTCGTCGTGGTCACGTCGTCGTCGCTTAGCGATACGGTGACCGTGAACGTTCCGTCGTCGTCAAACGTGTGGATCAGCCCGAATGTGCCGTCGGGGTTGAGCGTCAGCGCCTGCACACCGGTCCCGTCGCCGAAATCGACTGTTCCTGCCAGTGTGTCATCATCGGGATCGTTGAACGAACCGCTGGCCGCGTATTCGCTGCCTTCGTTGACGCTGCCCGACGTCGGCACAGTCAGCGCAGGCGTATCGTTGATGCCGTTGACAGTGACGGTGACCGTGGCTGTGTCGATTCCGCCTTCTGCGTCGCTGATAGTGTACGCGAACGACTCCTCGTTCGATTCGCCTTGCCCGAACGATTCAAACTGACCATTCGGATCGTAGCTAAACGTTCCGTCGCTGTTGACGGTCAACAACGCACCCGAAGGCAATGCAAATGGACTTCCGAGTGTCCCGCCACCGACACTGACGACGGAAATCGCTCCACCTTCAGGGTCGCTATCGGCGCCGTTGCCGTTGTCGGTCATGACATTGCCGGCCAACAACGTATCTTCGTCGGTCCCAACGTCATCGTCCTCTGCGGTCGGCAACGGGCTGGGTAGAAAGCCGAGCAGCAATTCGGATTGCGAAAACGAATTGCCGGCGGCGTCGGCCACGCCGGTCGTGTCAAAGACGAGTTCGTGCAACTCGGAAGCGACCGGATCGAACGTCAACTCCAGGACGAGATTGTCGGGACTAAGCTGCAGTCCGAGCAGATTGACTGAGTTCGCGGACGCGTCTTTCAACAGAAAATTCGCCGCCGACAGTGTTGTTGGGACAATCGGCTCGTCGAACTCGATTTCCAAACGCGTTTCGGTCGGAGTCCTGGCCGTCTGATGCGGGTCGACGGCGATGCCCGGAGAGGTGGCGTCGAGCGTGAACGTGATATCGTGAATCGGCGTATGGTTGCCCAGGGCATCGACGGCCCTCACATAAAGAACGTGCTCGCCGTCGGGTACGGAGGTGTCCGCGTTGAGCGCGGCTAAGGCTGCCGAATCGAACGTAAATAAACCACCCAGTCCGCCTGCGTCCAGCACCATGAGTGGATCACCTGCTGTCCCGTCGATTCGAGCATGGAATTCGACGATCTCACTGAACGCCGCGACGTTGCCGGTGGCGATTGCCGCAATGGTCGGGTCCGACGTGATGCCGTCGGTATCGGTGCCTCCTCCGGGCGCCGTGTCGTTGGTGAGTTGAATCGTCAAGTCGGGCTGCTGCCACGAATTGGGAAAGCCGCCCGGCACGACGAGTGAGTCGCCGTCGCTGGCGCCGAGCGAAAAGTTTGCGGCGAGGAGGACCAAGTCCGACAGAGATACGCTCAGATCCTTGTTGTAGTCGGACGCCCAGACAGTGCCCGTTTCATCACCGGACAATGACTTCCCGAATGCGCTGGCGAACACAACGACGTCGACTAAAGAAATGCTTTGATCGTTGTTAGTATCAAACGGCAGCGCGTAGAGCCCGGTGGGCGGTGCGTCGCCTGTTGCCGTTGCAACCGCGCCGGCGGAAACAAGTTCAACCTGGGCACTTGAGAGCGAAATCCCTAGGTCGTATGGCCCGGCGTAGTGGTTGGCAGCATCGAACAAAGCCTGGTCGCCGGCCTGAGACGAAAACTGAACCGTTGCAACCAGCGTTCGCGCATCGTCGCCGGCATCAGTCCGCAGGCCAATAGTCGAGACCGTGACCTGCTCAGCCGCGTCGTCGATGACGGGCGAAGCATCGGGAACGAATGGACCGTTGAAGAAGACATTGAGGGGAGTGAAGAAGTTGGTATCGTAGTCCAGCGTGAATGATGCAGCAGCGATTGCGTTGTTAGTGCCGTCGGGCGTGCTTGCCCAGACCTCGACGCGAAACGTGTTCCACTCGTGGATAAAGGGCACGCTTTCAGGGAGCGAAATGACTTCCCCCTGACTCTCTCGGCCAGCATCAAACGAGCTTGCCGTTTGCACGAGCGACAACTCGAGCAGCCCCGCCGCGAGTAGCGTACGGTCCTCAAGCGATTCGATGTACTGTCCCAGCCTCAACCGTCGAGCATTTCGACTGGGGCGAGTGTTGAGGATTTGCGAACGCGCAAAACGGCCCCAACGTCCCGGTCGACTCAATTTACTCATGAAGATACCAATGATGTGTTGGAACGTATTGCGGAATCCATTGTACCGGCGCTACGTGTGCACTGACGGCGGGTGAGTGTGCCTAGTTGAATTTCATTGTCGCAATAATGCAAGCCGATCGGCAACTGGCCAGAGCGCAATCGTATTCTGAACCGTCAGTACACCTGTGGTTTTCTTAGCGCTATTTGTTTGAGAGTCTGACGCTGCGATGCCCTGGGCCGTCAGCTTGAGCCAAACTCCGGTTGATGAAATCTCGTCAACGGTTATGCTGATACACTGGAGTTTGGCTGTTCTGAGAGGATTCAGTCGCTCCAAGTCCACGGCGAGATCGAGCTGTGGACGCGCTCGCGTTGTCGACGGAGGCCGCCATGCTGACGCTATTGGGAAACAAGTCGCGGTATTGCGACGGCGTTTCGCGCCGGGACTTTCTGCGAATTGGCGCCCTGGGTGTTGGCGGAATGACGTTAGCCGACTTGCTGCGCGCCGAAGTGCAGGCCACCGCGCAGGCAACGGGTAAATCGCTGATCAATATTTTTCTGCGCGGCGGCCCGTCGCACATCGACATGTTCGACATGAAACCGCACGCCCCTAAGGAGTTTCGGGGCGAGTTCCACCCCATACCCACCAGCGTGCCAGGTTTCGAGATCTGCGAACTCATGCCGCTTTTGGCCGGCATCGCCGATAAGTACGCCGTCATTCGTTCAATCACCGGTCTGAACGACGAACATAGCAACTCACAAGCGGACAGCGGCTGGCCGGAAATGGCGTTGGCTTCGATCGGCGGACATCCCAGTATTGGCTCGGTGATGTCAAAACAGTTCGGTCTCGCCAACGAAACGGCCCCCATGTTTGCCGATCTGACGGACGACGGCATCACCCGTCCGGGATTCTTAGGACCAGTCTATCAAGCCTATCAGCCCGACGACATCGGCCGCGCCAACCTGGCCCTCGACACGGGCATGAGCCTGGACCGGCTTTCGAATCGAAAGAGTCTGCTCGGTCGACTCGACCAATTTCGCAGCGAAGCCGATCGAACGGGCATGATGGACGCTCTCGATAGCTTCACCGAAAGAGCGATCGGACTCGTTCGTTCGGGGAAACTGGCCGACGCGCTCGACTTGAGCCGCGAAGCCCCCTCCGTCGTTGCTCGTTACGGCGTCGATCGGTTGAAGGACAACCGGCATTATCTTCTGGCACGTCGTTTGATCGAGGCGGGCGTGAGGTGCGTCACGCTCGGGTTCCGAGGTTGGGATACGCACGAGAACAACTTCAGCCGGCTGAAGGAGAAGTTGCCCCACTTCGATCGGGGGCTCAGTGCGCTCATCGAAGATCTCGATGCACGGGGAAGACTCGATGAGACGATCATCATGGTTTCCGGTGAGTTCGGCCGGGCGCCGCGCATCAACAACGGCGCAGGGCGGCATCACTGGCCTCGAGCCGCGTTTTTCTTCCTGGCCGGCGGCGGTCTGAAAACCGGGCAAGTCATCGGCTCGACGAGTCGTCGGGCAGAAGTTCCCAAGGATCGGCCGATCCATTACCAGCAGGTCTTCGCCGTTCTGTATCATCTGTTGGGAATCGACGCGAACGAAGTTCGGCTCATTGATCCGAACGGCCGACCGCAGTACCTGATCGACCATCGTGAACTCATTCACGAGTTGCTCTAAGTCGGCCTCTACCTTGAATCGACACGCAGAGAATCTCTCCCGAAAGCGACGGTCGTCCCGGCTCAAGTTGCAATTCTCAGGGCATTTCGCGAAGGTGTAACAAGGGCCATTGTGCGACGCACCGGTACAGTCCGCATCCGTCCGCGGGGCGATCTCGTTTTCAAGTTTTGTTGGATCGTTCACGTCAGCCACTTACCACACAGAATGAATGAGGCGAAGTTTATGCCGGCGAATCGAAATCAACGCCCATCAAAAGCCATCGTCAGTCGATGTTGTCTATTGCTCTCTGCCGTGTCCGTGATCGCTGCCGTGGTGGAGAGACGAATCGTTGCCGCAGAACCATCGCAGCCGGGCGTCGTCGGCTCGGAGTTCATCTACGAAGACGCGCCCTTTAAGAGCTGTCACGCGTCGACGATCGCCGAAACGCCGACGGGTCTCGTTGCCGCTTGGTTTGGGGGGCCATACGAAAAGCACCCCGACGTCGGCATTTGGGTCGCACGACACGTCGAGGGACGTTGGAGTGATCCCGTCGAAGTGGCCGACGGAGTGCAGCACACCACCAAGCGTTACCCGTGTTGGAACCCCGTTTTGTTTCAACCGAAGTCGGGTCCGCTCATGCTATTTTACAAGGTGGGCCCCGATCCCCGGCGATGGTGGGGAATGCTCACGACGTCGAGCGACGGAGGCAAAAACTGGGAACAGCCCAGGCGGCTTCCCGAAGGCATTGATGGGCCAGTCAAGAATAAGCCGATTCAACTCTCCGACGGCGCGATCCTGTGCGGCTCGAGCACCGAAAACAACGGCTGGCGGATTCACTTCGAGCGAACGGACGACCTCGGCCGCACTTGGAGTCGCGTCGGCCCGATCAACTCAGGAAGAGAATTCAACGCCATTCAACCGAGCCTGCTCACGTACGCGGATGGGCGCATGCAGATTCTCTGCCGCAGCAGAGAAAACCATGTCACCGAAAGTTGGTCCGATGACGGCGGCCGAACCTGGAGTGATATGGCCGCGACTTCGCTACCCAACCCGAACTCCGGTACCGATGCTGTGACGCTTAAGGACGGCAGGCAACTGTTGGTTTACAACCATTCCAATCGAAAGGATCGTGGCCGCGAATTCTTAAACGTCGCCGTGTCGAACGATGGGAAAACCTGGCAGGCGGCTCTGGTGCTCGAAGATCAATCCGGCGAGTATTCGTATCCCGCCGTCATCCAGACGTCAGACGGATTGGTCCACACGACCTACACGTATCAGCGCAAGAAGGTCAAACACGTGACGATCGACCCCAAGCAACTCGATCTGCGGGAGATTCGCGACGGAAATTGGCCCGAGTAGGATCCGGCTTTTACGGAATGCGGTTGAGCGTGTAGTAGGCCCTCGGGTGCAAAAGCGGCTCGCCGCGGCTGTTGCGTACGCCTGGGGCGTGAAGTTCATGAACGAAGAGTTCCCGCAAACCTGAAACCGACAGCGTCACTACGAGACCGTCATCGGAAACGTCGGCTGTGTCGATCGAAAGAGTTTGCTTTTGGATCTCATCGCTGCCGTAGGTTTCGTGATAACGATACGTGTTGCTGGACATGGAATAGGATTCAACGTTCTTGGCCGTCTGAAGGTCGACCGGTTCGGTGAACCGAAGTTCGAACCCGTCGGGCCGGGCACGCATTTCCTTGATTTCGAAGGGAACCTTCCCCGTCCACACGAGTCGTTGCAGCCCGTATGATGCCGTTCCCAGGCTGCTCCAGCCACGGTTACTCAAGCCGGCGAAAACGCTGCCGTCGGGTCCCTGGGCCAGTCGGATCACCGCCGAGGCAAATCCTTCGCGAAACGGGAAACACGCGCCTTGGTATGCGCCGCCGACTTTTTCGAGGAACACGCGATTGACGGATGACATCGTGAACTCGCCGATAAAAAGCTGACTGTCAAACGGTCCGAATTTCCCACCGCTTTTGTCGAGCATGATGTCGGTCGCTGACTGTCCCACCTTTTTGTAGGGGAACCACACAGCCGGAGGCTTAAGCGCCGACAGGCGTTTCACTGCCTCGGGAAATGGGAGGCCGGCGGGGATATTGTCAATATCCTTGATGGGAGATTCCGGTCGGCTCATCGAAGCCAACGCTTCGGGATGATGAAAGAAGGCCCCGTCGCGCATGTGATGCAGCGTGTTGGTGCCCACCCAATTACCTTGTTGGTCGGTGTAGAACATGTCGCCGTCGCCGTTGGCGCCCAGACCGCATGGCGACCGCATGCCCGCACAAACCGGAATGAGTTCACCTTGGGGCGTCACCTTCATGCCCCATCCGCGCCATAGTCCTTGTGTGACCCCCAACGCCGGATCGCGCACGACGCGCTTTTGATGTTCGGCCTTGAGCCCCAACCCCAGGTTGAGCGTCAGCCACATGTTGCCGTCCCCGTCGAGCTTGGGGCCGTAGGCGTATTCGTGATAGTGGCCGGTGACGCCCCACCCCTTTGCGACCGTCAAATACTCGTCGGCAACGTCATCGCCGTTCGTATCGCGCAGTCGGGTCAATTCGGATCGCTGCGCCGTGTAAAGCGAGTCACCGTGCTTCAATATTCCCAAAGGCTCATGCAGCGACGAAGCAAACCGCTTGTACGTCACGTTTTCCGGCGGTTCATCATAGATGCCGTCGAGTATCCACACCTCGCCTTTACGTATGGCGACCGCGATGCGGTGATCGTCGAGAACGGCTAAGCCGCTCACTTCTAAGGCCAGGCCTTTGGGCGCCGGCTTCCAATGCTTCGAACGCGATTCGGTCGATGCTGCCGACGTCACGATCGAGACCAACTTGTAGTAGTCGCTCTCGTCGGCCGCGCGGCCGGCCGGTGACGCGCCCGTCGCTGCGACAACAAAAGCCGCCAGAAAGCTGATGCACCGTGACGCTACCATTCGTAAAACACCTCAATCATTGTTTCGCCCGATACCACGACGGGAACGATCCATTCGGAAACACCGTCGGCATTTCGCAACTCGCCACGGGCCGCCATGCTCTTCGGCACTCGGATAGTGAGTCCGTTGTCGGTGGTGACCGATGCTGGATCGTTTCGCGTGAGCTTCGGACCTGCGGCGGCTCGAAACCAAATGGTCGGCTTCTCGATGTCGCGGCCGCGCGTCCGAATAAGACGTAACTGACGGTGCAGTTTTCCACCATCGGCCGGTTCGAGACGGTCCGTGACGTCGAAACGGTCAAACCGGTAAAGCATCGTCGGCACGCCACCGCGATCGAGACGATAACCGCCAAACCGATAACTGGAGCTGTCATCGGCTGCCGGCCAATGCTGCTTGATGTCATTGAGCCGCGCCAACGGCACGCCGGGAGGGAATTCGATCAGGTCGTCACCAAGTGGAGCGGCCGGTGGCGAGAAACGATCGAACCATGTCCCGTGAGCGTCGAGGAACCTTCCCCGCCAAGCCATTGCGAGGCGGACTTGTTCTGTATCGAACGCCACGTGAACCTTCTGCGGAAACCCAACGGCGATCGCCTGCGGGCCGGCTTGTTTCATAAACGTTCGCAGTAGAATCGGCCGATCGTTCGGCCTCAATTCGAAGTCATGTGATTTTCCGTGGATGAGTTTGTCGGGCAGCTTCTGCTTCTTGTTCTGCTTGAGATACGTCCACAGCGCCGCGATTTGCCGCGACACATCGCCGTCGAGCACCAGCTGATTCGAACTGCGCCCGTTGGGGAAAAATGTCGGCATGCGAGTGCGGGGTTTGAGCCGCGCCGGATCGAGAAGGAAGTCGTGGAACCATTGCGGGTGAATTCGCCCGGATATGTCAGCCAGATCGACGCCTTTGACGCCGGGCAGGCTTTCGCCGCGCAGCGGGTGACACTGTACACATCCGGTGTCCATCAGCCGGCGTCCGCCCTCGGCTAGTTTGGCCGTGTCGCCGAACACTTCGCCTTCCGAAGGCTGTTTTTGTCCGTCTTCGGCGGCGAGGTGCTTGGGTAGCGACTTGACGGCGACGTCGGGGAAGATCGGCATGCGGGCCAGCATGTGAGGCCGAACGTCGCCGGTTCCCTTGAACACCTTCACCAGCCAAGAGGAATGCAGCTTGCGGCCGACTCCGTCTAGGGACGGCGGGAGTCGACCTTCGTCGCCCATGTCGACGTGGCCCCCCGTTTCGAAGTAGCTTTTGCGTTTCGGCCCGACTCCGCCCCGCTTGTCCCGGTCGTGGCAGGCGTAACAGTTCATTTTCAGCAGCGTTAAGTCGACGCCTATTTCGGTCGGCGGCGCGTCCGGTTTGGACCTGTCGTGCTGCGTCGCAAGAGCCGACTCGAGCGCCCGCCGCTGCGTTTCATCGAGATCGTATCGCGGAAGTCCGTGTTTCGAACTCGCAAGACAGCCCGGCGATGAATTCGCGTCGAGTCGAGCCAGCGGCACCGATTCACGGGCCGGCTTGCCGCCTTTCGCAGTGTGACAATGTGCGCAGCCGAGGTTGTTGAAGAGTTGTTGGCCTTTGGCAACCAGTGCTGCATCGTCGTTTTCTACGGCCAGTAGCGGTGGATCGGCCTGTTTTTGCAACAAATACGCCGCAACGTCGGCCGCTTCATTCGGCTTGAGTTTGAGGCTCGGCATTCGGCCGCCGGGACGCGTGACCTGTGGATCGAGAAGAAACTCGGTTAATGTCTTGGGCGAGTACTTCGCGGTCACGTCGCCGTGAGGGATCGAGCGAACAGGCCGGGCGACGTCGCTCAGTCCCATTTCCTCGATCTCCTCTGGATCGAGCTGGGAGAGCAACTGCTCGAGCTGCGACTGTTTCTTCGGGGCGGCCTCGTAGTCGGCATCGGGTTCGTGACAGGCGACACATCCGATTCGGTGATAAAGCTGCCGGCCGCGGTCTCGATTTCCTTTCTTCCAAAACTCGTAGGCAAACAGGTTCTTCGCCGGATCAGCCGGGTCGGGAGGGGCGGCCTGTTGGGTCGACAAGAACGCGACGAGTGCACCAATCGCCGCCTTCTTTTCCTTCGCCGGGAGAGCATGCAACAGATCGGGCATCGTGCTGCCCGGTTTGACCGACTGAGGATTGGCCAGGTATTGACTGAGCCACGCAGCCGGAAGCCGATGACCGGCTCCCTCCAAGTTCGGTCCAGGCTTAGGCTGCAAACTTTCAATAGGTGACGTGTGGCAAGCCGTGCAGCTCAACTCGCTGATCAGCAAGCGTCCGCCGGCTTCGAGGTCGCTGTCGGCGCCGCGGAAGAATCGATCGAACCCAGCCACGGACGGCGCATCGAATGCCAGCGCGCGAATAGGTACGGCGATTACGACCAACACGACGACGCTTATTTTGCGAGTTCCCTTATTCATTTATACCAAACGTCCGGTCGAATTCTTGCCTTTGTCCATTGCGTCACACCGATGGCCGCAATTTGGGGCGAAACACAAAACACACCCACCGGAGATACCAGCGGGCGACGCCCGTATGATGAGAGTTGCAATTAGGAACCGGCCAGCAGATCGTTAATTGGCTTACCGGCGTGCACGCGATGCGGACGGCCGACGCGGTCGGCGATCGTCACATCTTCGGCGATTCCTAGCGCCAACAGGATCGTGCTCATGAAATCCTGCGGCCGCACGGGCAGAGTGTCGAGGTAGTGGGCACGCGCGTCGCTTGTTCCATAGGTCTGCCCACCTGCAATCGGGCCGCCCGCCAACAACCCGCTGTAACAGAACGGGTGATGATCCCGCCCGGCGCTGCCGTTCACAACAGGTGCACGGCCAAACTCCCCGACCCAAACGATGAGCGTTTCGTCCAACAACCCCGTGCGGCTGAGGTCGTCCAACAGCGCCGACAGGGCTTGATCGGTCGGAGGGATCAGATCGTCCTTAAGCCGGCTGAAGACGTTGCCATGCGAGTCCCAGTAATTCTTTCGATCGTCGTGCCAATTGACCGAAACAATCGGCACACCGTGCTCGACGAGTCTGCGGGCCAAGAGAACACTCTGGCCGTGGATGTTTCGACCGTAGCGCTCGCGGACGGAATCGGGTTCCTGGCTGAGGTCGAATCCCTTTCGAACCGCGGGGGACGTGAGCAGCTCTACGGCTCGTTCTCGCTGCCAGTCGAACGCGGGCGAAGAATCTGTCTGCGGCTGCCCCCAACGCTGCTGCTCGAACGATTCAAGCAATCCTTGGCGTCTTGTCAATCGTTCGGCGGAGACGCCCTCGAGCAGTTCGAGCGTCGAGATTTTCCAGTTCGGATCGTTGGCGTCTCCGGTGACGAGAAATGGGTCATAACCCCGCCCAAGCCAGCCGGCTGTTTGTCCGGGGGCTCGACCGCCCGGCGCAGCCGAGTGAGCGGCGTACCAAGGAATGGTCACAAAGGGCGGAAGGTTTCCCGGCGCGCCGCGACGATGAGCGAGCACCGAGCCAACGTGCGGCGTATCCCGCTCGCTGGGCGGTTCTGCGTCGCTCTTGATCACCGGGGCCAGGTGACCGGTTGACGCCAAATGGCCGCTGGAAAGATGAGCCGGATCGTCATGCGTCAACGATCGGACGATGGCCAATTTGTCGCTGTGCTTGGCGACCTGTCGAAAATGTTCGCTGATGAAGATGCCAGGTGTGCGAGTCGCGATCGGTGCAAACTCGCCGCGAACTTCCTTGGGTGCATCGGGCTTCGGATCGAACGTGTCGATCTGGCTCGGCCCACCCCAGGCAAACAAAAAGATACAACGCTTCGCCGGTCCGTTGCGCAATAGAGACGGGCCGGCCTGAAGGCTGGATCCCACAAACGGCGGCAACCCCAGCCCCAACAGACCCAAACCTCCTGCGCCGACGAAACTTCGTCGCGTGAGATTTCGCTTCGACTTTCGACACCTAGACCGCATACAAGCTTCCCGACGAGGACCAACAGAAGAGGGCCACGCTGCATTTAACACATCAACGATCAATTATCCGTCAATGTTTGCCCGCTGACAACCCGAGCCGCTCAGGACCGCCGACGAGCACTGATTAGGGGATAAGAGTGCCAAACGCAAGATTCGGCCAATCGGCTTGTGGAAGCGGACAGCACGATTTCGCCCAGCCGCCTATTTCGTAGCGACGGCCAGTTCGTGCACGAGCTCGACGGCGGTCTCGATCATCGCGCGTCCTGCTTCAGGGGCAACCCGTTCAACCGACGCTTCGTAGCCGCCCGTTTGGCGAGCGCGCGGCGTGACGATGTAACCAATGTAGCCATTCGCATAGCCGACCAGGCACGTCGATTTTTCGACGTCCTGCGAAACCCGCTTGCGAAGTTCGAGCGCGTACTCGACGAAAATCTCACCCGGTATCGACGCCAGGATCAAATCGCCAATCTGAAACACCTGAACTTCGGCAGCGTATGTGTCGGGAAACTCCATCGTGCCGCTCTTCCGCGCTTGGGCGACGAACACACCGATCGAATGAACCCGCATCCGTTGGCTAATGCGTTTCAAAACGACGCGGCTCGCACCACTTTTCTCCGCCGCCGCCAACTTCGCCTGAGTTTCGGCGAGGGCTTTTTGCGCCTGATCGAGTGGCGGGAACGAACGAGCTGAGAATTCGAGCGTTTCGCTCTTGGCGGCCAGTTTAACGTCACTACTTCCCTGCACGAACCCGGCCGACTTAATCACTTCACCGGCCAGCGTACGCCCCACGCGTTCGATTTCCGCGAACGGGTCTCCGCTACGATGTACGGTGACGTCTCCCGCGGCCCCTTGAGTGAAGATGGCGATGCCACCCAGCAAATTCTCGACGGCGCGGCAGGCGGCCCCGGGATATTCACCCGAAAGATGCAAGTTCTTCGACCCGACGATGACCGGGTGCCCCGTAAAATTGAACAGCGTGGCGATCACTTCCCGGCTATCGAGCTCCTGCACAAGTACGACACCGACCTGTGTGTCGACGAGATCGTTGTCCTGTTGGCGGTTGCGCGTCGCACCGCGCAGCTCACCGGCGTGAAAACCGAGCTTCGCCGGACGGCGGTTCTCGTACGCGTCCAGAGCGGCCTTGGTAAACTGCTCGACGAAAAACTCCTTGACCGGTGACTTGGATTCCTCTTGACGCCCCGGCTGGTAAATCGACGGAGCCGAGTGATTGTGGGCGCAGGAAACGAGCACGTTCGACGCGGGAATTCCGGTCTGTTTCTCGATCGCTTCGCGAATCTGCCGTGTCATGTCGGCGTCGACAGCGGTGAGATCCGACCCGATTAACACGAGTTGCGTGTCACCGTTGTCGAGCACCAGCGCCCGCGCAAAGACTTCGTCATGCACGCCCTCGAATGTCGTCTTGCGGTCCATGAAACCGCCCATGTGCGTTGGAAAAGGAGGCACGATACTCTGCCTGGCGGCTCCGGCTTTCAATTCCGCGTAGGCGCCGTCATGCACAGCCGCCGAAACGACAAACGAGATCAAAACAACGAGCGCAGCTCGAATTGGAAAACTCTTCACGGTATCTCTCCTCGATTGTTCTTCGATGACGGCGTCGCCTTCGCACCTACATCGTAACATCCCCACAGGCTTCCGCCTATTCTGCCCAGCGGTCCGTCGATTCAGCCGCCGACTAACAAGGTCAGTTTCACAAAGCTGACCTGCGTTTCGTGACCGATGGTGAATTCCTGATCGAGGCTCTCAGCCTGTTTGTCGTCGATCAGCAGAAAGAATCCGCTACGCTGGAACGCTTCAACCGCGTTTTCAAATTGTGGTTTCCACTGAATTTCGCGGTGCTTCTTCAGGTGATATTCCGTGCGGTTGCCATTCAGGACGCGCTCGGCTTCGGTCGGCTGGACCAGACCCCGGAACACCTTCTCGTTCTGATTGCGATTGAAGTCTTGAACTTCCTGGTAGACTCGCTCGCGAATCAAATCGCGAACAGTGATTCTCTCGGAAGGGAATTCCAGCGGAATCTCGTGATAGGCATCGCCGGAAGTCGTTTCATCGCGGGCGATAAGCGTAACGGGCATCGCGAACCTCCATCATTTCGTTGGAATGGGCTTTGTTCGGCTTGAGTGTATGGAATCGAGTTCCTTATTGGGCGTTGATTTGATGCAAGATTGTTCTGTCGGTGATTTTTGTGTCGTCGGCGAGTAGCAACGCTTTGCTGATGATGATCGACAGCGTGCCATCACCCTCGAACGGCAGAAACAGGTCACCTTGCTTTGTTAGAGATCGGGAGTCGGTAACGATGCACAGGTATTGATCGTTGGGTTCCATGAGGATGTTGCCCGAGCCGAGATGGATCTTGTACGTGCGTTTGTCGCCCCGCACTACGAGGAAACGGTCGCTGAACGAACAGCGGTCGGCAATCTTCAGCCGGGGCACCAGACGCTCGAGAACTTGTTTGCGGGTCGCGGCCGTACCCGAAAGCTCACCAAAGGAATAATTCTGCCAGTAATCCCGACACCGACCTTCGGGGCCGCCGTCTTGCCAGGTGGGGTCGTTCCCGACCGACGCGACGCCGACAAACAGATCGACGTCACGCATGACCTCCGAAAAAACGAGCGGCGGAATTTGATCGAGCGGCAACGGCTCATTGACGTTGTCTTGACCCGGCCCGCCGGCGTCGGTTTGAAAAGGGCCGCCGCTGGCATGGGCCCAGTTGGCGGCAGCCCCCGTACGATAAAACCGAACCTGGTCGGTCGCCAGCCGCAGAAATACGCCCGAATCATTGGCGTCGACGTCGTAATCATCGCCGATGCCTTCCACCCAAAACTCGGCTCGCAGGCCCCAATGGGGCAGGTCCTTAGTCGCCGGTGGATAGCCGTCGTCGACCATCAGCCGCAGCCTGTTTTTCCATCCCCGCGCGGCGCATAGCGCGTTGAACTGGTGCTGCCGGATAACGTGAGCCGCGTATCGGTTCGAGTAGGTGTTCGTGTTTCGCTCGGCTTCTGTCAGCAAATAGACCTCGCGGTGGGCCTGTTTGAACGGCTGGGTGACTCTCAGTTCTTCCAGACGGTGCCGCCAGGACGTCACTTCGTCGATGCTGCGGCCGACGGGATGCCAGAGCGTGACGTCGGCCGTCTTTGAATGCGAAACGGACACGCCGTGCTGATCGACGGGCTGCCCCTCAACAACGGCCGCCGCCATGCCGTCGATATTCCAAATGAGTCGTCTTGCGATCGTGCCGACAAGTGGATGATCGAGGTAGCGCTCCTTCCACACGTCGATCGGCCAACTTTTCTCCAGCAGGAACATCGAATCGATCCGATCGCGCTGCGCGGGAAGCATCGTCTGGATGTCTTTCAAGGCCTGCGTGAGATCTTTGAGTTCTTCGCCGTGATCGGTCTTGACCTTTGCGGGGACCGACTTGACCGACTTTCCCTTGGCGTTGATCCACGAGAGCTTGGCGTTCGAACCGGAAACCGTTAACTCGGCGCGATACTCGCCCAGTGTTTCCGAGCAAAGGCCCACTTGCTCCAAGCCATACGTCGGCACGCTCATCTCTTCGATCTCGTCACGCGGCAAACCGAGCGCCTCGGCGGACTTGTTGAAGGCTTTCTCCAATTCGTTTTGTGCCGCTCGAAATCGAACTCGCGCTTTGAGCATCGCCAATTGCCCCACGGCGTCGGGGGACGCCAACCGGGAGAGCGCATAGACGGCGGCGTTTCCCATCTTGAGCGATCGCGATCCGACGCCGGGAATCTTCTGATACGCCGACCGAGCGACTCCGGCAATCGCCCGCGCAAGTCGGTCGCGCTGAGGAAACAGCGGTGTCATCCAAAGTAGCCCCCGCAGGCAGGTGGCGTTCTCGCCGTTCATCAGGTCGACATACATGAGCGAACCATCCAAGCGCGAACCAAGGTGTGGCACGCTCTGCCCCCGACTCACCAGCGGCAACCACTCTTCGAGTGCACCGAGCACCGCGTCTTCACCCAATGCCGCGATGCACTCCTTGGAAACTTTGAGCCATTTCGCCGAAGGGCGTGACGACGTCGCGGATAACATGTGAGCAAACAGGGTGGTCCACTGCCGTCGCTCTGCTACACTCACGCGCGTAAAGCGGTCATTGACGGCGTCACTCCAAACGTCTCCCGGAGCGAGACAAAACTTCGCACCATCGCCGATGAGCCGGGTGAGTCGCATGACATTCTCCCTGGGAGATCCCAACGGAGGTGGCGAGGTGAGCGAGGCGCGAAACAACCACAAGACATATCGTTCGCCTTCCGAAATCGGCGACGATTCATTCGCTAGTTCGGCCTGCGATATCAAAACCGCATCCTCATCCTTGCCCTTTTGCCAAAAAACCGAGCAGTGAATGGCATTGTAAAGCAGCAGATCGAAGAGTACGTCGCGGGGCAAGTCGTGTCGCGCGTCGGCAAGACTCGAGATAACCTTGCGAGTCAAAATACATAACTTCACGAACGCTGTTTCACCAAGTTCGACGTCCAAACCCAAAAGCGGATTGACGTGGCGCTCGGTCACTGCCAGTAAGGCTGTGCATCGTCCGGGAGGCTTCATTTTCAAAACCGCACGCTCCGCACTATAGTCGACGGTATGCCGAAGTGAATCGTCCGTCGCACGGATTGCCTCCTCGAACAGAGCCGTCAACAACTCGTGCTCGTGCCGCAGTGGAGAATCTTCGCAGAGTGGGAAACGGTCGGGGCCGACCATCGTCGTCGACTCGACGTGATCCGGTGGAAGTAGGCCAAGAGATCGTTTGAGTTGGACATGAACGTGGGGCGAACCGGCCGGCCCAGGCTTGGGCGTCGGCCGGGCTACGACGTCCGATCCGTCAACAGCATCCGGTTCGGAGTCGTCTGCGCAGAGCTGCTCGATCGTCACCGCGTGCCGAGTCGCATCCTTGCTGTATGACCAATGCATTTTCGTCGCCGCCTGTTGCATGGCCACTCGAAGATCCGAATCGATCGAGGTCTCGGTTGCGCGGTACCCTTCAAGTGCTCCTACGATGTACCCCACCGGAACAGGATCCGTCGAACTCCACTCGAATGACTCATACCATTTCAGAATCGCGAGCAAGTCGTCCCTTTGAAACGGTAACGAGCGGCGGATGAGAGAACCGAATGCCGCCTCCACTGGATACTTCAGCCGCTGGAGCCGATACTGGGTAGGAATTGCGTCAATAGACAGGCGTCTTGATCCGTTGGGCCTCAATTCATGAAGCGCATCATCCTCGCGCTCCCAGTGACACATTTGCGCGACGGCCGCGACAACGTATCGCCGCGCTTTATCGGGCTTCGCATCCAGAAGTTTCTTCCCGCTCGGGAAAGACGTGAGCTTCAAGTGATCGTGAGTCTGGCCTTCGACCATTGCGGAAAGGGCTTCGCTCGCCCATGCCACCAGATCAGCATGCTCGGCCGCAAGCGGGTCATCCGGCGAAAACGTGAAGTCGTTGAGTTTCGCGGGTCTCGTCACACTCATCCTCGGAAGCCGCAGACGTTGAACGTTCGACGATACGATTGACCGGGTTCGCGTCCACATGGCGTGACTATACGCAACTTCGTGCACATTAACAAACGTTCACATGTGAATGCCCGCGAGTTCTGTCCGCCAGCAACGCGATTCGACGGCTCGATGGACCCTCCGTGCGAAGCCGAAAATCCTAGCGTGAACAACTGCCCCACATCACTCATCGAAAAACCGCTGCGTGATCACTTTTTTCTCGGTGAAGAAGTTGACGACTTCGCGGCTCTGGGCTTTGACGTCGGCGTAGAGCGAGCTTTTCGTGCCGCCGAAGGGGAGCGGTGCGACCGGGGCGGGGATGCCGACGTTGACGCCGATCATGCCGGCTTGGGTTTCCAGTTTGAACTTGCGGGCCCAGTAGCCGTTTTGCGTGTAGATCGAGGCGCCGTTTCCGTAATCGTGGCCGTTGATGGCTTCGATCGCCTCGTCGAGCGAGTTGAATTTCATAATCACGACGACTGGCCCGAAGATTTCCGTACGCTCGACCGTCATGCCGGGGCGAACATCGCCCAGAAGCGTCGGACCGACGTAGTGTCCGCCGGCGTGCCCATCAACTTGCACGCCTCTGCCATCCAAGAGCAGTTTCGCACCTTCGTCGACGCCGATCCCGATGAGCGATTCGATGCGCTGCCGTGCTCTCTCAGAAATGACCGGCCCGACGACGTCGTCATTAACGTGCTGTGGATCGAGCGGGTAGCCGACAGCGGTTTGCCTGGCCGCCTCGGTGAGTTGCTCGACAACGTCGTCATGAACATCATCTCCGATGCAGGCGATGGCGGATGCGGCCATACAGCGCTGACCGGCGCAGCCCAGGCAACTGGTCAACATATTGCGTACGGTGGGTTCCATTTTGGCATCGGGCATGACGACCAGATAGTTCTTAGCCGACCCGAATGCCTGACAGCGTTTTCCACTTTTGGCGCACGCCTCACTCACCAATTTCGCGACTGCCGAGGAGCCGACGAACGACACACCGTCGATTTCCGGATGCGCGCAAATCGCCGAAGCGATCGACTTGTCGCCATTGAGCAAATTGACGACGCCCGGCGGGAAACCGCACCGATCGATGAGATCGAACTGCACTTGCGAGGTGATGGGCGTCTGTTCGGAGCACTTGAGCAGAAACGTGTTGCCGGACGCGACGGCATAGGGCAGGAACCAGAAAGGCACCATCGATGGGAAATTAAACGGCACGATGGCCGCGAACAGGCCGATCGGCATCGAGAGTACCTCGCCGTCGATTCCCTCCGCGACACCCGGCAGAATGTCACCTTGAATCATGTTCGGCATGCCGCAGGCGACTTCACAGTTCTCGACGGTCCGTTTGACCTCCGCGTGGGCGTCCGGCAACGACTTCCCCATCTCCGCCGAGATTTGCCTCGCGATTGCTTCGGCATTGTCCCGCAACAGCGTCGCCAAGCGGAACAAAGGCTGAACACGCTGCGAGACGGGCGTCCGAGACCAGTCGTCGTACGCCGCCCGCGCGGCGTCGACGGCGAGTGTCAGGTCGACATCGGTCGACATCGGCACCTGAGCCAACACGTCGCCCGTTCCGGGATTCTCGACGTCGAGAAAACGAGACGTTTCCGACGGAATCCATTTCCCGTTGATGTAGTTGAAGAGCGTCTTCATGTTTAACTCGCCTGTCGCTTCGGACGCATCCGTTTCTCATCGCGCACGGTTATGATCGGTCATCGACGAAGCGATCGAACGATGCAACGTGATCAGCATCTCACATTTTGATCGATTTCGCTACGAGCAGCTTCCAGGATTCGGCCCAAGCCCGTATTTGGTGTACGATGACGTGCAGATGGCGGGATTTGTCGCTCGGTCGTAAATAGCTCTTAGCTGCAATGAACGATGCAGTGGCTTATTCGAGACGAGACACGCGCGGAGTGAAATCTATGAAAATCGTTTTGAACGTACTGCCGGTTGCCATATGCGCCGTCGTGTTGATTGACCAACCCGCAACGAGCGCGAACGAGCGCTCGCAGATTTCAAACCTGCAAGGAACGCAGGTCAATACGCGGATCGTTCCGGATCGTTCGACGGGCGACGTCAAAGACTGTCGCAAGGTGGTCACCGGTCCCGACTTCAATACGCACCCCAGTTACCCGGGATGCACGGGCTTCGTGGGCTGGGAATCGGTAGCGCGGCTGAAAAACGGCGACATGCTTTGCAGCTTCAGCGCCGGATATTGGCACGTCTCGTTTCCAACACCCATCGATCTGAAGCCCGATCTGCTTGAGAGTTTTGGGCGGGCGGGTTTCCCAGCCGACGTCGACGCGCCGACCGGCGGACGCGCGCTCATCTGTCGATCGAGTGACAACGGAAAAACGTGGACGCGTCCCGAGACGCTGGTCGATACGCCGGGCGACGATCGGCATCCGGTGATCGCCCAATTGCCTGACGGAACGCTGGTGTGTGTCTTTTTCGTGATCGACAACTGGTACGGCTACGAGGCTCCTCCGGAAGGTCGCAACAAAAACAGCCGCGTGGCTTCCATCCGCTCGACCGACGGTGGCCAGACGTGGAGCGAACCGGTCTACATGCCTTCACCGTTTAAGTACTACGACCGCATGTGCGGCAAGCCGATCGTTCTGCCCAGCGGCAGCCTGCTGCTCTCAACGTACGGCAAGGAAGCATGGGCCAACAGCCCCGAGCAGCTCGGTGTTTATCGTAGCAACGATTCGGGAAAAAGTTGGCAGTTCGTTTCCAGGCTCAAGTCAACAGCGGGGGCGCTCGATGAGCCGGCCATCACCCGCGCTCGCGATGGACGCATTGTAATGGTCGCCCGGCCCGACGGCAGAATCGCCTTTTCGAGCGACGAGGCGAAGAGTTGGACAAAACCGGAGGCGTTTGGCGTCAAGATGGTCGCGCCCTGCCTATTGACACTCACCGACGGTACGATCGTTTGCCTGTTCGGCTGGGGCTCGACCGGCGGCATTCAGATCATGTGGAGTGATGACAACGGCCACACCTGGACGGTCCCCGCCAAGGATCGAGGCTTCACGATCGACAGCTCGGTAGCTCGGTGTACGTGTACGCCATCGGTTGCGAGCAACCCGACGGCTCGATTTACATCGTGTACTACGACCCGCGCGGCAACCAGACGAAATCCGCCATCCTGAGCGTACGAGTGCGCATCCGCCCCGACCGGAACGGGATTGACATTCTGCCGGTGGGCGAATCGTGATTCGACAATACGACCGATAGGCGACGAAACGCGCGGTGACCGGCGCCGCGTGTATCGAAGTTCGCGAATCGACTCCCTCTCCTTGGGGAGAGGGCCGGGGTGAGGGGCGTCTGTTGGCTGATTGCCCTCATCCTAACCTTCTCCCAGAGGGAGAAGGAACTTGGACAGGCATTGCTATGACGGCGCGTCACGTAATGACCCACGGATCGGCGTGCGAGCACGGTGCTCCGTTGACGGCTAAATCACTTCGTCGATCAGCCTGTGTTCTTCGAGGATATAGCGGGGGCGGCCGGCGAAGTCGTCGAATGTCATTTCGGGGTCGATTCCCAGATGCCGGTAAAGCATCGCCAGCACGTTCTCGGGGCGATAAGGCATGTCGACGGGAACTTCGCCCTTTGAGTTCGAGGAACCGCAAACGCCCGGTTTCAGGCTGCCGCCGGCCAGCAGCACACTCATCACCGAGCCCCAATGGTCGCGCCCCGCGTTGCGGTTGAAGCGGGGCGTGCGGCCGAATTCGCCCATCGCCACCACCAGCACGTCGTCGTTCATGCCCCGCTCGTGCAGATCGTTAATGAGAGCCGTGACGCCCTGATCGTAGCTGGCGGCTCGCGGACGGATGCGCTTTGGTAGTTTTGTGTGATCGTCCCAGCCGGTCACGCGGGCCGTCACACAGGTCACGCCGCTTTCGACCAGACGGCGCGCCAAAAGCAAACTCTGTCCGACGGTGTTTCGCCCGTATTGATCGCGACAGGAGTCACTTTCGGATCGAATGTTGAACGCCTCACGAGCGCGCGAGCCTGACACGAGATCGAACGCCTGTTGTTTGAACTCGTCGAGCGCAGCGATCGAGCCTTCCAGATCGAGCAGCCGACGCTGGGTATCCAGCGATGAAAGCAGCGACTTTCGATCGTCGAGCCGAGCCGCGTTCAACCCCTTCGTCAGCGTGAGGTTCTTGACCTCGAAATCAGGCTTGTTGGGATCGCCGAATGTCTGGAACGCGTTGTAGCATTTGCCCAAATGCGAGGCGCCGCCGTTACGCATGACCGTGGGCACGGCAACATAGGCAGGCAGTGCGTGCTCGTTTGGGCCGCGAACTTTGGCGATCACCGAGCCGAAGCAGGGCATTTGGTTGGGCCCGCCTTTGGGTCCGGATTTGTAATAGCCCGTCTGTGAAAGATGGCTTGACGGATCGTGGGAGTTTTTCGAGTGGCGGATCGAACGAATGATCGTCAGCTTGTCGAGAATCGCCGATTGAGCCGGCAGCAGCTCGCAGAACTGGGTGCCTGGGGCATTGGTATCGATGGAGGAAAACGGGCCTCGAAACTCGACCGGAGCCGCCGGCTTGGGATCGTAGGTTTCGAACTGTGACGGGCCGCCGGCGAGTTCGATAAAAATGACCGACGTCTTTCGGCTTGGCTGCTGATGCTGTTCGGCCTTGGTCCGTAGTCGCAGGACATCGGCCAGCGACAACCCGCCCAGACCCAAGAAACCGGCACTCAAGAAGCTGCGGCGCGGAACACCATCGCAGAACCGTTCTTGTCGCTTTCCGAGAACCGTTAGCACAACAAGCCCTCCGCTGCGGCCGAACATAAGGCAGACGTCAATTCTGCCGTGACCTCGCCTCTATTATCCAAAAGCGGGCCAAAATTGGAATACGTATGCGTTGGCATACATATGAATTTTCACTGATTTCCGCGATTGGCGGTGCAACGGCTTAGTCGATTGTTATCGCCAACGGCCACGAGTCACAATGGGCGACAATGTGCGCCGCGCGTGCTTCGAAACCGACAGGCGGTTATCGCTTTTTCCGGTCGCGGGGTGCTTCGGGCACATTCGTTTTGGGAAACCACTTCGCCATTTCTCGCTGTATGCGGGCCTGTTTCGGGTTCTCGGCGAGGTTTTTCCATTCCATGGGATCGTCGCGGTGGTCGTAGAGTTCCGCGCTGCCGTCGGCATAGCGGATGTACCGAAAGTGTTGCGAGCGGACTGCGTGGTTGTTGCGTCCGTGAGTTGTTAGGGCGGGCCGATCCCACGTCGTATTGGGTTCGGCCAACAGTTGGCGCATGCTCACGCCTTCCAATTGCTCGCCGGCCGGCAAGCCGCACAGGTCGGCCAGTGTGGGGTAGATGTTCATGTAATCGACCGGCTGCGAGCAGACGCCGTCGGGACGAGTGACTCCCGGCACGACCCACATCATGGGGGCCTTCGTCGCCTCCTCCCACAGGGCGAACTTGCGCCAGTGTTCCTTCTCGCCCAGGTGCCAACCGTGGTCCGACCAAAGACAGACGATCGTGTTATCCCGGTCGGGGCTCGCGTCGAGGGCGTCGATGAGCCGGCCGACTTGTGCATCTGCGAAATGGATCGTCGCTAAGTACGCCTGAACCGCCTCTTTCCAGCGACCCGATTTGATGATCCGCGCGTGATCGCCCCGGGGCTTGGCCATCTTTCGTCCGGCGACGGGAACGTCGGACAGGTCGTCTTCGGGAACGTCGGGCAACGTGATCTCATCCAGCGGAAACTTGTCGAAGTATTTCTTGGGCACGCTGAAGGCCATGTGAGGCTTGTGCAGGCCACAAGCGATAAACCACGGCTTATCATGGTCTCGATTGATCTGCTCGATGGCGCGGGTCACATTGACGTGGTCGGGCATGTCTTCGTCGTCGTTGTCGAGCGCACCGAAGCGAATGCCTCCCACGCCGCCGTCGTTGAGCAGTCTGTGCTTTTTCTTGTTTTTGGTAGAGCCTCCCCATATGTGCCAGTCGGTGGGGTCAGGGTAACGGCCATGATAGACCTTGCCAAACCCTGCGACGAAATATCCGTGGTTCATGAAATGCCTTGGCAGAGTCACGACATCAGGCAGAACCGGTCGCCACGGATGCGGATTGTGATACACGCCCGTGCTCGACGGACGCAGCCCTGTCAGCAGCGCGACGCGCGAGGGATTGCAAGCCGGCGCGGCACAGTGCGCCGACGTGAACGTCACGCCGCGTTTCGCGAGCCGGTCGAGGTTCGGTGTGACGGATTGCGGGTGCCCGCCGAGATGCCCGACCCAGTCGTTCATGTCGTCGACCGGAATGAACAACACGTTCGGCTTTGCACCCGGTTCGAGCGCCAATGCAGTGGCGTCAGAGAACTGAGACAAAACAAGAGGCAACAGCGATAGGAAAATGAATCGAGGGTATGACACGTCGTTTCCTCACACTTTGAATCGATGCTTGACGGCGCGGTTGACGCGGCGCAGCCGATCGGCCGCTATTCGTAGACGCAGTCGTGATAGGCTCGCGCAGTACGTCGCGTATCGGTGCGGGCCGAGCCCGCGCCATTCAGCATAACGCAAAGCGCGCCGTCATGCCCCGCGTGAGGAAGATGTCGCCGTCGATGAAACGGTCAGAGCGCAGCGCGTCCCGAAGAAATCCTCTGCCAGGCGGGCTATCGGCCCGTGACCGCGGCTTCGCTGAGCATGCGGGATTGTGCGACGGACGTGTCGATCAGCAGGTTCATTCTTACGCTCCACCGGCCGTCCTGGGGTGACACAAATTCCCAGTGCGGCATGACGGCGCAACTTTGGTGCACGAGTTCGAAGCCCCCTTCCGATTGACTGACGGTTTGGATGGGGCAGGCCCAAAACTGCGCCGGCTCGGAGACCTCGAGGGCCACGTCGACACCGAGCCACTCGTCGATCAGGCCGAGCCGCTCGGCCTGCGGAAGTGACTGCTGCGTATCGAGCGTTCCGAGCTGCCGGCCGTTGGCGTCGTAGTAGTAGCGGTCGGCGGCACCGGCGGCCATGCCGGCAAAGTTGAATTCGACGCCGAAGTGAATCGGGACGCCGCTGGGAAGGTTTTCTAATTGATAGACCACTTCGAGCGTTCCGCCGCGATTTACATCGAGGGAGACCGTTTTTCGTAGTCCAATTTGGTAAGGGCCGACCTGTCCTTCGCGTGACAACTCGACTTCCACGCGCCCCACCGGACGGCGGAGTCTCGTTTCGTAGACTCCTGTTGCGAAGTCACCGAGATCGCCGAGCCCGTTTTGGAACGCATCCAACGACAAGTTCGGCTGTAGGAAGTGGTCAACTAACGACTTGCGCGGCCAGTGATCGTAGGAAAGCTTCTTGTCGAGGTCGGGCTGCTTGAAGGCGATGCGGCCATGAATGCTGTGAGCATCGGAGTTATCGACGTGCGGCTGTTGTTGAAGACGCGCCGCCTCGCGAACCGTTTCGTGATACGGCTCAGGGCGACGATTGAGCGTTGCCAACAGATTGAGTTTGGCGCTGCGGACGTCGAGTTCGTAAAGGTGACCTCCTCGACTCGGCGCCAGGTAGGCAACCAGACGATCTCCGGCGACGCGGACCTCTTTGCGCGCGTCAAGATCGTAGTCATCCGCGTCGACCTGTACCCAGCGGCCTTCGCGTCCTGCTGCCTGTTCCAACAGCGTGTCGGCGGCGATCAGGTTTCGATAGACGGCGTTGCGCAGATGGGGCAAATACAAGCCGCCAAAGGCGCCGTGCCAATAAGAACAGTTACACTGCCCCCGATACAACTCGGTGCGTGCCTGGTTGATCAAGTCGGGATGATCGCTGGCAGCGCTCCCCTGAATGGCGTCGTCGAGCGATTCGCTCACCTGCATCATCCGCGCGTACATCTCGTCGGCTTCGCTGTATTTCACGCGAAAGTTCCGCCAGACTCCCCCACGCATGAAGTGCTTGATGGCGTTCCAGTCAGGATCGTGTTGTTTCCGCTCGCAGAGTCGTTCGTACTTGAGTTGCTGATCGGTCGGCAATGCCCATTCGGTCATTTCGCGATAACTGGCGTCGGGCAAATAGCATTTGCCGATGGGTGGGACATGATCGACGGCCTCGGCCAAAGTGACAACCTTCAGCCAGTCACCGTTGTAGCGCAGCGCCTCGAAAAAGCGACGCAGCCAGCCGTCCTCGTAGACGTGTTTTTTCGTCTCGGGCCACGTGCCGAATTTCTCGCCGTCATCGCCGAACACGACGACCGGGTTGCCGCCTCGATCGGCGATACCTCGCAGGTAGTCGATGGTCTCTTGGGGATCGGCGAACGGAATTGTGTATCGCAGCTTCTCGCTACCGGGGAAGATTTTGATGAGCCGGCCTTCATCTTCGCCGAGATAGTAGCCGCAAAGCTGCTCTTCCTTCAGGCCGGCGTTTCGGAAGTGGAAGTCGTCTAAGAGCGTGTATTCGATCCCGGCCTTTGAGATGTCGCCCGCGAACGACTGTTCCCAGACGCGCTCGGGAACCCACATTCCACGCACCTTCGAGCCAAAAATGTTTTCGAGATGCCGCGAGTAGGTTGTGATTTGACCGATGCGATCGCGCGAAGGGATTCCGGCGAGAATTGGCTCGTAGAACGCGCCACCCAATACTTCGACCCGCCCCTGCTCGACAAGCGCCCGAACACGGTCGATGTATTCGGAGTGTGCCTCGACCAGCCATTCGAGCAGGCTACCCGAATTGTGAAGGGTGATCGGAATTTCCGGGAAGTCTTCCAGCACCTCGAGGAACGGCGCGTAGCTGTCCGCATACGCGTTTTCGAAGACGCCGTCGAAGTTTCCTATCGGTTGATGATTGTGCAACACCAAGACGAGGCGGACGCGACACGTCATGAACAGAATCCTTTCTTTCTCAACATCTTCATCACGTGTATCTCAATTGATCCCAGCCGATATTCCAAGTCTCGGTGATCTCAATTCCAGCGGTTTGTGGCCATCAGTCCGATTTGGGGATTTAGGCAGACGTTGCGGCTCGTTTTGAGACGCGATTCAGGTCGATCTCGACGTTGCGAAGGAATTCTGCTGCTTCTTCGGGCGGTACGGGATTGATGTAAAACCCGCTGCCCCATTCAAAGCCGGCGACACGTGTCAATCGGGGAAAAATCTCAATATGCCACAAGTAATGCGGCAGCTCATTTGCATCGAAGGGTGCCGTGTGCAGCACATAGTTGTACGGGGGGTCATCTAGCGCCAACTCGAGCTTGCTTAGAACCGTTTTGATGACCGTTCCCAATTCATCAATCGATTGTCTGGAGATATTTTCGAAATGGCTGGAATGCTGTTTCGGCAGGACCCACGTCTCGAAGGGGAAGCGGCTGGCGAACGGGCAGAAGACGACAAAATGAGGCGTATCGAGCACAATTCGGCTGCCTGTGGCCAATTCCTGCTGGATCATGTCGTCGTAGATGCAACGTCCGCGATAGTTGTAGAATTCGAGCGATCCGGTCATCTCTTCCCAGATGGAAATCGGTACGACGGATGTCACCATCAACTGAGAATGGCTGTGCTCGAGGGATGCTCCCGCCAGCTCGCCGCGATTTTTGAAGATGAGCCCGTGTACGAGTCGTTGATCGCGCTTGAGGTCGACAAGACGATCGCGATAGACCCAGAAGACCTCCCGGATGTTTTCAGTCGAGAGGCGGGCAATGTTATCTTCGAAGTGCGGACACTCGATGATGACTTCGTGCGCACCAACTCCATTCATCACGTCGTATATCCCGTCGCCTCGCTTTTGAAGATCGCCCTCCACTTGCAATGCAGGAAATTTATTGGGGATGACGCGGACCCGCCAGCCCGGCCCATTGGGGGTGCTGCCTGCATCCCGGTACGCGAGAATCTCCGGCGGCGTTGCGTCCTCGTTGCCCTCCAAGAACGGATCAAACCGTTCTTCGGCATTCGGAAGTGGATCGGTGAAATCTTGGGGGCGCTTGGCCCGGTCTGGAGCAATGATAACCCATCTGCCGACAACGGGATCTTTTCGCAACTCAGGCATGTCTCATCTTTCGCGTTGGCAGCTAATCGATGTCGAATCGGAGTATGTTCATCATCGCGAGTAGTTCGAAAAAGAACTCGCATCTTGGATGACCGATTGACTCAGGATGTTATGTCGTTCGCCACTACTTGTCTTGCGCTACGAGATCAATTTGTCTTGCGCTACGAGATCAATGTTGCATATTGCCCATGCATCGAACGTCCGCACGTCAGGCCTGCCACATGTATCGTTCAAAATCTGCCGACGGCACGGTCAACTCCAAAGTTCCCTCATGTGGGGCGCGATCGACGCTCTGCTTGTCCTCGAGAGCTTCTATGTTCATGCGAATTGGGTCGTCAACTGCCACCTTCAGATCGGCAAAGGCGACGCTCAATTCGAAAATCTGATCGACGGCGACCTCGAGTTCGGCCTTGGCGACCGGACGCCCTTTACGGTACAGCTTTGCTTTGGGGGCGGATTGCCGCAGACCAGTCACGCGGATTTCGATATCCGGTGGCTCGGAAAAGCTCACGTTGATCGAGTCAACTTGCCGTAGGTCGTCGCCGGCGAGGCCGGCCGTATCGATTCGGATCATGAGCCGTTCGCAATTGAACCCGAAAAAGACGTCGCGGATCAGCCCTTCGGTGACGAGGGTCATTGTGCCGCGCTGGTTGCCGCCGACGTAATGCCCGGCGCTGATCCACTCGAAGTAGGTGCACCGGCCGTCAATCTTGGCATGCAAGAAGCCGGACGGCGACGTGTGGATGGCCGCTCGCTCGGTACTCTTAATCGGATTTGTCAGGATGTGGGGAATCGGCTGGTCGAGGATTGTATAGACATTCTGCAAGTGCTTGCGGAACAGTTGGTCGAACAAAGCGTCTTGGGCCGATGAGTGGTCGTCTCCAAACCACCAATACCAGTCGCTTCCTTCGGCGATGTACAATTCTTCCCATGCATGTTCCAGAGCCTTGGCCGGCCGCCCATTTTCGACTTCCATCTGGTGTAAGAATCGACGGGTCTCGTGTAGGCGATCCCAAGCCGTGTTGTCTTCGGTGTGCCCGATCCAAATAGCAAAGTTGTGCGAAATCCAACTTCCGGCGAACAATTGGCCAATACGGTCGGTGGCAGGATATTCCGACAGATAGTCCTGCATCTTGACGGGGCGAATGTTGGGATTGTCGACGCAACCTTGGTAGAGCGTTCGCAAGAAATTGACGCCGCCGTCTGAGTAATACTCCCAGCAGTTTTCGCCGTCGAGAATGATGGGGACCAGCGCCGGCCGACCGGCGTTGTTCGCATCGACGGCCCGGCCGATCGATTCCACCCGTGAGAGCAGATCGCTGGCGGCATGATTCGGGTCGCTACGTTGATAATGAAACCCGATCAAATCGCTCATGGCATGGTCGCGAAACACGACTTGCAGCTGATGGCCGTTGTCTTCGACACGCCACGGCCGATAGAGCATTTCCGGATGCCGCATGTGTCCGTGAGAATCGCGCGAAATCCAACCGTTGGTCGACTCGGCGAGAATTTCTTCGTCGGTTGCGATCCACTCGATGCCGGTATTTGCGATCAACCCGATGATGTCTTGGGAAACCGATCCTTCCGACGGCCACAAGCCCGAAGGTGCCTTTCCAAATAGCTTCTTGTGGTATTCGACACCTCGGTTCAGGTGTAGTTCCGCGTCTTCCCGATAGGACTCGAGGTGCTTCGGCAGACTGCACGACGGCATCGCCTGGTGGGCGGAGCGTTTGTCCCATAACAGTGGAAGAATGGGGTGATAGAACGGCGTCGTCGTTAGTTCAACCTGCCCGGAAACAGAGAGCTCTTTGTGCAACGGAATGATGCGGCCCAAGATTTCCATTTGCTTGTCGAGCAGCCATTCCTTTTCATCCTCCGTCCAGCCGTGCCCTTTGTCGCGAAACTCACGCAGGTCGGAGTCTTGCTCGAATGCAATCTCGTGAATCCAGGTGAGATTGCTCCAGACTTGCAGGTCGCGAATGTCGCGCGTTGAAAACCGAGGCAGCGCCGTCTCGACGGAATCAATCCCGAAGCCCCGCTTGAGGTACAGCTCATGGTACCGGGTGAAGGGACGGATCATGCTGTCGACGCTGGCCATGAAGAAATTGTCGAGCAGATAATGCGCTTCGGTCTCGCCTAGGCCGTCGGATGGCTGACGCGAGACGTCCAGGTGCCGGTCGCTGCCGGCATGCTGGGTGTAACGTTCGATCTGCAGCAGCAGGCTGGGCACCAAATTGATCGTGCATTGAAACTCGGGAATCTCCTTGATGTGAAGCGCCATGCCGTAATAGTCTTTGGTTCCGTGCAGACGGACCCACGGCATGAGCGTCTCTTTGCTCACGTCGTCAGGATAGTACGGCTGGTGTTGGTGCCAGAAGAATGCTAAGGAAACCGGTTGCATTGGTTTGGTAATATTCCTTCTACTTCAATGCTATTGGCAGGTCGCCAGGCGAACGTTTTTGATGGCTCGTTCGTAGACGCGAGCATACGTTTGGGCGCTGCGCGACCACGACCAATCTTGCCGCATCCCCGTCGACATGATTTGCTGCCACTTCGGCGCGTCGCGGTAGATTTCGAGAGCACGGTGAATTTGCTCCGAAAGGGCAAGGTGTGTGTAGTCGCTGAACTGAAAGCCGGTCGCCGTGCCGTTCGCCAAGTTGTCTTCGGTCGCGTTGACGACCGAATCGGCCAGTCCACCCACCGAACGTACGATGGGGACAGTCCCGTAGAGCAGGCTATACATCTGATTGAGTCCGCAGGGCTCGAAACGGCTTGGCATCAAGAAGATGTCGGCGCCGGCTTCGATTTGGTGCGCCAGTTTGTCGTCGAATCCAATTGTTGCAGCCACCTGTTGGGGATGCATCTGCGCAAGATTCTCAAAAAAGTGTTCCCAGTGGGCCTCGCCCGAGCCGAGCACACACAATTGAGCCTCTGAGTTCAGAATGTCTCCGACGCTGTGTTCAAGCAGGTCAAATCCCTTTTGGTCGGTCATTCGTGAGATGATGCCGAACAGTGGTGCATCGTCACGAACCGGCAAGCCGACCGTCTTCTGCAGATTGGTCTTGCAGGCAGCCTTGCCGGCGAACACCGAGTCAGCCGAGTAGTTCTCGACAAGTGCCGGATCCTTTTCGGGGTTCCAGATTTCGGTGTCCACTCCGTTCAGCACACCGACAAGCGAATCGGCCTTGGCCGACAGCACGTCGTGTAGTCCGAACCCGAATTCCTCCGTCTGGATTTCCTTCGCGTACGTCGGGCTGACCGTTGTGACCATCTCGGCGAACACCACACCCGACTTCAAAAGATTCAGGTGATTGAAGAACTCCATCTGTTGCCAATTGAAGTAGTCCCAATCGAGCCCGGTCAACAGCATGTCCCAGTGCCAGAACTGCCCCTGAAACGCCATGTTGTGAATTGTGAAGACGCTAGCCGTCTCGGCAAGGTCGTCGCGATTCCGATATTCCGCATCGAGCAGTACCGGAATCAATCCTGTCTGCCAGTCATTGGCGTGGATCACGTCCGGGCTAAGTTTCAATACCCGAATCGATTCCATCACGGCGCGACTAAAGAAGACGAAACGGGCGCAATTGTCGTCGTAGTCGACCCCGTCTTCCTGGTACAGGCCATTGCGGCCAAAATACTCCGGACAGTCGATCAGCAACACCGTCACGTTCGACCCTGACAACTGAGACCGCAATACGTTGGCGGTGCTTCGCTTAGGACCGACGTCAGCGTCGACACTCGTTCCGGTCGGCACGATCTCGGGAGAACCCTTCGCCCCGGTTTGGAGACTCGAATAGTAAGGCACGATGAGCGTCACATCGTGGCCGGATTGAGCCAGTGCTTTCGACAGGGCGGAGGCGACGTCTGCAAGTCCCCCCGTCTTCGAAAACGGAACGGCTTCAGAACTCGCGATGACGACTTTCATCCGTGCTGAAACCCCTCTCTGCTTACGGAAACTTGTCTGGGGAATTGCTGCTGACACGCGGGACCGCTCAATCGAACAACCGTTGCATCAGCCGAAACAGACCTGAATCCCCTGGCTACCACACGGCTTATGGTCGGCCGTGCGGTGCCCCACCCGTCTCATTTGCAAAATTTGGCTATCGCATGGCAATCGGATTTATCGGCAAATCCAAACCACGTCTCTAGTTAATTCAAAATCTCGGCCGTATGCCGTTGAGCTCGCATGGTATTGGACTGCCGCTATTTACGTCAACAGGTCCACGCGATAGCCGTAGCGGCCACCTGATTTTACGACGTCGTGAAATATTCCCTTGCAGCCAAGGCGTGGCCGGCGAATCGATTCCCTATAGATATCCTGTGGATACGTTTCACTCGGCATCTCGGATCCGGCAGCGCAGCCGATCGAACAGAATCGCCAAGCTGGACCGTCATTCCGAAGCGGGCCGGTTCATTTTGTTCACGCGGGTGCTTAGAATACAGTCTCAGCACGAGGCGACTCCTAATCATAAGTGGGGCGACGCCGATCATTCATGACGTGACCCAGTGAAATGCGTTCCGTCTTAGACGCCTCGCACGCAACCGTGGCGCGGACGGCTCACCGTTTCAACGATCTCGTCGGCGCCGGGTCGACGTGGTATGAAGACTTTATTCCGCATGATAATGGACGGTGCGCACCAAAGTCGTTTCATGATCGCGATTTCTCAAATTCACGCCCGTTTCTTGATACGTCCTCCAAAAACGTCTGTGTGACCGTGACGCACATTGCATCAAGCCCACAAAAAAAAGAAGTGAGCCGGGAAGAGTTCAGCTGGGATCTGGCGGCGGAATCAATCACCGTGCGGATCCGCTGGTTCGGATTGTGCGTAGGGTACGTGCTTGTCAACTTTGTGGGGCGCGAAACGAAACAGCCTGAGTTGAACGCCATTCTCACGCTCGGTGCCGCGTATGCCGCGATCGATTCATATTGGAGTTTGCGCGGCCGCGTATTCTTGAGTAGGGCACCGCTGGTCGTCTCGCTAATGGAGGCGATTTTCATCGGACTTCTTTGCCGCTTCGACGGCGGGCTCGATAGCCCGTTTCGGTTTTACTACTTCTTGTCGCTCGTCGTTTGCGCGATTCGTCACGCTCCTTGGATTATTCACTCGACTTTCCTGATGCACAGCCTGAGTCTTGGCGCGCTGGCATTTCCGCTGCGGAGCCCCGGATCGCGCGAGGATCTTTCGACGTTGTTCTTGACGCTAGTTCTGATGGGATGGGTGACGTGGGCCAGCACGGGACTCGCCAGCCTGCTTAAGAATGTCAGCCGCAGGCTGTCACAACTCAACGATGAACTGCAACGGGATCAGGCGTTACTCGAACAGCGGATCGACCAAAGAACCCGCGAGCTTCAGGAGTCGCAGGCGCTGTTGGTACAGCAAGAAAAACAGGCTGCGTTTGGGCTGTTAGCGGCAGGAATCGCACACGAGGTCGGAAACCCATTGGCGGCGATCAGCTCTCTCGTACAAATGCTCAATCGCCGACATACCGATTCCTACACGCGAGATCGGCTTGAAATGGTCGACGACCAGCTTAGACGTATTCAACGAACATTGCGCGAGTTGGTCGACTTCAGCCGGCCGGCCACGTTTGAGCACGGTCACTGCGACATTCATGAAGTGATCGACGCAGCATTGAGCATCTCGAAATACTACAAGCGAAACAAAGGCAAGCATGTCGTGACTCGGTACGCCAACGATTTGCCCCGCGTTCGAATTGTTCGAGATCGATTGGTTCAGGTCTTTCTTAATCTCATTCTTAACGCGATGGATGCTACGGAAGAAGGTGGTACGATTGAATTGGCCACTTGCTTGCGCGACGGCTGGATCGAAGTGTCTGTCGACGACGACGGCCACGGCATCGAAGCGTCGCGGCATGAGACAATTTTCAAGCCATACTATACAACCAAAGAAACCGGGACCGGGTTGGGGCTGTTCGTCTGCCGCAATATTCTTGAGCGGACGCGGGACGGGCGGATCGAGCTGTCAAGATCGTCGCCGGATGGCACACGGTTCACTGTGTACCTGACTTGTGATGTCGTGCGGAAACATCCAAATGTCGCGTCCGCGACGATCGGATCGAACAAGATCGGATCGAGAGAAGAAGAAGTGCCCTTATTGTGAACAACCCGCGATCCGTCTTGGTCGTCGAAGACGAAGAAATCATTCGTACGACATTTTGCGAATATCTTTCCGGCGAGGGATACCACGTCGAAACGGCAGGTAACGTTGCCGAATCGATGGCTCGCGCACGCGAGCACAGTTTCGATGTTGCCATTTGCGACGTCCAACTCCCCGATGGCGATGGGATCGATGTTCTAAGGCGTTTGCAGCAGATAGACCATGAAACATTCGTGTTAGTCATCACCGCCTACGCCACTGTGGAAAACGCCGTTGAAGCATTCAAAGCCGGTGCCTTCGACTACCTGGTCAAACCGGTTATCTTTGATGACCTCAATCGAAAACTTGAGCGGCTCTTTCAATACCGCGAATTGCACCAGGAAAACCAGAAGCTCCGCCGCGAGCTGGCGCGCGGCGGCGATTCGGAAACGATTGTCGGATCGAGTCGCACGTTGGCCGACTTGAGGGAAACGATTCGGAAAGTGGCGCTGACGAATTCCAACGTGCTCCTGGTCGGCGAAACGGGAACCGGAAAGGAACTGTTTGCCCGCGCGATTCATGCTGCCGGCGGCCGTAGCGGCGAGAGATTTTTGGCAGCCAACTGCGCTACGCGGCCCGTTGAATTGCTCGAAAGCCAATTGTTCGGCGCACCCACCGGCGAACAGTCGAACGGGCAGCCCGGCATCTTTCGGCACGCCGGCGACGGTACGGTCTTTCTCGACGAAGTGTCTCGATTGCCGCTGGGCACGCAAGCCGAGTTGTTGCGTGCGATCGAACATCAGGAAATCATGCCGGTCGGGGGATCAGAAACATTCTCCGTCAGCGCGAGAATCATCGCTTCAACAACCCGCGACCTCGATCGGGAAGTAGCCGACGGGCATTTTCAGGAGGATTTGTTCTATCGCCTTGACGGCGTAAAGATCCGCATTCCTCCGCTCAGAGAACGTCTCGACGACATCCCAGAACTTGTCGATTTTTTCATCGGCAAGCATTCACAGGTGATGGGAAAACGTGTCACGGGAGCAACCAGCGAAACGGTTCGGTTGTTGATGAGCGCCCGTTGGAAGGGAAACGTCCGGCAACTCGACAACGCGATCGAACGCGCGATCATGATGTGCGACGGTTCTCACGTCGAACCCAAGGACTTGCCCCCAGACCTGCTCGGCGTCGGTCAGCCGCTTCCCAACACCGACGACTTGCGCAGTGCGCTGCGACACTACGAACGGCTACACATTAGCCGCGTGCTTCGTCAATGGCCCGATAAACGCGAAGCGGCGAAACGCCTCAAGTTGGGCCTTTCGAGTCTGTATCGAAAAATCGAAGATCTGGGTCTTGAACTCTGACGTGCGTCAGCAAGTGTCGCTCGCCGAGCAGTGCGCAGGCGAAACACAGACCTGTGTTGCCAGTCGAGGCTGCACCGAGACGGCGAGAGACCAAACCATATCGCAAAGGGGACTTAGCCACACGGATTTGCCCCTT
>Ga0315336_1001765_pt1 | contig 38234 bp, 41 predicted proteins | sample ASW5metaG_FD_204512 | JGI IMG/M metagenome (GOLD analysis project Ga0315336, IMG submission 204512) | Ammonia-oxidizing marine archaeal communities from Monterey Bay, California, United States - ASW #5 | ecosystem: Environmental > Aquatic > Marine > Intertidal zone | place: USA: California... | reverse complement strand
CGATGGATTGGTACATCCTCAAAGTGCAGAGCAATCGGGAACGGTCGATTGCCGAAGCTCTACAGCGGAAGATTGCCATCGAGGGCCTCGATCAGTATTTCGGTCAGGTAATCGTGCCGACCGAAAAGGTGACCGAGTTTAAAGGGGGCAAGAAGAAAATTGTGGAGCGCAAGTTGTGGCCCGGTTACATCGTTGTGAACATGCACATTAATGACGACACTTGGTTTGCGGTCCGCGAGACCTCCGGCATTGGTGACTTCACGGGTGCGGCGGGCAAGCCAACACCAATGCAGCCACACGAGGTGGCGCGCGTGGTGCAAACCGAGGAAGCCGATACAGAAGAAGCTCCCAAGCTGGCGATCAAGTTCAAGGAGGGGGACAAGGTCAAGGTCAAGGAGGGTAATTTCGAGAGTTTCGAGGGTGAAGTTGGAACCATCGACAGGGCAAGTGGTCGCGTGACCGTAATGATCAACATTTTCGGCCGCAGCACGCCGGTCGAATTGGAATACTGGCAAATAGAATCTGCGTGAGGAGGCTATCGGTTGTCGGTGAATGCACGTCTGCCAGAAGGGTATTCTGGCTGTGGGCTGAAAACCGAGAGCCGATCGCAGTGAAACCATGGCCAAACAGTTTGCAGGCACCGCGAAATTTCAGATTCCTGGAGGGCAGGCGACACCTGCTCCGCCGGTTGGTACAGCGCTGGGTAAATTCGGTATCAATCTGGGCCAGTTCGTACAGCAGTTTAATGAAAAGACCAAAGAAGCAGGAGGCATGATGATCCCGGTCGTGGTAACCGTCTACAACGACCGGTCGTTTGAATTCATCACGAAGAGCCCGCCGGCAGCAGTTTTGCTGAAAAAGGCAGCAAATATCGCCAAAGGGTCGGGTGTTCCGAACAAAGAAAAAGTGGGCACAGTGACCCGCGCTCAACTTGAGGAAATCGCAAATATAAAAACCGCTGATCTCAATGCCCGTGATGTTGACCATGCCGTACTGATGATCGCCGGTACGGCCAGGAGCATGGGCCTGGAAGTGGAAGATTAACAGACGGACGTGTCGCGGGCTCTGTTGAACATGACAAAATTAACACGCTGAATACAGTGAGTAAAGATGGCGAAGAAATCGAAACGACTTCGGGCGGCACTTGAGAAGGTTACCCCCGAGCCACTACCGCTCAGCGAAGCGGTGGCAAAGTTGCAAAGTTACGACGCGCCAAAGTTCGACCAATCGATCGAGATTGCGATCCGGTTGGGCATCGACAACACGCAGGCCGATCAAATCGTGCGTGGTTCGATTGTGTTGCCACATGGGATTGGAAAAAAACAACGGGTCGTTGTATTTGCCAAGGGACCGGCCGCTGAAGAAGCCAAAGAAGCAGGCGCCGACTTTGTGGGAGAGGATGATCTGGCGAAGAAGATCAAGGAGGGCTGGACCGATTTTGATGCTTGCATAGCTGCCCCGGACATGATGAAGCTGGTAGGACCACTTGGCCGTGTGTTGGGCCCGCGTGGTTTGATGCCGTCGCCGCGTGCCGGCACAGTGACCCCGGAAGTTGGCAAGACCGTGCAGGAGTACAAAGCGGGTAAAGTCGAATTTCGCAATGACAAATCGGGTGTTATTCACGCGGTGGTGGGCAAAGCCAGTTTTGAACCCAAAAAACTGGCGGAAAACATCCAGGCGTTTATCGATAAGATTTCCTCGCTCCAGCCATCCGCAGTGAAAGGGACTTACTTCCGAGGAACGTACTTGAGTGCAACCATGAGCCCGAGTGTGCGGTTAGCCGTGTAAGCAGCCGCGAATTGGATAGCAACCGAAGGGGTAAACCACAAAAGGTTTGCCGCAGACCATCGACGGAAGCCATGAGTAAATACGTCAAAGCGTTGATCACCGATGATTTGCGCAAGCGGCTGGACGGAGTGTCCGATTTGCTGCTTGTCGATGTTATCGGTTTGGAGAACAACCAGAACGTTATTTTGCGGAAACAATTGCGCGAGAAAGATATCCGTTTGCTAGTGGTCAAGAACAGCCTGGCCCACCGTGCAACCGAAGGAACCGTTTTGGCCCCAGCTTTTGAGGGGATTGAGGGCACATGCGCCGTTGTTTGGGGTGGCGAAGACATTGTCTCACTGGCCAAAGAAATCATGAAGCTGGCCGATGATAAGGCGTTTGAACCGTTTTCCCCGAAAGGGGGCGTGATGGACGGGAAGGCGCTCTCGGCAGATCAAGTCAAAGCTGTCAGCAAGTGGCCGAGTCGCACCGAGCAACTGAGCCTATTGGTAGGACAGATCTTGAATCCGGGCGCAACCCTCAGCGCCCAGTTACTGGGACCGGGACGTCAATTGGCGAGTCAAATCAAGCAAACGGGGGAGGGCGACGAAAGTTGACCCGGAAGTTGAACAGTCAGTCACTGAAGTAATAGTCAGCAAACGCTGCTGGTTATTTAAGCGCAGCCGAAAGAGTTCAAATCGGTACGGTGGTTTGAAACCACTGAGTTAATCAACCTAAAGGATCACAAGTTTTACAAGTGGCGGGTCCCGCTCCGCCCCACACGTTGAGAAAGGGAAAGAACGACTATGGCAACCGATGCAGTCGCAGATATGGCAACCGATGCAGTTACGGAATTCTCCGAGGTCACCAAGACCTTAGGGGACCAAATTGTGGGCCTCACCTTGATAGAGGCCAAGGAACTGAGCGATTACTTGAAAGATGTGCACGGCATTGAACCAGCCGCTGGGGGTGGAACGATGGTCGTCGCGTCCGGTGCCGGTGACGGCGGCGGTGGAGAACCGGCCGAGCAAACGGAATTCGATGTCGTCCTGGAATCTTTTGGCGAGAAGAAAATTGGCGTGATCAAGGTGGTTCGTGCTGCGACCAGTCTCGGCCTGAAAGAAGCCAAGGATGTGGTGGAAAGTGCACCCGGCAAAGTCAAGGAAGGCGTATCGAAGGAAGATGCAGAGAAACTCAAAGGTGAACTCGAGGAAGCTGGTGCAACCGTCTCGATCAAGTAGTCGAGTTTGTGATTGCCGGTCGCAATCAGGTGATTGCGACAGGTTTTCCTGTGAGAGCCCCGGTCTGGTAGCACATCGCCCCGGCGCGATGCAAGATGTATGAGTTTCCCCACCCATCTGTTTGAAATGTCAGCACACCGGCCAGAAGCATTGCGCTGCTGGTGTACGCGAAGTCTGTCGTGCGTCGCCGACCAGGATAGCTTTGGCAGTTGGTGGTCAGACCTGGCTTCAGGTTCAATCTGCCCGTTTGTGTGCGTAAGAGTGTGTTCCACCTGAATTAGGGAGCAATAGGTCCTATGGCCGTAACAGCCCAGCGTCGATTGGATGCACAAGAAATAAAAAAGTTTGGCAGTGGCCGCGAGTCGCTGGCGATTCCTGATCTCACTCAGATTCAGACGGCCAGCTACGACTACTTCCTGCAAAACGAGTTGGCCCCCGACGACCGCAATGACAGCGGCCTCGAGGGTGTATTGCGCGAGATCTTTCCTATCGAGAGTTACGACAAGACGCTTACGCTTGACTACCTGCGGTACAAGCTTGGTAAACCACGTTATGAACCCGATGAGTGCCGGCAATTGCGACTTACGTATGGTCGCCCGTTTCGGATTTGGATGCGACTCAACAAGGAGGAGCCCGTTGAGGAAGAGGTTTACCTGGGCGACCTGCCGATCATGCTCGGCGGCGGAGAGTTCATTATTAATGGTGCTGAGCGGGTCGTTGTTAGCCAGCTGCATCGTAGTCCAGGTATCGATTTTGTATCAGAAGTCGACGCAGGCGAGCGGCGTTTGTTCAGTTGCCGCGTGATCCCGGAACGTGGCAGCTGGATCGAAATCAATACGACGAAGAAAGACAGCATAACCGTTCGTATCGACCAGAGCGGCAAGTTTTCGGTGATGACGTTGCTGCGGGCGATGGACCCCAAATTCGGACTCGATAGCGACATCCTCCGCACATTTTACGAAACAAGCAAGGAGAAGATTGTTGATGGCCGCAGTGCCTCCAAGATGGAAGGTAAAATCGCCGTTGAGGACATTATCTATCCAGTCGGCAGTGATCGAGCCGGAGAGATTCTTGTTGAATGTGGGCAACGAATCACCAAAAACACGGCCGAGTTGATTTCCACCAGCGGTGTCAGGCAGGTCGAGGTCATGAACGCGCCCCGCGCGCCGCTGTTGTTGAATGCCCTGGCAGACGACGCGACAAGCAGTCATGAAGAAGCCTTGTTGAGGATTTACCAGAGGTTGCGCCCCGGGAATCCTCCCCAACTCGAAAAAGCACGGTCACTTTTTCACGAAAAGTTTTATGACACGAACCGTTACCGACTCGGCAAGGTGGGCCGTTTTCGGATCAACCGAAAGCTCGGTACGCAAGTACCCGAGAGCGAGCTGATTCTGCGTCCGGAGGATTTGCTCCATGCGGTGAAATATCTCCTGCGGTTGGTGGTTTCCGATCCGGATGCGATGGTCGATGACATTGATCATTTGGGAAATCGGCGCCTGCGAACAATTGACGAGTTGGCTTGCGACGAGATGCGAAAGGGCTTTCTCAAGCTGCGGCGCACGGTCCAAGAGCGGATGAGCCTGAAAGACATAGAGGATATGACCCCCCGAAGTCTGATTAATCCCAAGAGTATCTCGGCTGCGATCGAGTACTTTTTTGGGCGAGGCGAACTTTCACAGGTGGTGGATCAGACTAATCCCCTGTCGATGCTCACACATGAACGACGCCTCTCGGCACTCGGACCGGGTGGTTTGAATCGGAAACGGGCTGGCTTTGAAGTTCGTGATGTGCACATTTCGCACTACGGTCGGATTTGCCCGATCGAAACTCCCGAAGGTACGAACATTGGCCTCATTTCGAGCCTGGCGATGTACGCCTCGGTCGACGAGTATGGATTTTTGATCACCCCCTACCGCAAGGTGAAAGGTGCTCGTTTGACCAAAGAGGTGGTCTGGCTGCGAGCCGATCAAGAAGCGGAAGCGTTGGTCGCTTCTGCCGATGCACCGGTGGAAAACAGCAAGATTCAAGGAGACACGATCGTTGCCCGGTATCGCAGTGACTTTGTCCTCGTGCCGGTCGACAAGATCGAATATATCGATGTCGCGCCAAGCCAGATGATTGGCGTTTCGGCTGGACTCATTCCGTTCTTGGAGCACGATGATGCAAACCGTGCGTTGATGGGTTCGAACATGCAGCGGCAAGCGGTGCCACTGTTGGTGACGGATCCACCAATTGTCGGAACTGGTCTGGAGAAAGATGTGGCCCAGCACTCCGGCATGTTGGTTCGTGCAGGCCATCGCGGAACGGTAACCTATGTGGATGCCAATCGGATTGAAATCGGTCCTGAAATCCACCATCTTCGTAAATTTGTGGGTCTCAACGAGCGAACCTGCCAGAACCAAAAACCGATTGTCATGCCTGGTGACAAGGTGGAGCCGGGGGATGTGGTCGCCGACGGGGCTGCCACCTATCAAGGTGAACTGGCACTCGGCCGCAACGTGCTGGTGGCCTTTATGTCATGGCAGGGCTACAACTTTGAAGACGCCATCATCATCAGTGAAGAATTGGTGAAAAATGATACCTACACGTCGATTCACATTGAAGAGTTCGACGTCGAAATACGCGAAACCAAGCTCGGTCGGGAGGAGTTTACGCGCGACATCCCTAATGTCAGCGAAAAAATGCTTCGCAATCTCGACGAGAATGGCGTCGTGCAGATCGGTACCTACGTTCGGCCGGGCGATGTCCTCGTCGGTAAAGTTTCGCCCAAGAGTAAGACCGAGCTGACTCCGGAAGAGAAGCTGCTGCACGCAATTTTCGGGCGGGCGGGCGAAGACGTCAAAAATGACTCGCTGGAAGTCCCCTCGGGCGTGGAAGGCATCGTCATCGATACCCAGCGATTCAGCCGCCGCATGAGCCTGACAGAAGACCAGCGGAAGGATTTCGAACGGTCGCTGAAAGTCATCGAAAAAGAAGGCAACGAACGGATTGCCACGGTGTTCGGTGAACTGGTAGGCGAAATCGAGAAGATTCTCCAACGGAGGCTGACCGACGACGATGGCAATTCACTGGTTTATGACCAGGATCTATCCTTTGTGGCAGAGCAGGCCAATACGTTCAGGCACGATGCGATTGAGATTCGCAGCCCGCAACGAAGAAAGGATGTAGAAAAAATCTATCGCCAACTTTGGCCCAATGTTGAAGAAGCGATAGACGCCCGCGACCGCAGGCTTAATTCGATGAAGCGGGGTGACGAATTGCGCAGCGGCGTGTTGCAAATGGTGAAAATTTACATCGCCACCAGGCGGGTCATTTCGGTGGGCGACAAAATGGCAGGTCGCCACGGTAACAAGGGGGTTATCTCGAAGATTTTGCCGGTCGAAGACATGCCGTTCCTGGAGGACGGTACCCCAGTAGAGATTATGCTCAACCCGCTTGGAGTCCCAAGCCGAATGAATGTTGGTCAGATTCTGGAGACCCACCTGGGTTGGGCTGGCGCGAAACTCGGTTTTCGCTCAATCACACCTGTCTTTGACGGTGCCAATGAGAAAGATATCAATGGCGCGCTGGAGGCTGCTGGGTTGCCGAAGCATGGGAAGACGCGGCTGATCGACGGTCGTACGGGCGAGCCCTTCGAGCAGGAAACAACCGTCGGGTACATTTACATGCTGAAACTGCACCATTTGGTTGACGACAAGGTGCATGCCCGAAGTACAGGTCCCTACTCGCTCATTACCCAGCAGCCGCTGGGTGGTAAAGCGCGATTCGGTGGCCAGCGGTTTGGTGAGATGGAAGTTTGGGCGCTGGAAGCCTATGGCGCTGCGTACATCTTGCAAGAGCTGTTGACGGTCAAGAGCGACGATGTAGAAGGTCGCACAAAGATTTATGAATCGATGGTCAAGGGTGAAAACACGCTTGAGGCGGGTACGCCGGCCAGCTTCGATGTGTTGACCAACGAGATTCGTGGTCTGGGACTGAATATGCAGTTGGAAAAACGACGGATTTGAGAATGACCAAGAGTGGGTGAGTTGCTGGTCTGGGAATCGGTTTAACCAACCCGGGCCTTGAAGCGGCACACCCGTATCCCATGGGCGTTACGCTCCCAACAGGAGACAACCATGAGCCTACTGGAAACTGCCAGTTTTGATCGCATCAATGACTATGCCTCTGTGAAGATTAGCCTGGCCAGGCCGCACGACATTCGCAGCTGGTCGTTTGGCGAAGTCAAAAAGCCCGAGACGATCAACTACCGTACCTATCGCCCGGAAAAGGACGGTTTGTTTTGCGAGCGGATTTTCGGCCCGGAGAAAGACTGGGAATGCGCGTGTGGCAAGTATCGTGGCATGAAGTACAAGGGGATGATTTGTGACCGATGCGGTGTGAAAGTGACGCATAGCCGCGTCCGCCGCAAGCGGATGGGGCACATTGAATTGGCCGCTCCCATCGTGCACATCTGGTTCTTCAAGGCAATGCCGAGTCGTCTCGGCAGCCTGCTGGCGATGAAAACCACCAGTCTGGAGAAAGTGATTTATTTTCAAGACTACGTCGTGATCGATCCCGGTGAAACCGACCTTAAACCACAACAGCTCTTGACGGAGGAAGAGTACCGGACCAAGCGCGAACAATTTGGCGAAGGGTCGTTCGAAGCGGATATGGGTGCTGACGCCATTCGCAAACTACTGGGCCAACTTGATTTGGTGACCCTTTCGGGCGAACTCCGTGAGGACCTTCGTGTAACGGGTTCAAAACAAAAGGCGAAAGATCTCATCAATCGCCTGAAGACGGTTGAATCGATCCGTGACTCGGACAACAAACCAGAGTGGATGGTACTCGACGTGATTCCGGTGATTCCACCCGATTTACGCCCGCTCGTCCTGCTCGACAGCGGTAATTTTGCCACGAGCGATCTTAACGACCTTTATCGCCGCATCATCAATCGCAATAACCGGCTCAAGAAACTGGTGGACCTCAATGCACCCGAAGTGATCATTCGTAACGAGAAGCGGATGCTTCAGCAGTCGGTGGACGCCCTGTTCGATAACAACCGCTGTAAGCGACCTGTTTTGGGATCTTCCAACCGCCCGCTCAAATCATTAACCGACATGATCAAGGGTAAGCAGGGGCGTTTCCGGGAGAATCTTCTCGGCAAGCGGGTCGATTACTCAGCCCGCAGCGTGATTGTGGTGGGCCCCACCTTGCGACTGCATCAGTGTGGTTTGCCGAAGAAAATCGCCCTGGAACTTTATCAACCCTTTATCATCCGGCGGCTCAAGGAACTAGGTCACGCCGACACCATTAAGAGCGCTAAAAAAATGCTGGAGCGCAAGGATGAAGAGGTGTGGGACATCCTCGAGGAGGTAATTACCAATCACCCGGTGTTGTTGAACCGGGCACCTACTTTACATCGAATGGGCATTCAAGCATTCGAGCCAACCCTCGTAGAAGGCAACGCGATCCGCCTGCACCCTTTAGTCTGTAGAGGTTTTAACGCTGACTTTGACGGTGATCAGATGGCCGTTCACTTGCCCCTCTCGATCGAGGCCCAGGTCGAGGCGCATACGCTGATGATGAGCACGCACAATATCTTCAGCCCCGCCAATGGCACCCCAATTATCAGCCCGTCGCAGGACGTCGTCATGGGTTGCTATTACCTCACCATGGACGTACCGGAAACCCGGGGGGATGGCATGAAGTTTGCCTCGGTTGAAGAGGCGTTGATGGCGTATTCTGCGGACAAGGTCGGCACGCACTCCAAGATCGAAGTCCGCTTGCTAAAGGATCGGTGTTTGCGCGAAGAAATGGGCAACCCAGATGCCTTTGGTCAGCGAATCCAGACAACGATCGGTCGGGTCGTGTTCAACAACATGCTGCCGGTTGGCATGCCATTTTACAACACGCCACTTCGCTCCAGTCAACTTGCCCAGGTCATTAGTGACTGCTACGAGTTCCTGGGCAGGAGCGAAACGATTTTATTGCTTGACGACATGAACCAGCTTGGTTTCAACGCCGCGACCCGCAGCGGCTTGTCGTTCGCTACCGACGACCTGGTTACCCCTGCCACCAAAGGCAAGATTATTGCCGAAGCGGAGAAAGAAGTACTCAAGCGGAACAAGCTATACCACCGCGGAATCATCACGGACGGTGAACGTTACAACCAGGTGCTTGACGCCTGGACCCATGCCCGCGAGGAAATTACCAGCGAAATGATGAGTGCCCTGGAAACCGATTTCCGCCAGGGCGGTTACGTCAACCCGATTTTCCTGATGGCCCATTCCGGTGCTCGTGGTGGTGTTGAGCAGATGCGACAGCTTGGTGGAATGCGCGGGCTGATGGCCAAGCCCTCGGGTAAGATTATCGAGACTCCCATCAAGGCAAACTTCCGGGAAGGTCTTACCGTGCTCGAGTACTTTAGCTCAACCCATGGTGCGCGAAAGGGTTTGGCCGATACGGCTCTCAAGACGGCCGACTCGGGATACTTGACCCGCAAATTGGCTGATGTCGCCCAGAACGTTGTGATCACCACCGAAGACTGTGGCACCACGCAAGGTATCACCAAGGGCATCATTTACCGTGGTGAAAAAGTGGAGGTGGGTCTCGCCGACTCGATTCGAGGGCGGATTGGTCGCGCCAACATTGTCAATCCGATTACCGACGAAGTGATCGTTGGCGAAAATGAGCTTATCACGGCGGATATTGCCCGCAAGATTGAGCAATTGGGCCTGGAAAAGATCCAGGTTCGCAGCCCGATGACGTGCGATGCTACGCTCGGTATATGCCGCCGTTGTTACGGTATGGACCTGTCGACCGGATCGCTGGTGGAAGAAGGAATGGCGGTTGGCATCATCGCTGCCCAAAGTATTGGTGAGCCTGGTACCCAACTCACAATGCGGACTTTTCACATTGGTGGCGTTGCGACGGGTGAGGTCGAGAAAAGCGATATCAAGGCAACCAAAGCTGGAATCGTCAAGTACACGAAATTGCAGGTGGTCATCAACGATGCTGGTGAACGCGTGGTCCTGACTCGCAATGGTGAAGTCGCTCTTGTTGATGAGAGAGGTCGTGAGATCGAAAAGTATGAGGTCCCCACCGGTGCGATCATCCAGCACGAAGAAAACACCCCAATCAAGGAAGGCGACGTTATTTGTGAGTGGGATCCACATAGTATTCCGATCCTTGCCGAAACTGGCGGAAAGGTTCGTTTCGAGGACCTCATTGAGGATGAAACGATGCGAACCGAGCAGGATCCCAGCGGTGGACAGCGATTTGTCATTACCGAGCACAAAGGAGACCTGCACCCGCAAATTGTGGTCGAAGATCCCCAGGATGGGAAAATCCTCGACTTCTACTACATGCCCGAGCGGGCCCACATCGAGGTTCAGGAAGGGAATCTGATCTCGCCGGGAACACTCGTTGCTAAAACGCCACGTGAAGCTTCCGGAACACAGGATATCACCGGTGGTTTGCCCCGCGTTACCGAAATCTTTGAAGCCCGCAAGCCCAAAGATCCAGCCGTGATTGCCGAAATTGACGGGGTTGTCGAGATTCAGGCCGAAAAGAAACGCGGCAAGCGGTCTATTGTCGTCCGTAGTGAAAGTGGGATCGAGCGCGAACACCTGGTGAGCCACAACAAGCACTTGCGAGTTCACTCAGGCGACATGGTGCGGGCTGGTGATTCACTCGTGGATGGACCCCTGGTCCCACACGATATCTTGCGGATTAGTGGCGAAGAGGCTGTGCAGCAGTACCTCACCCGAGAGATCCAAAACGTCTATCGTAGCCAGCGCGTCGAAATCAACGACAAGCATATCGAGATCATCGTTTCGCAAATGCTGCGAAAGGTTCGCATCGAAAACCCCGGTGATACCAGCCTGTTACCGGGCAGCGTGCTGGACAAGTTTGATTTCCGCGTAGCAAATGACGAGATCTCCAAATGTGTCAAAATCTCGGAGCAGGGTGATAGTGCTTATGAAGTCGACGCGCTCGTGCCCAAGGATGTTCTGGATCAGGCCAATGTGCAGATCGAAGCAGACGGTGGGACGGCCACCAAGGGAACCAAGCCGAAGATGGCCAGTGCAACAACCCAGCTACTGGGAATCACCAAAGCATCGGTTCAGAGCCAGAGCTTTATCTCCGCTGCCAGTTTTCAGGAGACCACCAAGGTGCTTACGGAAGCAGCGCTCAGTGGCAAAATCGACCAGTTGGTCGGCTTGAAGGAGAATGTGATCCTCGGCCACTTGATTCCAGCCGGCACCGGCTTTCGTTCGACTCATGAGTCAGAAGTTCGTATTCGACCTGAGGCCCTGGAGGCCCTGGCCGCTGAGAAGGAGCGGGTCCTGGAGCGGTCGTTCCCATTGCTCGAGACGGCAGTGCCCTCGGCGGACAGTCCCAATGGCGATTCGGCTCCCGCTCCGGAGCAGCCGATCCAGTCGGCTCCAACGAGCCTCGACGTATTGTTAGGAGAAGGAGAAAATCCAGAGAAACCGCCAACCCAATAAACTCCCGCAAGCAGGGTGGCTCGCGGTTGACAGCCAGTAGTGGGCCGTTAAGCTGAAGGGTTCCAGTAATTTTAGCGTGTTAACACATGCCCGAATTGGGCGAGCCAGACGTGGTGAGTTTGGCTCGTTTTCCAGAAAGTCAAAGAAAGCAAGTCCATGCCAACGGTCAATCAACTTGTCCGCCACCGCCGCAAGAAAAAGCGCAAATTCAGCAAGGCGCCAGTACTCGACCAATGCCCGCAGAAACGAGGTGTTTGTCTGCAGGTGCGGACGATGACGCCCAAAAAGCCGAATTCCGCGCTACGGAAAATTACCCGTGTGCGCCTTTCCAACGGTAAAGAAGTTACGGTCTACATTCCCGGTGAAGGGCACACCTTGCAGGAACATAGTATTGTTTTGGTGCGGGGCGGGCGTGTCCGCGATTTGCCGGGGGTCCGGTACCAGGTGGTCCGCGGCGCGCTCGACACGCTCGGCGTCGATGGCCGTAAGCAATCGCGTAGCCGTTATGGTTCAAAGAAAGGGTAAAACGTCACAACCATGGCCCGAATCACTGCAAGCCGTAAACAACTTAAACCCGATCCGCGATGCGGATCTCTCTTGGCCGCCAAGTTCATCAATTGCCTCATGTGGGATGGCAAAAAGAGTATTGTGCAGGGCGTCTTCTATGATGCGTTGGACCTCGTTAAGGAACGCATGCCCGACCAGGAGCCGATCGATGTTTTTACGCAGGCAATTGAGAATATCAAGCCAGGCATCGAGGTCCGTAGCAAACGTGTTGGTGGTGCCGCTTATCAGGTGCCGATGCAGGTCAACAAGACTCGGCAACAGTCATTGGCGATCCGCTGGCTGTTGATAGCCGTGCGTGAAAAGAAAGGTCGTCCTACGGCTCAGAAGCTGGCTGATGAATTATGTAACGCGTATAACCGCGAAGGAAGCGCGATGACGCGTCGTGAAAATGTCCATCGCATGGCAGATGCCAACAAAGCATTTGCACATTTTGCCTGGTAGTAGAGCAGTTTGTGGCCAGACCCCCGCGGTGGAGATTCTTGAAGAATCTCGGCCCCGGGGTTCCGGCCTTTTTTGTGCGCATGTATTGAATAGCATGCGAAATCGTAATGACGACCGTACCGCTCGAAAAAATCCGCAATATCGGTGTTGTTGCCCACATTGATGCGGGAAAAACGACCACCACCGAGCAAATGCTTTATGTCAGTGGCAGCAAGCATCGGGCCGGTGCTGTCGATAAAGGTACCACGACGACTGACGATGATTCTGAGGAAGAAGAACGCGGAATTACGATCTATTCGGCATGCGTGCAGTTTCCTTGGAAGGACGTGACGATCAATTTGATTGATACGCCAGGACATGTGGATTTTACCGCCGAAGTCGAACGCAGCCTGCGCGTTCTTGATGGTGCCGTGGTTGTGTTTAGTGCCCGTGAAGGTGTCGAAGCGCAAAGCGAAACAGTTTGGCGCCAGGCGGACAAATACAGTGTCCCGCGAATTGCCTTTATCAACAAACTTGATCGTGAAGGTGCCGATTTCCAGACAGTCTTCAACGACATAGGTAGCCGGCTCGGGGGAAATCCGGTTGCCCTGCAAATACCTGTCGGGGAGGGGCCTGCCCACGTAGCCAACCCTTTTCGAGGGGTGATTGATCTTGTGCGAATGAAGTTCATTACCTTTCCGGAAGGTCGTAAAGGACGAAAAGTCCAGACGGATCCAATCCCAGACGAGTTGGCAGAGTCTGCCGAACTGTGGCACGAGAGGCTCCTGGAAACTCTCTGTGATTACAGCAATGAACTGATAGAACTGGCCCTCGCTGAGGAGCCCATTCCAGAACAACTCATGCACAAAGTGCTTCGTGAGGCGACCATCGTCCAACAGATTCAGCCTGTCGTCTGCGGCTCGGCCCTGCACGGTATCGGTGTGACCCCCCTGTTGGACGCAGTCTCAGCCTACCTGCCGAATCCGCTCGATCGGCCACCAGTCGAGGGGACGGATTTGAAGCCCAGGGGGAAAAGTAAGACCGCCTCGAATGAAAATTCGACCCTTAAGGGAATTCGTAAGCCCGACCCGCAAGAACCCTTTTGTGGCCTGGTCTTTAAAATCCTGCCTTACAAGACGGGAGACCTGTATTGGGTCCGAATCTATTCCGGAAAGTTGAAGCCCAACAGTCGCGTCCTCAATCCTGGTAAAGACAAAAAGGAGAACGTGGCTCAGCTGTGGCGGATCCACGCCGCCAAAAAAGATGAACAAATCGACAGCGGCCAGGCAGGTGATATCATCGGCATCATCGGCTTGCGCAACTCGGTGACTGGCGACACAATTTGCGCCACCCGCGCGCCAATCCTGCTGGAATCGATCGAGTTTCCCGAGACGGTCCTTTCGATGGCCATTGAAGCCGAGAACACCACGGATCGCAAAAAACTGACCGAAACGCTTGCCATGCTGCGGAAGCAGGATCCCACTTTTCAGGCCCTGGAAAACGAAGAAACCGGGCAGACAATCATCAGTGGAATGGGGGAACTCCATTTAGAGGTCATTCAACATCGACTGAAACGCGACTTCAATCTCAACGTCAAAGTTCACAAACCCCGGGTCAGTTATCGTGAGACAGTTGGCCAGATGGTCAAAGCGGAAGGCGAATGCAATCGACTCCTGGCTGGTGTACAGCATACCGCCAAGGTGCGGATCCAGTTGGAACCTTTTGAGATGCGGGGCCCCCTGGCGAAACAGACTCCGCCAGTGACGACCACCAATGTGCTTGATCATGGCCTGCCACCGCAGTTTCTATCGGTTGTTCTCGAAGAACTGGAAACCGCCGGTCAGGGCAGCGGAATGCTGGGTTTTCCGCTCATGAGACTCAAGGTGACGGTACTGGGTGCCGAAGTGAACGTGAGTGAGTCCTCCGAAATCGCATTTCGTACAGCGGCAAACGTTGCCTTCAACAATGGCCTCCACAAGGCGGGACCGATCCTGCTGGAGCCAGTTATGAAACTCGAAATTGCCACTCCCGAGGAACATGTGGGCGACCTGGTGGGTGACCTTCAACAACGGAGGGCAATCATTCATCAAACGGAGTCGCGTGGCACCGATACAGTGCTGCATGCCGAAGCACCGCTTGCCAGCTTGTTCGGTTATTCCAGCGCGATGCGGTCCCTCAGCCAGGGTCGGGCCAGTTGCTCGATGGAACCGAGTCGCTATGCGCCCGCACCCGAAGAAGTCGTGAAACGATTTCTTGGCGAGGAATAATTATCGCGAGCACGGCTCAACCATTCAGAATGTGGTCAACATTCATCCCGTGGAGGCTGCCGTTTTCGCGCCCTTTACGGCGGCGAAAACACCAGTTCGTGTCGCCCACCTTTGAAAGTGAGCTCGATCGGTGAGGGATCAATCTCGCAGAGTGGGTGGGCCTCGATTTCCTGGCGGAGATCCTCGGTCACGAACAACTCACCCAAATGCAATGTGTTGGGTATAAACATCCACCGCTTACTACTGTAACGAGCCTCGATCTTCTCGATGAGCACCTTATCGTCAGGCAGGGTTGCCGGGATTTTTATTCGTTGCATGTCCCCGGTCGTGTAGACGTTAATAAACGTTTTCTCTTCATTCATGGCATCGCGCAATCGTTGGGTGCAGAAATCAGCGAGGCCAAGACCAATTGCGTTGCCTTGCGATTTTTCGGCAAGATTCAGAATGCCAATAACGCGAATATCGGGCTTTTCGAGGTCTTCGTGCCCTTTAACTCCGCGGTAACCGATCACGTTGGTGTCCATGCCGGTCCCACTGTAGGTCTTGCCAATCTCGTCGACAATCAGCACGTTGAGATCGTCAATCGGTAAACGCGGAAAGTAGGAGCGATGTTTCTCGACCAGCCGCGGCTCAATTTCAAGAATCTTGTCAGCAGGCACAGCCTGCAGTTCGGCCGTTTGGTCGAACCCATCTTCCAGAATGGTCACCCCAGCCCAGATCTTGCCCGAGTTGAGGATTACCGGGCCCATTTCCAAGAGCATATCTCGCATTTGCGATGTCGGCGCGGCATGAAAGGTTTCAGCCGAACGAATCTTGCCCATGCCAACGACCATCATCTTGATCAAACCACTCTGCAAGGTCCCCGAAAAACAGGTGTGAAGCTTGACCCGATTCAGGACCAGCACGCCGGCCGACTCGTAGGCGAAACGATCCATCCAGACATCACCAGTAGCAACCGAGCCAATTTTCACGCATTCCATGCTTGCCCGAATTGGCATGCCCATCGCTTCTTCGGTAATGCCTAGCGATTCGACCATGCTCCGCTGCCCTTGGCCCGTCGCGCCGTTGTGCGAACCCATTGCGGGAAATACAAACGGATTGGCCCCATGTTCCCTTAGCCAATCACCGGCTGCCTTGGTGATCGTGGCGATGTTGGTGATCCCCCGACTGCCGGATGTGATTGCCACATCCCCTTGTGGTACCGCCAACTCGAGTGCATCGAGTTGTGCCCGCACCTCGGCAACGACGTCTTCAAGCGGATTGGAAACCAGGTTTTGGTGAACGCGAAGCAGTCTCATGTCACCTATCCTACCAGTGAAAAGTTGCCAATGGTATTAGCAGCTCGGCGGAGAAAGTTCCCTCTCCGGGCGACTCGAAAACAAACCAGTCAAAGCCCCTTTGGGGGTACGTCCAGCCCTGTTGCCCGCGCTGTTTGCTCCTGAAGCACCGATCGAACGACTTCGATCAACTGGTCATCGTTCAGGCCGAGTTGTTGGGCCCGGTGTATCGCAGGACGAATAAGCCTGCGAAATTGCTCCTGGCGTTGTGGGTAAGTTGCCTTGGAGGTGGGTTCGAGAACCCGCATGGCTTGCCCACGAACCCGCCGTACCGTACCGTTCGCCTCGAGCCGGGCATAAGCTTTGCTGACCGTCATCGGATTGACCGCCACCAGTCGGGCGACTTGGCGAACGCTGGGCAAGCGATCGCCAGGCTGGAGATGGCCACCGGCGATCAGGGCGTAAACCTGGTCGATCAGCTGTCGATAGCGAGGCACATCGGAATCGGGTGCAATGTCGAAGAGGGGTGGTTCGGGCAGCATAGTGTATCATAGTAGTAATACACCTAAAATTTGTCAAGGGTTCCATTTTCGTAATCAGTACAAGTTATCAATAACTTCTTACCAGTGCCTAATTTGGGCCGTTGACACCAATTGTCAGTCGGCGTATGATCGGCGATTCGCCCCAAAGTTATTCTGGGGTGCTGTTTTGCTGTTTGACATCTGTTTTTGGTCGGCTTTCGAGGAGTTCACTGCGTGGCTGCTTCGCACGAGGTAATTCGAATTCGCATGGAAGCGTACGATCATTCGGTGTTAGACCAAAGTGCCGCCGAAATTGTCGATACAGCCAAGCGAACCAACTCAGTGGTTCACGGCCCGATTCCGTTGCCTACGCGGATCGAACGGTACACGGTTCTCCGTAGCCCATTCGTGGACAAAAAGTCTCGGCAGCAATTTGAGATTCGTACGCACAAGCGTTTGATAGATATCGTTCAGGCGACAGCCAAGACGATTGAAGCGCTGAATAAACTGAGCCTGCCGGCAGGTGTTGACATCAAGATCAAGGCCACGGCTGGCTAGGAGGCAGTTGGTGCTGAGAGATACCAAAGAGGTTTTAGGGTTGGCTCATTGTGCTTGCGGCTAGAGTGGGCGTTGTGGCAACTTGTGCTTGGTGTTTTCCAAGAGGCAAGCAATGATATTGGACGTTCCGAGGGAGTCTGGCCAGGAGCGGGTAACTAAATTTTGATGAACGGAAGTTCTGTGGGTAAGCCGGTCATGGTGTTGGCCGCGTCTCCCCCAGGACAAAAACGTGGACAAGGTGAACTGCGATGGCTGTTGGAATCCTCGGCCAAAAGGTCGGGATGACACAACTGTACGATGAAGCGGGCGCCGTGGTGCCCGTCACGGTCGTGGCTGCTGGCCCCTGCGATGTGCTGTTGGTTCGCACCATCGAGCGTGACGGATACGAGGCGATCCAACTCGGGTATCTTGATAAACCCCGTCGGCTGGCCAGCCGCAGTGAGCGAGGTCACGTCGCCAAGCTGGATAGCAAACGGGCGAAAAAGCAGTCTACAGCGGGCATTGAAGTCGGGCCGAAGGCCGGCTGTGAGCCAAAACGGTTCATCCGCGAAATCCGAGGTGCATCCGGCGAGTTGGAGGTGGGCAATCAGGTAAGCGTCGAGGTATTTGCCGAGATCAAAGCGGTCGATGTCATCGCCACCAGCAAGGGCCGCGGGTTCACGGGTGGCATGAAGCGACACAATTTTTCTGGCCAGCGGGCATCGCACGGGGTCAAAAAGTGCCATCGCCATATTGGCGGCACCGGTTGCAGCGCCTACCCGGGTCGGCTCTTCAAGGGAACGCGGATGCCAGGGCAATTTGGCAATCAGAAAACGACCGTCCGCAATCAACAGGTCGTGCGGGTCGACGCCGAAAACAATCTGCTGCTGATTCGGGGTGCCATCCCCGGTCCGAACGGTGGCTATGTCGTGATCAAAGAGACGAACAAGCTGTAAACCCATTCACTCCGTTCGATGAATTCACCATGCCAAAACTAAACGTCTTCGATCGCAAGGGAAAGAAAGTGGGGACGTACAACGTCGAACCTACCGATTTCGCTCCGCGCATATGCAAGCAGTTGCTGCACGATGCGGTGGTGATGTATCAGGCGAATTGGCGTCAGGGAAGTCACAGGACCAAGTCGCGCTCCGACGCGTCAGGTTCGAACAGAAAGCTGTATCGCCAGAAAGGTACCGGCAACGCCCGGATGGGCCATCGTCGCAGTGGGATTCGGCGAGGTGGCGGGCACATTTTTGCGCGTCGGCCACGTGATTATTCGTATCACTTGCCGCGCAAGGCGCTACAACTGGCGACCTGCATGGCGTTGGCGTCGAAGGTCGAAGATGATCAAATAATCGTCATTGACGATTTGCATTTCGACGAGCCGCGGACGAGGGATATGGCGACAATCCTTCGAAACATTGGCTGTGAGAACGGTTCGCTGATGATCACGACCGCCCAGTACGATCAGAATGTTTACAAAAGTGCCCGGAATCTTGACCGCGTGTCGGTTTTGCCGGCTGGCGAGTTGAATGCACTTTCAATACTGAGTTCGCGATTGATGTTGATTACCAAGCCCGCGCTGGACGCACTCAAACAGAGTGCCGCTGCAAAAAAAAGGGCGACCCAAGGGGATTCCAAACGGTAGGCGTTGGTTTCACGGATTGGAAAGCTCCAGTTCAGTTGAGTACCGCGGCGGATGAGTAACAATGCCCCCACGAACCAAAATGAAAGAACCGGCAGTCAAATCGAAGATCGAGCTTGAGCCACACCAGGTTATTTTGCGCCCGCTGGTTACCGAAAAAGGTATGCACCGTTCAAACCGTTGCAACGCCTATGCGTTTGAGATCAATCGGCAAGCCAACAAGGCCGATGTTCGGCGAGCTGTGGAAGAGCTTTTTGAGGTAAAAGTGGTGAAAGTCCATACACAAAACCGTAAAGGCAAACCACGTAAAACCAAAATGACCTATGGTTATACCAATTCTTGGAAGAAGGCGATTGTGACGCTTGATCCGGAACACCGGATCGAGTTGTTCTAAGCGTACAGAGAGCATTGAGCCAAGGGAATCTGATGGGTATTCGCAAATACAAACCGACCACTCCTGGGCGACGCAACGCGTCGGTGAGCGATTTTGCCGATTTGACTCACGGGGCCAAGCCGGAGAAGGGATTACTGCGCCCCTTGAAGAAAACAGGGGGCCGCAACAATCAAGGGAAGATCACGGTCCGGTGTCGTGGTGGTGGTCACAAGCGGCGTTATCGGCTGATTGACTTCCGCCGCAACAAAGATGATGTTTCGGCCAAGGTCCATTCGGTCCAGTATGATCCGAACCGCTCAGCCCGCATTGCCCTGTTGTACTACGCCGATGGCGAGAAACGATACATTCTCGCACCGGCCGGGCTGCAGGAAGGCGGCCTGGTCCAAAGTGGTCCCGGATCACCACCCACGGTTGGCAATTGCTTGCCACTGGCCAAGATGCCCTTGGGGACGGAAGTCCACAATATCGAATTGCAGGCGGGGCGGGGTGGCGTGCTCTGCCGCAGTGCTGGAAGTAGTGCCACACTCATGGCGCGGGAGGCAGGTTGGGCGCAGATATCGCTGCCCAGTGGTGAAATTCGACGCGTGCCATCCACCTGCCGGGCGACCATTGGAGTCATCGGCAACAGCGACCATATGAGTGTTCGGCTCGGTAAAGCGGGCCGCAAGCGGTGGAAGGGACGACGGCCACATGTCCGAGGGACCGCAATGAATCCTGTCGATCACCCCCACGGTGGTGGTGAAGGACGCACCAAGGGTGGTCGACACCCGGTGAGTCCCACTGGTAAATGTGCGAAGGGTGGTATGACCCGCAAGCGTCGCAAGCCGTCGAACAAAGCAATTGTGCGGCGACGGCGGACCAGGCGTTACGGTGTACAAAAATTGGTGAAATAAGTAAGCCAGGAGCGTTTGGCCCCAATGCCAGTCGCTCGCAATCCACGGTCGAAAGCATGAGTCGTTCACTTAAAAAAGGACCTTACGTCAATCCGAAACTGTACATGAAGGTCGACTATCAAAACGAGTCGGGCTTGAAGCAGCCAATTACAACCTGGGCCCGCGCCTGCACGATCGTGCCGGAGTTTGTCGGGCACACGTTCATGGTTCACAACGGCAAGAATCACATCAAGGTTTTTGTGACCGAAGATATGGTGGGGCACAAGTTGGGTGAGTTTTCACCCACCCGCAACTTCCGTGGTCACGGGGGCAAAGGCAAAAAGTGAGCGAGCTTTTGGCCCGGTGAGGCCGAAGCGAGGAAATTATGGCCTATAAAGCAGTCCATCGACACGCACGCATCAGCGCCACAAAAGTCCGGCCGCTGGCCTCGTTGATTCGAGGAAAGCGGGTCGATGACGCGCTGGCGATCCTCGGCTTTCAGCCACACCGGGGTGCACGGTTGCTGGAGAAGGTGCTCAAGAGCGCTTTGGGGAATGCCGAGGATCGGCGCGCTCCGAATATCGGCGGACTGGTGGTCGTCGAGGCGCGTGTCGACGGGGGCCCGATGTTCAAACGACTGCGCCCGCGGGCACGTGGTATGGCACATGTGATCAAGAAGCGTTTTTCGCACATTATTGTGGCCGTGGAATAAAAGCCTCGGTCGACTGTTGAGTTGCCAACGGCTAACCTGCCTGTGGGGAGCCGGAGACCGACTCAAGCAACCATGGATCAACCAAATGGGTCAAAAAGTTAATCCAATCGGTTTTCGGACCGGCGTGATGGAAGACTGGAAGAGTCGTTGGTATGCGTCGAAGAAAGAGTTTGCGGATTTACTGGTGGAAGACCAGAAAATCCGCAGCTTTGTGACTCAGAAGTACAAGTTTGCTGGTATTCCGAAGGTCGAAATTGAGCGGACTCGCGATGAGGTCAAAGTCATGCTTCACGCGGCCCGACCCGGGGTAATCATCGGGCGCAAAGGTCAGCAAGTCGAGCAAATGCAGGATGAATTGCAGGCCCTCGTGGGTCGGCGAATCAACATCAAAATCGAGGAGATTTCACGCCCCGAGTTGGAAGCGCATCTGGTGGCTGAAGACATTGCGGAGCGGCTTGCCAAGCGATCTGCCTTTCGCCGGACGATCAAAGAGGCGATGCGGCAAACCATGGAGGCGGGTGCCAAGGGAATCAAGATTCAATTGGCCGGCCGGCTCGGCGGGGCGGAAATGGCCCGCCGCGAAAAACAAATTGAAGGCTCGATGCCTTTGAGCACGTTGCGAGCCAAAATCAATTACGGATTTGTAGAAGCCAAGACGGCCCAGGGCCATATTGGCATCCAAGTGTGGATTAACCAAGGCGAATACGAGGGCGATACCGATGGCGATGATGCCCAAGAGGGTCAAACATCGAAAAAGCCAAAGAGGGCGTATAAGAGGTAACGCCACCCGCGGCAATAGAGTTGTGTTTGGTGAGTTTGGGCTGCAATCTGTCCAAGGAGGTTGGGTGAGCGCAGCCACCATTGAAGCCGGGCGTATTGCGGCACAGCAATACATCCGTGGCGAAGGACGTTTGTACATACGTGTTTTCCCGCACAAGCCAATTACCTCGATCCCACTGGAGACCCGGATGGGTAAGGGTAAAGGCGAGCCCTCTTATTGGGCTGCCGTGGTGAAGCCGGGTACGATTCTGTATGAACTGTCCGGCGTTAGCGAGGAAGCGGCCAAGATTTGCTTTGCCCGCCTGGCACACAAGATGTCGCTCCGTGTGCGGATGGTGAAAAGACAACTCGTTTGACAACCGCTCCGGGAACAGGCCGGTAGAAGAGCAGCAGGGTTTGGACAACAAGGCATGTCCTCGATTGCAAGTTGGCAGGAGCCGTGCCTTGACTTTTTGTAGCCGGGAATACCAGCATTGACCATGGACACGATTGAAGAATTACGCGAGATGAGCGATGAGCAGTTGGACCTCACGCTGAAAGAGGCGCACGAGAACCTGTTTCGGCTGCGAATCCAGTCACAGACCGAAAAACTTGATGCGCCAAGTGAATTGCGCGGCAATCGTCGACAGGTTGCCCGCGTCAAGACGATTCAAACCGAACGAGCCAAACAAGGCAGTACCCAATAAAACCGTCCGTTGCGCATCGTTGGTACCCAACGACCGTGCCGAAGACCGAGAGCCAAGAATGCCTAAGAAACAAGTTGTTGGTGTGGTGACATCCGACAGGGCGGATAAGTCGCGGCGAGTCGAAATCGAGCGACTCGTCAAGCACCCGAAGTATGGCAAGTATATCCGCCGACGAACAGTCTGCCACGTGCACGATGAGGCCAACGAGTCACATCATGGAGATACGGTCGAAATTGTCGAAATTCCGCCCCGCTCCAAAACGAAACGCTGGGATTTAGTCCGCGTGGTTGCCAAGAGTCGGCAAGTCGATATTGCGGCCATGCGTACTACGACAAAAGAAGAAGCGTCCGACGAAGCCTAGGCCGTTCGCTCAATAGGAAGTTAAGAACTCCGAAAGTATTACCAGGACGCAGGGTTTGCGATGATTCAGATGCAGTCGAGATTAAACGTTGCAGATAACACCGGTGCGAAAGAGGTGATGTGCATCAAGGTGCTTGGTGGCAGCCGGCGCCGATTTGCGACGCTCGGCGATGTGGTTGTCTGTAGTGTGAAAAGCGTGATTCCAGGGAGTGAAATCAAGAAGAAAAGCATCGTGCGGGCTGTTATTGTGCGAACACGTGCTCCCAACCGCAGGACAGATGGGAGCTATGTGCGATTCGACTCCAATGCGGTCGTGATTATTGATAGCGACAACAATCCGCGTGGGACACGAATTTTTGGCGCCGTTGCCCGGGAACTGCGAGACCGGCGGTTCATGAAAATTGTGAGCCTTGCAAGTGAGGTTGTGTAGGGCACTGGGGATCAAAAGTTCAGTGCGAAAAATTGGAAGTAAACCATCATGCTGATTCGAAGTGGAGATATTGTCGAAGTGATCGCGGGCGCCGACAGCGGCGTGCAAAACCGTGTGATCAGGGTCGACCGGGGCAAGGGCAAAGCGCTCGTAGAGGGCGTGGCACGTGTCTACAAACACGTTCGTCGCAGCCAGAAATATCCGCAAGGTGGTCGATTGAGTAAAGAAATGCCCGTCCAGCTTTCAAACCTGCTCTATTTTTGTTCGTCGTGCGGGCGTGGTGTTCGTTTAGGTGCACGTTTTCGAGACGATGGATCCAAAGAGCGGTTTTGCAAGCGATGCGACACGACCGCCGGCGAAATCGCCCCGGCCAAAGCAGCACATGCCAAGAAGGAATCGACCTAAGGCGATTGAAGCCTTGTAAGATGTGAACATTGACCTGTTGCAAACGCTAGATTGACTCAAACACCATGAAACCCCGCCTTCAAGACAAGTTTGAAAAAGAAATTGTCGGCAGCCTGACCAAAAAGCTGGGTCGTCAGAATCATCTTTCCTTGCCCCACCTGGACAAGGTTGTGGTCAGCATGGGTGTAGGGAGTGCTATTAGCGATAAAAAACATCTGGAGGAGTCGGTCGCGGCACTCGCGGAGATTACCGGGCAGCAACCAATCCGATGTAAAGCGCGCAAAAGCGTTGCCAATTTTCGCCTCAGGGCAGGGAACGAGATTGGCTGTAAAGTGACACTCCGTAAACAGCGTATGTATGAGTTCCTGGATCGCCTCATTTCCCTGGCCTTGCCGCGCGTGAGGGACTTTCGCGGGCTCAAGAATACCGCCTTCGATGGCAATGGTAACTACAGTTTGGGTCTCCCGGAACAATTGGTCTTCCCGGAACTCAACCTGGACAAGTATTCCCGGGTTCAAGGAATGAATATTGCCATCTGTACAACTGCCAACAGCGATGACGAGGCCCGTGAGTTGCTTGCCGCGTTCGGATTGCCATTCAAACGTGATGACGATGAGTAGGACTGAACAAGAAACTTCAGGAGATACAAGGATTTATCGGTTGGCTTCATGTTGCCGCCGCGATCGATGTCCTTAATCAAATACCCGTTCGAGATTTTTCCGAAGCCAGACAGGTTCATTACCAAGCTGATAGAGATCTACCGTGGCTAGCAAGTCAAAAATTGCCAAAGCAGAACGAACGCCCAAGTTCAGTACCCGACGTGAAAACCGTTGCAAATTGTGTGGCCGCCCGCGAGCAGTCTATCGCAAATTCGGCATCTGCCGCATTTGTTTTCGCAAGTTGGCCGACAGAGGGCTGATCCCAGGCGTGCGCAAAGCGAGTTGGTGAGACTGGCGTTACGCCTTCCCAGGTTTAGGCGGCCGGGGAGGTCCTGGCCACCCGAATCGAAACGCCTAAACCTCAACTGTTCAATGGAGACCGCTCCAAAATGATGACCGATCCGATCGCTGACATGCTAACTCGCATTCGTAATTCCGTGCGCGTCGAGCGCCCACAGGTACAGATGCCAGTTTCCAAGGTAAAATGTGGTCTTGCCGAAGTGCTCAAGCGAGAAGGGTACATTTGGGATTGGAGTGAGAGTGTCGAGCAAGGAAGGCCCGGAAAGCAGCTGTTGATCGAGTTGAAATATGGACCTAATGGAGAACGGGTTATCAGTCATATTAAGCGGGTGAGTACGCCCGGGCGGAGGATTTATAGCCGCGCCGGGCGGTTGCGGCCAATCCTTAATGGCCTGGGAATTTCGATCATCAGCACCAGCCGGGGCGTGATAAGCGATCGGGAGGCCCGCCAGAGGAACCTCGGCGGCGAGGTACTTTGTGAGGTCTGGTAAGCACAACGCGGCAAGCGATTGCTGAAATAACTGGTAAACAAGGTTTTCCCAACCGTAAACAGGCGTTAGAAACAGTAATGTCCCGTATTGGCCAAAAACCGGTTCCGATCCCCAATGGCGTGAAAGTGAACGTTTCGCAGCGCGAGCTTACGGTCGAAGGGAAGCTGGGAAAACTGAACTACACCCACCGACCAGAAATCAAGGTCGTAGTTGATGAAGACAACAAACAGGTCATTTGCACACGAGAGTCAGACGAACGGACAGTGCGCGCCTATCACGGGCTGACTCGGGCACTGATCCAGAACATGACGATCGGGGTTTCGGAAGGTTATGAGAAGCGGTTGGAAATTCACGGCGTGGGCTACGTAGGTGTCGTGCAAGATAACCGGGTCGAACTTCGCGTCGGTTTTGCGAACGAAATCAAGAAACAAATACCGGCTGGTTTGGATGTGACTTGTCCCGATACCACGCATGTTGTGATTAAAGGAATCGACAAACAGCAGGTGGGCCAGTTTGCCGCCGAGGTCCGCTCTGTTCGCAAGCCGGAACCTTACAAGGGCAAAGGTATCCGGTACGCAGGCGAAACGATTCGTCGCAAGGCTGGTAAGACAGCGCAGTAAATTAAAAGATAGTTGATACTAACAGTGTCATCACATCATACGACTCCGGGCGGGCAGCCCGGTGCAGGTTCGAGCAGCGGGTAAAAGAAAACATGAACGAAGACAGACGGATCTCTCGGCAGCGACTTCGCCGTAGACGGCGGGTACGGAGGCGGATCCGCGGTGATGCTGAAAGGCCCCGCTTGAGTGTTTCGCGCAGTCACAAGCATATTGGAGTCCAAATCATCGATGATGTGGATGGCCGAACCCTTGCTTCTGCGTCGACTCAAGAGAAAGAAGTGGCCCGCAAGATCAAGTATGGTGGTAACCAGGATGCCGCGACTGAAATCGGGAGAATTATTGCTGAGCGGGCGTCGAAGATCGAGGTCACGCACGTTTGTTTTGATCGCGGGGCCTTCAAATACCATGGACGGGTTGCCGCTTTGGCAGAGGCTGCCCGCGAAGCCGGATTGAGTTTTTAATTTCTGGTTGCTTGATGACATTTTGATTTGGGATGGATAGTTAACCGACTATTTTTTGACTTGGCGCCGAATGATCGCGCCCCACTGAAACTAAACGATTTGAGGTCCCCACTGTGGCTACCGCTTCGGAAGACCGCGTTCGCGGCGAACTGACAGAAAACGTCGTAAAGATCAAACGCTGCGCTGCCGTTGTTAAAGGTGGTCGTCGCTTCAGTTTCGCCGCAATGGTTGTCATAGGTGATGCTGGTGGGAAGGTGGGTTGGGGTTACGGGAAAGCAAACGAAGTGCCACCAAGCGTTGAGAAGGCACGTAAAGAGGCAATGCGGAGCATGATCGAAGTTCCGCTCGACGAAAAAACCATTCCCCATGTTGCGCATGGTCACTTCGGGGCCGCTCACGTGATTCTCGTACCGGCTTCACAAGGTACGGGTGTTATTGCCGGCGCTGCCGTGCGTGCCGTATGCGAATCGGCTGGTATTCACGATATCCTCACCAAGAGCTTTGGCTCAAATAACCCCATTTCACTGGTCAAAGCGACGTTTGTAGCATTTCAAAGCTTGCGGCCACGGATGGAGATTGAGCGGATGCGGGGAGTTACGCTGTCATGATTCTCGATGATGTTCATCGCGGTATTAAAAAAAACCGCAAGCGAAAACGCCTTGGGCGGGGGCCTGGTTCAGGTCACGGCAAGACAAGCGGTCGTGGCCACAAAGGGCAGGGATCACGCGCGGGTAATTCGCGGTTGGTAACTTTCCAGGGAGGTGCCATGCCGTTAGTGCGCCGCGTTCCCAAACGAGGTTTCAACAACCGTTGGTCGTTGCGAGTGGCGGTGGTGAATGTGAGTGATCTTGAAGGCAAATTCGAGGCGGGAGACGAGGTCACGCTTGAGTCATTGGCTGCATGTAATCTGGCGCGGGGAAGGTTTGATGTGTTTAAAGTACTTGGCGCCGGCGAGCTGACCAAAAAGCTGAAAGTTAGTGCCCACCGGTTCAGCAAGACGGCCCAAGAGAAAATTGAAAAAGCAGGTGGCGAAGTGGTAATCGTGCCTGGTAAAACCTCCGTAGAGGAAAAGAAAAAACAGCAATCGCAAAGTTCGTGAGCGGCTCCAGATCTATACTGGCGAGCCCGCTTTCTCGGAATCTACGCCCTACCACGGACGGTCCTAACCCATGTTCAAAAAGCTCCGCGAAGTCTGGAACATACCAGAGCTACGTCAGAAAATCTTGCTGACACTGGGCATGCTGGGGATTTATCGAATTGGTTTTCAGGTGCCGTTACCCATCACGGATACGGCCGCTGTTGAGGCCTTTTCAAGTCGAACGGGCGGATTTGGCGACATGTTGCAAGCCGTTGCTGTGCTCAGCGCCAGTCCGTTAAGCCAGGTGACGATTTTTGGCCTGGGGATCATGCCTTACATTTCGGCATCGATCATTTTCCAGCTGCTAGGCAGTGTTTATCCCCCCTTGGAGCAGTTGCAAAAAGAAGGTGAGGCTGGCCGCAAAAAAATCAACGAATACACACGTTATGCAACCGTCGTAATTTGCATGGTGCAAAGCTGGTTTTGGGTCAATACTTTCGTCGTCGGGCAGGGTTTGGTCGACCCGAACTTCCTGACCGCCAGCGGTGACTTGATGTTCGGTTGGAAAGTGACCAGCGTGCTGACCATGACCAGCGGTACCGTCTTCTTGATGTGGCTGGGTGAGCAGATCGACGAATATGGTATCGGCAATGGCATTAGCTTGCTGATCATGGCAGGTATTTTGGCGTCGATGCCCGGTGCGGGGTTCAACCTGCTCGAACAAGCCTCGATCCAACTCGGCGGCGGCGGAACAAAACTCGGGGTGGAAGATCTTGTACTGCTGGCGGTCATGTTTGTGGCTGTGATTGTAGGTGTGGTGTTTATTACGCTCGGGCAGAGGCGGATTCCCATGCAAAGTGCCAAGCACGTTCGCGGAAGACGGGTCTTCGGTGGTACGCGACAATATCTGCCGTTGAAGGTTAACCAGGCTGGCGTTATGCCGATCATTTTTGCCAGCAGCTTGCTGATGTTTCCGCTGATTGTTGTTCAGCAGATGGCTGCTATTCGCTGGGATGAGGGAGGCTTTGTCGGGAAGTTCTTCGGATTCCTAAACGACGTCTATGACCGCAATAGCTTTCTCTACAACATTAGCTATTTGGTATTGATTTACTTTTTCTGTTACTTCTGGACTGCCATCACTTTTAACCCGAAGGATATGGCAGACAACCTGAAAAACTTTGGTTCATTTATCCCAGGTTATCGGCCTGGTAAACGGACTGCGGACTATCTCGAGAAGGTCATGGTTCGGATCACCTACGTTGGCGCTGGTTTCCTGGCCCTGGTGGCGATCATCCCGACCTTGATATCGTCGTCACTCGGTGTCAGCTTCTTGGTAGCGAGCTTTTATGGTGGGACGAGTTTGCTGATTGCGGTCAGCGTTGCATTTGACCTTGTGCAAAAAATTGACAGCCACCTCGTGATGAGGAATCATGAAGGGCTGCTCGAATGATTTGTTGAGTTATCTGATCGGCGGGCCTACAGGATAGAAAGTCAACCCGGAGGGATATGCTCGATACCCCCGTTCAAGAGTTTTGATTGTCATGCGAATCGTATTTATGGGACCTCCTGGTGCTGGAAAAGGTACACAAGCTACCCGGCTGAGAGATGACCTCTCAATTCCCCATCTTTCTACCGGCGAAGTGCTTCGCGAGGCATGCCGGGCGGGGGCCAAGTTTGGCTGCCAGACATCCGCCTATATCGAAGCTGGCGAATTAGTACCCGATGAAACGATATTGGACATCGTTGTTGAGCGACTGGACCAAACCGATTGCCAAACGGGTTTCCTGTTCGACGGATTTCCACGCACTGTTGTCCAGGCCAAGGAACTCGATCGTCTGTTGGGCGAGAGGAATTTAGCCATTGACCTCGTGCTGGAACTTGTGATTGAGATTGACGAGCTGATTTTGCGGCTTTCGCTACGTGGCCGTAGCGACGACACCGAAGAGGTGATCCAGGAGCGACTCCAGCAGTACGACGTCTTGACCAGGCCTGTGATCGATTACTACCGCGAACGCAATTTGGTTGAAACCATTTGTGGCGAGGGTACTCCGGACGAGATATTTGCTAGAATAAAAGTCGCCGTGGACAAAGTTGGCAAATAGCACGTGGGTGCTAGCCCCTGCATTGCGAGGCTTGGGAATTTGCAGGCCACGCGGAATTCATTGAGATGACGTTGGTATCGCTGTGCTACACCTCAAATCAGAACGAGAAATCAACCTAATGCGCCAGGCCGGGCTTGTCGTGTGGCGGGCCCATGATCTGATGCGAGAGCGGGTCGTACCGGGCACGACAACAGCTGAATTGGACGCGAAAGTGGCAGACTATTTCGCCCAGACAGATGCGACACCCTTGTTTCTTAATTACCCCAACGCTTCCAAGGGGAAGCCTCCGTTCCCCGCAGTCAGCTGTACCAGTGTCAACGAAGAGGTCGTGCATGGGATTCCCAATGATCACCCCCTCCAGGCAGGTGATATTGTCAGTGTCGATATTGGGGTAAGACTGAACGGCTGGTGTGGAGATGCTGCCTGCACATACGGGGTAGGCCAGTTAGCACCAGAGGTCGAAAAACTGCTGAATGTCACTCGGGAAACGCTTGAGCTCGCTGTTGAGCTCATGAAGAAGAAAAGCATGTGGAACGAAGTTGCACGCGAGATGAGCAACTACGTTCACGACCATGGTTTTTCGGTAGTTGAATGTTTTGTCGGGCACGGGATTGGCCGGCAATTACATGAGGACCCCCAAGTGCCCAATTTTTTGAGTCGCTCGCTGCGTGGGAGCGGCGATTTCCGTATCGAGGCTGGTCTGGTGATTGCCGTCGAGCCCATGGTAAATATGGGCAGTAAATGCGTCAAAATGGCGCCAGACTACTGGACCCAAACGACCGTCGACGGGCTGCCGAGCGCCCACTTTGAGCACACGATTGCGGTACGACAGGATGGCCCGTTCTTGTTAACCCAGGCCCCCCGACCGGAAGAAGTGGTGGAGCCAGTAGGTTAGATCCCCAGAATTTGCAAAGATACTGTTTTTAGGGGTGCTGGGGGGGGTTGCCGTCAAGGGATCCCACGCCCTATACTCAAGCGTTTACTGCGATCTCCCTGGCCTTTGCGTTGCTGGTGCGGAGCGAGTTTGCGGTGATCGCCTGGTTGAGTTCAGGCTCGACGGCGGGCTCCCAGAACGAGCTGCCGATGAACGAGCTGCCGACGAACACAGTGTCGACAGCTACCGAGAAAATGGATCGACAGCTACCGAGAAAATGGACAAGTAGAATTACGTTGGCCGCCAGCTGCGAATAAAACCCGCTGGTTGGATAAAACGTCGAGTTTTCGTGAACCACGAGTTTTCGAAGACGAATTAGGAGTCCGGAAGATGAAAGTTCGCGCGAGTGTGAAACGGATTTGCGATAAATGCAAGGTTGTCCGTCGTCGCGGTGTTGTTTACGTGGTTTGTTCCAACCCGCGCCACAAACAGCGGCAGGGTTAACGACGGCAGAGTTATCATTGTAATGGGGTGCACTGCAACAGGGTTAGCAAACACAACCACCGTGATTGCTTCCTTGGCCTGAGTATCGAGAGAGAGAGCCTTGAAGTTATGCCACGTTTGCTAGGTGTAGACATACCACCCGATCGACCAACGGCCATATCGCTGACTTATTTGTACGGCGTGGGCTCGAAGACCGCTCGAGAGCTGTGCCATAAGGCGGGCGTCGATCCGCTGGTGAAGGCCCGTGACTTGGGCGAGGATGAGGTGGCGCGGATCGCCAACCTGTTGGACAAGGACTATGTTGTCGAAGGTCAGTTGCGTCGACAAACGACGCAGAACATATCGCGGTTGCGGGATATTGGGTGCTATCGCGGTTTGCGACATCGACGCGGCTTGCCGGTGCGTGGTCAGCGGACGAAGACGAATGCGCGCACACGCAAGGGACCCAAGAAAACGGTTGCTGGCAAGAAAGGCGTGAAAGATTTACGTTAGGTGGTTGGCGGGGAAAAGAAGCGACAGCGGTCATTGTGTCAGGATGGTTGCGTTGGGGTGTTGAGGAGCCCGCCTGTTTTAGTAAAAGAGTCCTGTTTTTAGTAAAAGAGTCCTGTTTTAGTAAATTAGCATATGGCCAAATCGAAAAAGAAAACGAAAAAGAAAGTTCGCCGCAATGTGTCGGTGGGCGTTGCTTTTATCCGAGCGACGTTTAACAACACCACGGTCACGATCACCGACACCAAGGGTGACACGTTGTGTTGGGCAAGCGCGGGAACCAGCGGTTTCAAGGGAAGTCGCAAAAGCACGCCGTTTGCGGGTCAGATGGCCGCGCAGCAGGTGGCGGATAAAGCAAAGAAGTTTGGCATGAGGGAAGTGGACGTGAAGGTCAAAGGGCCTGGCAGCGGTCGGGAGAGCGCGATCACATCACTGGAAGCAGCTGGCCTGAAAGTTAAATCGATCGAAGATGTCACTCCATTGCCACACAACGGATGTCGACCCCGCAAAAAGCGTCGTGTGTAAGGGCCCTGTTGTCACGACCCGGCGGGTGAGACACGTAACTGGTTGATACCCGAAAGCCCAAAACAAAAAAACCTAACTGCTCATTTGGTATTCAGAAATATGGCACGTTACACCGGCCCCGTTTGTCGTCTTTGTCGTCGCGACGGGATGAAATTGTTTCTCAAGGGTAACCGTTGCGATACTCCCAAGTGCGCTTTTGAGCGGCGCGAGGCGCCTCCAGGGCAGCACGTCGGAAGACGTAGCAAGCCGACCGACTACGGTATTCATCTCCGTGAGAAGCAGAAAGTCAAACACTGTTATGGCGTGTTGGAACGTCAGTTTCGCCGTTATTTTACTCACGCCGAAAGGTCCAAGGGGAACACGGGTGACACGCTGATGAGCTTGTTGGAGCGGCGGTTCGACAATGTCGTGCATCGACTTGGTTTTGGCCAAAGCCGCAACCAGGCGAGGCAAATGATTTGCCACGGCCACATCACGATCAATGGTCAGCGGGTGGACGTACCCAGCTATGAGGTTCGTATTGGTGATGTCATCCGGGTGAAGAATCGGGCCAAAAGCCTGGACATGATTCGGGCTGCCAGGGCCGAAGTCCACCGCGACGTTCCCGATTATCTGTCGGTCGCAGAGACCGACATTCCTGAAGGCGTCATGGGACGGTTACCCGGGGCGGAAGATATCTCGTTGCCCGTTAAGACACAGTTGATAGTTGAGCTCTGTTCAAGGTAGTCAACTGCCACCCTGGGAGATCTCTCGGTAACTTGTGTTCGAAGCATGGATCCGGGCGATGCAAGCGATTTTGTGAAAACCTGTTAACAGCTTTCACCTGAGGAGACACACAAAAATGCATATCCGATGGCGCGGATTGGAACTGCCGAGTGTCGTTGTGTGTGATACCAGCACACTTACAGCGACTTACGGAAAGTTTGTTGCCGAACCGTTTGAACGTGGTTTCGGTTCGACGATCGGCAATGGATTGCGTCGGATTTTGCTCTCCAGTTTGGAGGGTAGTGCCGTAACCCAAATTAAGGTTCACAATGCCCAGCATGAGTTCACAACCATTACTGGCGTAATCGAAGACGTCACCGATATTGTGCTCAACGTGAAGTCGCTGGTCGTCAAAAACCACAGCAACCAAACCCGTGTGCTCCGGGTGGAAAAGAATCAGAAGGGCCCGGTCACCGCAGCCGACATCGAAACAGATGACTCGGTCGAAATCATCAGTCACGATCATGTCCTGGCAACCCTTACCGAGGACGTTCCGTTCATGATGGAGATGGTGGTCGAAAACGGGCGGGGTTACGTTGCGGCAATGGAGCACAGTGAAGATATCCAGGAGATTGGTATTATTCCCGTTGATGCGGTTTATAGCCCGGTAGTGAGAGTTCGCTACGAGGTTGAAGAAACCCGCGTTGGTCAAAAGACCAACTACGATAAATTGACGATGGAGATTTGGACCGACGGTTCGATAGGGCCAGAAATGGCCTTAGTCGAGTCGACCAAGATCCTCCGCAAGCACCTTAACCCGTTCGTGCAGTACAGCCAGCTTGGCTCCCAAGTACGTTCGGCTGGGCAGCCGATGACCGGATCAGCCATCGATCCGTCGGTCGAGGCCAAGCTGAACCTGCCGATCGCCGAACTCCATCTTTCGGTTCGGGCAAGTAACTGCCTCGAGTCGGAAAATATCATGTTTATCCGTGACCTGGTGGTCCACAACCCTGACGATTTGCTGGAAGTACGCAACTTTGGCGAAACGACATTGACTGAAATTCAAGCCAAACTCTTGGAGCTTGGCTTGCATTTGGGAATGCGCATTTCAGCTCCTATAAGCGTTTAGCCTGCCAGACAAGTTTAGTCCGTCAGACAACAAGAGATTTTTTCAAAATTCCGTTTCCCCTCAAATCCAAATTCCAGTTTCATGCGACACCGTCGACGTGGCCGCAAACTCGGTCGCAACCCCAAGCATCAACGTGCCCTTCTGCGCAACTTGGCCAGTTCGCTCATTCTCACCGAGCGGGATGCCGAGTTTGATGAGAATACACCCAAGGTTAAAGGAAGGGTGGTCACCACCATCAGCAAGGCCAAGGAAGTTCGCCCCCTGGTCGAAAAGTGTGTGACCATCGCACGGCGATCCCTGGCCGCTGCGGACGCAGCCGCGGAGTATGCAAGCGATGCCGATCGCGGTACCCAGGAATATCGTGCCTGGCGGACCAGTGAACAGTGGCAAAAATGGAATGCGGCAATTGCCCCAGCTGTTGATGCCCGCCGCCGCTGCCAGAAACTCCTGGGTGACAAAGACGCCGTCACTATCCTCTTCGATGAGGTTGCCCCCAGATTTCTCGAACGCCCGGGTGGCTATACCCGGATCATCCGCCTCGCCAAGCCACGCCTCGGGGATGCCGGGACGAGGGCCATCCTTGAGTTTGTGGGGGTTCGAGATCGCGTGATAGAACGGAGTGTCAAGCCAGCCTTTGATGACTCGGGCGACGAAGACCCGGGTGCCGAACAGATCGAGACTGCCGATGCGGAGCTAACAGATATGGAGTCCGATGGCGACGAAGTGGGCGGCGATGCAGCCGGGGAAGATGAAGAAGCTTCGGCAGAAACAGCAGCCGCTGACGAATCGGCTGAATCGTCCCCGGCGGATGAGCAAAAAAAGTCGTAACGGTTAAATCCGCAATTCATGCTAAAATTGCCGGAGTTCCGCAGTTGGGAGCTGCCAGCTGCTTTCAGGTGACTTCTCGCCCGTTATTGCAATTACCGTACGACCATGTGCTCCGATTCAGGCTACGACAAACAGCTCGCCTGTGGATTTGATTTTACGCTCGCGATGCGGCATCTTTGTACCGACATGTGCCAACGCTTGCCGGAACTGCATCACATTGACCTGCGGCGAGTCGCAATTAGCTTTTGCCAGGCGCGTAAAAATGTCACCCATGGTTTGCAGGCCTCATTGACTCCCTTGCGGTTTGAACATGGCGCGACCACGGGCCAACGCGGCAGCCGGCGGTACAGTTGCCAGCCAGTGCTCGATCACAACGGGCTCGAATATTTCTACATTCTAAGCTTCTATCTCCCACGCTTTCTGAATCACTCGGTCGAAGAAAAGCTCTCGACCCTGTTGCACGAACTGTGGCACATTAGTCCGGCGTTCGACGGCGATCTGCGACGCCACGGGGGTAGATGCTATGTGCATGGGGCATCGCAGCAACAGTACGATGCCACTATGGACCAACTGGCCAGATCGTGGCTGTCGTTGGACCCGCCCCATGGCGTGTACGAGTTCCTGGAACACTCGTACGACGATTTGGTCGGGCAGTATGGCCACGTATACGGCGAGCGGATCCCCGCACCACAAATCGTACCATTAACATAACGTTGACCTGAAATTCCGATTCTCCTATTCTGTGTCCCGAGTTGCCTTTGCACATGCTAGCACGACTAGCTCATTTCCAGTGTTACTGTGGCAGGTCAGTTCAAAACGGTTCCCTCTCTAGGACCCTCGCCGGACGGATAAGGAGTTGAGGGAGGGAATCGACAAACCGTGTCGGCAGACGTCGCTGACGCTAAAACCTCTATCACTTTCTGTTCGGTGCCTGCTTTGCTGCAACGATCGGCGTTCTGCCAATGTGGCTGCCAAAGACTTTTCAAATTGTGTCCCCACACACGTGCAGCAAGCTGTATCGCGGCCGCCTATGGTGCGGATGGGGGCTTGCGTTGCTGATCCTGCCGGTCGGTTGCCGGTTGATGGATGATCATGCGGTGACCGCCGGCAAATCGCCACTTCGCCCCATCCGGTCATCCCCCGACAGTGTCGCAGTGGAGATTTTCTGGGCACGTTACCCGTGGAGCGATGGGGAGATCAGCAACGCGAGTTGGCAAGAGATCGACGAAACGCCAATACCCGTCGACGTTCGGCGTCGGCTGGCGACCAATGGTTTCCGAGTGGGAGTGGTTGGTAGCATCTTGCCAGTTCCCCTTGCCCGTGCGCTTCAGCTTAACGGCGAATCAGGGACTCGCGACTCCCCTGCCGACAACCTGGTTCAGGACCAGGTTGACCTGTTGGGGGAACGGATGGTGAGGCGTCGCCGTTTGCAGCTCCAATCAGGTCGCCGCGCGGAAATCCAGGCTTCGGAATTGATCCACGAGGTTCCCCTGTTGGTGGCGACCGATGGTGAGTTGGGAGGTCACACCTACGCAGATGCCCAGGCGATCTTTGCAATCGATGTGATACCACAGCCCGACCAGTCGGTCGAGCTGCGGTTAGTGCCCGAACTTCATTATGGGCCTCAGAAACTACGTTACGAGGGCGGAGAGGACGGGATCCTGCGTCAGGAGGCGAAGCGGGATCGCAAAGTCTTTAAGGAGTTAGAGATAACCGCCTCGCTTTCGCCGGGTGAAATGCTGGTCATGATGGGACGTCCTGACGCCAGGGGAAAACTAGGGGACTACTTCCATTCGGTGGATGTCGCCGCAGGGCATCAGCAGAAACTGATCGTTATCCGCCTGGCACAGGTCCCACAAAGCCAGTCATTCTCGGCTTCACCTTTCGCTGGGGAGTGATAGATAGGGGGTGCCATTCGCAAAGTGTTTGCCGAATCCCCTCAAAAGTTCGATCCTCGCGACTACCTTAAGCCAGCTCGCGGTAGGATGTAAGAGGTGTGTGTTGCCCGTATGACCCCTTTTGGACAGGCCGGGAATACTGGTTGCATTTCACCGGTTAGCTGTGCAGATTTTGTCAGCCACTATGTGGCCGTTTAGCCCGATCAAATTGGTTGAACCAATGACACTCGCTTAGCCATGATCCGTCGCGACGTAATACTACCAGATGGTCGGCCCGGATGGTTGCGCATTTCGCAAGTCGACCACGCCCGCCTAAGTGCCGAACTGGCGTCTCATTGGGGTGGTGGGCAGTTTTCGCCCGTCATCTGCAGCCCGCACGATGGAGATGCGAATCCATTGCGTGGCGTCCGCGACGAGGTCCTGGCCGCGATTTGGCACCACGATGACGGTTGGCTTCCATGGGAGGCGGTACCCAGAATCGACCCCGATCATGCACGTTTACCTTCCTTTTTAGAAATGCAGCTTCCCGAAGCGATCGACATCTGGCACCGAAGCGTGCTGGCCGCCGAAAACATTGGCCTGCTCGCTGCGTGGATGGTGGCTGGGCACTTCGTCGCCTTGAGAGAGGAAGCCGATTCCCGCGACCAACCAGCCAGCCGCTCCTGGCAGGCAGACACCACCCGGCGGCGACAGGAATGGCTGACCCGTTGGCAAGGTTTGTGTCCCGAAAGTCACACGCCACAACTTGCCGATCAGGCGCTTTTATGGCTGCAATGGTTCGACCGGTTAAGTTTGTGGCTCTCTCTGGGTAGACCAGACGAATTCACGCAGGGGGAGGACCGGCTGCAAAACTTGCTGCCAAATCAAACGGCGCGGTTTGTCCAGGTCCATACTGACACACTTGCAGAAAATCACCTCGTGGAAGTCTCTCCCTGGCCATTTTTAGTTCCCGAATTGGCCCTTTCCGTTCCTGGCAGCCGGGTTCCACAAGACAGGTATGCATCTGGTGAACAATGGCTTTCGGCCAGTGTTTCCTCAGTACAAAATTGGCGATTGGTCCCAGCGGATGAGTAGCGAACCGCTCATGCAGCGAGTCCCTGCCCCGTGTAAGTTAGGCCAATTCTGAAAAATTCCCTCATTTCTCCCCCCGCGAGCCCAAATTCAGCGAAACTCTCCCAGTTTGACGGGGTTGATCTCTTTGTCGCTTCGCTTAGGCTGAGTGACTGGGAGTCTGCCCGGAGTGGCCGGGCCGACGCAGTTTCATTTGATCGACCGGAGATTTTGAGATGAAAAGTTCCCTGTTAATTTGCGGGGTAGTCCTGGCGCTAGGATGGACCGTTGGACCTGCCGCCGCCGAGGGTCCTGATGGCAAAGGACAAAGTTTGAATCCCGAACGACGCCAAAAGCTGATCGCAGAGTTTGATACTGACGGTGATGGTAAGCTCAACGAAGAAGAACGCCAAAAAGCCCGCCAGTCAATGCGTGAACGTCGTCAGAACCGTCCCGAAGGACGTCCAGAGGGACCCCCTGAGGGTCGGCGAGGCCGGAAACCTGGCAACCAAGGGCTCGATGGTCCGGAAGGTCGTCCCCGCGGAGACCGTGGACCAGGTGGTCCGGAAGGTCGTTCTCGCGGAGACCGTGGACCAGGTGGTCCGGAAGGTCGTTCTCGCGGAGACCGTGGACCTGGCGGTCCGGAAGGTCGTCCCCGCGGCAACCGTGGACCAGGTGGTCCGGAAGGTCGTTCTCGCGGAGACCGTGGACCAGGTGGTCCGGAAGGTCGTCCCCGCGGCAACCGCGGTCCACAAGGACATGCACCATTTGACTTGGGCGAAATGTTCGACAAGTTCGACAAAAATAGCGACGGTTCGCTGAGCCGCGAGGAATTCCAAGCACTCACGCAAGAAATTCGCCAAATGCGTCAGAACATGAAACGCCAACATGGTGACCAACACAGGCGTTCAGAAGGCGGTTTTGGGAATCGAGAATTGGGTCCAGGCGGTCCACCGCCACTGGGTCAACAATTTAGACCTCCTCCGCCAGACGGGCGGTTCCGACGGCCTGAAGGTCTAAGAGTTCGTGGTATCGGTAACCCAGCGGGTCCTCCTCGTGGAGAGGGTGGCAAACAAGAGGAATGCAAGGATTGTCCGAAGCAGCGCGATTCCGATGAGGGATCCTCCGCTTCGACTAGCGAGGAG
>Ga0315336_1001764_pt1 | contig 38234 bp, 30 predicted proteins | sample ASW5metaG_FD_204512 | JGI IMG/M metagenome (GOLD analysis project Ga0315336, IMG submission 204512) | Ammonia-oxidizing marine archaeal communities from Monterey Bay, California, United States - ASW #5 | ecosystem: Environmental > Aquatic > Marine > Intertidal zone | place: USA: California... | reverse complement strand
TGCAGAAGCCCAGGAGCTCGAGGATGCGCTGGATGACGACCCCTCTGCAGAAGCCCAGGAGCCCGAGGATGCGCTGGATGATGACCCCTCTGCAGAAGCCCAGGAGCTCGAGGATGCGCTGGATGATGACCCCTCTGCAGAAGCCCAGGAGCTCGAGGATGCGCTGGATGACGACCCATCTGGGGAAGAGGTCCAGGGACCACGGGAAGAATTGGTGGCACCCTTTCAAAGCCGCCTAATTGCCGGTGGTGTCGATTTTTTCGTGGTGGGTTTTTTAGAGATATTGTTCGCTTTAGGGACGCATTTTATTTTTAGTCAGGTGATAGACTCGGTATATTCGAATATGGAGGCAATGCCGTTGGTGCTCGTTCTTAATTTGGTGATTTTGTTCTTGTTAACATTATTCTATTCGGTATTTTTTGTCGGTGGGTGGGGGGGGACACCCGGACACCGTGCCGCGGGGCTGATGGTGGTTGATCTAGGAAATCAACCCGTGGGATATATGCAGGCGGTACTCAGGTACTTTGGTACGTTCGCCGCTATTTTGCCCGCAGGTCTTGGGCAAATCCTCACAATTATCGATAAAAGAGGTCGAGGTCTGGGCGACCGCTTAGCGGGTACGAAGGTGGTTTGTCAACCTTCTCACTAATATCTTTCACCCTTATTCGCGGAGATTTTCAGATTGATGGGGTTTGAAAATTTTTCTTGGTTCCTTCGAAAGATAGTAGTTCTGACGGTTTGCGCTGGCCCGGTATTATATGGCGCCGCTTCCGCTCAGGAAAATGACTTTCGTCGTGCACTGGGAGTCATCAGCAATAAATTTCACCGAAAATTCCCCTATCTCCAAGGTGAGGTTGTTGCGATTAAGGGGGCAGATATTTTTCTCAGCATCGGCCAAGGGGATGGGGCCAGCAAAGGAATTCGGTTCACTGTCCTTCGCAAAGGGGCACCTTTTCGCCATCCCGTTACAGGCGTGGTTCTTGGGACACTTGAAGAGCAAATAGGCTTGGCCGAGGTTGTCGAAGTCCGGGAGAATTTTTCCGTTGCTCGGATGACAAAATTATTCCTCGGTAAGAACCGGACGCCGAAGGTGAAGGATAAGGTCCGACTCTCTTCTGCCAAAATTCAAATTGCCGTTCTGCCATTTTTCAACAAGACAAAAGAACCCTTGAGTATGGAGGTTGTGACGAGGGAATTTTCTCGGATACTTATGTCGAAAGGGCGGTTTGACATCTATGACGTGGACCGCCTACAGGTTTGGCTTCTGGAGAGCGGCATCGCGCTAGACAGGGTTTTAAAAGGAGGGAATTCCGCCAAGCTGAGAAGTCAGGTTCGTCGGGATTATGTGATCCAGAACACCATCCGCGACGTTCGGGGCAAGAAAGTGATAGCAAGCCGCCTTTATTCTTTAAAGGAGGACAGGGAGGTTTTCTCGGCGGTGGCCATTTCCAGCGACCTTCCGTTTGAGCAACTGGCCCCCAAGGTGCAGGCGTTGCGCCGCAGGGGGGAAGGGCGCCCCATAATCGCTCCGAACCAATCGTTTGCTGTGGCCAGGAGCGGAACCCCGGGCGGCAGGAGTTCAAAAGCCTTTGTTTTTTCTGATTTGGAGGTTAGGGGAGTCACGATAGCTGACGTGAATAAGGACGGTAAAAACGAGGTGGTTGTTATCGGTACCCACAAGGTGGTTGTTTACCAGTTGAGTGGGAGCAGAATGCGCGAACTGGCTCGTTTCGATGAAGGTGGCGGAAACGATTTTAGATGGCTCGACGTCGGTGACATGAATGGGAATGGCTCCCCCGAGATTTACATTAACAACTACCATGGTGACACGATCTACTCCATGGTGCTTGAAATGCGAGGAAATAAGTTTGTGAAGCTTCTGAGCAATCAGGACGTTTTTTTTCGGCTCATTCGAACCCGGAGCGCCAATGGGAAGGTCAAGCTTGCAGATAAGGATGCATTTTTGCTTCTCGGGCAATACTCGGGATTCGACACCCCTTTAAGCGGACCCGTCTACCGCTTCCGCTGGTCGAGCCGCAACAAGCTTATCCGGGCTGCGGAATATACCCTTCCCGAGGGTTTAGGAATTCTCGGGGTGGCTCTTTGGGATTCGGATGGAGATGGTACGCCTGAAGTGGTTGAACTTGGAAACGACGATTTTTTGAGGGTTTACTCGCGGCATGGCGAGGAGCGCTTTAAGAGCGGGACACGCTATGGGGCTTCCGTGCATGTATTTCAGACTGAACTTTTGGGGGCTGAAAATCCGGAGGATAATCCGGTATTGCGAATCCGCCCGCGTCTCCTGGTGGTGGACACCGACAGGGATGGGGTGAGCGAGGTCCTCACGGTGGTGAACGAATATGCCGGAACGCGCTTTGTTCCCGGCCTGGGCATTTCCAGCGGACTTATCGCTAGCCTGATTTGGGATGGAAGTGGGCTCTCGGAAATTTGGCGCACAAAAAAGTTGGATGGCGGTGTTTCGGACTTTGCCATTGGGGATGCCGACAACGATGGGGTCAACGATCTCCTCGTGGTCAGCTCGGTCGCGGGAATTGGAGCGTTGTATACGGACACTAGAACCACTTTCCATCTGTACCAGCTGGCCAGATAGTGGCTCGTTGACGAACTTTTGCCTTATATTTGCTTTTTGTAAGGAAAATAGTTACATCAGAGGGCTTAATAAGCCCTTACTCCCCTTGGATATGTCCATTATTTCCTTGACTCTGATTTTTACAGATGGCTAAAATGGACCCGTTCACGGGGTTGTGGGATTAAAGTGCTCCTTTCCGCCGCATATCCGGAGGAGAGGGGTAAGAGTGTAGGTGTGGACAGAGGAGCTCAGCCTGTTCCGTATGGTTGAATGGAGCCGTGCGGTTTTGGAGTATCTGTTTATTCGGATGCGTTTCCCCGATTCACATTGCTTGGGGCATGGGTTTCGGGAGAGCCAAATCAAGATTGCTGGAAGGAGGTGGTGGCGCGGGGAGAGATCAATGGAAGTGAGAAAGACATTGCAGCACTGTACGAGAAATACAAACGAGAAATAAAGAAATTCACTGAGCATTGGTTTTTACAAGGAGAAGAATAGAATGCGGAAACTCCTAATAGGGCTAGCTGCGGTGGCGGTTGTGATCGCCTTTGCAGCTACCGACTATGCATCCGCGGCCAAAGTAAAGATGACTGGTCTGGTTAGGGCACGCGGACTTACGCACAGAGATACCGACAGAGACAGCAGGTCATCCAGCGTTAATGGACTTCCGGATGGTATCCAGCAAATGCAAATGGCGTTTCGTCCACGGTGGACGGCGACGTCGCTCAAGGGAAAAATCAAGGCCGTCTATGAGCTCGATTTCTCAAATGATGGCGGGTCTTGTGGGAACTTTGCTGCCTCTCTCGCAGCCGGAGGTACCCGGTGTAACGTTGGTACGAACCGGTATCACCTGGACTTTGCGATCCCTGGCACCAAGTCGCGTTTCAGGATCGGAAAAAGTGACTGGAGAGCTCCGGGCGCCGGCACAGAATTGGTAGGCGGTGCGGGTCTGAACCGGGTTTCAGGAATGGGTTTTTACGGGAAGCTTGGTAAGGGCCTCAGTTATCAAGCCTGGAATGCACAGCGCGCTGATGGTGCTGCTGCTGCGAGTGACGACAACGACTATCTCGCCTCGGTCACCTTTAAGGCTGCCGGAGTGAAGCTCTCTCCCTGGATAGGTTTTGAACATTTCAACTCTGCAAGAGACGGCGTAGCGATTGCAGCCCCAGTCGCAGCCACGACCAAACGGAAAATTTATTGGTATGGTCTTTCAGCGGATGCCAAAGTGGGCAAGGTCAGCCTGAGTGCAGTTGGCGTGCTCGTAGATGGCACACTCGATTTTGGCCGGGGTATTAACAATGCAGGTACGAAGGACACCGACATTGAAGGCTATGCGGTGCTGATTCGTTCCTGGTTGAATCTCGGTCGCGGGTTAAAAGTTGGCTTATATGGCTCGTTCATGCCGGGCGATGATGATGTAACGAGCGCGGCCGGCGATTTTGGTACCCAGCCGGATAACAAGATAACGCGCTACGTGCCGATGAACGGTGGCGGTACCGCAGGTACCTGCCGCATCAGAGGCCCGCAGATGCTGACCCGTCGGCGCTATCACAGCCAAGCCACTGGCTATGATGGCGAGGTCCGGTGCGGTAACGGTATTGGTGGTGCAGGCTTGAACGGAATCCAGCTCATTGAGTTCCTGGTCGATTATAAAATGACCAAGAAGGTCAGGCTCAGGGGCAACTATTCGATTATCCGCTCCGCCGCCTCGCGGCCGACCACAGCCGGTGTAACCTTCTCGGACTCGAAGGACGCCGGCTCCGAGGTCGACGTCACGTTGTCTTACACCCTTCATAAAAAGCTCAGCATGGATATGACCTACTCGCATATGTTTGCCGGTGACTATGGTTTACAGACCGGGAATAGGGATTTTGATGACTCCTGGGCAGCGACATGGAGAGTGACACATACTTTCTAAACTGGTTTGAGAGTCCCGGGGGCTCCCGCTCCCGAGTCAAGCTAGCTAGCAAGTAACTCCCGGGGGGGCTTTGGCCCCCCCGGGTTTTTTTCCGACTACTTTCTGGCAGGCGAGAGAGGATCGCACAAACTCCAGGTGAGGTTCGCTGCGGGATTTGCCGTCAAGCCTCCACGGGGTCACCATTGAAGGGCGGGCAAGGTGATATGCGCGGAAAGATATTCCGAATTGCTTCATATGGGGTACGTTGAGGGGCTGGGTGCGTTGACCGCGATTGCCATTAAGGCTCTGGAGATGGGGAAGGCCTGACCGCTGTGCAAGAGGAATTCAGGAAGTGAGCGAAAAATTTCGGATTCTCATATCAGAGCCTCTATCACCGCGCGCCGAAGATATCCTCTCAGCGAGCGAGGATGTGGAGGTCATTAACAGGCCGGGCATTGGCCGAGAAGAGTTGTTTGAAATGGTCAAGGAGAGTGATGCTCTGATCGTCCGAAGCGCTACGAAGGTGGACGAGAAAATTCTGACTGCCGGCGAGCGGCTTAAAGTGGTAGCCCGTGCCGGAATTGGTGTGGACAATATCGATTTGGAGTGCGCGAGCCTTCGCGGAATATTGGTAGTCAACGCGCCAGATGGCAACGTTAACACAACGGCCGAACATACGATCGCCCTCATGTTTGCCCTGGCCCGAAAAATTCCTTCTGCGGTTCGTTCCGTTAAGGAGGGAAAGTGGGAGCGAAAAAAATTCGTTGGTAGTGAGCTTTCGTCGAAGGTGCTTGGTGTGGTCGGGCTCGGTCGGGTGGGTAGCGCCGTGGCCCGCATGGCCGCTAGTCTGGGGATGAACGTGGTCGCCTCCGACCCATTTATCTCGGACGAGGCGGCGGAAAGCCGCGGTGTGAAATTGGTAGCGTTCGATGAGCTCCTCGCCCGGTCGGATTATGTCACCCTCCACGTGCCCAGGACGCCCGAAACGTCGGGCCTGATCGGTGCCGAAGAGATTGCAAAAATGCGCGCTGGGAGTCGTATCGTAAACTGTGCTCGGGGCGGGCTTCTGGACGAGGCCGCTGCTGCCCAAGCCCTTGGAAGCGGGCACTTGGCCGGTGTGGCGCTGGATGTGTATGAGGTCGAGCCGCCTAGCGAGGAAAGCCCGCTTGTGGGGCGCGAGGATGTGATTTGCACGCCGCATTTGGGCGCATCTACCGAGGAGGCACAAGAGAACGTCGCTATCAGTGTTGCAGAGCAGGTATTGGACTATTTAAAAAAGGGTAGTGTCAAGAACGCGGTGAACCTGCCTGCGCTCAGCGCAGAGGATTTGGAGAGAATGGCCCCTTACATGGATTTGACCGAACGGTTGGGTCGTTTCCTGGCTCAACTGGCAGAGGGTGGACCTCAATCCATAGAAGTTACCTATGGAGGTTCTCTCGAAAACCCGATGGCCCCCCTTTCTGCAGCGGCTCTCAAGGGTCTTTTGGACTATTTTTTAAGTGGCGCGCGTGTGAATCTAGTGAACGGCCCACTTTTGGCGAAAGAGCGGGGAATTGTGGTCGTCGCCACTCTGCGGAGTGAGATGCCGGTTTACACGAACCTGATTGAGCTCAAACTGCGAACCTCTAAAGGTGAGCGTTCCGTGGCGGGAACATTTATCCATAATGATGAGCCGCGCATCGTGCGCATCGATCAATTTAGTGTGGACGCCGTTCCCCAAGGATACATGCTAGTTCTCACGAATGATGACCGGCCTGGCATGATCGGTTCGATCGGAACCCTGCTGGGGGAGCACCGGATCAACATCGCGGGCATGCAGCTTGGCCGGACGAGGAAAAACGACAAAGCCGTGGCGGTTCTCGCTTTGGACGATTCCATTCCCATTGAGGTGATGGATGAAATCCGGGCCATGCCTAATATTTACGATGCCAATCTCGTTTTCTTATAGGGGCCGAGATGGCAGGAGTGATCGTGTCATGAGTAAACGAAATCTGGCAAAAGCGATGCCTTCTGGATCAAGGGTGTTTCTTCCGGCTCAGGCGGAGCGAAAAAAGAGAATTGAATCTCAGCTTCTAGAGGTTTTCGCCCAGTGGGGATTCCGGCAAATCGTGACCCCGGCGTTCGATCTCTATTCGCCTGGAAGCGGAGGGCTGGTCAGGGATTCGCAGACATTCCGGTTGGTAGACATGGAAACGGGCGGGCTCTTGGCGCTTCGCTCGGATGTGACGCCTCAGATTGCCCGGCTGGCTGGAACGATGCTGGCGGACCATCCTCGGCCGCTGCGCCTTAGTTACGTGACCAACGTATTTCGCCATGCACACGTTGCGGGCTTCCTTCAGCGTGAGTACTGGCAGGCTGGTGTGGAATTGATCGGCTTGGTTTCGCTCGAAGCCGACGTGGAGATGATCGCCATCGCGATGGAGTGTCTTGAGCGAAATGGGGTCGAGAACATCCGGATGTCTCTGAGCCACGCGGCGTTCATCCGAGGGCTTTTAGATGCGGTGCGCCTGGAGGAGGGTTTACGGAGCGAGGTACTTGAAGCTATCACGCGCCGGGACGCTTCGGGTCTTGAAGGTCTTCTCAAGCCTTTTTTGTCCAAAGAAGAGGATGTTCGTATTTTGCTGGAGTTGCCGGACCTGTTCGGGGATGGAAAAATTCTCGACCGCGCTCTCCGAACAATAAAAAATGCGTCCTCTCGGCGAGCCATCAAAGAGCTCAAACAAGTTGAGCGAATGCTCGAGTTGTATGGGTTGTCGGATCGGATCGTTTTCGATCTCAGTGATTTTCGAAATATAGACTACTATACTGGTATCCTGTTCGATGGCTTTGTCGAAGGATGGGGATACCCTGTGTGTTGTGGCGGACGCTACGACCGCCTTCTGGGCCTCTATGGGTCTGATGCACTCGGGACCGGAATTGCCATAGATGTCGACCAGCTTCTCCTGGTTGCGCCGAACGGGGACATGGACGGTCTGGGTGGAGATTTTTTGGTGATCGATTTCACGCTCGAGAAGAGAATTGGCATCCGCGTGGCCCGCGAGTTAAGGGCAGGCGGCTGGCGCGTTGCCAGGGACATCATCCGTCGCGGATTGAATGAATCACTCGAATATGCAAGGCGCGCGGGGGTTTCGCGATGCATCGTCGTCGATAAGGATGGAGACAAGACGGGCCATTTTCGAGTTATAGAGCCTTCCGGGAAGAAAAGCACTACGATTCATTTGGAAGAACTACTGGTGTGGGTCACTGGTTTGGAGCGAAAAATATGAGTGTTCTTTCGGTCATCGGCGGCCAGTGGGGCGATGAGGGAAAAGGAAAGGTGGTGGACCTGCTTGCCAAGAAAGCCGAGGTAGTTGCGCGCTATCAGGGAGGTGCGAACGCGGGCCACACCGTGATTGCTGAAGGCAAGGAGTTCATCTTACACCTAATTCCCACTGGGATTCTGCACGCGCATGTCCACTGCATCATCGGCTCCGGCGTGGTTGTGGATCCAGTGGCCTTGGTGGAGGAAATTAAGCTACTCCGTGATGGTGGCATACATGTAGGCAGCAACCTGGTTATCGGGAAGAGAACCCACATGATCATGCCTTACCATAAAGTTCTTGATACCCATATGGAAGAACTCTTAGGAGTCAACCGCATTGGGACAACCGGCCGGGGGATCGGACCTGCATACTCGGACAAGGCTGCTCGCCTCGGTATCCGGGTGTGTGACCTATTCGATGAGAAAGTTCTAGGGGAGCGAGTGAGGGTGACCCTGTCCATCAAAAAGCGCCTGTTGGCCGGAATCTCGATGAGCGACGAGGAGCGCAGGTCACTCGAGGAGGCCCATATTATCAAGGTTTGCAGCCAGGTCCGCGAAATTCTTGCTCCCCATGTTCGTAATACAGACGTAGAAATTCTTGAGGCCATTACGAACGATAAGCGCGTGGTCCTTGAAGGTGCCCAGGGGATACTGCTCGATTTGGACATGGGCACCTATCCCTACGTTACATCAAGCAACACCGGTGTCGGAGGTGCATTGAGTGGTCTGGGGATGCCTCTGAGGAAAGTGGGTGCCATCGTCGCAGTGATGAAGGCCTACTGCACACGAGTGGGCCAGGGGCCATTTCCCTCTGAGCTTCATGGTGCGATGGGGGAGAGGCTACGCTCGGGGGGTGGGGAGTACGGGGCCACCACTGGTCGGCCGAGACGGTGTGGCTGGTTCGACGCGGTGGCGGCGCGCCACGCCGTGCAGGTAACGGGTGCCGATGCCCTTATCGTGACCAAGATTGATGTTCTCGATAACTTAGAGACTATTCGAATTTGTGTCGGCTACGAGATGGATGGTAAGCGTATAACAATTTTTCCGGCCGAAGCCAGCATTCTCGAACAGTGTACTCCAGTTTTCGAGGAATCCGAGGGCTGGCTGGTGCCAACCGTGGGTACCCGGCGGCTGGAGGATCTGCCTTCGCAGGCGAGGGAGTACCTGAAACAACTAGAACGTTTGACCGGCACTCCAATCTGGATGGTTTCGACCGGGCCGGGGCGTGATGACACCATTGAAATTCAGGATCCCTTTTCCGCCGTTGAAATGAACTGACCTTGTGTGACCGATGACAAAAATGAGGAAATTTTTCCACGCCTTGGTTTTCGGCCTCATGTTGTCAGTGTACGGGTGGTGTGTACCAGACGCGCCTCTGGCTGCTGTACCGGGCTCAATGGGAAAAAAAAGCGTTGGTGTGAAGAAAACTGGAAGCAAAGGAGAACAGCTTCCTGGATTCGGGAAATACCGGGTGGTTCGAATAGATTCGGACGGGGTATTTCCCCGCATCCTCCAAATTGAGAAAGGAGCGACAGTCATCTGGTTCAATGCGACTGGCGGCTACTCCTCGGTTGTATTCAGTAAGGGCGATAAACTCAAAAGGGCGACTCGGTCGCCGACCTTGTTTTTTCTAGCACCCGACGGCACTTATGTCAGTGCAGCATTTGGTCCTGGGGCATCGGCCAGCGCGGTGTTTGTTCAAGCAGGGACATATTTTTACTTTGTGACGGGGTTGTCTGTTTCAGAAGGCGGAGCATTCGCTCAGGTTGTAGTGAAGTAGATGGGGACTGCTTGAACTTGATAGGGGAGTGATGGATGGTGGCGGATAATATTTCTATAGGCTTGGCTTTTTTCGCAGGAGTGTTGAGTTTCGCATCACCCTGCGTGCTTCCCCTCGTGCCGAGCTATATTTCCTACCTCACAGGCCTTTCATATGAAGAGATCAAGGATGGAGGAGAAGAGCGGGGTGTGCGTGGGTTGATCCTGACCAATTCCATCATATTTGTCCTAGGATTTTCGGCCGTTTTCGTCGCCCTTGGCGCGAGCGTTTCGTTCCTCGGGAATATAATGTTTCGGTATCAGGACGGTATTCGAGTTGCGGGCGGGATCTTGATCACTATGTTCGGGCTCTATATTGGTGACCGTGCCCTGGAGTTCCGTTTGCAGTCACTTTTGCAAAAATGGCCCACTGCGTTTGTGGCCGTGGAAGCGTTTGTGCTTCTCATGGCCGGCTTGCTCGGAATCAACAAGGGGGCGCCCGCTCTGGGAGGGGTCCTAATGGCGGCGGGCCTCTATGTGGCGATGACGGTGTTTTTTCCGGTTCTCTCCCAGGAGAAGCGGGTCACTCTGAAAAGCAAGCCTGCTGGGTGGGCGGGGAGCTTTGTCGTCGGTGTCACATTTGCCGCGGGCTGGACGCCATGCGTGGGCCCAATTCTGGGGAGCATCCTTCTGTTCGCTGGAACAAAGGAAACGGCAGGGCAGGGGGTTATCTTGCTGGCTAGCTATTCGGCCGGGCTGGGGATTCCATTTCTGCTCAGCGGACTGGGGGTGAGTTATTTCTTCAATTTCCACCGTTCGTTTCGGAAACAGTTCCGGGCGTTGGAGTTTGGAAGCAGCGTTATGCTCCTTGGGGTAGGAATCCTTTTGACCTCGAATAATCTGAGTGTCATATCCTCGTATTTGATCTTCTGGACTGGCTACTCCGGAATTTAGTCCCGTATCTCTACCGCACTTGGAATACCTGAAATTCGCCGCTCGGCGTGCTTCGCTTGATTTCGACCTTGGAGACGTGCGCGAGGGGAGGACCCACCCGGCACCATTCGAGGAGACGATCGAGAGCCTCCCGCCTGCCTTCAGCCATTAACTCGACTGCTCCATCGGGGTGGTTGGACACCCATCCTGTCAGGCCCAGTTCTTCTGCCCGTTCCGCTGCGCTGGCTCGGTACCATACCCCCTGCACCCTGCCGCAAATGAGGAGATGGATCCTTTCACCGGCGCTTGTCATGAAATTGGATCCAGATGGATTCGGCGGCCTAGCGCGAGGCGGTGCCCTGCCCGATGGCCTGGGCAAAGACCTCTGCCGCCAACCGGGGATCGGGAGCGTCCCGGATAGGGCGTCCGATGACGAGAAGGTCCGCGCCGTCGTGTATGGCAGTTTGCGGGGTTTCGGCTCTGGCGTGATCGTCGTGCCCGCCCGAGGCGAGACGGACACCGGGTGTCACGATAAGGATGTCGTCGCCGAGGGTGTGCCGAAGGGAGGCGACCTCTCGGGGGGAGGCGACGAGGCCGTCGATGCCGGCCTCCTTGGCCAGTGTACCTATGGCCAGCACTTGCTCCTCTACCGGGCGCTCAATGCCAACCGTAGAGAGAGCGTTTGAATCAAGACTGGTGAGGACGGTGACGGCAAGGATGGCGGGCGGTGTCTGGCAGGAATCGCGGCCCCGTGCACAGGCTTCAAGCATTGCAGAGCCGCCAGCTGCGTGAACCGTCAGGAGGGAAACGCCAAGAGCCCCTGCCGATGCAACCGCCCGCTCGGCCGTGGCCGGAATATCGTGGTATTTCAGGTCCAAAAATACGCCCGCGCGGCGCTTGAGGATAGTCTCCACGGCGGGGGGGCCTTCCCGGGTGAAGAGCTCCATCCCAATCTTGAACCAGTGGACTCTCCCTTCAAGCGAATCTACCAGGCGTATCGCATCGTCCAGTGTTGGAACGTCGAGAGCGCAAATGATTTTCTCCGCCGGGGTGAGGGGACCACGTGGGTTGGGCATACTCACTCTTCTTCCTCCTCATTGCTGGTGTCCCTACGGGCCTCTTCTTGTTCCTTCTCTTTTTTCTTACGAGTGATGACCTTGGCAACACCGACGCTGATCTCATAAAGAACGAGGAGAGGGCCGGCCATGAGGATCTGGGTGATCACGTCTGGCGGGGTAAGAGCCGCGGCGACCACGAACGCCCCCACATATATGTAGCTTCGGTTTGAGGCGAGAGCCTGCGGGGTGACGATACCGGCCTGAACGAGGATCAGGATAACGAGCGGAACTTCAAATACTACCCCGAATACGAGGATAAGTTTGAAAATAAAGGAGATATAAAAACCAATGGAAATCTGAGGCAGAATGGTCTCGGTTGCGAAGCTCATTAGAAATGAGAGCCCGTAGGGCAGTATCAGGAAATAGCAAAATAGTGCGCCCATGATGAAAAGGCCGGATGAGCAGAACACAAATACGAGCGCGTAGTTTTTCTCGCGAGAGAGGAGGCCAGGAGCGCAGAATTTCCAAATCTGCAAAAGTGTCACCGGCAGGCCAATAAAGATGGCAGCGTAGATGGCGACTTTTAGGCGGGCGAAGAAGGCCTCGGTCGGAGAAAGGAACACAAGGTTTTGACCGGCGATAGGGCGCTGGGCCATTTCCAGAATTTCGGCCGAAAAGTAATAAGTGATGACGAACAGGCCTGCGATGGTTCCAAATATGATAAGGATGCGGTTGCGCAGTTCGGTCAGGTGCCCCGAAAGGGGCATGGAGTCTTCGTCGCTCACGCCTGTTCAGTCCTCTCACTGGGAGGTTCATCCGCGGGGCTTCTGGTGCCTGGTGGGGAGGAAACTCCAGATGAGGCCTTCCCCTCCACGCGCTCTTTTTGGGGGGCCGTTGATTTGGAGGATGAGGCCGCGCTCGTTGTTTCTGGAGCAGTATCCGGGGGGGGCGAGGGGTCGATGCGGTTGGAATGTTTTTCCTCCTCGCCCGAACTCGTGATGGAAGCATCGTTGAAAGATGAGTTGTCATCCAGATCAATGTCGGGTTCGAGGTTCATGGAATCCTGAAAATCCGAGGTCGCCCGTTTAAAATCCCGCAGCGACTTGCCCAGAGTTCTAGCGAGATCGGGCATTCTCTTGGGGCCGATTATGACAAGCGCCACCACGAATATGATGATCAGTTCGGTAACTCCGATACTCCCAAACAATTTTGATTCCTCCAGCTAAGGAAAGGCTTCCAGTGTTTATATCAAATCCGGGGAATGGGGTGAAAGGTGGAGCATTAAATCCCGGAGGTAGTTGGCGGAAACAGCCTATTGACAGTCCCTCGTGGGGGCTATTCAGAATATCGACACCGGGGGGATGCCCTGCCTGCCTGGTCGATGACGGGGGGAGTAAAGTTTTCGGCTGCACTTAAACCTACAATGTAAGATCGGGCAAGTCATATGGCTATTGGGGTGCGTGCGGGCTGGGAGACTAGATTGGTTGGCAAACGCGTTTACTATGCCAGTGTCTCTAATTGTGGGAGCTCTGTTTCGGTCTTTTTCAGGAGGGAGTTGGGGTTTGTACTTAACATCTCGATAATATGAAGTTACTGTCATCAATCCGGCCATCCACAGTGTGATTTGGACCTATCCTCTTGGGATATCCGGCCGCGTGTTTTTTGATGGGAAAAATTAGTAGGTGTGTCCTCGTATCTGAGACTACTTCACCGGGTGGGGGTTTCTTATTTGGTTACTACCGACCCTCGTGGGTCCCGGTTGATCTGAAAACTTTCTTGGGCAAAGGTTCTCCGAACAGAACCGTTGTGGTCCGTGAAAGTTAATTCGCTTGGGTCAATGGGGCAGGTGCAATTAATATCGCGGCGATCGACTCCCCAAAACTCACTGGGGCAGGTAGAAGTCGACGGTCTCTTTTTTTAATGATTTGAATATGGCTCTAAATGGGTGTTTTGAATTCACTCTCAGTGCACCTAGAACCCCGGGGTCCAGGTGGGTCGCGAACCTCCCAGATGTCCAAGTGCACATCCTTGAAGAGGTGAAGCTATTCTTCACATGGTCTGGGTTTCCTCTGGCGAGGGCTGGCTGGGTGTACAGATAGCCCGCATTCCGGCGGCTCCCGAACCTTGAAAGTTCGATGTTCCGTCGGATGGGTAGTTTGATTATGGATTCGAATTGGGAGGAGTCTTTCCCCGTCGGGAATTCAAAAATATTCCTACCGGAAAGAGCCCCTCCGGCTTTTTAGTGACTCTAAGACTGAGGCCGTGAACGGGAAACTCTGCCATATCTGGACAAATCCGGACAGAGCTTCTCCCGGTCGCGCAAATTAAGATGGGGGTCTTTGGGCCGATCCTTTGAACGACAGGCGTAATTTTGATATTATACTTCTATGTAGGGGCCGCCCATTTCTCGTTGCTCCGTTATTTGGTTTTGCGCTCTTGAGAAACAAAAATCATCGGGCGATCAAGTAAGAGGGAAATCCTGTTTCCTATTCCGAGCTAGCTCGTAAAATATTAAAAGCAGATGGGTTAAGTGAAGAGGCCGCCAAGGCTATCCTGAATCCTCTCCTCGAATCGAACACCCAAATTCCCCGAAACGATAAGGGGTGCTGGAAGGCGCTTGACCTTGCACTAAAGTCGCCTTTTCTTCCGGGCACCACCTTTTCGGTAGTGGATATCGAGACTACTGGCGGCCGCCCCCCCCAGCATCGGATCACCGAGGTTGCGGTGGTCAAAGTGCGTGACGGCAAGGTCATCGATGAATTCCATCACCTAGTCAATCCGGGTCGGGAAATTCCTTGGAGTGTGGTCCGCTTAACAGGAATAACGGATGCTATGGTCCTAGACCAGCCAGATTTAACCGAAGTGCTCCCTTCAGTTCTAGATTTTATGGAAGGTACCGTGTTCGTTGCGCACGGCGCGAATTTCGATTTTCATTTTATCAACTATTTTTCGAATCAATATCTAGGCAGGGATATCAAACCGATTATATTGTGCACCTTCAAGCTGGCGCAGCGTCTTCTTCCGCAGGCAGGGCGCTACAATTTGGCGGAGCTTTCTGCGTTTATTGGCCTGGACGATTCGGACAATGTCCGACACCGAGCGCTCGGTGATGCGAGGACGACGGCTGAAATTATCATCCGTCTTCTCCGACTGGCGCAGATGGTTGGGTTGGAGTCACTTCAGGAAGTGACCGATTACCAGGAGAGCTTAGAAAAAGGGTCTCCGCCTCTTGCCGATGGGGTTTCTATCGACCCCGCGACCCTAGATGATTTGCCCACTGAAAGAGGAGTGTTTCGTCTCCTCAACGAGAATGGCGAAGCGTTGTTTTCGGGTAAGGCCTCCGATATTCAGCGGACTGTTCGTGACATATTTTACCCCAAAAATGGTTCTGCAAAGGCATTTACCAAAAAGATTCGCTCTGTCCAGAAGGTCGAGACGCGCCCGATGGAAAGCGAATTAGGGATGACTATTCAGGCCAACCGGCTGAGGCGAGATTCGAAGGGGGCGACCGGCTCGGGGCAAGTGGGGAGGACAGGGTTTCTCAAAATCAGCCTCGGAAGCAAATATCCCCGAGCCTATTCGATTAACCATTTGGTGTTAGATGGAGGTGCCTACTACGGTCCGTTCCGAAAACAGGCCCAGCTGCGCGATCTACTCGGTTCGATTCATTCCGTTTTTCCCCTCAGGCGTGTCCAGAAAGGACCTAAGGGCGTGAAGGGAGGGGAGTCCGAATTGCTCCCGGATTCGTCCCTCGATATCTCCGCAGCCTTGTACGGGAAGATGATCGATTATCTCCAGAGGATGTTAGAAGGGAGGCTGCGCCGTACAAGCAGTCAAGATTTGCTGATACTCCTCAAGAAAGCTTGGGGGAATAAAGGACCGACTTCCCTCCAACTCAAACGCAACCTCGGGCGACTTCGCCACTTGCTCCAGAATCACTCGCTTTCAGGGCCCTCAGTGGAGTGCCGGAACTTGCTCATCGTCGAGCCGGGGGAATCGATGGCACAGCGGATTTGCTATTTTGTCCGCAACGGGCTTCTGGTGGATGAGTTCGAATTCGACCTGGCCTCCCCGCCTATCGAGGAGCTCGCGGCCCGGACCCAGACGGCATTTTTCGGAGGTAGGGCCGATACCGGCGAGGTCACCAAGGAGGCATTGGAGGAGGCCGCTATTATTGCGACCTGGCTAAGGCGTGAATTAGTCGACGGTTTTGTCATAGGTTTGTCATCGAAGTCGGACTTAGAAGAGGTCCTCGAAAAGCTGATGCGTACCCTGGCTGATCCTCGTGCTGCCGGAACTTGCATATCGGTTTAAAGCTTTCTGATTTTTCATAAAATACTCGTTCAACCCTCTAAATCTATTGCGTGGGGAAGCCCCTCTGTGCTAGCGTGACCCACCCTTCGAAACGTTGGACCAAAAAACCCAAAGCTGTTCTCCTTTGGAAATGATATTCAAGGGATAGGAATTTCGACGTTCCAGAGTAAGCGAAATTTTTTACCGGGAATTGTCGTTCCAAGCACGGGGGAGAGTAATGCACATCGATGTAATTATCGTCCGCTCGTCGAGTTGTCATTTGTACATTCAATTCCTATTCACCGCCGCAACTTCCACGGGACACTTATTTTTCCGGTTCGAAAATAATGATTGATTCAGCGAGAGGGGATTTTTGGGACGAACATATCGAGCAGATGGGACGAGATGAACTCTCCGCTCTTCAGCTCGGGCGCTTGAAATGGCAGGTCCGCCGATGCTACGAGGACTCTCAATTTTATCGAGAGCGCCTGGATGCGGCTGGAGTGGGGCCGGAAGGTATAGTCCACCTCGAGGACATAGAAAAAATCCCACCTGTCACGAAAGAAGAGCTTCGCGAGGAGCAAAAGGCGTACCCTCCCTTTGGGCGGTTTACAGTGGCTCCGCCTGAAATTTGGGGGGAGCTCCACCCTTCAACAGGGACTACGGGGGTTCCGGTGGGAACCATCTGGAGTCGAAAAGATGTCGAAAATATTGCCGATTTTACCGCTCGGACGATGTGGAGCTTTGGGGTGCGGCCGGAGGATATTGTTCAAAATGCCTTTAGCTACGGCCTTTGGGTAGCCGGGATGAGCGTCCATTACGCTACCCAGAAAATTGGTTGCTTTATCATTCCAATTGGCGCTATCCAGACAGAGCGGCAAATTTTCTACATGCGGACTATGGGGTCGACCGTTATTCTCAGTACTCCGAGCTTCGGTCTCTATATCGGGGAAAAGCTCCGAGAGAGTGGAGTGGACCCTAGAGAGCAAAATCTGCGGATCGGTGCTTTCGGTGGAGAGGCGGGCACTCAAAATTCCGCCACCCGATCACGAATCGAAAAAGCCCTCGGCGTCGATGCCTACGATTATTTCGGTCTAGGAGAAATTGGGCCGACGTTCGCGAGTGAGTCGAGAGCGAAGTCGGGCCTCATCTGGGCGGAGGATCATCACATTGTTGAGGTGCTTGATCCGAATACGCAAAAGCCCGTGGCCGATGGCGAGGTGGGTATTCTCGTTATCACCCATCTGACCCGGGAGGCGACGCCGATGCTCCGTTATTGGACGAACGACTACACTCGCCTGGAATGCACGCCCAGCCCTTGTGGCCGAACACACAGGCGCTCGCCCGGTGGAATTCTTGGTAGGCACGATGACCTGATCATCTACCGGGGCGCAAAGTTTTATCCCATACAGGTTGAGGACGTGGTTCGGAGTTTTCCGGAATTAAGCAACGAGTTTCGAATTGAGCTCCAGTCCAGAGGAGATACGGGCCGGGATCGGTGCGTGGTGATCGCCGAGGCGGCTGGGGAGGGTATGTCCGAAGGGCTGGAGGCAGTGCTCCGAGAAAAGCTCCGCGGGGCCCTCTTAGTTACGCCCGAAATTGAAATCCTCTCCCCCGGATCCTTTGAGCGGACCACATTCAAGGCTCAGCGTTTTCTCGATACGCGGAACCCAGAGAAATAAGTGTTCCCGAGGATACGATGCGAAGTGTATCTTTAATTGGCGCTGGGGTCACCTCTTTCGGGGTGCGTTCTGAGGGAGTAGTCCGTCTAGGTGCTGAGATTTGCCGAATGGCGATAGAAGATGCTGGAATTGGTCTGGAGCGGGTTGAGGCATTTTTTCTTGGCAATTTTGCCGGCCACGCATTTACGGGGCAAAACCACCTTGCCCCGATGGTTGCCCACGCGGCGGGCCTGGGGCCAGTACCTTGCACTAGGGCAGAGGGGGCCTGCGCGTCTGGAGGGCTTGCGGTGCACCAAGGTGTGCTGGCAGTAGCTTCGGGCGCGGCCGATTTTGTCCTTGTGGCCGGAGTCGAGAAGATGAGCACCACCACCACCGTTGAAACGGCGGAGATTCTCGCCGCCGCCGGGGATTATGAAAGTGAGAGCTCTATCGGGGCTACCTTTCCTGCTCTATTTGCCTTGATCGCGAGAAGGCATATGTACGAGTACGGCACTACTCGCGAGGATATGGCGATGGTTGCCGTTAAGAACCATGCGCATGGCTATCTTAATCCGGACGCGCATCTTCAAAAAAAGGTTACTCTAGAAGAAGTGCTCGATGCCCGGCCGGTGGCGGATCCCCTTTGTCTCTTAGATTGTTCTCCCATCAGCGATGGGGCAGCGGCAGTGGTCCTGTGCCCGAGTGAGATGGCACCCGATTTTCATTCGAAGCCAGTCCGAGTCCTTTCCTCGGTGCAGGCGTCCGATGTGCCGGCTCTTTCGGACAAGAAAAACATTGCGGGGTTTCAAGCGACCCGTCGCGCGGCTGAAGAAGCCTTTCGGCGGGCAAGGGTGAACCCTGAGGATGTCGACCTGGCCGAGGTACACGATTGCTTTACAATCGGAGAAATCTTGGCGCTTGAAGATATTGGCTTTTACCGAAAAGGAGAGGGTAGCCAGGGGGCGGGCGAAGGGGAGACTGCCCTGGGGGGTTCCATGCCCGTGAATGTAAGTGGTGGACTTAAAGCGAAGGGCCACCCGGTGGGAGCTACGGGAGTAGCGCAGATAACCGAAATCACGCTTCAGCTTCGTGGCGATGCCGGGCCGCGTCAGGTCCGAGGTGCTGAGGTCGGATTAGTGCATAACCTGGGGGGATCGGGAGCCACTTGTGCTGTCCATATCCTCGCGTCGGATGCATGATAGACAAACGGGCGGAGCTATCTCTTTCTATACAGGTCTGTCCCGCGTGTGGGCGCATTTATTTCGATGATTGCGTGGATTGTCATCGTTGTGGTGCTTGGCTAAAAAAAACAATCGTCACTGGCCGCGGGAAGGTATACAGCTATTCTGTTGTCCACGTTGGGCCAAAAGGCATGGCGGTGCCCTATCTCCTTGCGCTCGTGGACTTGGACGGATCCGGCCGGGTACTTGGGATTGTAGAAGGGCAGAGTAAAAATCAATTGAGTGTAAACCAGTCAGTTTATTTTGCCAGGGTATCGAAGAACAGTCCTGTGTTTAGGTGCGCCTAATCTTCGGGGAAGACCTGTGACTAATCGGATAAAAAGATCCGGCCTGCTCGGGCGGGTTTTGTTCGTTGGCACGTTGTCGGCTGGACGAAAAAAACTGCTCAGCGATCTTCAAAATTTGGGGATGGAGATGGATCGTGCTGCAAGCTTGGACACGGGGACGGAGCGTCTCAAGGATTGCGATTTTGTTCTCTTCGCCGTTACTGACCGAAGCCAACTCTCCCAGTTACGGATGGTCCAGGAGGCTGGAAAGTCCCTGGCTTTAGTTCTTCGGCCCGAGGACAAGGCGTTGGCCCAGATGGGGTTGGAGGCAAGTGCTCGCGCAGTGCTGGTGGACGAGGTTCATCCGGACGAAGTGATCCAGTTCGTTCATTCTGTCCAGGAAGAGGGGACGCTCCGGCGCGAGGTTCGATGCCTTCGGAACGAGATTCGTCAGGACGGGCGTAAGTTTACCATTCCCGGAACGAGTGCCGCGGCCGAGCGCCTGAACCTGGCTATCAAGCGGACAGGGAAAAAATACCGTATGGTCCTTGTCCGAGGGGAAAAAGGGTCCAATTTTCTTCATGTTGCTCGGGCGATCCACCATCAATATCCGGGCTTACGCCTTCCGCTCCTTCATTTAGAGGCTACCCAAAGACCTGTCTCGTCCTTGGCCAAAGCCCTTGCTCGACTGGAACAAGGGCGTGGGGAAGAGGGGGAGCTTCTTCGGCTGGGTGGGAGCCTGTTCATCGAGGATGCCCATCTTCTTTCTCTCAATTTGAAGAAAATGATTTCTGAAGTTGTTGCTCTCAAAGGCATTAGTCCCGAATTCCGACTTATCCTGGGTCATACACAAGACCCAGAGCGTCTTTTCGAGGATGAATTTCTTCCTCTCCTTGAAAAAGAAAAAATTGCAAATGTGGTTCGCGTTCCTCCGCTACGCGAGAGGCGAAAGGATATTCCCCGCTTGGCCGAGGCCATTCTGGATGAGCTGGCTGACCGCGTAGGCGGAGAGCGACGGACTTTAACTCCTGCGGCGATGGAGCTTATTTCCTCGGACAAATGGTGGGGGAACGAGGCGCAGCTCGAAATTTTCCTTTGGCGGTCCTATCTCCTGACCGATGGAAGAACCATTTCGGTGGATGATTTGAAGGTTTCGCCAGAGGGAACAATGACATTTCGTGTTCATGAGAAAATCCGGAAGGTGAGCGAAGTTGAAGATTTCTTTCGTGAGCGGCTAGCCTCGGTCGTGGCCTGCTTGCGGGACGGTCAAGAGAGCGATTTTTATGCACACACTATTCGGAGTGTGGAGAAGCCTCTTCTTGAACTTGTGCTCCGCGAAAGTGGTGGAAATCAACTCAAGGCCGCTCGCCTTCTCGGGATGAACCGCAACACGCTTCGTCGCCGACTGAGCGAGCTGGGTCTCGTTCGGCGGGTTCCGGCCCGCTCGCGCTCGCGGGAAGGGTAGGACGCGTGATTCAAAAGGAAGACGCCCTTGCCGCGATTGTCCTTGCCGCGGGCAAAGGGCGGCGAATGCAATCCCCTTTGGCCAAGGTTCTTCACATTTTGGGCGGAAGGCCCCTCATCCATCATGTAGTTGAGGCGGCGCGCCGGGCCCACGCGGCTCCAATTGCCGTCGTGGTCGGCCACCAAGCCGATGCGGTTCGCGAGGCGTTCGCGGGTGATGATGCGGATCTATCGTTTCCTGTTCAGACCGAACAGTTGGGCACCGGTCATGCCGCGTCAGTCGGTCTGGGGGTTCTCGAAGGTCTATCTGGAGATGTTCTGATCCTTTGCGGAGACGTGCCCTTGTTGCGGGATGAAACGTTGGAAGCGCTCATTCGGCGCCATCGTGAAGGCGGGACGACAGTGACGGTTTTAACTGCTCTCATGGAGGATCCTTCGGGATACGGTCGGGTGCTCCGGGAGGGGGGGGGTGAGGTGGCGGCTATCGTCGAGGAGGCGGACGCAACCAGAGCGGAGCGAGCCGTTTGCGAAATCAACTCGGGGACCTATGTTTTCAATCTTGCATTCCTGGCTGGGGCCCTTCTCCGAATTCGGGCCAAAAACCTTCAGGGAGAATATTATCTGCCCGATGTGGTCGCCTTAGCGGTGATTTCGAAAAAAGGGGTCGCTGCCCTTTCCTCCGATTATCCCGAGGAGGTGTTGGGAGTCAATAGCTCCAGTGATTTGGCCCGTGCGGAGGCGATATTTGCTGCTCGGGGAGGTATTTTCCGTTAGGTCTGCTGGGCTCGCTAATCGAGGCCAATTTGCTATAATTTATTCGTTGACCGCCCTTATATTGATTTATTTCTAGAGGTGAATCCGGGCCTCTCAAGGACCCTCCTGTGAGAGCACTCGTTCTGGCGGCTGGCCGCGGCACCGGCCTCTATCCGTTCACAGACACCCGGCCAAAGGCCATGCTGCCGGTTGCCGGGGAAAGTTTTCTGGCATGTACGCTCAGGCAACTCCGCGTGGCCGGCGTGACTGATGTTGTTATGGTGGTGGGCCATTGCTGTGAGCGTATCATCGACCATTTTTCCAATGGTTCTGCCCATGGCTTGACTATTCAGTATGTTCGCCAGAAAGAGCCCACCGAAATTGGGGACGCCGTCCGCCTTGCGCGGGACCGGTTTCAGCCGGGTGAAGCGTTTCTCCTCGTATACGCTGATGTGTTGGCCTTGGGAAATATTTACCGTCACGTCATCCAGATGTTCGGATCTTTTAACCTGCCGGTAGCGGCCATATGCCACACTCCCCAGGCACAAAATTTCGGAACCGTTTATCTTGATTCTAACATGCGAATTACCAGGCTCGTGGAAAAGCCCAGCACCCGGGAGATGGGAAACTATGTTCTCGCGGGGGTTTTTTTGATGCCTTACGAGTTGTTCGATCTTCTCGAGAATAAGGGCATGGTAGATTCCCTCAACGAAGTTATCTCCTCGCCAGGCCTCCATTCGGCTATTTGGGAAGAGTCATGGCTCGATGCTCAGCGTCCATGGGATTTGCTCCGCGCTAACCAGATGGTAATGAGCACATGGACTGAGGCGCGTGTGAGTGGGAGTGTCCAGCTTCGGGGATCTGTCCAATTTCGGGGGCCAGTCTGGGTCGAAGAGGATGTTGTTATTGAATCCGGCGCCTCGATTTTCGGGCCCTGCTTTATCGGGAAAGGTACATTTATTGGAAATGGCGTCCTGATCCGGCCTAACACCTCGGTCGGAGCAAAATGTACGATTGGATTCGGGGTTGAATTGAAAAACTGTATTTTGCTCGATCAGGTGCAGGTGGGCCGCCTTTCCTATGTGGGTGACAGCGTAGTCGGAGAAAGGGTTTACATCGGCTCGGGGACCCTAACGGTCAATCACAACCTGGATCGGTCCGATATCGTTTTGCCGCTCAAAGACGGCATGGTGAACTCGAATATAAACAAGCTGGGTTCGTTTATCGGGGATGGCGCCAACATTGGGGCATCGAACACGCTGGCTGCGGGAGCAGTCGTCTCACCGGGAGCAATTGTCCCGCATCATCACACCTATCCCAAGGAGGGTGAATGATATGTGCGGCATCGCTGGTATGGTTGCTTCCTCAAACGTGGGGCAAAAATTGTTCCGTTCCATTGCTGCTCTCGAGTACCGTGGATACGATTCTTGCGGGATGGCTGTTCAGTCTAACGGAACCATCGACGTTCGGAAGAACGTGGGCCCCGTCGAGAAGGTTAATCAAAACGAGCATTTCACGGACATGCAGGGTATGGCGGGAATCGCCCATACGCGGTGGGCAACGCACGGCCCAGTCACGCGTGAGAACGCGCACCCACACATGGATTCCCAGGGCCGCGTTGCCATCGTTCACAACGGCATCATATCTAATTACCGAGAGCTCAGAGCACGGATACGTGAGTCAGGAATTGTTTTCACCTCAGATACTGACACTGAAGTCATCGCCCACCTAGTCGGCGAATATTTGGACATAAATGGCGATGACGTGGAAACGGCCTTCGTCTCAGCTCTTCGGGAGTTGGAGGGAACGTTTTCCTTGGCTATCATTTCAACCAAGTCCTCGGGCTATATATATTGTGCCAAGCATGAGAGTCCGCTCATCATTGGCCTGGGTGATGATGAAAATTACATTGGCTCTGATTTTAATGCCTTTATTGAATTTACCCGCCAGACAGTGATCATGGACGATGGCGAATACGCCGTGGTCACTCGTCAAGGATACACAGTCAAAGAACTTTTGAGCCGAGAGCCCGTCAAAAAGGAGGTCACCCAGATCGAATGGGACATTGAGATGTCCCGCCGGGGTGGTTATCCCCATTACATGCTTAAGGAGATTTACGACCAACCGGTGACGGTCAATGCGGCCTTAACCATTCCCCGGGTGGACTTGGCCGCGATGGCGGCTATGATTCACGGCTCCCGCCACTGCTTTCTTGGTGGGGTGGGAACGACCTATTACATTGCCTCCATGGGACAGTATTTCTTTTCCCGCCTGGCGGGCTGCTACCTCCCCGCTATCAGTACGGACGAATTCACCCAGCTAGCTCAGATTGGTCCCGAGGATTCTTTCATTGCTATCAGCCAATCGGGGGAGACTTATGACACCCTGACAGCGGCTCGCCACGCCAAAAAGTGTGGCGCGAAGACTGGCGCCATCGTCAACGTGATGGGTTCGAGCTTGATTCGCGTGGTGGACCTGCCGATTCTACAGGGGGCGGGTCCCGAAATTTGTGTCATCAGTACCAAGGCCGCTCTGAGTCAGGCTACCGTACTTCTTCTGATTGCTCTAGAGTTGGGAAAAATCAACGGGCACCTCAATGAGGAGCAGCTCCTTCGCTGCAGGGAAGAGGTCTCTTCTCTATCGAGTATGATTTCTGATGTCTTAAACGAGCGTTCCGGATTTTTGCACACCGCTGCGGGTCGGTATCAAAATATGAAGAACTGGCTCTATTTGGGTAGAGGAATTTATTACCCGACCGCCCTTGAATGCGCCCTTAAGATGAAAGAAGTGACCTACCTCCATGCTGAAGGAATGAGTGCCGGATTTCTAAAGCACGGGACCATCTCGCTAATCGACGAAAATATGCATACCATCGTTCTTATGCCCCCCCCCGAAGAGGAAGAGCTTCACACTTTGACGCGGACCAGCGCCGAAGAGGTTCGCGCCAGAGGTGGTTTCGTCTTGGGCTTCCGATTCGAGGATGACGACAAGGTGGAGGACCTGTTCAGTGCGGAGATCTTGCTGCCCAATGTGTCTCCTATCCTGGCACCGTTTCTTCATCTCCTGGCCGGGCAGCTCCTTGCTTACTTCTTCGCTGTGCTGCTCAAACGGGATGTTGATCGCCCCCGCGCCCTAGCCAAATCGGTCACCGTCGCCTAGGAGGCGAATTATATTCCGTCATGCCAGGACAACGTCTGCAGGGTACTGACGGCGTCCGCGGTCTGGTCGTGCCTTCAAATCATCCTCTCGCCGAGGGGCTAGACTCCCGCCGAGCCTATATCGAGTGCGGCGTTCTCACCGAAGTTTTCGCAGAGCACTATGCATTCGCCGCCTCGCGGTGGATTCTGGAGAACGCCCCCGAAGATATCATTTCGCCGGATGCCATAGTCATTGCTTGGGATCCACGCGACATCGATGGGCGCTATTACGGGGCGGTGACGCGTGCGGTCGTCCGAGCTGGCGGGGTTGCGCTGGTGACAGGAATTCTTCCCACCCCCGTAGCTGCGGTCTATTTGGCCGCGGTGGGGGCTGCCGGGGCCATCATTCTGACGGCGTCGCACAACCCGTCTGACCAAAATGGCATAAAGATTTTTTTGGGGCCTAGAGCCATGAAGCCACTGCCCGGAGACGATGACGTCCTGAGCACGCGTATATGGGACACTCCTTGGTCCGAGGTGGACGGGGCATTCGAGCTAGGGGAATGCTTGGACACTGCATCGGAGGCGAGAACAGTCTATTCGGACTACATCCGCGAGCTCTCAAATTCCTGGCTGAACAAAGGAGAGTTGGCCGCGTGGGACGTTGTTCTCGATACAGCGCGCGGGGCATGGAGCGGGCTGGCAGGCGAAATTGTGAAGGATTTCAGCCCGGCGTGCCTCATTGAGACCAACCGTCTCGGGGATGGTCCTGTCAACGAAGGAGGCGGAGTCATTGCTCTCGAGGGACGGGAGACTGTGAGGGGCGGAGAGGAAAGGTTTATCCGGTCCCACGCAGGGCTGTGCCGCCTGTTTAATGTGGGTAGGGCGCGGGCTGAAGAGCTCCGCGCCGGGAATGGTTTCGCCGTGTGCGCAGTATTCGACGCCGATGGTGACCGCGCCTATACCGTGGTGTACGACCCATTTGGCGATGCAGCACTGGTCCTCGGAGGAGATGAGGCGGTGGTTCTACAAGCGAGATTTTTGAAATTAGCTGGGGAATTGCCTGAGGATGGTCTAGCGGTTCTGACAATTGAGAGCGACGCGGGAGCTGCCTGCGCCCTAGCCGAACTGGGGCTTCATCTGTGGCATACCCCGGTGGGAGATAAGTGGCTCCTTCTCGCCGCTGCCCGGAATGAGGGGGTCTTTTCCCTGGGAGGGGAGGAGTCAGGCCATACGGTGGTGCCCGGTCGTTTCTCGGATGCTAATGGGCGGTCCCTCCTTCTAGCAGTGGGAGATGGCCTGAAAAGTTTTTTCAACACCTGCGCCGCGATTTGCCTCTTGACCGAGGGGTTAGAGCCACGGTCAGCTTACGAAATGTTAGCCGCGCCGTTTTCTCGCGGCTACAAAAGAACGCTCTATGCCCATTATGTGGACCGTAGACGCTTTGTGCCAGATAGCGAGACTTGGGAAATCGCCCGTAGGGCCCTAACCGAGGCCGCTGAATCACTTCTCGGATGGGCTGTCCCCCGCTGGTCACCTCTAGAGGACGATCCAGGGGTTTTGTATATGGCCCTGGACAGTCCGGATGGAGGTCCGTTGGCGGCCATTTATGTGCGAAACTCAGGGACCGAGCGCAAGACGTGCGTCGTCCTACGCGGGCCGCGCCAATGGGGCGATGATCTTTTGGCGGTGGGTGAGAGGGTTCTGCGTGCAATTCTGATTCCTCTCAAGGATGAAGATGACCCTGCCGTCCGGGCCGAGGAGGCGCTTCTTATCAGATTAGCGGAGAGGACGAGTGAAATTAAGGCGGCAGACGAGCAGATTCGAAAGGGGGCCGTGCGGGGCGGACTGGCTTCATCGGATGGAGACGACTTGGTTCTGACCGAATTAGGGTACTGGTACCTCGAAGAGCGGAAAGTCACATGATATCCCCGAATGATTATTTCCCGCGCCTCGATGCGTTTCCTCATGCGGCGCTATTTTCGAAGTCTGGTCCCGTATGGGAGGCCGTTGGCGCACTAGAAGGATATATCCGCGGGGCGATCGGATCCTCCGGCGCTTCCGAGGGCAACGAGGTCGACCGAGCGGGACTTCTTGTTGAGGAGGGTCTGTTCTCGAGCCAAAGCCTTTTCGTGGCCGAAAAGACTTTTATGGTCGAAGCTGCAGGAATTTTGATTGAAAAAGGAGTACGTATCGAGCCGGGCGTTGTGGTGAAAGGTCCCACGTTTCTTTGCGCGGGAGCAGAGATTCGCCACGGAGCATACCTCCGAGGGTGCTGCCTAATCGGGCCCGGGGCCATCGTGGGCCACGCAACCGAGGTCAAGAATGCAGCCTTCCTGAACTGTGCCGAGGCTGGCCATTTTTCCTATGTGGGGGACAGCCTCCTTGGTGCAGATGCCAACCTGGGTGCCGGGACAAAACTGGCTAATCTCCAGTTTCGGACTGAGAAAGAAAAGCGTGATAAAGGTGCGCGCTCCATTGTTATCCAAATCGAGGGAGAGCCTGCCGATACCGGCCTTCGGAAGTTCGGTGCTGTTATTGGGGAGCACACCGAAATAGGTTGCAATGCCGTCACATCGCCGGGCACCCTCCTAAGTCCAGGTTGCTGGGTCATGCCCAACACCACCGTACCTAAGGGGGTTTATCCATCCTCCCATTTGATTTACGGAGAGGGGAAGAAGCCTACAGTGGTTCTGCGCAAGCGATGAATGTACTCAAGATTCCAACGGGGGCACCCTCTGCCCATCTAGCTACCCTGAACTCACAGCAGGTCGAAGCCGTCCTCGCCTCATCAGGGCCTGCCCTGGTCCTCGCAGGAGTGGGATCGGGAAAAACTCGTGTCATCGTACACCGAATCCTGCACCTTCTCTCCGAAGGGAATCCCCCTGGGGCGATCCTCGCCCTCACATTTACGAATAAGGCGGCGGGTGAGATGCGCGTTCGTCTGAAGGCTGCCCTCGGTTTTCAATCTCCGGGTATCTGGTTGGGGACGTTTCACTCAATCGGGGCGCGAATCCTCCGCGCCGAGCATGAACGAGTGGGATTACCTCGTGATTTTATTATCATGAACCGGGGCGAATGCCTGGCGTTTTTGAAGCGCGAAATGAAAAAAGACGGACTCAGCTTCGAGCGCTACCCACCGAAATATATTCTCGAACTCGTTGGTCGCATAAAAACTAGCTGGGCGGCCTCTTCCGGGGAAACCTTGCCTGAGAGCAGTTTCACCCATAGTGCAGAGGCCGTAGCTGCACGCCTTGCGCCCCGCTACGGGAAATCCCACCGGGCGGTGGGTGCGCTCGATTTTGACGACCTCCTTGCCCTTCCGCTCCGCTTATTCATGGACCATCCTGATGTCCTGGCTCGCTACAGAAGGCAGTTCGCTGAAATTCTTGTAGATGAGTACCAGGACACCAACGCAGTACAGAACCGAATGGTTCGTATGTTGGGTGGAGAGGAGGGGCGTGTTTTCGCGGTGGGCGATGATGATCAGAGCATCTACCGTTGGCGGGGAGCCGAAGTGCATAATATCCAGCGCTTCGAGGCGGAATTTTCGGGTGCACGTGTATTTCGGCTGGAGGAAAATTACCGTTCCTCAGGGCGAATCCTTGCAGCTGCTGCCGCCGTGATGCGGTTTGCTCGGGGCCGAAGGGAAAAGAACCTTTTTACAAATAACCCCACCGGGGAGCCCGTTGCCTATTTTTCCGGCGCCGACCCATCTGTTGAGGCGCAAATGATATTCCAGCGTCTGGCGAAGGTTGAGGCGGGGGGCTTAATTCCATGGGGGGAGATGGCCATCTTCTATCGGACGAACACGCAATCGCGTCCGCTCGAAGAAGAGGCCCGTCGAAGAAAGATTCCCTACCAGGTAGTCAAGGGCCAGCGCTTTTTCGACCGCACCGAGGTGCAGGATCTTTCTGCTTACTTGCGCGTTTTTTTGAACCCCGGTGACGCTACCGCGTTCACCCGAATCGTTAATCGCCCTCCGCGGGGGCTGGGTCCTGCAAAGCTACTGGCGATTTCGGGTGGTGGAGAGGACGTTCTCGTTTCGGTAGATGCAGCGCGCAACGCTCTGGTCTCGGGACGTATCACCGGAGCGGCTGGGCGTTCTCTGGATGAGCTCCTCGATCTAATTGAATCCTTGTCGAAAAAACGCATGGGACCTGCAGGTTTGATAGAAGAAATTCTCGGGCAAACGGGATATCGACGCTGGCTGGAGGAAATTTCGCACAAGAGCGCATCGCCCGAGCGGCGGCTCTTAGCCGTGCGCGGTCTCGAGGGGATCTCCGAATTTGGAGCGGCTGCTCTGGCCTGCGAGGAGCGAGTTCAAGAGGAGCAGGGGTTGATGCCCGAAGAGCCGGAGGCGATAGCGTGTTTTCTGGAGGATATGGCTCTCTCCGCCGAAGCGGACGAGTTGGAAGAAAATGGAGGCAGGCTTTCCTTAATGACACTCCATGCGGCCAAGGGGCTAGAGTTTCGGGCAGTGGCGATAGCTGGGGTTCAGGACGGTCTCATCCCCCATATTCGCTCGGTGGACGACACCGAATCGCTCGATGAAGAGCGACGGCTACTCTATGTGGGAATGACACGGGCGAAAGAGCTTTTAATGCTCTCGTGGGCATTGGAGCGGCGCTCGGAGAACGGTTCGGGCAGTTGGATCTCACACCCTAGCCGATTCTTGGAGTCTCTTGGTAACAATCTCATTCATGTAGAGATGCCCTCGGAGGCAATGCAGTTCAATTCATCCCGTATGCAGAGGCGGGGGGGCCGTGTGGCTGGGCCCGCGTGTGGAAGAGAGGGCGAGCAGAGTGAGTCGAAAATACCCGAAAAATTGCTTGGCCCATTTGTGCCCGGGGTGTGGGTAGTTCATGCAAAATTCGGAGAGGGGTTAATTACATCGAGATCGGGTGTGGGAGACCGCGCAGTTGTAACGGTCAAATTCGAGAGCGTAGGAGCGAAAAAGCTTGTTATTAAACACGCGAGCCTGACTTTGGTAGAAGACAACGTTGACGGAAGAGAAACCCCAAATGTATAACCTTTTTGGGGGTATATGGCATGGGTATTTCACGCGAGGATGTACTGCATGTTTCACGATTGGCGAGATTAAATCTCAGCGAATCTGAGGGAGATAAGCTTACCGATCAGCTTGGGAGCATTCTTGAATACATCGCGAAATTAAACGAACTTGATACAGAGGGCGTTCCTCCCACGGCGCACGTTCTCGAGATATTCAACGTTTATCGGGAAGATGTCGTTGATACCACCCCCATCGAGCAGATGGAGCATATGGCGCCCGATTTTGCTCGGGGGCATTTTCGAGTTCCCAAGGTCATTGACTAGTTTCCCTGCCGGATAGAAGATGGCCTACGATTCACTCCAAGACTTTGTCTCTGAGCTCGATCGTGTGGGTGAGCTGCGCCGCATTGCGGCACCTGTGGAGGTTGAGCTCGAGATTGCCGAGATCGCTGACCGCTGTGTGAAGTCAGGCGGTCCTGCTCTTTTGTTCGAATCTCCCGCTGCACCCAACGGTGAGTGCTTTAAAATCCCTGTTCTTATTAATGCCTACGCATCCGATAAGCGGATCGCGATAGCGCTCGGCATAGAGAGTCTCGACGCAGTGGCTGGGGAGGTAGCTGAGCTTCTCGAAATTAAGCCGCCCGAGGGCATTGTTGAAAAGGTCAAGATGCTGCCCAAGCTGGCGCGTCTTGCCTCGTTTTCGCCTAAGACAGTTGGTGTGGGACCTTGTCAAGAGATTTCCGAGACTGAAAGCCCTGACTTATTTTCGATTCCAGCACTTAAATGCTGGCCCGAAGATGGTGGACGCTATATCACTCTTCCTCATGTTTACTCTCGCAACCCGCGCACTGGTCGGCGTAACGTAGGAATGTACCGAATCCAGATTTTCGACTCGAAAACCGCCGGAATGCACATGCACCTTCATCACGACGGTGCACAAAACTACCGTGAGAGTGTTGGCATGGGCCGGCGGATGGAGATGGCCGTTGCTCTCGGGGGGGACCCGGTGTACGCATACGCGGCTAGCGCGCCACTTCCACCAGGAATCGACGAGCTGACGCTAGCAGGGTTTCTCCGGAGAAAAAGCGTCAGCCTCGTAAAATGCAGGACGGTCAATGTGGAGGTTCCGGCAGATTCGGATATCGTAATCGAAGGTTACCTGGAGCCGGGCGTTCTTCAGAAGGAAGGACCTTTTGGAGACCATACGGGGTGGTATTCATTAGCGGATGACTATCCAGTTTTTCATGTGACTGCCATCACGCGCCGACGTGAAGCGATCTATGCGACCACCATTGTCGGGAAGCCCCCCATGGAGGACTACTGGCTTGGTGGTGCAACTGGGCGGATTTTCATGCCGCTCATGAAGATGCAGCTTCCCGAAATCGTGGATGTACACATGCCTGCCGAGGGCGTGTTCCACAACATGGTAATCGTCTCAATTCGTAAGTCGTTTCCCTATCACGCCCGCAAGGTTATGTTCGCCCTTTGGGGGATGGGGCAGATGTCCTTGGCCAAGTGTATTGTGATTGTTGATGAAGATGTGGACGTACACAACGCCAGCGAGGTGGCCTGGAAAGTCCTCGGTAGTATAGATCCCCGTCGGGATTTCGTTTTTGTGGACGGTCCGGTCGATGCACTGGAACATGCCTCCGATCGGCCTCATATAGGCTCCAAGGTGGGAGTCGATGGTACCCGTAAATGGGCGAGCGAAGGGTTTTCCCGCGAATGGCCGGGCGAGATCATCATGAGCGATGAAATCCGCGAAAGGGTGACTAAGCGCTGGAAGGAATACGGCCTTGACGGCTGAGATGGCAAACCGAAGGTGTGGGAACGGAGAAGATGGCTTTACGGTGGGCCTTGGGCTTTTTTTTCGGATGGTGAAATTTGAGCATACTGTATTCGGCCTGCCTTTCGTTTTTATGGGAGGTGTTTTGGCGGCGGAGGGAATACCCGCTGCGCGAACGCTCATCTGGATGGTTTTGGCTGCGGTTGGAGCTCGAAATTTTGCCATGACCCTCAATCGCTTCGCTGACCGCTGGCTTGATCTCAAGAACCCCCGAACGAGCAACCGGGCCGAATTCCAAGGCATCCTCGGCTCAGGGCGCATATTTGTTCTCATGGTGGCCTTTGCTAGTCTGTTTGTTCTTTCAGCCTGGATGCTCAATTCTCTTGCATTCAAGCTCTCCTTCCTCGTTGTTGGTATCATCGTTTTGTATAGTTACTCGAAGCGCTTCACTTCGCTCAGCCATATTTTCCTGGGCGTTATCCTGGGGGCCGCCCCGGCAGGTGCATGGGTTGCAGTGCGGGGAGAGCTGGACTGGGTCCCCATCCTTCTTTTTGTCGGTGTGACTCTTTGGGTAGCTGGGTTTGACGTGATTTATGCCTGCCTCGACGTGGATTTCGATCGGGCTGAAAACCTTTTCTCTCTGCCGCGTCTCTTAGGCATTCGGTGGGCACTTTTCGTCTCGGCGGTGGCCCATGTCGGGACGACGGTGTTTCTTTTTCTGGCTGGGCATATGGCGGGCCTCGGTGTGCTCTACTGGGCGGGCTTATCCCTGGCGTCCGCGTTCCTTGTGTGGGAACACTGGGTGGTCCAACCTAGCGATCTGAGCCGGGTGAATTTTTCCTTTTTCAATATCAACGCCTGGGTATCGGTGATTGTCTCGGCGGGTGCGTTGGCAGATGTATTTCTCGCGGCCCGATGATAGGGAGGCCGTGTCCTCCAAAATTGAGCGCGACCGTGTATGTGAGATGTTCTCGGACATCGCACCGACCTACGATCTCCTGAACCGCTTCCTTAGCTTCGGAATCGACCGCATTTGGCGCCGGGTAGCCGTCCGTTCCCTGATAGATGGACTCGTTTTCGGTCGTCCGGCGCGGCTCCTCGATCTGGCGACGGGTACGGGCGACGTTGCACTTGCAGTCGACAGAAGCCTTTCCGGACAAGGTGATGTGCAGATTGTTGGTGCCGACCTGGCGTTTCCGATGTTGGCTGTTGGCTGCCGGAAGGCTGAGGGGAGGGATGCCTCCGTGTGTTTTCTTCAGGCGGATGCCCTCTTGCTTCCCTTTGAAGAGGATGTGTTCGACGGGGTTATCATTGCCTTCGGTCTCCGTAATTTAGAGGATCGCCAGTCAGGCTTAGTCGAGATGGCCCGTGTACTTCGGCCGGGGGGACGCCTAGTCGTTTTAGAATTCGGTGTGCCCCAAGGCCTCTTTGGGGGGCTCTTCCATTTCTATTTCCGATGTATTCTGCCGGTGGCCGGGCGTCTCGTTTCGGGCCACCCGACCGCCTACACCTATCTGCCTTCGACGGTTTCAGGTTTTCCTGCTCCCGGTAAACTGTGCGCGATGATGGGTGACGCGGGCTTTAGGAAAGTCCGGAACTGTCCGATGACGGGCGGAATCGTACAGGTCTACTCCGGGGAGCGTCTTGAAAACGTCTAGTCTAGATGTTATTTCCTGCATAACCCGCTCCGCCGTGTATCCCCAGTCAGAATTAGGACGTTAGCATTTTCTGCCCAAGGAGCGGTAACCTCGCGGGGTGTCAGAGGCCACGAGAAAGAACACGTTCGGGTCCAGTTCTCAAAAATGCTCCCCTTAGAGCCCCAATTAATAAAATTGGTCAGCATATGCGCGGTGCCGAATGAAGCCTTGTTACTTAGCTCAATTTCATCCAACCCTCGTCGTTCCACTCGCATATGGAGAAGTTGAATTCCTCGCGGGAATTTTGGAAGGGCAAGACTTCTGAGAAAAGAAGAAGCCGTGTGCAGGTTCTTCTTTTCCGTGTTATTTTTTGGTTTGATTTAGTTCTTACTCATCACAAAAACGCTCGAGACAGACCCAGGTCCGCCAAGAGTATGGCCAAGTGCGCGTTTGGCACCCTTGACCTGGCGTTTTCCGCAGCGGCTGAGAAGCTGGTCGGTGAGGTTTGCGACAACGCGTGCACCGGTCGCTCCGATGGGGTGCCCACAACTCTTAAGCCCACCCGAGGTATTGACGGGGAGTTCTCCGCCCAGTTTGCTTGCCCCGCTTTTTACGAACGAAGGGCCTTCACCCTTTTTGACGAAGCCCAGATCTTCATAGTTGAGGATTTCAGTAATGGTAAAGCAGTCATGGACCTCAGCGACGTCAATCTCAACGAGAGGGTTGGTGACTCCGGCCTGCTCGTAAGCTTGGCGTGAAGCCTCGCGTGTGGCCTCGAAGCCCAGGAAGTCAAAACGCGGGTCGAACTGAGTGTTAATGTACCCGTTTGCACATGAGAGGCCCATTCCGTCGATGAGGACATAGTCCTTTTTTCCAAAGTGCTTTTCGGCTAGGTCTGCCCGGCAGAGGATGATCGCTGCGGCACCGTCTGTTGTCGGACAGCAGTCGTAGAGGCCTAGCGGCTCGGTCACGGGCGGCGCATTTAGGACCTGCTCCTTGGTGATCTCTTTTCTGAAGTGGGCCTTGGGGTTCAGGCTGCCATGGTAATGATTCTTGACGGCCACCTCGGCGAGGTCTTCCTTTCCTGCCCCGAACTCTTCGAAGTAGCGCGTGGCTAAGATGGCAAAACTTCCCGGCGCTGTCCTCCCCTTGCCAAAGAGGGGATGGAGCTTTTCGACGTGCTGGGCGACGAGGCTCCCGCGCGGAGGGACCTCGCGCATCTTCTCGGCGCCCACCGCCAGAACGCAGTCATAGAGACCGCTTGCTACCGCAAGTGCGGCATTACGTACAGCTTCCATCCCTGTCGTACAGTAATTAGATACCCGTGAGACAGGTTTTGGATAGAGATTCAATGCTTCAGCGAGGGCGGGTCCCCCCGTTCCGTCGTAGCCCCATCCCGTTGGGAGATAACAGCCCAGCCAAGCGGCCTCGATGTCGCAGTTGCTCACTCCCGCGTCGTCGTAGGCCTCGAATGTTGCCTCCACAACGAGGTCATTATAGGTCTGCTCAAACAGCTCCCCGAACTTCGTTGTTCCCACGCCTATGATTGCGACCTTCCCGGCGATTCCTTGGCTCATTTTAATCTCCCTGTATGAAAACGCCCAACTCTGAATATTTATGGGGCCGGCCGAAACTTCCAGTAGTAATTGTAATACCCCTCGCCCTTATGGAGAAGGCGGAATGTAACTTCAACTTCCAAGCCTATCTTTACCGAATCCTTATCGAAATCTGTCATCTGGCCATAGAGGCGTCCTCCCCCTTCCATATCTACTGTGGCCATGGTGATGTAACCATCGGGAGAAGGGGGCAGGTGATCGTGGACAAATGTGTAGACTTTTCCGACCCTGGAAAGCTTGAATTCGTCCCATTCATCTTGTGCGTTGCAGTTAGTGCAAAGTCGTTGGCGGGGGAATTGAATTGTCCCGCAGTTTCGACATTTTCCTGCTATGAGGCGCATCGTCTGGCGACTTTCTTTCCATAAAATACTTGGTGAGCTGAAGATATGTAGTTCCTCGTTGGCGACTAGATTCCGAGATCGAAGGAATTTTCCGTAGCTCGATATTGGCCGTGCTTGCTCCGTGCACCAGGCAACCCCGCGGTTACCTCTGATTTCGGCGATATTATCCGTTGCGCGTAGGAGAATCGCATCACCCCCGCTGCCGTGCCCAGCGACCAGGATGTGCTCGCCCGGTTTGGCTGCCTGAAGCGCCTCGACGAGGACCAGGAACGGGGCCGCTGTGCCGGCATCTCCTAGCCGTGCCACCAGAGGGATTTCGGGATAGGCAGCTTTGGGAAAGCCCAGCTTCTGGCTGATGGCCGCGTGAGTCCTCGCATCGGGGGCGTAGACGAGAACGCGCCCAATGTCTTCGCGTGTGGCACCCGTTTTTTTGAGCAACCCTTCTACCGTCGCTGCTGTTTGCCGAACATAGCCGAAGTCCTGGATGAACTTCGCGTCCCCGGCCGATACATGGTCCTCACCCGGAAGACGCCAGCGGTCGATGAATTCCTCTGTCCACGAGTAGATGGCCCCTATTTCTGCCGCGACTTCCTCCCCCACCCCGAGAATGAGCGCAGCTGCCCCGTCGCAAAGAGAGAGTTCATCCGGGCTCCCAGCTCGCGCGGGCCGCATTTCGGCGGCAACGACGGCAGCCCGTTTCGCCGACCCAGCCGTCACGGCATCAATCGCTGCGCGGAGCGCCGAGGTTCCAGCACGCAGGGAGCCACCCAGATCCGCAGAGAATATTTCCTCGGGCAGGTCAGCTGCAGCGGCGACAACTGCCGCACTCGATTTTTCAGTGTAGGGGGCGCTCGTTGAAGCGAAGTAAAGGGCATCCACATTGATGCAACCCCAGCTACCAGCGTTGATAAGGGCTTCGACACCCATCGAAATTGAGTCCTCGTCGAAGCCCGCCATTGGGCGTGAGACCTTGGGGCTGCCGGCCCCCCATACCTCACGGACGGTAGCGCCCTCTAGTCGGTGGAAGGGGACATAGGCTCCTACGCTAATAATTCCCGCCATATTTACTCCAGATAATAAAAAAGAAAATACCTTAAATTGGCCTTGTTGGAACGGAGGCATCTTTTTCCTCCGGGGCTCGTACTGTCAAGGGGCCTTGGAGCGGGTTCTGAGCCAAAGTGTGCCGGATTCCCCCAGTGTCTTGTCTTAGGTATGATTTCTTTTCATAGAGGTAGGTCCCACTACGGTTATCTTAGGGGGGTGAATCTGTCATGAGGCTCCATGTCGAATATTGTGAAAAATGAAACTATCGTCCCCAGTTTGAGCAGTTGGCTCAAGCACTGAGAGCTGAATTTCCCGAACTGGAAATCGTTGGGAATGAAGGCGGAAAATATCGCACTGGCGCCTTCGAGGTTACCCTCGATGGCATGCTTCTATTCTCCTACTTTGAGCAAGGCAGTTTTCCTGAAAGTGCTGATATCTTAAAAATGGTGAAGGAGAACTCCTGAGCGTCCTATGTCTCATCTCTTGATTCAGGTAGATGCTTTCACCAATAAACCTTTCGCAGGAAATCCGGCAGCGGTTTGTCTGCTCGACGCTCCCGCCGATGAGGTATGGATGCATGACCTTGCCAGCGAGATAAACCTCTCCGAAACTGCGTACCTATATCCAGTGGGTGATGGGTTTAACATTAGGTGGTTCACGCCTGCTGCCGAGGTGGATCTTTGTGGTCATGCCACCCTCGGAAGTGCGCACGTTCTTTGGGAGGAAGGGTACCTTCCCGTGGACACTCCGATAAGATTTCACACCCGTAGCGGCCTATTAACCTGTGAGAAAAAAGGCAAATGGATCGAGATGGATTTTCCAGCTAATCCTGTGGAATGTGTTTGCCCACCCGGTACTCTTATAGAGGCGCTTGGGGTCGTGCCCCGTTTTACAGGAAAAACCCCTTTCGATTGGTTCATCGAAGCTAAGTCGGAGGCTGCCGTTCGCGCCCTCTGCCCCAATTATAACGTGCTTGCCACGGTTGAAACCCGCGGCGTAATAGTGACAGCCAAATCAGATGATCCCGCCTATGATTTTGTTTCTCGTTTTTTTTCTCCAGCACTTGGAATTGATGAGGATCCGGTAACCGGATCGGCCCATTGTGCTCTTGCTCCATTTTGGGGTGAAAGGCTTAGCAAGGAGGAGATGACCGCTTATCAAGCCTCTGCGCGAGGTGGATTCCTCCGTTGCCGGCTCATGGAAGATCGCGTAATTCTGTGCGGCCAGGCGGTGACAGTATTGAGGGGTGAGGTATTGTAAATGGTAGCGGCGCTAAAACGCTCTCCTCTCGGGTGTGGAATCCCTCCTCGATATAACACCGCGTTCATAGGATAGGTTTCGGATAGGGGGAGGGAGGGTGCCTACCTCGATTCGGCGCCGAACCATACAAATCGGAGGAGTTTCATGGCGAGTTTCGATACCGACGCAATAGCGGCCAACCGAATTTTCAATGTTCCTTTTTCGGGTATCCGAAAGGTGTTCGATAAGGTGAATGCCCTTGTGGCCGAGGGACGCGATGTGATCCACTGGCAAATTGGAAGGTCCGACTTCGACACCCCGGCCCATATAAAGGCGGGTTCTGTAGAATCGCTTGAGCGGGGAGATGTCCATTACGCGCCGAGCATGGGGGTTCCCCTTCTGCGGAAGGCAATCGCGGCCCGTACTGAAATTGATACTGGTGTCGAGGTTCAGTGGGATACCCAGACGATTGTCATGGCTGGGGCAAATGAGGGAATCCTGTGCGCTGTTATGGCCTTCGTAAACCCAGGAGATGAGGTAATCATCCCCGATCCGAATTGGCATCACTATAAATCTATTGTTTCGCTTGCGGGTGGGATTGCAGTCGAAGTCGCGACAAAAGAGGAAAGTGACTTTGCCCTCTTAGCGGAGGATGTCGAGAAGGTTATTACACCCAGAACTAAGATCTTATGCATTACCTCACCTAGCAACCCGACTGGTACAACGGTGCCCAAGTCCGAGTTGGCGAAGCTGGCTGTACTCGCCAAGAAACACAACCTCCTCGTCCTTTCAGACGAAATTTACGCGCGCATCTACCACGAAGGCGACTGCGCACCAAGTATCTATTCCCAGCCCGGCATGGCTGAGCGGACAATCATTATCAACGGTTTCTCGAAGGTTTTTAGCATGGATGGCTGGCGGTTGGGCTGGACGATTACTAGTTCGGAACTGACCCGGCACATACTTCGCGTGCGCCAGTATACGACGGTTTGCGTGAACACTTTTATCCAGCACGGCGCGGCGAAAGGCCTGACAGAGGACCAGGGCCCGGTAGAGAAGATGTTGAATGCCTTTACCGAGCGCTCAAAGGTTATCTCCGAAGGACTTCAATCCATCGAAGGTATGACAGTGGCGAAGCCGACGGGTGCATTTTACGCGTTCCCGAATGTGAGAAAATTTGGTGAAAATTGCCAGGATGTTGCCGATTAT
>Ga0315336_1001762_pt1 | contig 38256 bp, 38 predicted proteins | sample ASW5metaG_FD_204512 | JGI IMG/M metagenome (GOLD analysis project Ga0315336, IMG submission 204512) | Ammonia-oxidizing marine archaeal communities from Monterey Bay, California, United States - ASW #5 | ecosystem: Environmental > Aquatic > Marine > Intertidal zone | place: USA: California... | reverse complement strand
TCCCCTGTTGCCCGGGCGATCGAGAAATGGGGGAACGACAATATGGACGCGATCCACAAAGCTCGGAAGAAGTACGACCGAAAGAACGCGTGATCGATCTCCTTTCCGTCAGCCTGAATAGGCGAAAAACATGTATACGAAAAAGAAATACTCGTTCAGAGACATGATCCTGTGGACGAGAGTTGAAATCGCAATCTTCTTTCTGGTTGCTCTGGTGCCGACAGTGTTGTTCGAGGTCGTTGATTTGAAATGGCTTCGACTTCCCTGGACGCCGATCGCGTTGGTGGGTACTGCCGTTGCGTTGCTGGTCAGTTTCCAAAATAACGCTGCGTACGGAAGAGCATGGGAAGCTCGCAAAATCTGGGGTGGCATCATCAACCAATCGCGTTCGTGGGCAATCATGGTCAAAGCCGTGGTGACAAACGAGCATGCTCAGGAGCCGGTCGCTGATGGCGAACTCCTCGAACAGCATACTTCGCTTATCCACCGCCACCTTGCCTGGCTGACAGCACTTCGTCATGCGATGCGAGAAACCCGTTCGTGGGAAGTCTTTGCCGATCACCACACAAACAAGGAATGGCAAGAGCGTATTCAAATCCCCGAACGAGATCACTCTCTTGAGCACGACCTTCAGCCATTGCTTTCAGAGGGGGAATGTCAGCAAGTCCTGCAAATGACGAATAAGTCTGCGGCGATCATTTCCCTTCAGTCGAATCACTTGCGAGCCCTTAAAGAACGGGGTCTTGTGTGGGAGTTTGCGTTTTTGGAGCTTGCGGGACAACTGCAGGAACTCCTCGATCTTCAAGGGAAGTCGGAGCGAATCAAGAACTTCCCCTATCCACGCCAATACGCTTCCTTGGGCTATGATCTGGTCCGAGTATTCATTGTGTTATTGCCGTTCGGTGTAATACCCGAATTCTCGAATATTGGCGAATCGTTGACCGGTTCCTACCCAAGTTTGGCCGGATACTTCGTTTGGATGGCGATTCCATTTTCTATGATTATCTCATGGGTCTTCCACACAATGCAGCGTATTGGGATCGTTGGCGAGAACCCCTTCGAGGGCACAGCAAATGACGTCCCCATTTCCACGATCGCTCGTGCCATCGAGATCGACATGCGAGAAATCAACGGAGAGGCAGCATCCACGATCCCAAAACCACTAGCCGTCGTCCATGGCGTGCAAATGTGAGCCGAATACCGAATTCAAAACGCAGATCAGTACACGACTCGGGCATCCGACGGCCAGGGTGAAGACAAGCCCCATTCAGAAACGGTTCGGTTCGCGGTCCACTCGCTGTAACGCGTTTTGGCGACGCAAGTTGTTTGCACGTTGTGCCGAATTGCCATGTCGAAAAACATAATGCCGGAATGCCGTGCGAGCGGAGGTTCACGACACACGTCTAGCGCCAATCTTGTCGCCAAACGTGGTCGCTCGATCCGGTCTGCGCGAAGCGATCGTGACCTGAATCTCTGGCGACTGAGCTAATCCGGCGGCGATCCGTCCGCCAAAGACCCCCGTCCCGCCCAGTATGGTGACCGTCTTCATGACTCACAAGCCGCAATTCTGCCACTCTCGTGCAGCGACGCATACGCCTGCTTGCGGAAAGCAAAAAACCGCCGCAACCGGGGAGCCACCAGCAACCGCGTCGCCAGACGGCCGCCCATCCAGATCGGAAGCTCCACATCAAGGTGGTCGATGATCTTCGTGCCGCCGGCCTCCTCAACAAACTCGTGAATGTGTTCGCACCTGCTGAACGGGCCCTCGATCTGTCGTTCAGCAAAACGGCAGGGCGGCTCGTAGATGAAATGCTCGAACGTCAGCGGAATCCAGCACGGGCCAACCCGCTCGGCGACACGAACGTTTGAGCCACAACGAATCGTATCATCGTGCTCCAACATCCGAAACGCGGGCCACCCTTCCATGAGCAGCACCAAGTTTGCCGGAGTCTCGTGATACTTGAATACGGACTCTCTGTCTAACGCCAGGTGTTGTTCAAAGCGCAGTATCATGACTTAAGCGTCTCGGCTTCAGATGGTCCGCTACTTTTTGTCGTCGGTTTGCTGTTGAGATTGCGTATCTTTTTGATTTTGGTGATCACCGATGACACCTTTCAGGGGACAGACTGAGAATGCCGGACATTTCTTGCAGCCGACGACGAGCGCGATTGGGCATAAGGTCATCGAACTTCTCCTTCTATCACTGTTTGGAAATCGGGCGGAGTATGACATGAAGTAGCGTCAAAACCCTCTGTTGCCAAATCAACCTCCTTGTCTTCCAGGCCGAAATTCGTCCACAACCGGGTTTTGACGTGACCTCATCGCTCATAGACGTCATTGTGAGCGGGTCAGCTCGGACATGCAAACGGTTTCGGATTATCTCGGAACGGCCCAGGACACTTCGGCCGGCCTTGTCGAGCGGGCGTCATCAACGGGTCTTCAATTGGTGACTGCCTATAATCACGACCCCCTCCGACGAATTTCTGGTACGAATGACGGCCTCCGACGCTATTCTCGCTGAAATAAGTCGATGGCTTGGACCGACACACGCAAACACGGCGCGCTGTTAATCGTTCAATTGGCGTCGCCAACGGTCTGGGTAAACTCCGTCAACATCGGAAAACACGTGAGATGGACGCCACATTGCGGCTCGCCCTTTGGCAGCCGCTACCACCGCGGTACGGGCACATTGACTCTATGCCCTATCGCAGCCGCGCCGATGTGAGCTGTCCAAGACTTGAGCAGTCGCTTCGTTGATATGTTCCGGGCCGACACGAGAAGTCGTCCTGAAACGCTCTGGTGGGTAACGTTCTCCCTCGTTTGTAGATGCACATTCCGCCACAACCGGGTTATGGGACAGGTTCAATTGCATCAAGAAAATCAATGCGATACCGTCATGCGCGGCGAGCGCAAAGACCGCTGACCCACCAAACGCGCGACGCGTTGTGGAACGCTGCGATCTCTTCGAGTCCCATTGGTTACTCGAGCGGCTTGATCCGCACGTTCTTCAGCATGATGACCGCGTGGTGATTCTCAGTCGCCGTTGCCTGAAAGCCAATACCGCTGGGGACATCCTCGACGACTCGGGCCTCCCATTTGAGATGCTCTGACGGCACGAATTCGTCTTCCTCACCGTCCAGAGTCATACGGAAGTTCGCTTCGTCATCCTGGAGCCGCTCTCCATGCACTCTGTGTCCACCGCGATGGAGTCCCACTCTGCGCTCTACCGGCTCGTAGACAATAGAGACATTGTCCCGCAAAGCGCGCGTGTGCGAATGAATACGCACGCTTTCTGGGCTCTCGGCCCAACTGAGTGTTCCGGTCACCTCCGCGCGAGAGAAGCCGAAGGGGAGCAGAATCATCGTTTTTCCGTTAGCAGGGAGGCGGCATATGAGCGTATCACCTTCGACTTTCCAATGCGAGTCGATACCGTCAAACAGTTCGAACATCTGATCGGCCGAAAGTTCGACAGTCTGTCCGAGCAACAGTTCGCGACCAACCTCGATGGCGCGCCGACTTCGGTCGAGTAGTTTTGTCGTTTCGTCGGAGTCGGCGACGACTTTGCCGAGTTGCTCCTCAGCCTGAGCGAAGTCACCGACATCCAAAGCGGCCCGCATCGAAGCCACGGCATGGATCTGTCCGGACTCCGTCTTCGAATAGACAAGGTCGCGAAGGAACGAATAGGTGAAGCCGTCCCAGAAAACGCGGGGGTCGGTCTCCTGCTTTTCCAATTCGTGGAACGCTTCGACCACTTCTTCGAAGTGCCCGCCGTAAACCCCATATTTTGCGAACAGATTCAACGAGAATCTTTTGAATTCGGGACGCGCGTTGGCTTGGGCGTTCTCGACATACAACAAAACCGCATCCCAGATATCCAGATCGCTGTAAACAGTTCGCTTATAGGCCTTCGAGTGGGGGTAGAAGCCGAGTTCCTGGATCGCTCGACGGCCGATTTCGGGAATTCCCTCGTCCCAATAATCCGTCTGCACGCAGATACGAGCGAAGTCCAGCAGTTCATCACGATCGCCTCCCCAGCGGGGCTGAAGTGTTTGAAACATGCGCGCGTACGCGTCGCGATAACGGGGACGTAGTTCGATTGCTCTGTCAAAGTGTTCGTTGACGAATTCAGGCGGCAAATCCAGTGCCATGCCAACCGTGATCAAGCGGGAGTGCGCTTCCCAACCGAGCGGATTAACATCAATGGCTTTTTCTAGTTCTTGCTTGGCTTGTTGAAGCCGTTCACGGAACAACTTCCAGCCCTCCTGAGTCACTGTGGAAGCCCAACCGCCGCCCCGGGATTTCCAGGCCCATGCGACGAGAAGTCGACCTCGTTCACTGTAGCCCACGTAGCTGGAATCCATGTCGCGCCAAACGTTCAGAACGTGCTGCACTAACTCCGGCTCGGAGAGATTCATGGAGACGGTAAAGAGCGCGGTGAAATAGTAGGGATCGTTTGGAAACTGCGGGGCGAGTTCCAGCACCTTCATCAGACCCGCGTGAGAAGCTCTCTGGCGAACCGCGGCGCAAAGTAGGAGACGATCACAGGCCAACCTGCGTCTGGTATTCGAAAAACGCTCTAAGGCCTTCTCGGCCGGCGCGCTGTCGAACACGTAGAGTTCCCAGCCGGCTGTGCAGCGTGGATTGCGCATGACGAAACGAAGCAATTCGCGATTGTCTTTACCGAAGTCGCGCGACTGGGTAATTTTGCTTAGTTGCAACAGATCCTTCGCGCTGCGAACCTGCGGATTCGAAATGTGTTTGAGTTCGTTTTCGTCAAGTTCTGCGTTCAACTGTTCCAAGATACCGCGTGCTATGAGCCCCGGTATCGTCTGGAGTTGATCCTTTTCCAGAGCGTACGTGGAAACGGGCGGCTCGCCGGTTTCACCCAGACTTCTTACGGTGAACGTCAACTTCAGCTTCCCGTTTTCGTCGAGCAACTGAGGCACGATGTATCGCTCGGCGTCACAGGCGGCCAGACAGATCTTGATGGACTCGTCGTCAAGCACCGTGCCTGGTTTCATGCAACCCGCATAGTAGAGATTGTTTCTCACATTCGGCAGACAAATCTTCATCCGTCGCTGGGGCGTATATGCGGCTGCGTAGTTCGCAATCCATCCGATTCCGACACCGTCCTCGCGTACACGGCGATCGCCATCGACGGCGGGAAAGACGACGACGCCCGGCAACAACGTTTTCGGCGGCTTTGCGAAAGCCTCATCGATTTTGGCGATCAACGTCTGTGTGTCGAACCGGTCAGCCTGATCGATGGCATGCGTCACCGGATATTTTGGTTCGCCGGCGTCGGGCTCAACCGTTCTGACGACACGTAATCCGGTCCATTGCCAGCCGACACTATGCGACCAGCGAGAAGCGGAGCGACAGTATTGACCGCTGATTTCGCCACCGCCGCCCCGAAGGATGTGCAGGTCGATTCGATGGCGAAGTCGATCTGAACACCATTCCCAGACGTTGCCGTGCATGTCGTATAACCCGAACTCATTCGGACTGTACGATCCGACAGGCTGAGCCTCCTTCAAAGCCGGTGCACTCTTATCCGACCCGTAAGGCAAGCCGGCGTCGAAGTTGGCGTTTTCGAAGGTGAATGAGTTGCCGCAGTGAAACGGCGTCGTCGTGCCGGCCCGACATGCATATTCCCATTCTGCTTCCGTCGGCAGTCGGTACGTCGACTCTTCCATACCGTTGAGGCGGCGGCAGAACTCAATGGCCTTGGTTATCGATACGTTCCCGGCGGGAAGGTTCGGACCCCGGTCGACCGAGCGGTTTTCACTCATTACGCGTTCGTACTGCTCTTGCGTGACTTCATAAACCCCCAGGTAAAACGGTTTCTTGATGGTCACGGGCCGCTGAAACTCACCAGCCTTTCGCCCCTTTTCATTTTCGGGAGATCCCATCACAAACTTGCCGGCTGGAATGAGCACCAGTTTCATACCGATCGAGTTTTCGATCGTTTTGGGCGGCTGGGCAGTTGCGTCTTTCCCCTCGTCTTTGGTGGTTGGCGTTTTCTTTGCTTCCGGAACGGGGGCATCCCGTTGAGCAATTGTGATCGGCTCGGCGTTCGACCTACCAGTTCCTTCGCGCAACGGGAAAAAAGGCCCCTGCGTGTCCTTGCCGCGATCCAAATACTCGATACTCAGCGGAATCTTTTGCGCGCGCATCCGAAGCGAGGAAATCGTTGGATTGAGTGTGTCGTTTTGAGCGGCCGTCCGATCCTGCGTCATTCGAGTGGGCGTTTGCTTGAGAGTTTTTGCTCCGCAGAGTGCCGTGCAAAATGTCATTAGGGAGATGCAGCCCACGACTCCCATAGTGATTGACGAAGCACCTCGTTGAAACGATCGTTTGGACTTCCGTCGCGGCATGACATCCTCCATTGGGGAATGAATCTGCACCACCAAGATCAGAATGCTCTATTTCGTGCCCGCGACGAGCGCGTTTCGGACTAGCAACTGAGACGAAGCTGACAGACGTCAGGTTCGGCGAGGGCGGTAGTAACAAACGAAGCTACCGCGTGTCATATTTCGCCTGCGCACTGCTCGGCGAACGACACTTGCTTCCCACGAGGCAGAACCCGGCACGGTTTTTCGTGAGTTGCTGTAGAGCAATTGCCCAAATACCATAGCTCAGCCTGGCTCGTGGGAACCACATTTTCAACGATAAAGCAGCGTCCGGCGCGGCACCCAAGAGCGTAAATCACTCTCGAACCCGTCCCAAAACGCGGTTGCGGTGATCGTTCGCTCCGCAAATGACGGATAAAGCTCATCCATCAAAAGGCTTCGGGACTAGAAGTAGTCCCGAAACCCTCTGTTGGCTCAAGAGCACCCTTGTCTTGAAGTGTCGATTTCGCCCACAACCGAGTTTCAGGATGGGTTCTACTTCCATTTTGACCTGTCAAGAACTTCGTATCCGATTATACCGCTCGATCACAATTGCTCACAATCAAGAAACAACCAAAAGCCGAAGGCCGATTCAAAGACAACCCGCGTCTCCGGCCGTCCATATAGATACTCCGCAACGGTGATTCGCGATTTGTCGAGCAAACTACTCTGCCGCGCCGATTTTGATTCGATCGAGGAACTCGCTGTATTTGAGAACCTCCATGGCTCCATTGGGTTTCTCGACGAGACAGCGCAGGCCTGTTTCGACCGCTTTCTCTTCACCAGCGAGTATCTGCCCGGCGGAACTCAGTGTGACCATCGTGTCGTCCTGCAGATAGAACGCACTCCAATTCTGCATTCCGGATTCGACGTTCCAAGTGTGAATCGCGCCGTCTCGACCACAGCTTACAACCTGCGTCGAATCCGGACTCCAGGAGACGGCGTACGCCGGCGCGGTATGTCCGCTGAATGAGCCGAATGAGCGGATGAGCTTGCCGTCCGCCGACCACAAACGAACGCTGTTGTCCCATCCGGCCGAAACGATGAATTTGCCGTTTGGACTGAATGCCAAACCCATGACCGCGTCAACGTGCCCCGGCTGTTCGGAGAGCTTTTCCCCGTCCGAACTCCAGAGTGACCACGCACCATCACCACCGACCGCGATCTTCGCACCGTCAGGACTCCAGGAGATCGTGTCGACGTCTCCGTGGCCACCTTCCAGAACGTCCAAAAAAGCGCCGTCTTCAGTTTCCCAGAGCGTCACACTGCCATCGCTGCCCCCCGATGCCAACTGCTTGCTGTCCGGGCTCCAGGCAATGGACAAGACCTTCTCGGCAAAGCCCTCGAGCACCGGTCCCGGCTCGCCCTGAGCATCCCACAGACGGACGGTTTTATCGTCGAGACCCGACGAAGCAAGCCATTGGCCGTCCGGACTCCAGGCAACCGCATTGACTTCATTATCGTGACCGCTCAGTTCCCGGCCTGGAGTTCCATCGACCGACCAGAGCTTCACCACGTGACCGACTCCGCCCGCCGCCAGCGTTTTTCCGTCCGGACGCCAGCCCATGGTCTGAGTGCGGCTTTTTTCTCCGCCGATGATTCGTCCGGGGGTGCCGTCGGACCGCCAAAGTCGAATCGTATGATCCCGCCCGGCGGAGGCAATCCACTCACCGGTTGGGCTCCACTCCACCTTCTCAATGAAGTGGCGCGGATTGAAGGCCGGTAGTCCTCCCGGTAATCGATTGATCGGATACACGGTCACCCAAAAAGTGCCAACGACGGCGATCTTGCTGCCGTCTTGACTCCAGTCGACCGAATGACCGACGACGTTGAAAATCTTTGCCACTTCCTGACCGTTGGTATTCCAAAACCGCATCATCCGGTCTTCGCAGGTGGAAATGATATGACGGCCGTCGGGACTCCAGGCAATATCCGTGACCGCTCCTGCATGCCCCCGACAAAGCGATCCGGGCTTTCCGTCCGCGCTCCAGAAACGGACCGTTGCAACCCGTTTTTCACCATCTTCGGTTGGTGTGGAACCGATGCTCGCGGAGGCGAGCTGACGACCGTCCGGACTCCACGCGACCGCGCTAATGGGACCGTAATGCCCTTCACAGAGCGGTCCCGTCTTTCCGGCGGGCGACCAGACCCTGACGATCTTGTCGTCTCCCCCCGATGCGAGCCATTTTCCATCTGAACTCCAGTCGACCGATCGCACGGCACTTTTGTGTTGTGTGAAAACCAATCCCGCTGTTCCGGTCGCGTGCCAAATACGTACCGCGCCGTCGTTGGACGCCGACGCAATCTGTTTGCCGTCGGGGCTCCAACTCAGGCAGTTGACCTGTCCTTGATGGCCTTCGAGGACGCGTTCGGGCACACCCTCAGCGCTCCACAGCCGGACGGTCCGGTCGGCCCCCGCCGTCGCGAGCTGCTTTCCATCCGGACTCCAGGCAACCGCTTTGACCAAGTCGGTATGGCCCACCAAGACATTCTGAATTTCATACGTTTCAGGATCGGCAATCCGCACATAATTCCCGTCGGTGTGGGCGAAGCGCGTACCACCCGGATTCAAAGCGACTGAAGTCACATAGCATCTTGGAACCACACGGATCACCTGCCAACGTCCAACACCGGGCAACTCCGCGGGAAACGGAATCACTCCCGGCAAGACTCGACTCGCATCACCGGGCTGCCAGATCTTGCCTGTTCCGTCGGCAACCTCTTCGGCACAAATGTCAGCCGGGTCCCCACCGAACAGGGACGTGAAAACCACCAGCAGCAAAGTCACTCTTTTACAAAAACCAGCAGGACGTAAGCACATCGAAGAATACTCCCGTATTGATTCGTACTATTCCGATCGATTCAATTTGTTACGATGGCAACTCATACTAACCAATTGATGCTTCGCACACAAAAACATCGATGCAACGTGCCCCGGTGCGATCAGAATAGATCCCATCTGGGAAACGTCGGTCGCAATGTCCCGCAGAACGTGTCGTCCTTGGAAGAATGAAATGCCAACACCAAGCGTTCAAACAGCAGCGAGCGCCGTCGAGTGGCTCGGTCGGCTCAAATCTCTACAGCCGACGGTGGTGAACCGGCGATTTGCGGTGGCGTTCGTTTTGGCATCGGTGTGCTTGCCGGCACAAGATGTTCGCTCTCAAGACTTAGGCCCAATTGACCGATCCGAGCCGGAGGCCCTTGTTACCGATGTTGTGTCGAGCGATTTCACAACGACGCAGCCGGGAAAGGCGACTCTGTCGATAACGGTCCGTATCAAGCCGGGCTGGAAGACGTTTTCAACCACGCAGCAGAGGGTAAAGCAGGGCGGGCCGCAAGCGACCCGGATCAAGCTGAGACCGTCTGACGATTATCGAGTTCTCGGAACTTATACAACGAACGCTAAGGTCCATGTCGAGCGTCACGAGGATGTTTGGCCGGGGCTGGATGTGCAGACGCTCAAAGGAACAGTGACCTGGCACGCGGACATCATTTTCGCTGCGGGAGTTGATCCAGCGAAGGTGGCAGTCGAGGGGAAGATTTGGTGCCAGGTCGAGTCGTCACAGACTGGTCGGGCGGCACTCATGAAATTTGTTGCGCGGTCCAAGCGAGAGAAGAACGAACCTAAGAATGAGAAGCAGGCTTTGGGACCATCGACGCGGCACAATGCTCCGGAAGCGGCCGGAAGAGTTCGCTGTTTTCAAAGACGGCCTCATCGACGTGGTGGATACTTCAAAGCGTGCGACCGGTAAAGAATCCGTCTGGGAAATGCCGGGACAATCGCTTACGCTCAGAGAATCCCTGGAATCCACGACACACTGATTTCGTTTCGGGTGTCATGAAGCCACGTCAAAACCCGGTTGTGGACAAATCTCGGCCTGGAACACAAGGAGCTTGATTTGGCAACAGAGGGTTTTGACGCTACTTCATGCGACTTCTTGAGTCTGTTTGCGAGGCATGGAGCGGACGTACGTAGGGAGTTCGTCATCGGCAAGCGGCCCAAAACGCTCGGATGGGCAACGCGCGACCCTTCATTTGTAGAATGACACTCCGCCACAACCTGATTTCAAAAAACCTCGTCGAGAACTGAAAAGGGGAAACGAATGAGCAACCTGGAATATCGCCTGGAACGCCTAGAACGGAAGGCCCGCTGGCTGACGCGGAGTCTGGTGCTAACGATCGGAGTTCTTTGTTGTGTCATGTTCGCCGCAGCCGCCCCAGAGGAGCGAACGGTGTTCGACGACTTGCACGTTCGAAACACCCTTGTAGTTGGCAAAGAGGGCGGCCCGGTGATACGCCTGGAAGCCGGCGAGGATTCGGCGGAGATCGGCCTCGTTGATGTCAAAGGAGTGCCCAGATTGATAAATACGGTGCGGGAGATGGGCGTCGGTTCGATGCTGAGCGACAAAAACGGCAAGATGCGCATCGGATCGATGATCTACGATAAGGATAACCGGTCGGCGCTTTATGTAAAAAATCAAAAAGGTAACGACGCGCTGTACCTGTTTGCCGAGGGAGACGCCCACGGAATCGTCATCTACGACTCGGCTCAGACGCCGCAACTGATCTTGGGAACCGCCGGAACCGACGTCCGAACGAAGCTGAAATAGCGCGACAGCTTTCGACCGTCGGCGTACGCGAACGCCCACGTTTCGTACAAGGATCAGAAGCTCTAAAGCAGAATGCTCTATTTCGTGCCCGCGAAGAGCGCGTTTCGGTCTAGCAACTGAGGCGAAGCTGACGGGAGTCAGGTTTGGCGAGGGCGGTAGTAACAGACGAGGCTACCGCGTTTCGAACTGTGTTTTACTACCGCGTGTCGTATCTCGCCTGCGCACTGCTCGGCGAACTGTGTTTTACTACCGCGTGTCGTATCTCGCCTGCGCACTGCTCGGCGAACTGTGTTTTACTACCGCGTGTCGTATCTCGCCTGCGCACTGCTCGGCGAACGACACTTGCTTCCGCACGAGGCAGAACCGGGCATGGTTTTTCGTGAGTTGCTGTAGCCGATCGCTGCTCGCAATTTCAGAAACTTGGTGACGCGTAAATTCTCGGGCCATTCGTCCGGCTCGACAACAGCACTACGTTACTTACTCGACGTTCTTCAAATCCCGTTCCAGCCGCTGAAAATCCTCGGTACAATCACGTCAACATGGACACGATCAGAAAACTCCGCTCCCCGTGGGTCATCGTCACGCTGCTGCTCGTGATTTACGCGGGGTCGTACTTTGCCGTGGGTGACTACAATGGCCGGAGGTCATGGTCAGCGGCATCGCGCTTGAGAACGAGTGACGACGGTCGATCGCCCTTCCGCTTTTTCAGAAATAAATGGGTGGCCGATTTCTACTGGCCTATGACCGTCGTCGAGTCGAAGGTCCGCGGCAAGACCGTCACTGTGTGGTACTGTAACCCCCCATGTGGCGTGCTGTGACCCCCAAGGCGTCTACTCCATTCTACGTCCCGTGCCGATCGCCGGAAATTCCTGGTACAATCATCTCGACACGGACACGATCCGAAAATTCCGTCCCGCGTGGGTCATCGTCACGTTGATGATGGCGTCGCACATGACCTTATACCTCGCGGTGAGTGAGTATCGTCCTATCGTGGCGAGAGGTGTCGTGACGTTCGAAGCCCGCCAAGTCCGTCTTCGTTTGTGGAGTGTCATCATGTGTAGGGTTTTGATGGTCTGGATCGTCTTGTGCGCGGGTTTCGTGGCCATGGGCATCGGCCCGGCCGTGGCGCAGGAGACTGCCGATGATTCCAAATGTGCAGATTATCGAACGCTTTTCCAGGGGCTGCGAGACGCGAGACTTCGATTGACAAGCGGAGTTTATCGCGGCAAGGGACATCGCGTCCTTAGGACCGACGAGAAAGGCTCGATGGAAGGTGACGTCTCATTCTTCTGCGCTTTTGATTACCTCAACAATCGAGTTCGTTGGGATTCGGAACAGCCAATGATTTTCATGGACCCAGAAACACAGAAGGAATCTGTGAATCAAATCGGGTATCAGCTTGTTCAGTCACGCGAAAAGACGCTGTATTTGGATCTGGGCTCAGGAATAGGCACTCAAAACATTCTGTCCGTGGAAGCTCCGGACTTCCGCCCACCGAATTATGGACTCCCTTTTGATGTTCGTACGTTTGGACTTTCGGACTGGGGTTCGATTGAACACGGTGCGACATTCGAGGACGTGAGTGACGCCATCGATAAATGCAAGGTGGTGGGCACTCGCGAAGAGCCCGACGGAAGGTGCGTAATTACGGCTGTGCCTCATCCTCAAGCGCAAGTGGAACTTTGGATCAACTGCGAACAGGGCTACTCGATCGAAAGATCGGAAATGCGGGTACTGGACAAAGTGACGAAAAAGTGGGGCAAGATCATGTCATTCATGGATGTGACATGGGCTGAGCATGGGGACGTGTGGGTGCCCACGTCTGTTCATCTGGAACGGTATTTCAACGGACCGGAAATGTACGACGCCACTCTCGAATGGGAGAGCGTAAACCAGGAGCCTGCCGCTGGGCTGTTTGAGCCGGACGGACTTGGGCTCGATCCTGAAGGCATCATTGTGGACCGCCGACTCGGGGACAAGCCCGTTTTGATCGGGAAAATCAGTGGTGAGCCGCACCCCCTGCGCTCAGGCGTTGAACTGGAAAAGCAGACTGGCATGCGATATCAGTGGCTCTTTATCGGTAATGCCGTGGCGGCTGGAGCGATAGTGTTGTTGTATCTCTGGCGTGCGAAATTGCGAAAGACACGTAAATCCTGATCAGCTCTCGACGGGCCTCGGACACGGTGAAAGTAGAACGGGTTCCGGTTCCCCAGCGCCACTTTGTTGCTGTGGTTCGTTGTAACTCATGCACTTGAAACGCCACATGTCATGCTTTTGTGGTGTCGGGGATGCAGGATCTGATTCATGTGTTGTCGATGCCCAACTCCGTCATACGGACGAGGCTGGTTCTCGTGTGTGACATGCAAATCTGCCGGTTGCGGCATCGGTGGTACTGCCTGCTTTTCTAGAGCTTCCTCGAAACGTTGGCAGCAGGTGGCAATTCGGCTGCGTCAGCGCGACGTTGGGAATTCTCCGCCGATTATGTCGCCGGATGTCGGCTCGTATGGTAGAATCGGCCCCAGCGGTGACATCGTGTTGTCCGCGGCGGTTCACCCCTTTCCAAACAAGTGAGCCGGTTCCAAACAAGTGAGCCCGTTTCAAACAAGTGATCCCTTTCCAAACAAATGAGCCCGTTTTAAACAAATGAGAAAGTCCGGCTGGACGAGCCATGATTCGCACGGGATACATCGTTGACCGACGCAACGACCTCATCTGGTTTCTGGGGTTGCCTTTGTTCGCGTTGGCTTTCGCACTCTATTCACAGTTCGCACTCTCGGCGGTCGCGATCGCGTCGATCGCGTTGTGGATCGAATATCCCCACCATTTCGTAACCTTTCTCAGAACATACGGGCTCTCGGACGACTGGGACCGGTTCAAGGATCGGCTCATCATCGGGCCGATCGTGATCGTGGGTGTGACACTAGGCGGATTGATGTACGCCCCGTTGACAATCACGCTGGTCATGTTGCTTTGGCGTCAGCAACACTTCCTGATGCAGTTGCACGGTTTTACCCGCATATACGATTTCAAAGCCCGCACAGGTGATGCATCGATCGGCAAGTGGGATCTGGCGCTCAATTGGGTGCTTTATCTAAACATGTTCCTCGCCTCGCCGCTGTTCACTCGTCTGTGGGCTCGCAATCTGACGGATTTCGGCATTCCGATCAACGCCGACACGGTACGAATCGTTCATCAATGTAGCTGGGCGGTCACGGCGGCATTCGCGGTCGGCTATGTGGGACATCTGCTCAGGGGAATAAAGGACGGATATGCCATCAACCCGATCAAGTACCTTTATCTCGGACTGAGTTATTCGATGCTGTACATCGTTTCGTGGCACACGGCTTCGGTTTTAGTGCACGCGGTCGCCAATATGATCATCCATGGCATCCAATACAACGTGATCGTGTACTGGTATCTCCGTCGTAAGTTCGAGAAGGAAGAGAATACGACCAGTTGGATCGCCCGCCTGGTTCGTCCGGGAAATGTCGTCGCGTTTGTCGCGCTGGGCGTGTTGTACGCGGTCATCTACCAATTGTTGCGCGGCGGGAATCTCGACGAATTCGGTTTCGGCCTGTTTAGGTTTGAGTACGCTAGCATTCCGGCGCTGAGCCTCGGACCGATGAGCGAGCAGACCGCGTTCGAACTGTTTGCCTCCACGCTGCTGTTCCTGCCCGGACTGCTCCACATTTATTTCGACTCGTTCATCTGGAGGGTTCGCGAGACGAAGGTGCAAGGGGGGCTGTAGGAATGTGGGAACCGCGGAATTTCCGCTTCCTGTTGGTCGTTTACTGCTTGGGGTTGCCGCTGCTCATCTGGGAGCTCAATTTCCGGCCGGACGATGCCGGCGCACCGACCGGCGGATCAATTTTGCCGGACGTGGCCGTCATCGACGTCGACTTGTACCAAGGCAGCGCCGACGCCGAATTCGCGCTGGGCTACGAGGCGGTGTTGAAGGGTGATCTCAAGGCGGCCCGCCGTCATTACGAAGCCGCCCTCGATACGGGCGTCAAGACGAACGAGAACCTGTTCTACTTCTACATCGAAACGCTCGTTCAGCTCGGTGAAGATCAGGAACTGATTGACAAGGTCGTCGAGCAATGGCGCTGGAATTTTCCACACAGCCAGCGCGAAGATCCTAGGGAGAGCCGAAATCTCGGCGGCGCCCCACTAAAAGGTGGCCCAAAACCCTCTGACGGGATTCGCGCGCCCTAAATCTGTCGCTTCAACTTCCACCGCAACCGGGTTTTGGGACGGCTTCTAGAGCGCATTCGACATAAGTGTAGCGGGTTCTGGCGGCGTAGAGATGATATTCAAAGACCAAAAACCGTCCGATAGCCGCCACAGTTATCCCGAACGGGATCTAGTACCTCAGGTCATTTGAAAATGTGTGTCGAGTGACCGGAAATCGAGTCAGAAAGTGCCTGCTCTTTCTGACGTACCATGAAATCGCAGCTGTCAAAATCAAGTGGCGTGGGCCACTAGAGCGGTAAACAATGTTCCGTTTACGCTTCCATCCCAATAGAAGCAAGCCCGGCCGCGCGTCGAATCGGCGAGTCGTGTGCACTTGCCCGTCTTTTCCTATCCAACGTCGTCTCTCAATTTCCGTGTCTCGATTTCCCCGTGCTGTCGGCCCGTTGCTCAAACGGCACCTCCAGCGGTACAACCCAAGGGTACGGAGTCAACAGCCGACGGGGTTCGTCGGCCAAATTGACTTTCGGATCGATCAGATCCGCCGCCACCCTCGAATTGAGGGAGAGTTTGACGACTCCGCGGATATCAACATCCTCGGCACCGGAACGTCGCATTCCCTCTGCCTGCAAGTGAACGAATTGAAGCAGCATGTCCGGATTCCTCGGTATTCGACTCAATTGCCAGTCACGCTTCCAATTATCGGCCGGGATCGGAATCTCCTCGCCAATCTCCTGCCCATTAAATCGATAACGCGCGAAAAACCGAGGCGGCTCGCTCAGTTGTAAATCGCGAGAAAGCATCCGCCACGAGAACCTGAACCCTTCGCCGTTCCAAAGCACGTTGCCGGGATAAAGAAACGGACGCAGCGGCAACGACAACTGCACGAATACATACGCAGACACGAGGGCCGCCGTGAGAGTTTGCCGGCTGGTGAGAAGCGAGGCTTTCGATTCCGGTGCCGGATCGTTGACGTCGACGCGCGAATGCTTCGACGAACCCCTAACCAGCAAATCGGGATAAAAAAAGATCACGGTGGCCGAGATCATCAGCCAGGGAAAGATGTCGATGTGAAAAAGTTGGGTGTTGGAGAGGTGAAATACAAGCATGACCGCGAACGCTGCCCACCGCGTCTTCCGCCACAACATCAACGGGACGATCAATAGATCGAACAACATGCCGCTGTAGCTGACCAGACCCACAAACCACTCTTCGCTGAACAAATGCTGTCCTTGCGCCGGGAAGTCGGCCAATGCGGGAAAACGCTCCTGCTTATTGCGGAGCATCGTCCGCACCGGTTCGCAGCGAAACCAATCCGGAGTACATTTTGCCACGCCGGCAAAGAAATAGACCAGCCCGAACTGAAAGCGAAACAGCCACAGAGTCCATGCCGGTGCCGTGTCCGAACGCAGCCGCGGTCTCAACCACGCATCCAGCGAAAATTTGCGATGTGCGGGGACAAATACCATCAACAGGCTCAACAGGCAAATCAGGTAGTAGTGATTCAGATAGTTAGCCTGTTCCAAGAGAAACAGATAGGTGATTCCCAGGAAAAACCCAGCCGCAGCAAACCGGTAGAATAGCCCCACAGTGATCAGAACCGCGCAGAGACCCGTCAAGTAGCAATGGACGTTTACCCAATCGCCGGGCCATGGCCTGACCCAACCGAACCCGTAATACGTGAAGTGAAAATCGGGTTGGATGTAGTGGTAGTCGATGAGGCTGAGCGGGTTGCCTTGGATGTCCTCATGATGAAAGTGCTGCCAACCCAGCCAAAGCATCAGCACGCCGAAAACGATCCGAAAATACACCAGAAAGGTGATGTCCACCGGGACGAACAAGCGGGCGAAAGTCGAAGTCGATGCCGGACCGAGCGCCGGCTCGTCCGTCTTGCCGGAGGCCCGTGCATCCGCATGCCTGTGCTTCTTCGATTTTGTCGGTCGTGCCATCAGCAACTTCCAAATCTGTACCGGTTGTCACTCGGCGCGTCGTTCTCTGCACACTGTCGCACAAAGTCGTCCCAAGGTTGATCAAAACAGATTAGCGCCACTGGCTCGAGTTTCCTCGCTCATCACGAGTCGGCTAGCCATTGCTTCTGCAGTTCATACCAGCCGGCCAACAGGAACAACGCCAACGTGAGGAACAATAGCAGCGTCGTGAGCCGGGAGTTGCGATACTCTTGTGGAATCGCCCCCCAGCGGCCGTTCAGCATGAGCAACGCAACCGCGAGCGCGGGCATGAAGGCGGCTCCGACGATCGCGTAGAGTTTTTGGACCGTATCGAAACGAAACGGCAAGCCTACTATCGGTACAAAGGCCAACAAATACAAGTATACGCGATAGGGCCGCGAATCGGTATTGCGACGAGCGGGTGCCGATTGTCCCGGCTGCTTCCAGAGGAGCGACCAACTGTCGGCAAACAGGCACGGCACGCACTGCCACACGCCCATCATGCTACTGGCGACGGCTCCCCAAGCTCCGACCAAAAATGCCCATCGCCCAAATGGTCCAAAGTCGCCCAGGCTCTGCTCGAGCTGGTCGGCTAATGTGACAATGAGCTGTGCCGGCGACTCCTTCTCAAGCGAGACGGTGCTGCCCAAGATCACCATGCCGATACCGAACAGTGCCGTCATCGCATAGCCGATAGCCAGGTCGGCCCGGCATGTTCCGAGTGCTTGCGGGTTGTCTCGGCCTTCTTCGAGAATCCAGTAACCGTAACACAAGACGGTCACTGTTCCGCCGACGCCCCCCATTAGCGCCACCGTCCATGCCAATCCACCGCCATCGATATTAGGAATCGTCGGCCAGACAAGTCCCGAAAGGACGTCACTCCATGATGGTCGCGAGGCGATGGCGGTCACAATTACGGTCACGAACATCACGCCGATGCAGATGCCCATGATTTTCTGAAACAGTTCGTATCCGCCCCGCCTGACGGCGATAACTGCCGCGGCGCTGTGAAGTATTCCGTAAAAGATCTTGTCCTCGTTCGGCTCGAGCAGCGGAAAAATCGCGTGGAGCGTCACGCCGCAGGCGCTCATCAGGGCGCTGCCAACAAAGAAACTCCAGAAAAACAGGTAGACCAGAAACGCCCCGATAGTGATGCGGCCGAAGTGTACGGCAACGCCTTCCAGCACGGTCTGGCCGGTCGCCAATTGCCAACGAGCCAACCCTTCGTTGAGCACGTATTTAAGCAGCGCACCAACGGTGACAGCCCACAACACGGCGACACCGAGTTGGGCTCCAGTGAATGCTCCCGTTGCCAGGTCGCCGGCGCCGACGCCCGTGGCAGCGACGAGAATTCCCGGCCCTATCAGGCGCATCAGCGAGCGTTTGCGGGATGAGTTCACGTCATCCATGTGATTCTGCTCAGAACCCATCCTGAAACCCGGTCGTGGGCGAATTCGATCCAGGAAACAAGAGTGCGCTTGAGCCAACAGAGGGTTTCAGGACTGACTCTAGAAGGCGTCCCAAAACCCGGTTGTGGTGGCTTTTGACCCTACAAATCAACGGCACACGTTACCCATCAGAGGGTTTGGGGACCACTCGTAGTAGTGCTCCAGCCCGCCAGTGGAGGCAGGGCGCCTTCGACAGCACAAACTGTCGCTAATTGGTCACGACTGCCGAACTTCGACCGTATGCCACGAAAGACGATCGTCCAAACGTCAGAGCGATGATACCACCGCGCGACCACGGGTTGAAGCAATGCACTAATACCTGAAGACCGTGCCGTTGTTTTTTGAGGTGGTCCCCTCGCCACGCGCGATATCCCGCAATTCCTCAAATTGTGAAGTCACAATCCACGCCAACCACGTTTTGAGACAACTTGAAGGCCGGGACTGCCTTCGGCAGACGAATCAGGTAGAATTTTCTGTGCGAGACGATTTCGATGAATTACCGGGTCCAAAGGAGCGAATACTCGATGGCTGATGCGTTGTTTTCGGTGGACGGACAGATCGCTTTGGTCTCCGGCGGCAGCCGGGGAATCGGGCGGGAGTTGGCAAGAGGTTTCGCCCAACGTGGGGCGAAGGTCATTATTACCGGGCGTGACGAGGCGACGCTCGAGCGAACCGCCGAAGAGATCTCTGAATCCGATAACGCCGTGTTACCGATGGCCTGTGACGTTGCCGTGATTGACGACGTCGAGAAGTTGGTTGCCAAGGTGATCGACGCCTTCGGCCGAATCGATACGCTGTTAAACGTTGCTGGCGTCAACAAGAGGCAGCGAGTCGAGGAATTCACCGTCGAGGAGTACGATTTCATCCTCGACATCAACCTGAAGGGGGCGTTCTGGATGGCCCGCGAGGTGGGCCGGCGGATGATCGAACGCCGTTCCGGAACGCAAATTCACATCGATTCGCTGAACACGTCGGCTCCGTTGAAGGGCGTGCTTCCCTACGCGATGAGCAAAGCGGGGCTGGGAATGATGACGCGGGGCATGGCCAGCGAATGGGGCGAATTCGGCGTGCGTGTCAACGCGCTCGCGCCGGGGTTCATTTTGACCGACATGACGCAAAAGCTATGGTCGGAATCGAAAATGCAGGCTTGGGCCAAGGTCAACACGCCACTCGGCCGGCTAGGGGAAGTCGACGACTTAGTCGGGACGGCTCTGTTTCTGGCCTCACCGGCATCCGCGTTCATGACCGGACAAGTCGTCTACGTCGACGGCGGCATCACGGCGGGAACGGCTTGGCCAATCGATCTCTGATTCGCCTTTTGGTTTACGCGTGGCGTATAGCGTTCGTAGGGCTTCCCTTTTAGTCAGCGAACGGCTGTGTCGCCAATTCCATTTGCTCAAGTCCGTATCGAACGATGACGCAACTCGAAACTCGAATCGCTGAGAATTTGGCCGGCGTCCAGCATCGGATTAAAGCCGCACGGCAGCGGTCGGCCCGAGCGGCTGACGCGGTCACACTGGTCGCGGTAACAAAATATGCAGAGTCGGAATGGGTGCGTGTTCTGTTGAGTCTCGGCGTGCACGACTTAGGTGAAAGCCGTCCGCAACAGCTCATCGAACGATCGGCGTTGTTGGATGAGTCGGCTCGTTGGCACATGATCGGCCACTTGCAGCGAAATAAGGCCCGGCGATTGTTGCCGGTTGTCTCGCTGTTGCATTCGGTCGACAGCCTACGACTGCTTTCCGCCATCGACCGCATGGCCGGTGAAGAGCAGCACAAGCCTCGCGTCCTGCTGGAAGTGAACGTGTCAGGCGAAGCCGCCAAGAACGGCTTTTCCCCGGACGAGATCGAGTCTGAATGGGAGGCCGTTCGTCGTTGTGAGAACGTTCGTGTTGATGGTTTGATGACGATGGCTCCCTTGGCCGACGATCCGGAACAATCACGAAGTGTATTCCGATCACTCAGGGAACTGAGAGACCACCTTGGCGGCTTATCGAACGGCCAACTAGCGTTGCCGGAACTCTCGATGGGAATGAGCCGGGATTTCGAAGTCGCCGTTGAAGAGGGAGCAACACTCGTCCGCATTGGCAGCGATCTTTTCGCCGGTCTGGAAAAAACTCAATGACGTTTCCGCTGAGGTTCAACGGGCCGGTTTCGCGACATGCCGCTAAAACGTCACATGAAATTCGAGGCAGGGCGTGATACAGCTCGAACAGACATCGGAAGGAATTCTGCTTCCGGTTCAGGCGCATGCCCGAGCACGTAAAAATGCCCTGGTTGGAAACCACGCCAGCCGGTTGAAAGTGTCGGTCAGGCAGGCGCCCGAGAAGGGGAAGGCGAACGTGGCGATCGCTAAACTCCTAGCAAATTCGCTGGGTCTTCGCCCTTCTCAGATCGAACTTCGTTCGGGTTCGACATCCACGAAGAAGGTGTTTCTGGTGACTGGTATTGACCTGACTGAGTTGCGTGTAAGAATATCGACCTGTCTGGATGATGATGCCCTTTAGCACCATCGCGACAGCGGCATCTCATCAGAATTGACCAGCGGGACGATGTCGTCGAATATGACAAGTGAACCAAAGTGAGCGGTTTCCAATTGAGAACGGCACGCGTCGGATCGGAATTGAAAAGAAGCCACGTCAAAACCTGGTTGTGGACAAATCTCGGCCTGGAAAACAAGGGGGCTGATCTGGCAACAGAGGGTTTTGACGCTACTTCAAAAAGAAACGAAGAGGACTCTCGATGAAAACGTTCATTGTTGCGCTCATCGCGATATCGTTCGCCGGAAACGAAGCGTTCGTCGCTCAGGGCGCCGATCGCAAACGGCCTGGGGCCAAGCGGAAAGCGGAAGCGGTCACCGCTCGGGTGCTCACCTGGAAACAGACAAAGACACTCATCAAGTCGTTCAAGGGTGAGGTTGTCGTGCTGGATGTCTGGTCGACGTCGTGTCTGCCTTGTATGCGCGAGTTCCCGTCGTTCGTCGCGCTACAAAACGAACACAAAAAGGGGCTCCGCTGCATCTCACTCAATGTCGATTACTTCGGTGATGAACATAAGCCGTCGGACGAATTGAAAGAGGGTGTGCTCGATTTTCTCAAACGAACGAAGGCGACAACGCTCAACATCATCAGCAGCGACGCCGACGAAACGATCTACGAACAGGCCCACTTTTCGTCGATTCCCGCCGTTTTCGTCTTCAACCGCAAAGGCCGGCTCGCCAAACGATTCACCGACGACCCCGATCAATACGGTCCGAAGGGTTTCAACTACGAGAACCACATCACACCGCTCGTCGAAAAGCTGCTTGGGTCGAAATGAGCCGGGTGCGTTCTGCTCGAACAAGCCAGTTGTGTTGGCCATCACCGATCGTCTGGAAGAATCACGTCAAGAGGCGACCGAGCAGCGAGCACTGCCGCCGTCCACACGCGCGTTGTGACGTAGTTTCAGTTCGAGATGTCCGGCTTTTCGTTCGTGTCGTACAACTTGTTGGCCCGCTCGTAGATCGCTTTGATGATGTCTCCCAATGGCAACGCGCCGTCCTTCATCTGATCCGAGACATCGAGCATGATACTGCGATCGACGGCAACCTTGCGCAACAAGGGCGGTGACCACACGTCCTCGTTGTAGATGACGTCGCGGACCGTGATTTTCTCCTTCGTCACGTTCCAGACCATCATGTCGTCAGCCAGCGTCAGTGGGCCGTCATATTCCTGCTGAATGCCCGTCAGGATTTTCGGCGCCGTGTCGAAATCGTTGAAGAAGTGATAGGCGATGGCCATTCGCGGCTTGATCAGGCTCATCACCTTGCCGAACGCCGGTGGAGGCGTGTGGATCTGCGTGCCAACATCGAGCGCCCGCGACACGGGGAAGTTCATCTTTGCCACCAAATCCGGAACGGTGATGAAGCATTCGTGAATCACAACGTCGGCGTCCTTGGCATAGTCGATGAACCACTTGTTCGGGTAGGTATCACCGCCAAAGACAAACTTCAAGCCGTTCCATTCCAAACTGTAACTGACCGGTCCGTCGATGACGTGGATCGCCGGCCACGACCGAATCGTCACGCCGTGATTTCGGTAGACAACCTCGTTCATGCCTCGGTAATCGAACTCGTGAACTTCGAGCTGTTGTCCGGAGGCCGGCAAGCGACCGGCCCGGCCGTCGACGTCCCAACTCAACGCTTTGCGCCAATGTTCGATCGCGTACTTGGTACCCCATTCCTCTTTCGGCCCACTCGGACCCCAAATGTGCAGCGGAACGGTGCGGCCGTTAATCAGACCGCCGACGAACAACGCACCGAAGTCACCAAAATGGTCCGTGTGCAGATGGCTCAAGAAGACTTTGTCGAGGTAGTCGTAAGGAATCTGCAATGCGGCGAGATTTTCTGCGGCACCCGTGCCAAGATCGAACAGGAATTTGTCGCCGTTACCCAACTCAACGAGCCAACAGGTGGCCTTCTGCGAGGGCCGCGGGTTCGGCATGCCCGTTCCTAGCGAAATAATTCGCATTTCGTTGGGGCCGAGGTCTTCGGTGTTGGGGTAATAGGCGTCGGTTCTGGGACGAGCCTTGACCGGCGAGGGAGCAGCAGGCTCGGGCGCTTGTTCTCGCCTCGACTGCGAAGCTCCGCCAATCAGTATTCCCGACCCGACGAACAGCAGAGTCACCGCGACAGAAACAAGTCTCCGCATGGCGGTTTGGTTGCGAATCATGGCGAACGTTCCTTGGCTCTCGAAAGAAGTGCTGGCGAACTTGCGCCCCGAGTATAGCCGATTTAAGCAACGTTTCTAGTATTTCGCGTCGCAAGAATACCCATTCATTGCTGCTCGCGGGCAAGTCGTCGGGAATTCGATACCGCCACCCGTCAACAGAGCGGAGAACACGCGACTTGACCATGCAATTGAAGCTGATTTGCGAGCGTCGCTACGGTTTCGTCAAACGCGCCCCGTCGCCTCATTTCCTCCCGCGTTTGCGTTTGCTCACGTACCACACCGGAGATACCAATGCGATACCCAGCACCAACAGCCACGGAAACGCGTGCACTGAAGCGACGACGACGTTTTCTCCAAACACCGTTAGCGATGATAAAGAATCGTCCCACGCCTGACCGATGCGGCCGACAAACCTCGGTGCCTCGGGAGGCGCATAGTCACGCACCTCTCGTGCGGAAATCGTGACGGTGGTCAACTCGGTGCGATTGGTTAAGTACTGCAAACGTCCTTCCATCTGTTCGATCTCGCTTCGGACGCGCGCGAGTTCTCGCTCGACCTCGATGACATCCTTGATGTTTCTGCCGGAATCCTTCAGCACCTCAACGATGCGTTCTTCCAGCCGTTTCTTATTCGCGATCCGCGCTTCGAGATCGACAAATTCTTCCGTCACATCTTGAGCTGTCTGGCGGCGGTTCTCGGCGATCCCCAATTTCGAGACGGAATCGAGAAACGAATCGAACCGGTCCACTGGGATCCGAGCTTGCCAGTGGCCTGAGCGTTGCTCCCCTTCTGTGCGGCTCACCGAGACCTCCGCCAAGTAACCGCCAAACTGTTTCACAAGCTTCGGCATCTCGACTTCAATCACGGGCAGTTCCTTCACGACGAGAGCAATTTCCGCGTCGTAAATCACCTTCCGCCGCAGGTTCGTTGGCGATGGAGCCGGCCCGCGTTCATCGGCTGGCTGAGCCGATTGCATCGCCGCCCCGACCTGCATAATAGAACCGGCAAGCCCTTCGCGGGCAACTTCTGTCGCCGCCTGCGGACCACCGCATCCGGCCAGAATCAGCATCGCGCAATAGAGCACCGAACCACTTCGCATCGCACATCTCCCGGCTCACGTGACATGGGATGTCAAGTAACAGCCCAAAGGTGAGATGCCACCGATGGCCGGTTTATTCCCGAATGCTGACAATCGGCACAGCCGGTTGGCACACAAGTCCCGCGCGTCGATCACGATTGGAACACGGACGAGATTCTTCAACAGGCGGGCGCTGGCACGCCGTCGTCACATCTTGCGACGCCAGCCTGTCCGTATAGCGAGTTCGGTTTTCCAAATCCTGGGACATCGCCCAAAATTCAAGGCGATTCTGCAGGGTCGCCGAATTGTGCGTCTCGTACGCTGATGGGCAACCGCCACGTTTGCATTAGAGGCGATGGACGTCGCGAACTTCGAGCTGTCCGTAGCCTGGGGACGCGATGATCGTGAACGTGAACTCGGCGCCGTCTCGTGAAAACGTGCAAGTGGGAGTGCGGCCGTCGGCGATTGCGCGATACAGTGCGTGATGTGACGCGGATCGGAACGGCATGTAGGCCAAGAGGCCGGCGCCATTCGGAATGGCGTCGGTCTCGACGGTACCAACTGGCCCACGTTCGTAGTAGAAAACGATCGTGCCTGGATCATTCATACGCGTAGGTGTCGCAACGGAAGACGCAGCCGAGGCCGCCCCACACTGGAGCGGAAGACGTTGGCAGTTCGATCGATTCTATTGGCAGAGCCCCCGTGAATAAAGAAGAAAGGCGAACACGCAGACTTGCGGCGAAACAAACTTCGGCGAACTGGGGAACTACTCAGCGGTTTCCCACTGCTCACGTTCGCGCGGTGCATCTCGAAATACCTTGGCTTTCCATCCCGGCTCACGGCCGTAGTCCTTGTAGCCCAGTCATCCAGGCGTCCAACTGGGAAACATTCTCATGAGCATCTTCAGAATCGCGATCGCATCTTCGCGTTCATGAATGCCGCACACCTCGATGCCATAGACATCGTGCATCGGATCGACCGACGAATAGTGACTGAGCCAATCAAACCCCTCTTCGGTCAGCCGCTCCATCACGTCGGTGCGCACCTCGAAGAGTTCTGGGGCGAATCGAAATGCATCCATGGGAAAATGTCCGAGACATTGGGCCAGTGAAATCGGACCAGTGAATTGGTCATGACCACATTGAGCAAGTTCACTCAACGGAAAGAGCCTTCGACGGCGGATTCGTTGGCGTCGGATGATTGCATCCAAGAACTGATGATACCGAAACGTTTGACGACGATGAACGATTTAGCCCTCCGTGCAGCGGCCCTTCGAATAATCAATGCTGTCGGGCAACGCCCCGCGATCAGCTTCTACCACGGTTGATTTGTACCCGAATGCGGCAAGACGCGAGCTAAGCCAATCCATTTCCGCTCGCGTGCCACCGAAAACGATTCCCGGTAAGCGGTTCTTCATTGCTGGGACATCGCAAATGTCTGAATTGAGATCGCAGCGCAGGATCTTGCAAACGGATAGACGTTCAGGCCCGACCAAGTCAACGTGAAGTCCCCAATAGCCTTCGGAGTTGATGATCGCGTCTCGAATTGTGGTGGGAGGAACGCCATCGCCGTCGGCCTCAGTAGCGCGACCGCACGCATTGCAGTGAAACGATTCATACCAGACCAAGTGCCCCGGCACGAATGACTGGCCAACACCGAGAGACGTGGGAGCAGAGCAATCAGGACAGGTCATTGTAATTGCTGCCATTTTTTTGGCCTATGCCGCAATATCGCTAGGCTGAGCCGTCGCTGCCCACGCCGACGGATACGAGTTTGAAGTCGAGATAATTCTACGTAGCCGAACACCGTCGCCGTCGTCAACGATGTCAGATCGGTTCGGGCGGAATCCAATCTGCCCGATGAGACCACGTTGCTGGAACGAGCTGTCGAGCGATGGCATCTTCGACCAAAAGGAAACCATCAGCATGAAGTTGATTCCAAACATCATCCCATGCAAACCAGCCGTCGGTCATCACGTCGGGGCGGAACACGCCGCCGGTCGCGACACGAACCGACCGTGCATGATTATCAGCTTACCAAATGCTGGATCGTCATCCAAATTTGAAGGAACTTCGGCAGGGATGCCAAACTTTGCGGCGGTGCGGTGTTGGCGAACATCAACCTTCAGAACGTGGAGTCGCTGCACCGACGATTTGATTCCGTGCTTCCATTATGGAATCTCTGACGGCTTCAGGGTCAAGAACGCCCTGCAATACGCCCTCGGGTCCCTGTTGGTTGCTGCCCGCGGTTTGCACGTGAAGCGCCCAGATCCCCAGTAATCGCATGACGGGCCCTTGGATGAGTACGACGTCCGTAATGCGATCCAGCGGGATCGACTTTCGTTTTCGAAACAGAATTCCTTCGTCGATGCGGAGCGTTGAATCCTGAATCCAGTACTTCAAGGCCGACGCCTGCTTGTTGACCAGCCACGTGAGATATACCGCGTAGAGAACATAACCCAGACAGAACGGCACGAATGTGACAATGGCCTGAGTGTCAAAACGGTAAACCAGAGGTGCGACGAAAAGAAATGCCGACAGGACGAGCACAATCAGGACTGGGAACGTGCGCAGTCGCAAATAGTGGGCAACTCGCCGCGTATGGATTTCGAATAGTCGTTGGTCGCTTGCCATAAAACACCACACAAATGCGCGAGCCGCCACCGAGATGGAATTGCCGACGACGCCGTCAATGAAGCGAGCAACGTAGGACGCCTCATTGTATTACGCAGGCCCACGTCGAGGAAGAACGAATCCGCCCCTGAAGCGGTTCAGCGGGAAAGCGGTTGTTGGCCGACCGCATCCGGCGTCTTCTCCCAGATGAAGCGGTCGCAATACCAGGCGATGAAGAACAACGGGGCGCACTGCAAAACACCATACGGGCGGGCAAGAAACCACGTTGACGCAGAAAACGTGTGCCCCATGAGGATTGCGAAAGCAACGATCTGTGCGGGAGCCTTGGACAACCGCGCAATGGTGGCGACGAACAGGAAAATCCAAGCCACGATCACAGCCACCAAGACGAGCGGATGCTGCTGAAGCAGCCACCTGGGGATGGGATTTCCTTCAAGTACCAACGCGTAATCGCCGCTCCAGTACTTCGCGGGCTGACCCGCCAACGTGACGCCCAAGTCAGTAAGGCAGGCCGCAATGGGCCCGATGCACATCGGGTTCCAACGAATGTCTGTCGCGACAATCATCGCATGGGTCAACCAACGGTTCCGCGCTGCCGTCGCCGCAGTTTGCGACATGAACGAGCCGTGCGTGCGTTTCAGTTTACCAGTTGTTGGAACGTTGTCCTAGATTGTGGGCCGATTCGAGGGGAATGTCGAACCCGGCGGCTTGCGCACTGTTGGTCGAGTTCTACATCGGTTTTGTCATCTGCTCATCAAACGGCGGGAATTCGAAAAGTGGAACCGCACTGGGGCCAGATGGCATGAGCAATTCTCCGAATTGAGGATGCCGTACGGATCCGACGAGCAACTCACCCATGCCGCCACAAAAATACTCGATGGTCCATTCTCCGTACGTCTCTTCCCTGCTGAAGGAGTAGAAGAACCCATTATGGAGGCCGAGAATCGAATTGACCTGCTCGAGCGTCATACCGGCCTGCACACGGCGGATCATTTTCATGGGAACCGGACGAGCAGAACGCCAGAAATACGACTCGAGTGAACGCGTTCGCTCGGTCGCTGGATTGTCGATTGGCGTCGGGCAGACCAGCACGAAGAATAACGCAGCGATGGCGAACGTGGCATTCAACGAGAATCCCTTCATCGCTCTGTTCTCCGAACAGAAATCCAATTGTCATCACGTCACAATCAGGGGTTTGCCCGCGTATTGGCGGCGGCAATTATGGGGAATCATCGGCTATTCACAACCTCGGTGCAAGAACTCTTCTGGGAATCACTTGCAAGTCGACCTTGATCGCAAAGCTATCATACATGCTGGGCACTCAACTCAACTGCTTCGCGTCGGACAGGGGACCGCGTAATTCTAAGCCAAACGTCATCACGATTTTTTGGAGATTCGTGGTTGCGCTACCGGGCTGAACGGAGTCTTTGAAAGTAGAGCTTTCCATAAGGAGCAAGACTTGAGAGATCGAACCGACGACTTGCTTCGCTTACTCGATGTCGAGGGACCGCGCCTGCACGCATTGCTGAACCGTATGACGCTGAGCGAAGATGTTGCCGAGGATCTGATGCAAGAGCTATTTCTAAAGCTCAACCGATCCAAGGCTTTTGATCGAGCCGATGCCCCGGCTGCTTACGCAGTCCGGGCAGCCGTGCATCTGGCGTTCGATTGGCGTCGTCGTCAGAAACGCAGGTCCGAATCGAACTCGATTCCGGGCGATCTAGCGGCCGATTGTTCATCATCAGACGAACTGGACAATCGCGACGAACTCGAAGGGGTACTCGACGCAATGGCTCGGCTACCGAATCTTCAACGCGAAATTGTTGTGTTTCATTACTTGCACCATCAATCGTACGAAGTGATCGGCGGACAACTCGGCAAGACGGCTCATCAGGTGCGGGCGCTGTGTCACAAAGCGGTCGTTCAGCTTCGAGAGTTCGTCGGACGAAACGTACCACCGGCAGCAGAAAGGGAGGTGTTCCGTGACAGAAAATGATCGTGTAATCCAAAACCTAAAAACGTTGGGGGAAATAGATGCATGCCCACAATCGACGAAGCGGGCAGCCAAACACATTCGGCTGGCCCTGTCCGCGCGACCGGCATCTCCGCCTTCATTCAATCGAAGGATGAGAGCGTCCGCTCCGGTGACAATCGTCGTTGTCGTTCTGGCTGGAATCACCATCTATCTTCCATGGCCGATTTCGGATTCGACTAACATTGTCTTTGCTGAAGTTAAACAACAGGTGCAGAAGACCAGAACGGTGCAGTACATCAGTACTCGGTTTCACAAGGTTCTTCCTGAGACGAGACCGTGGATTGGTAAGGAAGAAGTATCGCGCGTAAGGATCCTGGGCCGGTATCGGAGGCGAATTGAGAAGGAGGATGCCCAGGGCAACGTCTATCACGTCGATCTGTTCGATGCGAAGAGTGGAATGCAGGTCTCAATCGATCCGATCAACAAAGTCTTCGCGGTTTTTGAACAGCAGGTTACCATCGATGTGGATACTGGGTCGCGAACGGAAAGCACAGCAGAACCGAACCTAGATGCAGACCTATTCAAGTCAATCCACCGAATTCCTGACGATGTCGAAGAATTGCCGCCAGCGAAGGTCGACGGGAGAACAGCCGCTCGATTCCGCGAAATCAGAAAGCAAGGTCCGGTCACCTGGACGCGTACGATCTGGGCCGATCCCAAGACGAAGTTGCCGGTCCGAGTCGAAGTCAAGAGCCGTAGCACCGATCCACGTATTGGTCCCGCTCATTGGGTGTTGTCCGATTTTACTTTTGATGCCGAGTTAGATGCATCACTCTTCAGTACAGAGCCACCTGTTGGGTACAGTGTCGAACGGAAGGTCCTTTTTAGTATCGCCCCGCCGGAATGATCGCGGCCCACGAGTCACCGTGGACCACAGAGTTTTACAACCGCACCGCCGATGCCGTCAGCTTGGACGAGATCGATCGGCTGAGGATCTGAAACTCAGGTGCATCTGGGATGGCTCGACCGGTCTGATGGCCGGGGTTGAACGCGCCCCCATCCATCCGAATGGATCCCAACATGGCGCCGTTGCACCAACGAATGACTGCGGTCGCGGGTTCGTGACTCGTGCAGCCCCTTCAAATCTGTGTGAAACGCGTGGAAAACTCCCTCTGGCAGCCTCTGTTGGAATCATGGCCGGTTTCGCCTCCTTTCGAATCGTGCTGGGATCGGTATAATATGTGCTGGGGCGGATTGCCGAATGCCGATGAATTGAAGTAACCGAATAGGCTCAGTCTTTGGTGAAATGGGGCAGTCGGTGCCGATTCGGTTCGATGTTGCCCCAGCTCGGTATGGGTCGCAGCGCCCCGAAAAAGCGACCAAGGGTCTGTGAAACTCGGGCAAATCCTGCGGCGACATGGTACGCTTTGGTGGGGTTTCGAAAACGCTTTCGTGGAAATCGAAGACACTTGCCAGGCGGCATGCCTTCGTGCGAATTGTTGTGTAAGTTCCGTGATGACCGATCAAAACGTCCCAGTTCAATGGTGGAGTAGCCCGAAGGCGGTGCTGAGGCACATCCTTACGTTGGATGATACCGCCCATTCGGTCGCACTGGGAACGGCCATCGGCATGTTTATCGGGATGACGCCGACAGTCGGCATCCAGATGGCGTTGGTGTTTCTCGTCAGTTTCCTCGTCAGTCCGCTGTTCCGTTTCAACCGGGTCGCGGCACTCGTAACCGTGTACATCTCGAACCCGCTGACCGTGTTGCCGATCTATTGGTTTAACTACCAGGTCGGTCTGTCGTTCGTTTCCGGTAGCGCGACATGGGAAACGTTTTCACAAAGTTTGGGGCCGCAATCGGAATTGAGTTGGTGGCAGCAGATTCGATGGCTGTCGCTGGAAGTCGGCATGCCGCTCATCGTAGGATCGCTGGTCGTGGCGGTCGTTTGCGCGTTGATTTCGTACCCCACGGTCATCTGGCTGCGCAAGTCGATTGCTTCGCACGCACCGAAGCGCCTCAAGCCGCCCACAGTCAAACCCGAAAAGGAACCGGTGACTTCAGCTGTTGAGCGGGCGACGACCAAGTCGCGCACGGCATGATCGTTCACCTCTGCCCGCTCGGTTGAGCGACCACTGAAACGAACGGCCCCGAGACGATGCCTTCAGTCGATTGCGTTTGTGCCGGAATCGTTGTTGCCGACCATGTCTGTGAACCGGTCGATCACGTTCCGGCGCCGGGCGAACTCGTGCTGACGAGCCGCATGAATCTCAGCATCGGCGGGTGTGCGTCGAACGTCGCCGTGAACCTCGCCCGCTTGGGGCGGACGGTCAACGTGGTCGGCAAGGTGGGCCGCGATTCCTTCGGCTGGTTCATTCGCGATGCGCTCGAATCTTCGGGCGTCGCCACCGATCACTTGGGCGAATCGGCGTCGCGCGACACGAGTGGTTCGTTGGTCATCAATTCGCAGGGCGAAGACCGTCGATTCATTCATTCGGTCGGCGCGAACGGCGAATTCACCGGCGATGAAATCACGCCCGAGTTATTGCATGCGGGTCGTGTGTTGTATCTGGGTGGGTATTGCTTGATGGACGCACTACTGCCTGAAAAAGTGGCCGAGCTGTTTGCCGCTGCACGAGCTGCTGGGACGATCACGTTGCTGGACGTCGTGCTCCCCTGCCCAAACGACTATTGGCCGGCTCTCAATCCGGTTCTGCCGCATACCGACGTGTTCTTGCCAAACGATGACGAGTCGAAGCTCATTACGGGTCTCGATGACCCGGTCGAACAAGCCTCGGCTTTCTTGCGTGCCGGGGCGGGAACGGTCGTCATCACGTGCGGTGAGACAGGCGCCGTGTTGGCCTCCGAAGGTCAAATGCTCAAGAGCGGTCGATACGACGTTCCCTTCGTCGACGGAACCGGGAGCGGGGACGCGTTCGTTTCAGGGTACATTCACGCGCTGCTGGACGGAGCCGATCAGCGAAAAAGCCTACGCTACGGCAGCGCCCTGGGTGCGAGCTGTGTCCGTTCAACCGGGGCCACCACCGGTGTCTTCGATCGGGCCGAATTGGAAACGTTTGTCGAATCGCATTCGCTGCCGATCGACGTCATCTGAAATAAAAAACGTATAGAGAGTTCAACCGTCCGTGTCGCAACGATTGCTGAACAAGGTTGCCGTCGTCACCGGTGCGAGCCGTGGGATCGGTCGCGCGATCGTCACCCGTTTCCTGCAAGAGGGTGCGAAGGTCGCCGTCTTCGCTCGGACGCGCAGCCTGCTCGATGAATTGGCTGAGACGGCGCCGGCTCGCGTGTTGCCCGTCGAGGGAGACGTCACAAGCCTGTCCGACCTGTCGCGCTTGCAAGCCGCGACGACCCGCCGATTCGGGAATGTCGACGTCGTGGTTTCTAATGCCGGAGTCGCGTTAAAGGTACCGTTTGCGGAGTGTACGGCCGAATCCGTTCAGCAGCAGTTCGACGTGAATTTCATGGGCGCCATTCACACCGTGCGGGCATTCTTGCCGACATTCGCTCCGGGCGGCTCGATTCTGTTCGTGACCGGGAACGTCGAACGTCCGGGCATCGAAGGGCTCGGTCTGTACAACGCCAGCAAAGCGGCGGTGCGGGCGTTGGCGTTTTCAATGTCGAGCGAATTGGCGCCGCGTGACATCCGCGTGAACTGCATCTGCCCCGGCCCGCTTCGAACGGGTTTCTGGGAGGCGGCGGGAATCACGTCGGCGCGGATGAAACAAGCGCTCTACAAGAGGCCCAAGCCGACCGATGACGACGGACGCCCTGAGGATGTTGCTGAGACGGCGGTATTCCTCTGCACCGATGCGTCGAGGCACATCCGCGGGCAGGAACTCATCGTCGACGGCGGCTCGGCTCGGTCGTAACGGACATCGAAGAGTCCGCCGGCTCATAAATGTGTCGTGAGTAATAGAGGGCAACAAGACACGCGCGCCACCCGATAATGGGCGATGCACGCTCGGAATATCGAGCTTCCCATACTAACTTAGGGTGTATACAATGTTTTGTTGCCTGAAGAAGTGTTCAGTGCCTGTAGGCTCTTGAGCGCGTCATGTGCATTTTGTTTGCGCCGGCGCTTTGTCGAGCATACCGTCGGCGCCAGAAAAAGTTGGCCGCGTCAATTCGGCCTCATCGGATCAAGGAGTTGGTAGTGAATCGCATTACGCGCACGTTGGCGACATGTTTGCCGATCTTTGGCTTCGCCGCGACGGCCGTCGGTTTCGTTCCGGCGGTCCATGCTGAGGACGAACACTTTCCAAAAATTGTCACCGCCCAAAACGGCGCCGACGAACTCTACAAGGATCTCGAATACCTACTTTCGCTCACCAACACCAACGAGCAGAAGCAGTGGGCCGTCATTCGCGACTACATGGACGTGTTCCTTCCTGGAATCGACGTGAAACGTCCGATTCGCGTCGACGTGATTCTCAGCGAAGTCGATCGCTACATTTCCAGCTTTCCGATCACGAAGATCCGGAACTTTCGCAACAACAATTTGTTTCCGTTGGGAATCAATACCAAGAAGTGGAAATCGAAGACTCGCTACAAGCTGAACGGTGCTTTTGTCGGATTCATGCGCTACAAACACAAGTACGCTGTCATCGCGGAAAAAGTCGACGAAGTTCCCCAGAACATCGCCAATCCAGGCACAAAGGCGGACGAACTACTCAAAGGGGAATACGACCTGGCGGGCGTGGCAGTGAACACGGACGACGGGCAAGCCGAACGCCGTGAGCATTTCAAGGAGAAGCGCAAAGAGATTCTTGCCACGCTCAAGCAGGGCGAAAAAGAAACGCTTGACGATTTCGATCTGCGCAAGACGTTACTCAACACGCAGCTCGACGAACTTGATCGTATCGTCGTCGAAGGCGAGCGGCTCGAGCTCAACTGGAAGACTCAGGTCGAAGACGAAGTTGGTGCCGGAGGACTGTACCTTAAGCCGCTCGCGGGGACGAGCCTCGAAGCCACCTTCAAGCTCGCGGGAGCCGAGCCGAGCTACTTTGCCAATATCTCCAGGCATAAATCATCGATCTTGAGTTTTCGGCTCAATCATCTGCTTGATGACCTTCGCAAAGGAAATCTGCTTAATGTGTCGGGCATTTTGAAAGATCGCAGCAAGAAACAAACCGAGGCCGATGAGACGCTCGACGCCGACGAAAAGACGGCTAGGAAGCAGTTAAGCAACGTCGTGTACGGTATTCTCGAAGACGGGACGAATGCCGGTATCGCCGATGGTTTTCTCGAAGCGCACTCGAATGAATCCGGCGCGCCCACGCTCATCGGCGGCTTACGCACGGTCGACGGCACAAAAGCGGTTGAGGCAATCAGCCTGCTCAGCATGGCTCACAAAGGTCAACAGGTCGAAATCGATTTCGCCGAGCAGGGTGACGTCAAGATCCATAAACTGAACATTCCTGAAACGCTGCACGCAAATTTCAAGCAGTTCTTCGGCTCCGAAGATTTGTATGTCGGCACGAGCAAAGACGCGATTTGGGTGGCAATGGGGCAAAACGCCGTTGATGAATTGAAGGCGGCGATTCAATTGGCCAGCCAACCGAAGCCAGAAGGCCAGAATCCACCGTTCCTGAGTCTATTCGCTAAAATGCTGCCGTGGATCGAACTCCGCGAAATGCGCAGCCCCGAAGACGGGGACAAGAAGCTGCGCGGCATGGCGCTCGAAGCCTTCAAGCTCGGAGACGACACGTTCGATGCAAGCTTGATTCGCGTCGATGATCATGTCGAGGGGCAGCTTAATGCCCATAAGGGCATCTTGCGGTTCGCCGGCAAGGTGATGGCGGACTTCTCGGAAGAAAACCTGGACGACGGCAACGCCGTCAACGCGAATGCACGGATCGGTAACAACGCACCGTGAACGCGATCTCGATCGGACGGGCCGATCTGAGCGCGGCGGCTCCCTGTTTTTAGAAGCCCGCCCCAAAACCCGGTTCTGGTCGATTTTGACCGGCAAATCAAGGGCACACGTCACCCATCAGAGGGTCTTGTGACGACTTCTAGATTCCGTTCGGGATAACTGTGGCGGCTATCGGACGATTTTTGGTCTTTGAATATCGTCTTCACGCCGCCAGAACCCCCTACGCTTATGTCGAATGCGATCTAGTTGATCACCGACAGCCGAGGCTTGACGGGATCGGCGGCTGGCTCATGTTTCGGCGGCTGGGTCGCGGGTGATTTCTTGCCGGCGAACCACCTCTTAAGGTGCTGATTCAACCGAAACACCTGAGCGCGCGGCACGGTTACCGGAAAATGGGTGTAGCGCGCACTCGTCGTTGTGCTGGTCTGCCAGCCGCTGGGGTTTCCGAGCCTCGATGCGACAACGTATACGTCGTCGTTTCTGCGGCAGCCGTCGCGTAGCATTCGACCCATCAGAACGAGTCCAGCTTCTGCGGGCGCGTCGTCGGCCGATTCGATCGAAACGGTTTCAACCCGCCCATCGAGCACGTAATTGTATACGGCGCAGACCGGTCGATCGTCGAGAAATAACAAATTCAAGTCCGCGGCGCCGGCTCGGCAGGCGTCGCCGTGCACGTCAGACAGGAACTCGCCGATTCGTTGGAAACGGTTCCGGCCGTCATCCTGACGTCCATCCGTAGAGCGGCTCGTCAAGATGGAACGAAACGAATCGTACAGGTCATCGCGAGTTTCGTCGTCACCGACAATTCTTCCACCAGGTCGGTGCCGCACGTATTCGACGTGGCCGAGTTGCTCCAGTCGCTCTTCGGCGCATCGATAGACTTTCCGGTGCGTTGGATCGAGCTGAGCGAGAAATTCCGTCCAGTTTGGGCCGAGTTCGATGAGTGAGTCGGTATTCCAATGCCGCGTAAACGATTGTAGCCCCACGTTCCGCATCGCGTTTCGCGTCCGCCCCCGGTCAGTACCGTTGACGTCAACGTAGCGCAAATCGATCAGCTCCCAGTCGCGGCGCGACGCGCGGATGTATCTTAGAGCTGAGTTGAGCGTCGCCGCCGGATGAGGGCCGATCGGCCCGTAGAATGCGCCCCAGCTATCCAGTGGATACGTGAGAACGCGAACCCTTCCCAGGTGCGTCGCTGTGTGCTTAACGATAAACGGCACAATGCCAATCGGCCGGCCGGCCACCGACACAACCAGACAACGCAGTTTCATGTTCTCGCCGAAGTGCCGCCAATAGTTTGTCAACCAATCGAGCGACTGAAAGAAGGAGGCCCCGCCGGTCTTGCCGAGCAGTTCCTTCCACAACAGACGCAGGTCTCTGAGGCGATCGATGTCGTTGAATTCGGCAACTGAAATCATGCCCGGACTCCCCGGTAAACGGTTCCCGTTCTTGGGAGAAGAAAAGGTGCACCGACGACTCTGATTTCGTGGGTTCGCGGCACCCAGGCCGAGCACGGACGTGCTGTCCGTTCGTGCGTTGCCCGCCGCGTCGCCCCACAACCCCAAATTGGCGTCACCACTGGTCATGACTCAGAATCCGCAATTGACGTGCCGGAAAAGGAATTGTCGCAACTCCCGGAGTTTTCTTGTTGAGATGTTGAAAAAGCACATCAGCGTTGCGTTTGAGCAACGCTACCAACTGGGTCGCCGCCCATATCGGCCGACAGTGTTTGCAAAAGACAGGAAATCGACTTCGTCGCGCATGATCATTGTTCGTTCTCAGTGGCGTCTGTCGCCCGGCGCGTCGGTCTCGCCAATTCAACAATAAGCGAAGTTGGCCGCTCAAAGTAGTCCGATCCCCACCGCCCACGATTCGAACTCAACTGGCAGCTCGCTGTCTTTTATTGCAACGTTGCGCTGTCAATCACATTTTGGGTTACCAATGCGCGCAACACAATAAGCACGCACGGTTCTCAGTCGCTCCGCCGCCTGCTAAAATCGACAGACGACGTGGTGTGAGTATTTCCAACATCGCCACCGCCGAGACATGTTGAGCCGCCGCGCCATTGCCACGTGTGTTCTTGAGAACGCACGAGTTGAATCGAATAAAACGACCTTCTATTCCGCATTCCCTTGCCAAACAAGGAGACATGCAATCCAGTTATGCCACTCGTCATCACATCTAAGAACGAAACGCTAATCCCGATCGAAGTGGATACCATCTGCTTGCCAAACGTCCGCGAGCAACCAGTAGACGAGGTTCGCCGCACGCTCGTGCAACACGGGAACAAACAGATGCCGCTCGGTGAATTCTTCGACGTCTCCGGTTCGGCGGCTGACGACAACGAGATGGTGTGGCGGGGCGATTGCTCCCGAGTGAAATTGATCGCCGCGAATCTCACCGAGGGCCGCGTTCGGGTTGAAGGTGATGCGGGCATGCATCTCGGAGCAGAAATGACCGGCGGCGAGGTCATTGTCGACGGGAACGCCGCCGATTGGGTCGGCGCGGAGATGCACGGAGGAAAAATCATTGTCAAAGGCAACGCCGGCCATCTCGTCGGCGCCGTGTATCGCGGTGGACGGCGAGGGATGACGGGCGGCGAGATCCACGTTTATGGAAGCGCCGGCAACGAAATTGGTCACACCATGCGCCGGGGGATGATCGCCGTCGGCGGCGACAGCGGTGATGCCGTCGGTTTTGGCATGATCGCCGGCACTGTCTTGTTATTCGGTGAGACGGGAATCCGCCCCGGAGCCGGCATGCGGCGGGGAACGATCGGCCTGCTCGGCACGAATCGCCCGCCCGATATGCTGCCAACGTTCAAAGGGCCTGCCACCTGTCGGCCCGTTTTTCTCCACATCTTTCTGCGGTATCTACAGGCGATGGGCTTTCCCCTGCCCGAGGGCTGTCTCGAGGCTCGCTACAACCGTTACTGCGGCGACTTCCTCGAACTCGGCAAAGGAGAAATCTTCTGCCGGGCGTCGTGAGCCGATGTGGAGGCTGGAGTGGCGGTCACTTGTCGTATCAACAGGCGGCAGACGCGCATGACCGCGGGCGAGCTGTCAACAAAACTGGACGGCGTTGATCGATCCCGTATCGGCTATGTGGCTTGTTCAATTGTGTACGTGCGCTACACGGGCGCGCATTTCGTGTCGATACAAATCCTGGACGCCGCCCACGACATACCCCTTGGATGCACACTTCCGACGAGGTGCCTGAGGCTCGATCACCTGTTAGACTGTTGACGGTGCGAACAAGGTCGTAACGGCATTCGAGTCGTTCAACAAACAAATGGCTTTTCGCGGGGAGTCGGTTCATCGATGGCGCGTCTCGTCTCACTTGCCGTGCTCACGGTGTTGATTGCCTTCCTG